>Ga0257115_1000015_pt1 | contig 211584 bp, 201 predicted proteins | sample SI112_100mmetaG_FD_194465 | JGI IMG/M metagenome (GOLD analysis project Ga0257115, IMG submission 194465) | Marine microbial communities from Saanich Inlet, British Columbia, Canada - SI112_100m | ecosystem: Environmental > Aquatic > Marine > Inlet | place: Canada: British Columbia | collected...
TATTGAGCGATTTAATCGAACGGCACGGCACGAGCTGCTTGAACTAAATTTGTTCGAAGACATTGAACATGCACAATTGTTGGCAACGCAGTGGCAATGGATCTATAATAATATTCGTCCACACTCGACGATTGGCGGGGTTCCGCCTCGACAGCTGCTATAACCGAGAAGCTCCCTAGTTTTGACTGATGTTAAAAATGGGGGGATTACAGTTATAATTGACCCATAACGGCGGAGCAACCTATATGATCGATCTTTATTATTGGCCTACACCTAACGGCAAAAAAATCTCCATTATGCTTGAAGAACTCGGCGTGGATTACCAAGTTAAGTGGGTGGATATTGCTAAAGGGGATCAATTTGAATCTGAGTTTTTAGCCATTGCCCCCAACAACCGTATACCAGCCATAGTTGATCATGACCCAGAAGGTGGCGGTGCGGTGGTTAGCCTCTTTGAGTCGGGGGCTATACTGCTTTATCTAGCCCAAAAATATGGTCAATTTTACAGTGATGACCTGCGCCAACAACAGGACATCAACCAATGGTTGTTTTGGCAAATGGGTGGCCTTGGGCCTATGGCAGGCCAAGCCCACCACTTTCGCCAATATGCACCAGAACAAGTGCCCTACGGCGTTAAGCGCTACACTGATGAATGTAACCGCCTCTATGGCGTATTAAACCAGCGGCTGGCAGACAGGGAGTTTGTTGCTGGGGATTATAGTATTGCAGACATGGCCAGTTGGCCCTGGGTTTTATTACACCAGCGGCAAGGCCAAGATATAACCCAGTTCCCACACCTTAAACGTTGGTTAGACACCATCCACGCTCGACCCGCAGTTGTTAAGGGCGAGGCATTGGGTGCAGAGCGCAGAATGAGCATTACCGATGAAGAGTCACGCAAGGTGTTGTTCAATCAAACGGCACGCTAACGGATTGTGCCCTGTCATCTCGAGCGCAGCCGAGAGATCTTAGCTTATCGCGCCTTCCAAACGCAGTAGGAACTGCTTAGTTTCAACCCCACCTCCAAACCCTGTTAGGCTACCATCTGCACCCACCACACGGTGGCAAGGAATAATCAATGGAATCGGGTTGCGACCATTGGCCGCACCTACAGCGCGCATGGCTTTAGGGCGATCAATGGCCTGAGCAATGTCTTTGTAACTTCGCATCTGGCCAAACGGAATATCTTGCAACGCACCTAGCACCTGCATTTGAAATGCCGTACCTTGTGGTGCCAAGGCTAAATTAAACTGCTTAAGCTGGCCAGCAAAATAATCATCTATCTGGTGACGAGCCTGCTTAAATGCAGCTCGGTGCAAGTACCAATCATGGGCAGGCTGCATAGCCATTTTGCCCGTTGGAAAACTCAAATAATGCAATACCTCACCGTCACCAGCCAATAATAACTGACCTACTGGGGAGTCCATATAAGTGTATTCTAGTTGCACGCGCGCCTCCTTTTTATTAGTCATTGGTCATTGGCCAATTGCCACAAATGTAGTGTGGCATAAGCTCGCCATGGGCGCCATGCCTCAAACCTAATACTCAACTGCTGAGCCGTTAGTCGCTCACTCGGCACTAACATTTTTTGCAATACCAAGTCTTGCATAGGCATGATATCCCGTTCATGCATGGCCCTTAATGCCACATAAGATGCCGTCCACGGGCCTATACCTTTAATATTTTGTAACTCATGCATTAGCTCTGCCGAACTCATAAGGTCAAAATTTATGACTCCCGACGCATGGGCCTGATATAGATTCAAAATAGCTTGAGCGCGGGCTCTGGGCATCGCCAAATGCTCTAATTCAAGCTCAGCGGCGAGCTTTTTAGAACTCGGAAACGCATAACTAACGGCAATTAGACCTTACATACATTGCGGCAATAGATGCCTGTGGTTTTAACGGCCACAAAAAATCGTCCATCAAAACGAGGGTCTCTGCTTTGCCTAGCCTGTTCACACAGTTGTAAGTCTAAAGAAATTGCCATAGCGTCAGTTTAACCCCTATTTAGCGTGGAGGTTAGCCAAAATCAGACGTGATAATTATGCATTAACCCAAAGCCAAGTCGGCTTCAATGTGCTGCAAATGAGCTAACATCAACTCCAGTGCGAGGGTTTGGTCTTGGCTTGTTATGGCATCAACTAAACGCTGGTGTTCACTGGGTGGGCAGTTAGTAAAACTATGTTGACCATACATGCCGGTAATAAGGCTTGACTCTGTCACTAAGGTTTGCATAAACCCCGTGAGTAGCTGGTTGTCTTGAAAACTAGCGACTAATAAATGAAACTCGCCCGACAAGCGAATCAGTTCATGCCGATCATTATTCACAAATGCCTGCTGTTCTAGGGCCATGTGGGTATTAAGCCGGGTGATGTCGGTTGCGCGCCTTTGTGCCACTACATTGTTAATAATAATGGATTCAATGGCCCTTCTGGTCTCGAACAATATCTTGGCTTGTTGCAGCGTGGGCTGGCGAATGCGTGCGCCTTTATTGGTTTGCAACTCAACAACGCCTCTATTGGCAAGGGTTAACAGGGCCCGCCGAACGTACATACGGCTGGTTCCAAAACGCTCACATAACGATTTTTCGCTAAGCCGTGTGCCGGGACCAATACGTTGTTCCATAACGTCATTAACCAAGGCCACAACAATGGCTTCATCAATGCTTGCTGCTTCCTTTACACCCATAGTATCCAGTTCCCTTTATTAAGAAACAAAGAAGGGCAACCTAAGCTGCCCCTTTTGTTGGTTCAATAATGATTAATCTTCTTCAGACTGACCCATTATTGCACTGAGGATGATCACCGTAAGGCCACCCGTAGTAATAGCAGAACTAAAGATGCTCTGAATAAGTTTACCCGACGTACCGCCAACGTTGTTACTAAGCGCAGAAATAATTTCTGGTACTAATAACACACCAAGACCCATGCCAAAAGACACAGCAAGAATCAACATATTACGACGATTCATGTTTACGGTAGAAAGGATCTTAATACCCGCAATAGCCACTGTACTAAACATAATGACGGTAGCACCACCCAGTACAGAGTTAGGCATAGCCCGCAACAAAGAACCAATGTGCGGGAACAAGCCCATAACCACTAAGATAATACCAACCCACACGCCTACATGACGGCTAGCAATACCCGTTAATTGGATTACACCGTTGTTTTGGCTAAAGGTTGTATTAGGGAATGTGTTAAACACTGCAGCAATGGCAGAATTTACACCATCACCCAAGACACCGTTCTTAATGCGATTAATGTAGCCATCACCCTTTACTTCTTGCTTAGAGATCATGCAGTTAGCAGTGATATCACCAGAAGACTCAATGGCAGTAATGACATAAATCAACGCCACTGGAATGAAGGCAATAAAGTCAAAATCAAAACCATACTTAAATGGCATAGGAATGCTGATTGCGCTTTCTACGGCAAATACGGCACCCGTGTTGACCTTACCCATCATCAAAGCCACAACAAAACCGATGGCTAAACCAATCACAATGGAGGACAAACGCAGCCACTGGTTGCTAGAGCGGTTAAGTATGATAATAGAAATCATCACCAAGAAGCCTAGGAACAAATTAGACATCGAACCCCAAAATTCAGGTTTGTTGTCCATCAACCACTTACCACCGGCTAGGTCGATCATGCCCACTTTAACTAGGCTCACACCGATGATAGTAATGACCGTACCTGTGACTAGAGGCGTAATCACTTTACGTAACTGAGGTAACACTTGGCTTAAACCAATTTCGATGAAGGCACCTAAGAAACACACACCCATAATCATGGCTAATATTTCATCTGGGCCGCCGCCTTGAGCTTTGGCAATAAAACCTGCAGCCAGTACCGAACTTAAGAATGCAAAACTAGTGCCCTGCACACAAATCATACCGGCACCAATGTTCATTGGTTTTTTGGCCTGAATAATCGTACCCACACCAGACACCATAAGCGCCATACTAATAAGGTAAGGAATTTCTGACCCGAGGCCCAAAACACCACCTATAATTAGCGTTGGGGTAATAATACCCACAAAGCTGGCTAATACATGCTGTAATGCTGCGAAGAATTTTTCACCCATCGGTGGATTGTCATCTAATTCATAGATCAATTCTGAATCTTGAGACTCTGTTGCGCTCATAAGAATACTCCTAGTTAATTATTATATTTATACAACAAGACAACCCAGTCTAACCCCCCCCGGATTGTTAACAATATATTGTCACCTTTTTAGGCTAAAGTACAGCTAGGGTTCCCAAATGCCTGCATAGGGTCCTATGCAAGGATCAAGGTTATAATGGAGTACAACAACTGACGGCTTTAGATTACGAGAAGTCGTCTTCTAAGACAATATCACCTTCACAGATGCCTAACTCAACTGCTTCATCACGAGCTTTAGCATTAGCTGTTGCAATGATCGACTGAGATTTAGTCTGATACTTCAATACGATACCGAGCACAGGGCTTGTTAACTCTTCAATCAATGCTAACTCAGCCGCGTCAGTAGTGTAGTAAAAACCTAGGGAAGGAATCGCATCTACAACTGCCTGTGCTGAAGCATCCATATCGTATGAGTTAAGTGTGATACCTAAGGTAGCAGCGAGCTTAAATGCAGTAGAGCGGTTGTTAGGATCCATCAACACCTTGATTGCAAGCGCCTTATACTCAGCATTCTGTGCAGCATTGATCTCAGCCATCTCTAGGGTAGTGTCAGAATTGTCGAAAATAAAGTCGTCACACGCCACCACCTTGTGAATGGTAGCGAAAGCGTTGAAAGACAAAGTGAGTGCGATTACAGGGATAAGCGTTTTCAAAGTAGTATTCCTTGTAGTTAAGTCGAGTCAACCCTATAAATAAGGCTGTGCATCTGCCTTAGTTAGACCTGATCAGACAATCGTTCATCAAAAACAATCATAAAATGGTTTAGCACAGAAGACCAGTTACGAGACCGCAGCGCCCGCCTTTTAAGGTGTGCTATCTGGGAAGTTATATTCCCCATTGGTGCGTCAATCATTTCGTTACCAGCCATGATTCAGCCAAGAGTTCCTGTATTTGAGAATTTTCCATCTGAAGGTTTGATTAAATAACCGGTATTAGAGGCTTGTTGACACACCCCCTAACAGTTTAAAATTAGCGCCATATAGTCTTAGGAGAGACCCCAATGTTTAGTGGTTCATACGTCGCTTTAGTTACCCCTTTTTCAAACGGCAAATTAGACGAGGCGGCCCTGCGCCGCATCGTTAACTGGCAGCTTGAGAAAAGCACCCATGGACTTGTGCCTGTGGGAACCACAGGTGAATCTCCTACTTTGTCTGAAGCAGAACACAAACGGGTTGTAGAAATCGTAGTAGAAGAAGCTAACGGCCGTGTGCCGGTGATTGCTGGCGCTGGCTCTAACAACCCTGTTGAAGCCTTGGCCTATGCACGCCACGCTAAAGATTTAGGCGCGGATGCCATTTTGTGTGTGGCTGGCTATTACAACCGCCCCAACCAAGATGGTCTTTATGCTCACTTTGAGTATATTACCCAAGGTGTAGACATCCCCATGGTGATTTACAACATCCCGCCACGAGCCATTGTGGATATTGAGCCAGAAACCATGGCAAAACTTGCCGCTTTACCTAATGTGGTAGGCGTTAAAGACGCGACCGGTGACATTGCCCGTATTAGTTTGGAACGTATGGCCTTAGGCGATGACTTTGCCTATTTGTCGGGTGAAGACATGACCGCCGTAGCCTATAACGTTTCCGGTGGCGACGGCTGTATTTCGGTCACCGCCAACGTCGCCCCGAGCCGTTGTTCAGCCATGCAAACAGCCTGCCTAAACGGCGACTATAAAGAAGCCATGCGTATTCATGACGAGTTGGCGCCCTTACATGCAGTTATGTTCTCTGAGCCCAGCCCAGCAGGCGTTAAATACGCGGCGTCTTTATTGGGTTTGTGTAGTGAAGAGACCCGCTTGCCTGTAATGCCCTTGAGTGCAGCCAGTAAAGCCGCGATAAAAAAGCTAGAGCATTTGTTGGGATAGATCCTGACCTGCGTCAGGATGACGCAGTGTCTCATTTCGGCGCAGGCCGGAATCTAGCGAATCAGACCATAATCCTGATTCAACACGTCAATAATCTCTTCTTTAGGCTGCTGACTCACCACGAGTTTGCGGCCGATGATTTTTTCTGCAATACCAATGTAAGTGTCCGATATCTCTTGCATGGCCTCTAACGGCAACGCGTTATCACGCGCTAGCGCTGTACGCTCGTCCATGCGCTGTTTATTCAGCAAAACATCGGCATCATCAAAATGGTTTAATAAAAACTGTCTAAAGCCTTCTTTAGAGTTTTCTACCACCTTACCATCGCGTAAGGCTGCACCATCCCAAATACGAGATGAATCTGGCGTACCTACTTCGTCCATATAAATAAGTTTTTCTTGACCTTGGGCATCGGTCACATAGCCAAATTCAAACTTAGTATCCACAAATACTTGGTCTTGAGCGGCTAAGTCTTTGCTAATCACAGCAAAACCTTCACGTAATAAGGTTTCGTACTGATTAATGTCCGCAGGCGCGGCAAAATTAAAGGCTTTGTAATTAGCCGCTAAGTCTGCCCGGGTAATGTTAACGTCGTCTGCCTCGGGCACATTTGGGATGCCTTTAAGAATACCTTTAGTGGAAGGCGTAATCAGCAACTCAGGTAAACACTGGTCTTGCTGCAACGCTTCTGGCAAAGTGATGCCACAAAATTCGCGCTCACCGTTAGCGTACGCACGCCACATGGAGCCGGTAATGTATTGGCGGGCAATGGCTTCTACCATCACTGGTTTGGCTTTTTGTACAATCCATACTAACGGATGGGGGGTATCTACAATGTGGCTGTCGGCCAAGCCATGTTCACGAAAACGCGCAAACCAATGGTTAGCTACCGCGTTAAGCGCAGCGCCCTTACCCTGCACCCCTTGCAAGCCGCCTTCACCGTGCCAAATACAGTCAAAGGCCGATATACGGTCACTAATTACCATAATAGCTAGAGGGGCATCCGGAGCAACGTTATAACCTTTATCTGCAATAAGCCGAGCACTTTGTTTAGCACTGAGCCAATAAACACTGCGCACCTTGCCACTGTGCACCGGTAAGTCGATGGCAATAGGAAGATCATCATTAACAGCAAGTACGTTGTAAGCAGAGCACATATAAAGGGGTTTCAAGAACAAAATGGAGGCTTATTTTACCTAAAATAACGCCATCACGCAGCCTTTAGTGTTTGATCAGCGACATTTTTTCAATCAACGCCATCACAGTTTCAATGGCTTCACGGTTAGCCACCTGATGCAGCCCCGCCAAATACCAATTAATGCTTAACCCTTCTGCACCAATGGGGCGGGTAATAAGATCATATTGTTGGGCATGGGCCAAGGCCGTCCACGCCGGTAAAATAGTAACCCCCTTCGACGCGCCCACCAAAGCAAGCACCGCCTCGGTTACCCCTGCACTAATAACTTGGCTAGGCAATAAATGATGGCGCCTAAACACCAAGTCGTACTCACGGCCTTGTTCTGGGTTAGTGTGGTAGGCGATATAGGGATAGTTTGCAAACATGGCCGGGATTAAATAATCATACTGCGCCAAGGGGTGGTCCTTAGCCATCATCGCCAGCAACGGATCATGACCAAGATGACAGTGATTAAGATCGGTAGCTGGGGTGGAGCCAGACACCAAAGCAATGTCTATGGTGTGCTGCCTAAGAGCTGTTTCTGGGTTTAAACCCACGTCTGCCGCTATTTCTAGGCTAATATGAGGGCATTCTTGCGCCAATCGTTGATATAAGCTGGGCAGCCAATGATGCGATGCATAGGCCTCTAACCCCAAACGGACTCGTGCTGTCACTCCACCGCTCATATACGCAACGTCTTGCTCAGTACGTTCTAGTTCGGCCAGTACACTTCGTGCAGCAAACTGCACCCGCAAGCCTGCTGGCGTAGCTGTTAATTTTTTGTTTTGACGGCTATACAAAGGGGTATCCAATAACCGCTCAGCCTCTCTAATACGATGGCTTAGTGCCGACTGGCTCACCTGCAAGGCCACAGCCGCCGCCGACACACTGCCCGCCACCTCTAGGGCCCGAATCATTTGCAACTGCCTAATACTTAGTTTAATCGTCATATGTATGCATTTATTTCATAATTACAGCCTAAATTATGACATTTACATCACACCCAACTCAACATAAACTTTATCAATACCTACACCTCTAACTCTATTGGAGCCCTAAATGGCCTATTCCTGCCCTTACTCTTCCGGCACCGTCGATGCAGTTGACGTCAGTGATGAAAATATTCATTGGCAACAAGACATGAGCTATGGCGAATACCTTGGCCTAGAAAACTTATTACAACAACAGAACCCTCGTAGTGACGAACACGATGAAATGTTGTTTATCGTCATTCACCAAGCCTCCGAACTATGGATGAAACTGTGTTTACACGAAGCCCATGCCGCAGCCCAACTAATTGCCAAAGATCAGCTGCGTCCTGCGTTTAAAATGCTCACCCGCGTGGCCCGCATTCAGCAACAAATGGTCAATGCGTGGGAAGTGCTGGTAACCATGACCCCTGCCGACTACGCCAGCTTTCGTGATAGCTTGGGCCAAAGTTCTGGTTTTCAGTCATTTCAATATCGTGAGCTGGAGTTTTTGTTGGGTAACAAAAATGCCACCTTAGTTGAAGCCCACAAAAGCCATGAGCAACACTACGCGCATTTACAAAGCGTGTTAAATACCCCTAGCCTTTACGATGTATGCCTACAGTTGCTACAGCAACGTGGCTTTGACATTTCCACCAGCCACACCCAACGTGACTGGCAACAGCCGTATACAGCAAACGAACAAGTACAGTCCGCTTGGAAAAAGGTCTACCAAGACACCGACACCTACTGGGATTTGTATGAATTGGCAGAGAAGCTTGTGGATCTTGAGTATCACTTTCAACAGTGGCGCTTTAACCATATGAAAACCGTAGAACGCATTATTGGCCATAAACACGGCACAGGCGGCACGTCGGGTGTGGACTACCTACAAAAAGCCCTCTCTCTACAGTTTTTTCCAGAACTTTGGTCCGTAAGAACAGCCCTTTAGAGACACAAAAACCATGAACAAGCTAACCCGATCCGACTTTGAAACACTTGACCAAAACGACAGCCTCGCTCCTCTACGAGATCAGTTTAGTTTGGCACAAGACCTGATTTACCTCGATGGTAATTCCTTGGGCGTACTCCCCAAGGCCACGGCAGCATACGTGCAAGAAGTGATTACTCAGCAATGGGGTAAAGACCTCATCCGTAGCTGGAACTGCAACCAGTGGATGAAAAAGCCTGCGCAACTCGGTGACAAAATCGGTCAGTTAATTGGCGCGAAAGCCGGCCAAGTATTATCCTGCGACACCACTTCTATCAATATATTCAAGCTCGCCGCCGCCGCCGTAAAGATGCGCCCCGGCCGCAGTAAACTCATTACCGAAACGGGTAACTTTGCCACCGACCTATACCTATTACAAGGTTTAGCCAAGTTACTAGGCGACCAAGTTCAAGTAGTGGCTTTACCGCGCAAGCAAGTCTTAGACGCCATTGACGATGACACCGCGTTAGTACTACTTACCCACGTGCACTTTAAAACCGGTGCCATGTGGGACATGCCCGCTGTCACACAACAGGTGCAGCAACACGGTGCTTTAATGATGTGGGACTTGTGCCATTCGGTCGGTGCAATGCCAATTCACTTGGATACAGCAAATGCTGACCTAGCTGTAGGATGTACCTATAAATACCTCAACGGCGGCCCAGGTTCCCCTGCCTTTGTATATGTAGCCAAGCGTCTCCAAAGCGAATTTGAACAACCTTTAACCGGCTGGCTAGGTCATGCTAAACCGTTTGATTTTAACGACGAGTACCAAGGTGCTAACGGCATACAACAGGCCATGTGTGGCACGCCGCCTGTGCTGGCGAATGCCTCGCTGGAAGTGGCATTAGACGTAATGCTAAAAGCCGACTTAACCCAAGTCAGGCACAAATCTAGCCACATGGGCGACTTGTTTATTCAGCTAGTGCAGCAACGCTGCCCTTGGTTTGAAATAGGCTCTCCGGTAGACAATGCCATACGCGGCAGTCAAGTATCATTAGTTCACGATCAAGGATATGCCATTATTCAGGCGCTGATCGAGCGTAACATCATTGGTGACTTTAGAGCACCCGACCACCTGCGGTTTGGCTTTACCCCGCTGTATTTACGTTATGTAGACTTGTGGGATACGGTGGATGCCTTGGTCGACATTATGACCCATGACCTATGGAACCAACCACAATTTCTAGCAAAGCAGGCTGTCACCTAGCCTTCACTTCTTTACGAGGACATAAGCGACAACCCATAGACCTCGGATTTGGATTGCCACGCTTCGCTCGCAATGACTCAACCTGTCTTTAAATGTATTTAAAAAGTTATAAATCAGGTATACTATCTCTTCAAACAAAATATCTTATACATGTTTATTAGATATTACATTTTAAGACATAATACCTTATGCCAGAGCTAACAACCTACCAAACCCACCTGAACCAACATCCGTTGGTTTGGGACACGCAACAACTACAAGAGCACCTATTGCAGCAAGGGTTAGCAGACAACCGCAGAGCGGTGGACCGCTGGCTAGAAAAAACCAACCTCCTACCTAACGTATTAGACACTAACCAGCTGCGTGACGAAACGGGCAGCAAACTCAAACCGCAAGTATTAGATCACCTGCTCACCCAAGCCAAAAAACGCCGTCATAGCGTGTTAATGTTACAGTTCTTCACCACCGCAGACGGTCACCATGGTTTGCTGGCTAACGATGCACGCCAAGGCCGCCGCTGGTTATGGAACGACACCCAATACACACCAATCAGCTTGCTGGCAGCACTTAAGGCACTAACCCTGCATTGCGGCAAAGACACGTTATTTTTGCCCCATGACAATGCCACAGCCATTAGCCGCCAACTGCAACGTGAGCACACCGTCACCGAGCTTAATACGCCATGTGGTCAAGCCAGCTTAGGTTTAACGGCCTACCCAAGCCAATTGTATATCAAACCAGCGACTCATAAGAAACCAGTTCACCATCAACACCAACTGACTCACCTCGATCGCTTGGAAGCAGAAAGCATTCACATCCTACGCGAAGTCATGGCCACCGCCGAAAAACCAGTCATGATGTACTCCATAGGCAAAGACAGTGCCGTCATGTTACATCTAGCGCGTAAAGCCTTTTACCCTAGCCCGCCGCCGTTTCCTCTGCTACATGTAGACACCCGCTGGAAGTTTCAAGAAATGTATCAGTTCCGTGATTATATGGCCAAAGAGGCCGGTATGGATCTGATTGTACATACCAACCCAGAAGGAATTGAGCGCGACATTAGCCCCTTAGAACACGGCAGCGCCTTGCATACCGACATTATGAAAACCGAAGGCCTCAAACAAGCCCTTGATAAATACGGTTTTGACGCGGCCTTTGGTGGTGCACGCCGTGACGAAGAAAAGAGCCGCGCTAAAGAACGCGTATTCTCCTTTCGTAACGAAAGCCATCGCTGGGACCCAAAAAACCAACGCCCTGAATTATGGAACCTGTACAACGGCCATAAACAACCCAAACAGAGTATTCGTGTATTCCCTATCTCTAACTGGACTGAGCTGGATATTTGGCAGTACATCTACCGTGAAAGCATCCCTATTGTGCCACTGTATTTTTCCCAACCACGTCCTGTAATAGAACGCGACGGTATGCTCATGATGGTCGACGACGAGCGTTTAACGCTGATGCCTAACGAATCTGTGGCCATTAAAGACATACGTTTTAGAACCTTAGGCTGCTATCCCTTGACCGGCGCCATAGAGTCACATGCAGATACCTTGGAAAAAATTATTTTAGAACTATTACAAGCGCGCACTAGCGAACGTCAAGGTCGAACTATAGACAGCGACAGCGCGGCCTCTATGGAAAAGAAAAAGCAGGAGGGGTATTTCTAATGGCTATTAGCAACCCGTCGCTCACTCATATCGACCAATTTTTGCAGCAACAAAACGACTTAGACCTTCTACGTTTTATCACCTGTGGCAGCGTAGATGATGGTAAATCCACCCTCATAGGCCGTCTATTATTTGAGGCTAAATGTATTTTTGATGACCAAGTGTCATCTTTGCAAAACGAGTCGGCCACCTACGGTACGCAAGGCAGCAATATCGACTATGCCTTGCTGGTAGACGGCCTAGCCGCCGAACGTGAACAAGGTATTACCATCGACGTGGCCTACCGTTTTTTTAATACTGACAAACGTAAGTTTATTGTGGCCGACACCCCAGGGCACGAACAATACACCCGCAACATGGTCACCGGCGCGTCTACCACAGACCTTGCCGTTATCTTAATCGATGCCCGTAAAGGCGTCTTAGAGCAAACCAAGCGCCACGCGTTTATCTGCTCCTTGTTAGGCATTAAACAGGTGATGTTAGCCGTTAACAAGATGGATTTAGTGGACTATAAACAGGACACCTTTGTTGCCATTGAACAAGAGTTTGCCGAATTTTCCAAACAACTTAAGTTTGAAAAAATCACCTCTATTCCAGCATCGGCCTTAAAAGGCGACAACATCATCGCCCGCTCCAGCCACATGCCATGGTTTAAAGGCCCTACTCTAATGGCATTTTTAGAAACGGTGCCCACCGCCAAAGGTTTGGAACAACATGCCTTTAGGATGCCTGTACAATGGGTTAACCGACCTCACCTTGATTTTAGAGGTTTTTCAGGCACCATCGCCGCTGGTGTGATTGCGCCTGAGGATGAAATCCGCATTTTACCCGCAGGGTCCATCGCCAAGGTAAAAGACATTGTATTATTTGATCAACACTTACCTAACGCCCGCGCTAGCCAAGCCGTAACCATCACCTTAGACCGAGAAGTAGATGCCTCTCGGGGGGACATGTTAGTTGCCGCCCAAGACCCCTGCCAAGTGTCCGACCAGTTTGAAGTAGAATTGGTATGGATGAACCAAGAACAAGGCTTTACCGGTCGATCTTACGGCCTACAAATTGGCACAAACTGGGTTAATGCCCAAATCACTGACATTAAGCACACCATCAACGTTAATACGTTAGAGCAAAATGCTGCTCGCTCCCTGGGGCTAAACGACATTGCAGTAGTCAAGCTAAGCCTCGACAAAGCCGTTGCGTTTGAGGCTTTTCCTGACTGTCAGCCGTTAGGTAGCCTTATTTTAGTAGACCGTTTTAGCAATGCCACCGCCGCCGCAGGTATGATCACCCATGCCTTACGACGTTCTAGTAATGTACACAAACAAGACCTTACCGTAAGTAAAACCGCGCGCAACCAACTCAACAGCCACAGTGGCAAAGTGTTATGGCTCACCGGCTTAAGCGGCTCCGGTAAATCTACCATTGCCAACCTACTAGAACAAAAGCTTCACCAACAAGGCATCCGTACTTATTTATTAGACGGCGACAACGTGCGTCATGGGCTTAACAAAGACTTAGGCTTCACAGAGGCCGACCGGGTAGAAAATATACGCCGCATTACCGAAGTCGCGCATTTAATGGTGGATGCCGGATTAGTAGTGATTACTGCCTTCATCTCTCCCTTTAGAGCCGAGAGGCATGCTGCCAAGGCCCGTTTTGAGGAGGGTGAATTTGTGGAAATATTCGTTAATACACCGCTAGAAGTAGCCGAACAAAGAGACCCTAAAGGCTTGTACAAAAAAGCTAGGCGCGGCGAAATCCCCAACTTCACTGGCATCAACAGCCCCTACGAGCCACCCATCGATGCCGACTTTGAAGTAGACACCAGCATTCTTAGCGCCGAGCGTATCGCCGAGCAACTAATGCAACAAGTGATAACAGATTTAAAACTAAAGGGATAATCATGTTACAGGCACAACAAATAGTGACCAATAGCGCGCTTCTAGCGGACCTGGTGCGGCTCACCAAAGACGCGGGTGATGCCATTTTAGAAATTTACCAGAGTCATGACTTTGGTATTGAAAGCAAAGCCGACGCATCCCCCGTGACGGCGGCAGACCTTGCGGCCCACTATTTTTTAATGGCCGGCCTCAAACGCCTTACGCCACACATTCCGGTGGTGTCTGAAGAAGATGCCAATTCATTAAAAATCCCCCACTACAATGCCTGCTACTGGTTAATAGACCCATTGGACGGCACTAAAGAATTTATTAGCAAAAATGGCGAATTTACCGTCAACTTAGCGTTAATAGAAGCCAACAAACCCAGCTTTGGTTTAGTGGGTGTGCCTGTGGCTAATACAGTGTATTGGGGTGGCGATGGCCTTGCTGCCTTTAAACAAGTACAGGACAATGCCGCAGAAACAACGGCCATTAACTGTGTAGCAGCTCAAAACCCAATACGAGTATTAGCCAGTAAAAGCCACCTTAACAAGGCCACCAAACAGCTCATAGACAGCCTTGGCCCAGTCACTTTAATACAAGCCGGCAGCTCGCTTAAATTCATTCGCATTGCCGAAGGCCAAGCCGACTACTACCCTCGCCTTGCGCCTACGTGTGAATGGGACACGGCCGCCGCTCAAGCGGTGTTAGAAGGGGCTGGCGGCAGTGTTAAACAAGCCTCTGGCGAGGCCATGCTGTACGGCAAACAAAACATCTTAAACCCGCATTTTATTGCCCAAGGTAAAGTGTGACATTAACCGTAAGCAAAGGGATAATTAACTTTTATATATTTCTTTTCTATGCTTAACCGTGATGGCCAATACATGAAATATACCATCATCCCTAGAGCATAAAAGCCTATAACACCCTGGCCAAAATTTATAAACCCTCCCCCTGTCGCCCCCTAATAAGGGACAAGGTACTAATGTTGGGTTAACTTTTTCACAAATATTCGCGCCATAGCTACGATATCTTATAAATTCTTGTCATAACCACACTAAAAGCATCAAAAAGACTGGTGATGCCTATTCACAACTCGCGCGCTGACGTTACCTGATTCTTATAAGGTTCATTGAGGTTGTGCAATCTGTTCGTGCAAAGGTCTCTTTAAAGCACTAACAACAAATCACATGTCAACTTGATAGATGTCGTCCACGTCGGATAACCCCGTACGGCTCACTTTTAGATCATTAATGACTCCGTCATTCAAGCCATAGATCCAGCCGTGAATTTGTAGTGGTTGGTCTTTTTGCCACGCCGTTTGTACAATTTTGCTGTGGGCTAGGTTTGCCACTTGTTCTATCACGTTGATTTCGCACATACGGCTTAGGCGTTCATCTTCAGTTTTATACTTTTTTAATTCTGCTCGATGACGTAAAAAGATGTCTTTTATAGATCTTAACCAATAGTCACTGATGCCCGCATTGGTATTTTCCAGCGCCACCTTAATTCCGCCACAGCCATAATGTCCACAAACGATAATATGTTCGACCTTAAGCACGTCCACGGCGTATTGAATCACCGACTGACAATTAAAGTCGACATGCTTGACTAAATTGGCTACATTGCGATGCACAAACAGCTCACCAGGCAATAGACCAACAATTTCATTAGCGGGTACACGGCTATCAGAACAGCCTATCCAGAGGTACTTGGGCGCTTGTTGCTGCGCTAGGGTGGCGAACAATTCAGGCTGTTCATGGGCGACTTTGGCCGCCCATTGCTGATTCATGGCCAACAAGCTTTCGATTGACATACAATACTCTCGTGAGGCATTAGTTTTTATCTAGGCAAGCAGTCTAACAACTTGAAAAAAAATTATCAAAATCAATGAGTCAAACAACAATGAACAGTATCGACCAACAAAAACAGCTGCAGCGCAAAGAGGCTAAACAACGCCGTGCGCTGGCCTACCAAGGCCAAACTAATGCAGGCCTAAAGGCCTGTGATATTTGGTGTAGCCAAGTAGATTTGCCACCTAACCAAATTATTTCCATTTACTGGCCGCTAGGTGACGAGTTAGATCCCCTGCCATTGCTCACCCAACTGCACGCCTTAGGCCATAAAATGGTATTGCCAGTAATGTTGGGTGCGGGCAAACCCTTAGTATTCAAGCGCTGGCAGCCCGGCGACCAACTACAAGATGCTGGTTTTGGTACCAAAGAGCCCTTAGATGATCAACAGCAACTCGACCCGGATGTGATTTTGGCGCCCTTGTTGGCCTATGATCAACAAGGCTATCGTTTAGGTTACGGCGGTGGCTTTTACGACCGCACCCTGGACCAATTAAGGCAGCACAAAAAGGTACAGGTGTTCGGCCTTGCGTTTGCGGAACAAGAAGTGGACCTAGTTGTAAGGGGCGAATACGACCAAGCCTTAGATGGCATGGTGACACCTAAGGCTTTAACTAGGTTTTAATGCTTAAGCTAGGGTGAGGGTTGGCGCACCTGTGCATTCACGCGCACCCAACCTAGGCCTTCAAATTTGAATTCCAGCAGCACCTGTTGCTGGGATTGTAGAGACGTTTGTAAGCCCATTAACATGGCGTGTTTACCACCTGCAGCCAGAACCAAGGTCTCGCCCACGGCGATGGGCCAACCCTGCTGAGCAGGACGCATTTTCATCACCCCGTCGACCATCTTCATGTCGTGTAACTCAGCCATTTTGCTCACCGGTGTGCGGACGTCAATCAATACCACAGTCTGGTCACTGAAGTTGCTAATTTCAACAAAACCTGCCGTCATCATCATGCCTGGCATGGGCTTTTTGATCCATGCATTCACAAAACTAAGCTTTGTTTCTGAAGTTTCTCCAGCACTTGCGTTTACAGCACCCAATACTAACAGGAGGATCATCAATTGAGTCTTCAAATGAGGCACTAATATTTTTGTTAAACCAGACGATAATTTCAACACTTTACTCCATCAATTACATTTTTATAAGTTGGGAAAACGGCGCAAACCGTAGCACTACATGGCACTCAAAACGTTATACACACAAGCTGTGGATAAGTCTGTTAACAATTATGGGAAAGGTGGCCCAAAGCCCATGAAATAGCAGCTAACAACAAACTGGTTAAAAAATAACCATATTTTTAAAACTCTTATTTATCAAGAGCTTATCAAAGTCAACGGCTATTTTTTAAAAAAATACCTTAATATTTTGCTACCTCGCACAAGTTATAAATAATGTGTACAACAGGCGCCATTCTTTTCAATAAGTTACGTATGTCAAGGCCAAAAAAGTTAAAAAACAACAATAAAAAGCACATTTTTATTGCTTGCTACTATTGCACTTATTAAATCAAACACTTAGACCTTTCTAAGTTGATTGAGGGCCAATAAATTTTCCCCCACTTGCTGCACTATGGTTTGTCTTGCTTGGCGACTCGCCCACGCCGTATGGGGCGTGACAATTAAATTCGCCCTGGCTGTGTTTAATAATGGATGATCAGTCGGCGGCGGCTCACTAGTTAACACATCAACCCCTGCGCCCGCAATTTCCTGCTCATCCAAAGCCCGCACTAGGGCCGCTTCATTAACGATACCGCCGCGTGCACAATTAATCAATAACGCGCTGTTAGGCAAGGCACACAATTGTGGCCAATCGATTAAATTTTCAGTGTTATCGGTGAGTGGGCAATGTAATGTCAAAATATCAACTTGGGGCAGCATATCCTGCAGGCTATAACGCTCCGCAGGCACTGTTTCACCTGTTCGAGCTGCAATCATTATTTTCATACCAAAAGCTTCAGCCAAACGTGCTACGCCCTTGCCTAGCTCGCCATAACCGACGATACCTAAGGTTTTGCCGGCCAAACTTTCCACTGGAAAATCAAGCATACAAAACTGAGTGCTTCGACTCCAAGCGCCTTGCTCGATGGCAGCCCGGTATTCCAGCAACCGAGTGCTTAGGGTAAGCATTAACATCAAACAATGCTGAGCCACAGATTCTACCCCGTAGGCGCGGCAATTCTGTACACTTATGCCCAACTCCTCAGCTGCCACGAGGTCTATATTATTAACCCCAGTAGCTGCCACCACAATGTGCTTGAGCTGAGGCAGAGCGCTTAATATATGGCGGTCCAGCACCACCTTATTAACAATAACCACCTGGGCACAGGATAACCTACCTAACACTTGTTCGGAGGTAGTTATACCGTAACACTCAAGTTGCGTCACCGCGGCGTACAACGGAGCCAAACTGAGGTCGTTCGGCCCAAGGCTGTCTAGGTCCAACAATACCGCGCGCATCAACAATAAACCTGAGCTATTTTAATACGTCTAAGCCTTGTTGGATTTTCCAAAGTATCTCTTTTGCATACACTGTAGGTGCCGCTTTACCTTGATTGTTGAGCACTTGTAAGTAGGTACTTTTAAGCGTGGTTTCAAAGTTGAGTTGATATTGAGCAACGTAGGTGTATTCACCTTGCTCGTTCACATCACCTTGATCTTCATCTTCAAACACGTAAATCACTTCGCCGGCCAACCAAATCTTATAGCCTTTTTTGTCCGCCAAATCGGTGACTGGGCCTGCTTGATCAGGGTTAGATGAGTATACAGGTGCAACAGGCTCATTAGCGACCTCTTCACCGCCGTCCAACAAGGCTAAATCAAGATTAATACCTTGCTTGCGCTCGCCTCCATGTAAACCTTTAAACCAACCCCAAATGCCGGCTGATGACGATTGTTGTTGAGTTATGGCGGTTGCATGGCTGCTATAAGTAAAGTAGATTTTTTGTGGATTAAGGTCATGGCTGCCCACATCAAAGTCAGACATTGCCCGAAGTACCATATTAAGACTTTCATCGGCGTCCATATCTAGCTGAATCACGGGCTCACCAAACTGGTCTTTGCCCAACAACACTAGATCTTGCTGGGCCGTCGTTGATTGCGTTTTCTGTGCCACATGGGCCGTACGACTTAAATAACGCAATAACTCAAAGGTAAGTTCCGATTCATGGGCCAACGACTGTCCTGCAGCACCCCAGTTAAGTTCTTGTTGCTGAGTAATTTGTAACTGACTCTGTTGTAAAAATGACAATACCAACTCAACACGGCCTTCTCCTTGTGGCAACAATTCAATCCTTACCCGACCAAAGGCTATGCCATCATCGGCATCAGTTAAGCTGCGCACCCAACGGCTAATAAAATCATCGACAACGGTATCATCGGACAAGGAAAACCATTGGGTTTCTACGATTTCTTGAGAACTAGTATGTTGTTGCTCCATGGGTATTTGCTGGTTAGTCCAAAATTGCACAAGCTGCTGTTTTACTTTGGTGACATTACCAACCACACTGATACGTTTTTGTTTGCCATTATCAATAAGCCGCGCCGATGCGCTGCCGGTTTGTGCAAACACAAAATCGGGCCTTGGTGCTGAAACCACACCTGTCGCCGTTACTCCAGCCTGACTGGGTACGATTAGAAGGTCATGTTGAATGGCAGAAGCGTCCAAGCCTGCGGGCACCGTTAAACGTGCCATCACCTTGGATTGTGCATAATCCAAACTTTTATCCCTTAGAATACTGTCTTCAGAACCAGAAGTTAGAGGATTTGTCGAACACGCGCCAATCACCAAAGAGGCAACCACCATTGGAAAAATGCGCACAGTATCAAAGTGTTGTAGTTTCAAAATGACATCCAGTTGTTTTCTGTAGGGCAAAACCCGTATCATACCACTTTTATTTAGAGGCCTAACAGGTCTCGTTTCGAGACTACCCTTATGAGTATTAGTATCGGTCAAAGCTTAACTGATTTTGTAGCATCCGCCACCAACAACACAGAATTTAGCTTAAGCGCGCATCAAGGCAAATTTGTAGTGCTGTATTTTTATCCCAAAGACGCTACGCCTGGCTGCACCACAGAAGGTCATGATTTCAACGCCCTACTCACCGAGTTTGATAAACTAAACTGTAGTGTGTTTGGAGTTTCTAGAGACTCGATCAAAAAACACGAAAACTTTAAGGCTAAACAAGGCTACCAATTTGAACTTATTAGTGACGAGGACGAAGCCTTATGCCAGTTATTTGACGTCATTAAGCTAAAAAAACTGTATGGCAAAGAATACCTTGGCATCGATCGCAGCACCTTTATCATAGACCCTCAAGGCAAGCTCATTAAAGAGTGGCGTAGTGTGAAAGTACCACAGCATGCGCAGCTAGTGCTCGACTACCTTACTGGGCTGCCAACTGCTTAGGCCAAGCATTCATTACCGCCTTAATAAGTGTGGCCAAAGGAATGGCAAAAAACACCCCCCACAAACCCCACAGACTGCCGAAGAAAAGCACCGCAACAATGATTGCAACAGGGTGCAAGTTTACGGCTTCTGAGAACAATAAAGGCACTAGCACGTTACCATCTAGTGCCTGAATAATGCCGTAAACCACGAGCAAGGTATAGAATTCGGTCGATACACCCCATTGCACATAACCAATAAGCGCTACTGGAATAGTGACTAAGGTCGCGCCGATGTATGGAATAAACACCGACAAACCCACAATCATTGCTAACAATGCAGCGTAGTTAAGTCCAAGCCATAAAAATGCAACGTACGTTGCGCCACCAACAATAATAATTTCTATCACTTTACCACGTACGTAATTAGCAATTTGCTGATCCATCTCCAGCCACACACGACTCAATATCGAACGTTCGGCGGGCAAAAATGCAGTTATCCAGCGCACCATCATATGGCCATCTTTAAGAAAGAAAAACACTAAAATTGGCACTAACACAAGATACACAAGCAAGGTAATAGACTGTCCTATGGAGGCCAGAGAAAAAGACAACAACAGCTGCCCCGCGTTACCTGCTTCGGACATCGCTGCATCAGCAATTTGTTTAATTTGCGCCACCGTGACTAAATCTGGGTATTGCTCAGGCAAGAGCATAAACAGCGCCCTTACTTTATCCAGCATTAACGGTAAATCGCTCAATAAAGCGGTGGCTTGATGCCACAACAACGGTAAGGTAACAAATACAAAAACCAACAGCAGTGCGATAAACAGGCAATAAATACCCCACACAGCGGGCAAATGCCGCACCCCAAAGCGTTCTAACCATTGCACCAAACCAAAAGTTAAGTAAGCTAAGATCATGCTAGCAATAACCGGCGCTAGGGTGGACCCGAACATCAACACCGACGTCAGTCCTAACGCTAAAAGAACCACCAATAAGAGGGCTTGTTCGTCGGCAAAAAAGTGATCAAGCCAAGTGCGTAATACTTTTAACATGTGCTATCCTAAATTATGTTTTTTCAATAAGGTAATGGTAAACACCATCAATACACTCACTTTGGTGTAAACGGTGCCCCGCTAATTTTGTCCACGCTGCAAAATCTCCTTGAGAACCGCTATCGGTGGCCAACACTTTTAAATGATCGCTTTGCGCCAGCTGGCTAATCGCCCGCTTGGCTTTTAATAAAGGCAATGGGCATTGAAGGCCCTGGGCGTCTAGCAGCAGCTGCCAGCTCTCCTGCGTGGCTGCAGTATCAATATTTGTTTTGGCTGTGGTGTCAGTTTTCACGCAAAGGAACCTGCTATAGATGAGTGCCCACATTATAAGCCAACCTGGCCTCCAGTCCTATCACAGGCGCTGTTATTTTGGTGTTTACATGGATTTAACGCCAACCACCCTCGCCCGCATTATCTTGTTGCTGTTGCTTATTGCCAGCCCCAGCAGCCGGGCCAATAGCTTGCCTGCCATTAGCGACCATACCGCCACTGGCATGAGTATCGAAGATGAATACCGCTTTGGTAATGTTATTGCGGGCAGCATTCACCAGCAAGTGCCCCTGTGGCAGGACCTGGCAGCCCTATCGTTTTTGCAAGACATTAGCCAACCCATGATTAGCCACAGCCAACTGACCAACAAGCAACTCAGATTGTTTATCGTTCGAGATAATCACATCAACGCTTTCGCTGCACCGGGTGGCATTATTGGCATCAACACTGGACTTATCCAACAAGCCGCCTCGGTGGATGAATTAGCCGCTGTTATCGCCCACGAAGTTGGGCACCTGAGTTTACGCCATTATGTACAAACCCAGGCTCAGGAAAAAAGCCAAGCACCACTGGTGCTCGGCGCCTTTTTGGCGTCAATTTGGATCGCTACTAATATCGATTCAGACATAGGTGAAGCCGGACTGTACGCCACTCAATCGGCGTTACAGCGCAGCCAACTCAGCTTTAGTCGAGTGCACGAAAGGCAGGCCGACCGAATTGGCTTTGAACTCATGCGCCAAAGCCCGTTTAACGTCAATCACATGCAACGATTACTTGCACGCTTACAATCACCCTATACACCGAACGCTGCGGCGTGGAAGTGGGCGCGCAGCCACCCCGTGACCAACGAGCGTGTTGCCGACATCAGCCAACGAGCCATGACCATCAACAGCAGTTTGACCGAGCACGGTTTCGACTTAGGTTTTGAGCTGTTGCGCATGTATCAACGACTAAATTTAGCATCAACTCCGCTACCGTCGATTGCCAATTTGGTTATGGACATTGACGAGCTGTCGCCACAGTATGGTTTATTGGTTGACTATGCCACAGCCCTAACCAACCAGCGACTAAGTGCGTTTGAGTTAGCCGCTGCTCAACTTGAATCGATCCATCAGCAACAACCCCAAGCTCAGTTGATTTGGTACAGCTGGATGAACGCACTATTGGCCAGCCGTAAGCACGATGAGCTTTTTGAGCAACTTAGGTTACGTAAACTACAGCGTCACGAGGACCAATTATCCTTATGGGTTACCGCACAGACATTATATTCGAACCAGCAAACCACGGCCGCCATACGCTCGTTATGGCACACCTTAGAGAAACAACCCAATTGGGTGTTAGGTTGGCGTACGCTCGGAGAGTGGAGCGCACAAGCGCACAGGCAGCAACTGCACCATGCCGCTAAATCACGCTGGCATTTATTGCGCGGAGAAGCTGAGTTGGCACTGCAGCAAGCGGAATATGGATTGCTACAAACACCAGATCGGCTCATCAAAGAGGCACAGTTATATAAACAACAAGCCCAACAGCTGCATCGTGATCAATTGGAATTTAACTAAGCTATGGCTCGACTTTAGCCCGCTGCAGAGAAGTCCATCAACCGCTGTAGCGGCTTAAGCGCGGCAACTTGGAGTTCCGAGTCGATAACAATTTCGTTATTGGCGTGTAACAACACTTGCTCAATTTTATCCAAGTCATTCATCGCCATCCAGGGGCAATGGGCGCAACTACGACAGGTTGCACTGTGACCTGCGGTTGGTGCCTCCATGAGTAACTTGTTAGGCGCCGCCTGCTGCATTTTGTAGAATATACCGCGATCAGTGGCCACAATAAACTGTGAATTAGGTAACTCTTGGGCCGCTTTGATGAGCTGGGTAGTTGAGCCAACAAAGTCAGCAATTTCGATCATGGCCAAGGAAGACTCTGGGTGAACCAACAACGCAGCGTCTGGGTATACCCGCTTCAAATCCGCTACACCACGAACTTTAAACTCCTCGTGCACGATGCATGAGCCCTGCCACAACAGCATGTCGATGCCCGTTTGTTTAGCAATGTAACGGCCTAAATGCTGATCAGGCCCCCAAATCACTGGTTTGCCTAGTGACGCCAAATGCTCCATTAAGCGTACCGCAATGCCCGAGGTTACCACCCAGTCGGCACGGGCTTTAACCGCGGCAGAGGTATTGGCGTAAACCACCACCGTGTGATCTGGGTGCGCATCACAAAAATCACTAAATTCCTGCGCAGGACAGCCAATATCCAATGAGCAAGTGGCATCCAAGGTCGGCACTAACACGCGTTTTTCGGGGTTAAGTATTTTAGCCGTCTCGCCCATAAAATGAACCCCCGCCACTACCAGCGTAGAAGCGGCGCTTTGGCTGCCAAAACGTGCCATTTCCAGTGAGTCAGACACACAACCTTGGGTTTCTTCGGCGAGTTCTTGCACCAAGGCGTCGGTGTAATAATGCGCCACCAATGCCGCGCCTTGGCTTTTTAATAAGGCTTTTATGCGCTCTTTTTGGGCTGCAACATCATTAGGCGCACTTAGGTTTTTTAAGTGCTCATGCGCCAAGTGTTCTTGTACCAAAACACGGGAGGCAATCGCTTCTTGAGTCATCATTGAGGTTGATATTGGGTTCATATTATTGAATCTTTTCTTGCGCAAGACGTGCGGCCGAGGATTCTGGGTAATGACTCAGCACACGCTGGAGCAATACATTGGCTTTGCTTAAGTTGCCCGTTTTTTGGTAAGCCACGCCTGCTTTATATAATGCATCAGGGACTTTTCTGTGCTCAGGAAAATCCTTAATTACTAGCTCAAAGGCAGCCGCGGCGGCGGCCACATTACCCTCTACCATATACACTTCACCCAACCAGTAATGCGCATTGCCGACCAAAGTACCTTGGGGGTAATCCACTAAAAATGCATTTAAGGCTGCGATTGCAGCCTCATATTGGCGTTCGCGAATTAAACTAAAGGCGGCCTTATAGGCTGCTTTTTCCGCTTCTGGATCAGCCTCATAAGTACTGACATTGACCTTTGTGTTAACGCTAACATCACTAACAATTACCGCTGTCTCTGAGCTAGTGGGGTCAACAACGGGCTGGCTGGTTAAACTAACAATGCGGCGATCTAGGTCCAAATATCGTTGTTTTTGGTCTTCTTTTAAACGCTTTAGATTGAAAGTTAGTTCTTCAACTTGGCCCCGAAGGTTCTGCAACTCTTGCTGCAACAGCTCAATAATATCGAATAGTTGAGCGTTAGCATTATGCACTGCTGGCGCGGGCTGCACTATTGCAGTCGCGTTGACTTTAGCTACCACCTCATCAGCTAAGGCATTATCTAAGTCGGTTACGGGTACGGCACTGTTAGCGTTAGCGTGGCCGACTAAGGTCAAGGATAAGACCATCGGTACAAAGATAAATCGACTTACTGCCTGATACATGCACCTGCACCTCAAAAAACGTTGTCTAAAAAAAACCACCGCTATGGCAAGCACAACGATGGTGTTTAAGGCGTGATAAACCTACACAAACAATAGGCTCAAAAGTGGCCTACTAGTAATTAATGTAGCGAATTTCTACGCGACGGTTTTCAGCCCAAGAAGCACTGTCATGTCCAGAGTTTACAGGGCGCTCTTCACCAAAGCTAACCACTTCAATGGCGTCAACCGATACACCTTGAACCACCAAATAGCGGCTCACGGCATTACCACGACGCTCGCCCAAGGCAATGTTATATTCCCGCGTGCCACGTTCGTCGGCATGACCTTCTAAAACGATTTTTGCACTAGGATTTTGACTTAAGTATGCAGCATGGCCATTAAGCGCGGTACGAAACTCAGCTTTTATAGTGGATTGGTCAAAGTCGAAATAAATCACATGAGCCAAAGCTTGCGCGGCGTCTTGCGCTTGCTGCTGTTGATGTGCAAGTTCTTGCGCGACTGCGGCCGCTTCATCAGCCGCCTGTTGTGCCGCTTCTTGCGCAGCTTGCTCAGTTGCTTCTGCTGCCGCCTGTGCTTCTGCTTCTGCTTCTGCTTCTGCTTCTGCTTCTGCTTCTGCTTGGGCTTGGGCTTCTTCAAGCGCCTGCGATTCTGCTAAAGCTGCGGCATCAGCTGCCTGAGCTGCCTGAGCTGCCTGAGTGCTAGAGGTCGCGTCAGTCGTCTCACCTGTTGAACTACATGCAGCTAAAAACACAACCAAAACACTGGAAGCGATGACTTTATTTAGGTTACCCACTTGCATGGACTGGCTCCTTAACTTTAAAAATTTGGAATCGAAAATTCGTGCCCGATTCTAACACACAAACACTAGTAATCACTAGACATAACCCACCTCTGCCACGTTAGTTTAAGTAAGGCGACCAAGCAGGCTCTCTTACCACCCCTTCATTGGCTGGCAGTTTAAATTTAACCTTGCCGTCTATGGACACAGCAGCAAGAATATCGCGGCCACCATCCTGAGTAGAGTACATCACCATACTGCCATTAGGCGCCACGCTAGGGGACTCATCAAGATTGGATTGGGTCAACAAAGACATAGTGCCACGCTGCAGATCTTGCACCGCAATGTGAAAACGCCCATCGTGACGGCTCACTAGCACCACAAAGCGCCCATCGTGGGTCAAACTACCACGGGCATTGTAATCGCCCTCAAAGGTAAGGCGCTCAACCCAACCTGTGTCCAGCGTAATTTGGTAGATTTGTGGTTTGCCACCTCGATCCGACGTAAACAGGATGTGCTCACCATCAACACTCCAGAACGGCTCAGTATCAATACCGTAATGCTTCGTTACCCTAGAAAGACGCTTGGTTTTGAGATCTAATACGTATATTTCGGCATTACCGTCCTTAGACAATACCAAGGCTAATTTATTGCCATCTGGTGACCAAGACGGTGCACCGTTAATACCTTTAAACGATTTGATGCGCTCTCGCGTACCGGTGGTGATGTCTTGAATATAAATCGCCGGCCGGTTAGTTTCGAACGACACATAAGCCAATTTTTTGGCGTCTCGCGACCACGCCGGAGACATGATGGGTTGACTGGATTTAAGTATTTCTTTCGCATCATGGCCGTCGGCATCAGCCACCAATAATTTATAGTAGCTTGGGTTGACCTTTTTATCTGCCGCCACATAGGCTACACGAGTCCTAAACGCCCCTTTGAGGCCCGTAAGCGCTTCATAGACTGCGTCACTTACCGAATGCCCCAGAGCTCTTAAATCATTACGACCGCCGAGAAAGCGCCCACCATCAATGGCGACTTTGCGCTGCACATCAAACAATTGGTAGTCCACTTGATAGCCGTTTTCGCTCGCAGAAACCGTGCCCACAACCAAATATTCCGTGGCCAAATAATGCCAATCTCGATAGAAAACGTCGGCCTCTTGATAGGGAAAACTGAGCATTAGCGAACGCTTAAGGGCCTTAAATTGGCCACTACGTTCCAAGTCGGCATCCACGATTTGCGCCACGTCTTCCTTTAGCGCTTTATCGCCACTCCAGTAAAATGGTACCACTGCAATCGGTACTGGGTTATCTACGCCTTTGGTTATTTCGATAACCAAGTTATTGGCCGACGCATAAGTGGCCAATAAAGCCGTTAACATGAATGTGACCAACGCCCTCTGTACCAGACATATTATTTGATTTATTCGAATCACAGTCTCAGATCCTCTGGTTTAAATTTTAACGTAATATTGCGGAAATTAGCGTCGAATATTCCAATATCCAATTCACTTAGCCTATCAAATTTTGCCACTTTCAGTGCCGCTGTTTTAGCCGAAGCAACGAAGGCGTCACTAGCGCTAGCATTCCGAGAAAAGATTTCCACATTTACAATTTCTCCGGTAGGTACTAGTTTAATCTCAAGATAAACCACCATATCTGTACGGGCGTCAGCTGGCCGCACCCAATGGTCTACTATTTCATTCATTATGTAGTTTGTTATAGCACTTACGGCCTGCCCTTCGCTTATACGATTTTCTTCAGATAAGTCTGCGGCCATTTCATCGTCCAATAAGTCATCCAGTGCTTGCTGCACCTCAGCTAGCTGCTCGGCGGCCTTTTCATCTGCGGCTTGCTTATCTGCAGCCTTCTTATCTGCAGCCTTCTTGTCTGCGGCTTGCTTATCTGCAGCTTTCTTGTCTGCGGCTTGCTTATCTGCAGCCTTCTTATCTGCAGCTTTCTTATCTGCAGCTTTCTTATCTGCAGCTTTCTTATCTGCAGCCTTCTTATCTGCAGCCTTCTTATCTGCAGCTTTCTTATCTGCAGCCTTCTTATCTGCAGCCTTCTTATCTGCAGCCTTCTTATCTGCAGCCTTCTTATCTGCAGCCTTCTTATCTGCAGCCTTCTTATCTGCAGCCTTCTTATCTGCAGCCTTCTTATCTGCAGCCTTCTTCTTATCTGCGGCTTTCTTCTTATCTGCGGCTTTCTTCTTATCTGCGGCTTTCTTTTTTTCCTGCTTTTCATTTTGCAGCTTATTTTGCTGCGCCAGCACCGCATCAAGGTCAATCAAAGTAGCCTCAACTTGATGTTTAACTTGCACCAACGGTGTGCGATGGCTTTGCGACTGCCACTCGGTCATAAACACCATGGCTACAACAAGGTGTACCACCAAGGCCATTAGGGTCGGCAATATGTAAGTATGGTCTAACTTCACGGACTTTCCGATACTAGACCAACACTCTGGGCACCAGCTTGTTGCAACACTGTCATTATGCGCACAATCAAACCGTACTCAATAGCGCGGTCACCACGCAATAGCACTTGTGTGTCGGGCGCTCGCTGAAGAATCTTGCTCACTTGCACACCAATGCGCTCTAGCATTATCGGTTGCTTATTATTTTCGCCCAACTCCAAATAAAAGTCGCCAGATTGAGTCACCGATATTACTAAAGGTTCAGATAACTCATTACTTTCTACTGGGTCAGACTTTGCTTGTGGCAAGTCCACGTTCACGCCTTGAGTCATCATCGGTGCGGTGACCATAAAAATCACTAATAACACCATCATAACGTCAATATAAGGGACTACATTGATCTCTGCATTGGGCTTGTGGCGTTTGCTACGGGGCCGTCTAATTGCGCTCATAGTGCCACCTATAGCTCGGACGCGTGAGCTTTACGATGCAATATACTAGAAAACTCTTCCGCAAAGGTCTCGTAACTAGACAAGGTTGAATCCACAGAATGGGAAAAGCGGTTATAGGCGATAACTGCCGGTATAGCGGCAAATAAACCCATTGCCGTTGCAATAAGCGCTTCCGAAATGCCTGGAGCCACTGTAGCCAAGGTGGCTTGATGTGCATTAGCCAAACCGCGGAAGGAATTCATGATGCCCCAAACCGTACCAAACAAACCCACGTAAGGGCTGGTAGAACCGACGCTCGCCAAAAAGGACAGATGTCTTTCTAACTTTTCCTCTTCTTTGGATATTGCCACACGCATGGCGCGTTGCACACCCTCCATTACTGCATCGCCATCGGCATCGGTCTGTTGGCGCAAGCGGGTAAACTCTTTGATACCGGCTCTGAATATGTTTTCGGCGCCATTGTTAGAATTAGGCTCAGCACTCACTTGACGAAACAGTTGGCTTAAATCGATACCCGACCAAAACTGCTCTTCAAAGGCTTTCATGTTTTTACGTGCAACACTTAACGCACGTTGACGCTGAAATATCATCACCCATGACATCACAGACGCAACTAATAGCATTAGCATGACCAACTGCACCAAAAAACTGGCATTCAAGATCAAACTAAGTATTGACATTTTATTGTCCACAGACGACTCCCCTTGTGCGCTTTGCCATTAAATAAATGTTCCTTGAGGGGCAAAGCTAAAAACATGATAACAATAGATTAAGTAACCTTCTTTTACCAACATAATCATTGATAAAACAACAATATGCGACCTTTACATTAACCTTATCGCCAACTTTGAACCATTGGGCCTTAAAAAGTTCCTCACAGGGTACCGAATGTTGTGCTTAATTGTTGCTGGGTTTGGGTGTAAAACCTAAATGCTCATAGGCGCGATCGGTAACCACTCTGCCTCTAGGCGTGCGCATGATAAACCCCTGCTGTATCAAATAGGGTTCCAACACGTCTTCGATAGTCTCTCGTTGCTCGCCAATCGCAGCGGCCAAATTGTCGATACCAACAGGGCCACCAGCAAACTTTTCAATAATTGCCAACATTAAACAACGATCCATGTGATCAAAACCCAAATCGTCGACCTTGAGCATGTTTAGCGCCTGATCTGCCACTGAGTTGCTGATAACCCCATCAAATTTGACCTCGGCATAGTCCCGGGTGCGGCGCAATAAACGATTGGCGATACGCGGCGTCCCTCGCGAGCGCCGTGCTACCTCTTCTGCCCCCGCGGTTTCTAGGTGCACTTCAGACAAACTTGCAGAACGGGCGACAATGGTGGTTAAGTCGGCAACCGAATAATACTCCAACCGCTGGGTAATGCCAAAGCGGTCTCGTAAGGGCGAGGTTAATGAGCCTGCTCGGGTGGTAGCCCCAACTAACGTAAAGGGTGGCAAGTCTAGCTTGATGGATCGAGCAGCTGGCCCTTCGCCGATCATAATATCAAGTTGATAGTCTTCCATAGCGGGGTAAAGAATCTCTTCTACCACGGGGTTCAAACGGTGTATTTCGTCAATAAATAACACATCACCTGCTTCTAGGTTAGTTAACAAAGCCGCCAGATCTCCAGCTTTTTCTAATACAGGCCCCGAGGTGCTTTTTAAGTCGCCGCCCATTTCGTTAGCGATAATATGGGCGAGCGTGGTTTTTCCCAAACCTGGTGGGCCGTAGATCAAAGTATGGTCTAAGGCTTCTGCCCTACCCTGAGCGGCGGCAATGTAGATACTCATTTGTTCTTGTACTACCGGCTGGCCAATGTAGTCATCTAACACCTTGGGCCTCAAGGCTCGTTCCAAGTGGTCCTCGCCTTGCTGGCTAATGGTTTCTAGTAGTGACCCAAAACGATCGGCTTCTATCATTAGTTAATTACTCAATGTTGTGTCATGGTCATCAATAACCGTTAGATCATGCCCCTTAGGGCAAATCGAATAAGGTCTTCACTACATCCTTCTGGCGAGGCTTTGAGGGCCGCAGCGACAGACTTGCTGGCTTGGACAGGTTTATAACCCAAGGCCACCAAGGCGCTCTCCGCTTCGGCCTGTGCACTATCGGCAAACACGGCGGAAGGCCCACCTAACACCGGCGCATTGGCTTCTGCAGCTGTATTTTGCCAACGTCCTAGCTTATCCCGCAACTCCAATACCAATCGTTCGGCTGTTTTTTTGCCCACACCGGGTATTTTCACCAAGGTGGCAGTATCTTGAGTGTCCACACAGTGACAAAACACCCGAGCTTCCATGCCCGACAAAATAGCTAACCCTAGCTTGGGCCCAACGCCATTAACTTTTATAAGAATACGAAACAAGCTACGTTCGTCTAACTGCACAAACCCAAATAAAAGCTGAGCATCCTCGCGCACTACAAAATGCGTATGCAGTACAACCGCATCACCTTCATTGCCTAATTGACAGTAACTATTAAACGAAATGTCAATTTCGTAGCCCACACCCTGTACATCCACCACCGCCTGATCGGGCTGTTTGTGTAACAAAATGCCGCTAATACGAGCTATCATAACCTAAGTCCTATTGTTTGATGTTTGTAGTTAACGAACCCGACCGGCGCGACTTCCACGTAACTGAGTTAAGGCAAGGTTTTGAGCATATTGTTTAGGTGTTCGGCTGGTGGCTAAACGAATTAAGCTCGCATTGGTATTGGCGTGACACAGGGCAATCGCTAAGGCATCTGCCGCATCTTCCTGAGGCAGGCCGGGTAACTTTAGAATCCTCGCCACCATATGCTGCACTTGACTTTTGGCAGCTGCACCGGTGCCTACCACCGCTTGTTTTACTTGCCTTGCCGAGTACTCTGCCACGGGTAAATTGTGATTCACCGCCACCACCATCGCCACACCCCGCGCTTGACCTAGCTTTAGCGCAGAGTCGGCATTACGTGCCATAAACACGCGCTCTATAGCAAACTCTTGTGGTGTATAGGTTTCAATAACCTCATCCACGGCCCGGTAAATTTGGCCTAATCGATCGGCCAGCTCATTTCCGGTGACTTTGACATGACCACTGGCAATGTAACTACGCTGGGCACCTACAGCGTTAATAATGCCGTAACCAGTAATGCGAGAACCCGGGTCAATGCCTAAGATAAGCGCCATTGTTGTATTCCAAACCTATTGACAAAACTTATTACCAAAACGTAGGGGTATACTAGCAACATACTGTACAAAATCACAGTAGTTTTATTATTTACGGTTATTTTAAAGAAAAAAGGCCCAATGTTAACCATTGAGCCTTTTTCATTTAACTCCGTATGACATGTTTAGGCCTTACCCCACCGTATTTTTTGCGGTGATCTTTTCACGCGGATGGTGATAACAAGGCACTTACGGGCATCATAAGTAGGCGATTGAGAATCGGCTCTTAATTTTTTTTCAGAATTTGGCTAAAAAGGACTCGATTTACCGATTATTTCAACAAATGGAACGTTTATAAGCATTGATGACGGTGGCTGTTAAAATAGGGCAGACGGACTCACAAATTACACGCACAAAAAAACCGCACAAAGCGGTTGATTTGAAAGCCGACCAGAGGAGCGACCTTAGCAGGCCAAGCCCGATAAGGCACCCAGAAGGCACCTAATCTGTTTGATATGCAAATGACTACTCAGCAGTCACTTTTTCACGTAGCTTGATGCTCAGCTCGCGCAATTGCTTAGTGGCCACCACACCCGGCGCTTGGGTCATCACACAAGCTGCGCTTTGGGTTTTAGGGAATGCAATCACTTCACGAATGGAGCTTGAGTTGGTCATAAGCATGACCAAACGGTCTAGACCAAAGGCCAAACCACCATGTGGAGGACAGCCAAACTTCAACGCATCCAATAAGAAGCCAAACTTCTCTTGCTGTTCTTCAGCACCAATATTCAACAATTCAAACACCTTGGTTTGCATGTCTTGCTGGTGAATACGGATAGAGCCACCACCCAATTCGGTACCGTTAAGCACCATATCGTAGGCCCTAGACAAGCCTGTTAGCGGTGACGCCTCTAGCTCTTCTGGGGTGCATGAAGGTGCCGTGAATGGGTGGTGAATGGCCGTGATACCTCCGTCTGAAGTCGATTCAAACATGGGAAAGTCAACCACCCATAAAGGGGCCCACTCGCAGGTCATTAGCTCTAAATCTTCACCCAACTTGCAGCGCAATGCACCTAAGGCTTCATTAACCACTTTTTCGCTGTCTGCACCAAAGAAGATCAAATCGCCGTCTTTGGCGTCTAAACGTTCAAGCAAGGCGGCACGTACATCCATGGGTAAAAACTTAACGATAGGCGACTGCAAACCTTCTTCTAAATCTGCTGCGTTGTTCACCTTTATGTAAGCCAAACCACGGGCACCATAGATGCTTACAAACTTGGTATAAATATCAATTTGTTTACGGGTTAAGCTAGCACCATTTGGCACTTTCAAGCCAGCGACGCGGCCGTTGGCATCATTGGCTGGGCCAGAGAATACTTTAAAGTCAACACCCATCATTAAATCACTAACAGTAACTAGCTTTAATGGAATACGTAAGTCTGGCTTATCGCTGCCATACACTTCCATGGCTTCGCTGTACGGCATGCTTGGGAAGCTGCCCAAATCCACATCGATCTGGCTCTTAAATAACTCAACCACCATTTGCTCGGTCATGGCCATGATCTGATGCTCATCCATAAAGGACGTCTCAATATCAATTTGAGTAAATTCTGGCTGACGGTCTGCGCGTAAGTCTTCGTCGCGGAAACACTTGGCAATTTGGTAATAACGATCCATACCCGCAACCATTAATAACTGTTTAAACAATTGTGGTGATTGAGGCAAGGCAAAGAAATGACCTTCATGGGTGCGACTTGGCACCAAATAATCACGCGCACCTTCGGGTGTAGCACGGGTCAAAATGGGCGTTTCAATATCGAGGAAACCATTTTGATCTAGAAAGTTACGGATAAAGGTACTGATTTTAGAACGTAACTTTAGCTTGGCGGCCATTTCTGGACGACGTAAGTCAACGTAGCGGTACTTGAGGCGCACGTCTTCACCCACCGATTGATGTTCGTCTAGCTGGAATGGTGGTGTTTCTGACTTATTAAGGATCTCAAGCTCTTGGCCCAACACTTCGACTGCGCCGGTAGGCATATCTGGATTTTCTGTGCCTGCTGGGCGTGCACGCACTAAGCCATTCACCTTCACTACAAACTCATTACGACAAGAGTCGGCTAACGCAAAACTGTCAACACGGTCTGGGTCAAACACTACCTGCACGATACCTTCACGGTCACGCAGGTCTAGAAAAATTACACCACCGTGGTCACGACGACGATGAACCCAGCCGCATAGGGTGATTTGTTGGTCAACATCGCTGGCTCTTAATTGGCCGCAATAATGGCTTCGCATAGTCTTACTTCCTGAATCAAATATAATGTGTTAATTGTTACTTAGTAGTGGCCGCAGGGCTGCTTGGTTTGGCAGCATCGCCCGCTAAATTCTTTTTACTGCCGGTTTTAAAGTCGGTTTCATACCAACCCTGGCCTTTGAGCCTAAAACCCGCCGCAGAGACTTGTTTACGGTACTGATCAGTGCCACATTGTGGGCAATCTGTGAGCGGCGCATCACTCAACTTTTGTAATACGTCTTTGCCAAACCCGCAGCTTTGACAGAGGTATTCGTAGATAGGCATGATGATCTCCAGCCAAACATCTCAAAACCCGAAATTATACCCCAAATTTGCGCCCCACAGGGAGTGCCAATACCGCTTTATTACGCATCAACAACAACAATTCGCCTTTTATTCCTAATAAAGCTGGCAAAGGCATTTATCCTTGGGCCTGAGCAACATACAATAGCGGCTTATTTATTTTTAGCTTGATCGGATTTACAGCCCCATGCGCGCCAGCCAATTTTTAATTGCCACCCAAAAAGAAACACCTGCCGATGCAGAAGTTATTAGCCATCAACTGATGCTCAAGGCGGGACTTATTCGTCGCTTAGCATCTGGCCTATACACCTGGCTGCCGCTGGGCCTTCGCAGCATCCGCAAAGTCGAACAAATTGTACGCCAAGAACTCGACGCAGCAGGCGCACAAGAATTATTGATGCCTGCAGTACAGCCGGCTGAATTGTGGCAGGAATCTGGCCGCTGGCAACAATACGGCCCTGAGTTATTGCGTCTTAAGGACCGCCATCAACGTGATTTTTGTGTCGGCCCCACCCACGAAGAAGTGATCACCGACATGGTACGTAAAGAACTCAGCAGCTACAAACAGCTGCCCATGAATTTCTACCAAATCCAAACCAAGTTTCGTGATGAAGTTCGCCCTCGCTTTGGCGTCATGCGCTCACGTGAATTCATCATGAAAGACGCCTATTCTTTTCATTTAGGCCAGCAGTCGTTACAACAAACATACGACGCCATGCACAGCGCCTATACCAAAATATTTACTCGCTTAGGTTTAGTCTTCCGCGCCGTACGTGCTGACTCCGGCAGCATTGGTGGTGACGCGTCACAAGAATTCCATGTGTTGGCTCAGTCAGGTGAAGATGACATTGCCTTTAGCAATAGCCCTGACAGCCAGTTTGCAGCTAACGTCGAAACGGCCGAAGCCTTAATGCCCAACCTAGACCGGCCTGCGCCGGGCACCGCCATGGCCCGAGTGCACACGCCAGATCAAAAAACCATCGACACGGTGTGTGAATTTTTAGGCCAACAAAAAAACCAAAGCCTTAAGACGCTCGTCGTGCTGGGTACCGCAAACGATGACGGCCACCAGCCTTTGGTTGCCTTGGTATTGCGCGGCGACCACACCATGAACGAAATCAAAGCCGAGAAACACCCCCTCGTCGCAGAGCCATTAACCATGGCACCAGAACAACGCATTATTGACGAGTTAGGCACCACCCCCGGCTCCATTGGCCCTGTAGGCTTGGGCATCGACATCATTGCCGACCGCGCCACAACCGTGATGTCCGACTTTACGGCAGGCGCCAACGACCCGGGATACCACCATTGCAACCTCAACTGGCAACGTGATTGCGATTACACCCAAGTGGCAGACCTTCGCAATGTGGTCGAGGGCGACCCAAGCCCCTGTGGTGATGGCCAAATCGAGATTAAACGCGGCATCGAAGTGGGCCACATCTTCCAACTGGGCGACAAGTACTCCCGCGCCATGAATGCCAAGGTGCTCAACGAAAATGGTAAAACTCAATTTATGGAAATGGGCTGCTACGGCATTGGCATTACCCGCGTGATTGCTGCCTGTATTGAACAAAATTATGACGATAAAGGCATAATTTGGCCGCTTGCCTTAGCCCCCTTTGAAGTGGCACTCATTCCCCTCAACTACGACAAATCTGAGGCGGTTCGCACTGCCACTGACACGCTATACGCGCAGCTAAAGGCCGCAGGCGTAGACGTTATTATGGATGACCGGGCATTACGCCCCGGCGCCAAATTCGCCGATGCTGAATTGATGGGTCTGCCGCACCGTGTGGTCATTGGTGACCGCGGTTTAACCTCGGGTATGTTGGAATATCGCGACCGTCGCCAGGCCGACAACGAAGATATGCCTATTGAAGATGCGGTGGCCTTTGTCACCCGCAAACTAGGACGTTAATCATGAGTGTCACTCTGTACCACAACCCCCGTTGTTCAAAATCCAGAGCCACCTTGGCGTTATTAGAAGAACGCGGCATTGATGCCGACATTCGTTTGTATTTAGACACTGCGCCTAACGCCGAAGAACTCAGTCAATTACTGGTTATGCTCAACATGAGTGATGCCCGTAGCTTGATGCGCAAGGGCGAAGAAGCCTACAAACAACAGCAACTAGCCAACCTAAACCTCAGCCAAACAGAACTGGTTGACGCCATGGTAAGCTACCCCAAGCTGATAGAACGGCCCATTGTTATACATAACAACCAAGCCCGTATTGGCCGCCCGCCCGAATCTGTATTGGAGATCCTTTAATGCTCTACCAACAAAAACGTAAATATTCACGCGCCGTCAGTGTAGGTGCCTATATTGCACTACTCGCCTATCTAGTGATCAGTAGCTTTAGCCATCCCCTCGACGGCACAAGCTACGTCGTTATCATCGGCATTAAGTGTTTCCCCTTATTGGGATTTGCCCTCGCCATGTATAAACAACACCTACGCCAGATGGCATGGATGTGTTTTGTATTGCTTATTTATTTCACTATCGCCGTTATGTACGTACCCGTAACAGGGCCCTTGGGTGCATTTATCATCACCTTGCTCTACACCAGCAGTATGTTACATATCCGCTGGCATAATCGGGCAGGTGAAGAAGCTGCCGCCAGCCTCAACTAAACCAATACAGTAAACCAGCATGAGTCACGGGCAACTATTAAAAACCGCCACTTGGGCTTCTGTATTAGTGGCCCTTGGGCTAATCATGTTAAAAACTTGGGCCTGGGAAAACACCCAGAGCGTGAGCTTGCTAGCGTCGTTAATCGACTCCCTTATGGACAGCGCCGCAGCGCTAATCAATTTTTTTGCTGTGCGTTATGCCATGGCACCGGCGGACAAAGAGCATCGTTTTGGTCACGGCAAAGCCGAAGCCTTAGCGGGTTTAGGTCAAGCGTTATTAATCGCTTTGTCGGTCGTTTGGCTGTTGTCACAAACCTTAGGCCGCCTAGTGCAACCACAGGCGTTACAGGACGCGAGCACAGGCATCGGCGTGATGCTGGCCAGCATGGTCATTACGGCGATGCTAGTGTTATTTCAGCGCTGGGTGGTGCGGCGTACGCAGTCCACAGCTATTGCCGCTGATTCGCTACACTATACGTCAGATTTATTGATGAACTTGGGTGTCATTATTGCCCTGATACTAACTCAAGCAGGTTATTACGGCGCAGACCCATACTTAGCGCTTATTATCGGTGCCTATGTGCTCTATAGCGCTTGGGGTATTGCCCGCAACGCCTTTCATCTATTACTGGACCATGAGTTGAGCGACGAGCAACGGCAAACCATTACCGACTTGGCCTTGGCTCAGCCCCAAGTATTGGGCATGCACGATTTACGTAGCCGTCAGTCGGGACACATGCAGTTCATACAGCTACATTTAGAATTGCAAGATGACATGCGGCTCATACAAGCCCACTGCGTTGCGGATGCCGTGGAAAGCCGCATTATGACGGCCTTTCCCCATGCCGATGTAATCATACACCTCGACCCCGTGAGCATTGCACAACAAGAGATCCATGCGCAGGGCGAACACTATCAAGCATCGCCCTCAACTGACTAACAGTGGGTTATACGTGACGACGCGTGCGCTGGCGCTTCTGCTGACGCTCAAAGCTTTCCTGCTCTTTAGGTAAGCGGCGTTTGACCTTCTTCGGGCGCATGCCCACAAACTGCGACAAGGCGTTAATTTCTGACTGCGGCATTTCCATCCACATGCCGGCACGCAACTGAGGCGGCATAAATACATTGCCGTATCTTACCCGCTTCAAGCGGTTAACCCGCAAACCTTGCGACTCCCACAAGCGCCTTACTTCGCGGTTACGGCCTTCCATAATCACCACATGGAACCAGCGGTTAATGCCTTCACCACCAAACTCTTGAATATCATTAAAACGAGCCATACCATCATCCAGCAATACACCTTGGTGCATGGCGGTGACTTGGTCCATTGTAACGTGGCCCATAACACGCACGGCGTATTCACGCTCGATGGTAGTGGATGGGTGCATTAGCGCATTGGCTAGTTCGCCGTCGGTGGTAAACAACAACAGACCTGAGGTGTTGATATCCAAACGACCTACAGCAATCCAACGCTCGCCTTTAAGGCGCGGCAATTTATCAAACACTGTGGAGCGGTTTTCTGGGTCCGAACGGGTTACAATTTCACCTTCGGGCTTATTGTAAATCAGCACCCGGCGCTCAACATTGTTGGGCGACACCACCATCACTGGTTTGCCGTCGACCGCCAGTTGATCACGCCAGGTAACGCGATCACCTAACTGAGCAGTTTCTTGGTTAATGGTTACGCGGCCGCCAGCAATCCAGCGCTCCATCTCGCGGCGCGAGCCTACGCCTGCACGGGCTAATACTTTTTGGAGTTTTTCGTCGGTAGGTTTGTCCTTAGCTTCTTCTAAGGTCAGGTCTTGATCTGTCATGATAGTCCCATCAATACAGTTAATATGTGAGCCTATTATAACGCGAGGCAAGGCGGCTTATCAATGCAGCTGTTCACCATTCACTTGCATAGCCGCGACTTCCATCTCTTGTTGCTCGGGTTGTTTTAACTTCGCCGGCGCCATAGTCGCTTCATCCCACGCTTCTAGGTCAGCCAAGGCCGGTAGGTCGCTGAGTTGCTTAAGGTTAAAGTGATCCAGAAATTCTTTTGTGGTGGCAAACAGTTCGGGCCGTCCAGGCACTTCTTTGTGGCCTACGCCACGCACCCAATTACGCTCCAGCAGGGTATGGATAATCGGCGAGCTAACCCCTACACCACGAATGGCTTCTATTTCGCCACGAGTAATGGGCTGCTGGTAGGCAATAATGGACAATGTTTCTAATAAGGCACGCGAGTATTTTTGGGGCTTTTCCTGCCACAATCGAGCCACCCACAGGGCGTAATCTTGCTGCACTTGAAAGCGAAAACCAGAAGCCACTTCGATGAGCTGATAACCCCGACCATCATAGCTCGCTTGTAACTGCCTCAGCGTGCTGCGGATGCGTTTATTATCCACGCCATCATGCTCATCAAACACTTGACTCAAACGATCCACACTCAAGGGTTTATCAGCCGCAAGGAGCAGCGCTTCCAATACCGGTGCAAGTTCACTAATCATAATGCAAGTTCCTGGTTGGGTGATTCATGCTGACCACCTAAACTAACATGGATGGGGCCAAATTCTTGTGCTTGCACAAGCTTTACCAGTTTCTCTTTTACTAGCTCCATCATCGCCAAAAAGGTAACTACCACGCCCATGCGTCCTTCGGACACATCAAATAGCGCGTGAAAGGCCATAAACTGATGCTCCTGCAACTGTAACATTACCCTCGACATACGCTCTCGGGTAGACAAACGTTCGCGAGATATAGTGTGGTGCTCATACATGTCGCAGCGTTTTAATACGTCTTTATAAGCCACCAACAGGTCTTCCATGGCCACTGTCGGCTCCGGCCTAACTTGTTTGACATCAGGCATAGCCATAGTTACGGGAAAATTATCTCGCCCCATACGTGGCAGGTCTGCCACTCGCTCCGAGGCAGTTTTAAAACGCTCATACTCCTGCAACTGTTTGATCAGCCTAACCCTGGGGTCCTCTTCCTCATCATCCAACAACTGTGTGCGTGGCAACAAGCTGCGGCTTTTAATTTCCGCCAGTGTTGCGGCCATCACCAAATATTCACCCGCCAACTCAAATTGATGAGCTTCCATCAACTCAATATAAACAATGTACTGGTGCGTAATATTGGCCACGTTAATTGAAATAATATCTAAGTTGTGGCGTCGTATTAAATATAACAACAAATCTAACGGCCCCTCAAAGGTGGTTTCTAAAATCACCTTTAAGGCGTCGGGAGGAATATAAAGATCCGTTGGAATGGCGTATTCTTTACCCTCTACCCAAGCATCCATATTAAAACAACTCCCACACGGGCCGACATTGATTAGGTAGTTTTGGATACCGACCTAATTTGACCCACTGATATTCTAGATTATGAAAATCACTACCTACGGAACCATGAAAATCAAAGGTGTCACACAAGGCTGCCATTTCTTCCGCCACACCAGGCACCTGATTACCAGTGCAGACTTCGATGGCCTGCCCTCCAGCATCGGCGAAATCTGCCATCAACCGCCGCCGCTTAGTGCGCGTCATTTTATAACGGCTGGGATGAGCCACCACAGCCACGCCACCTGCATCATGAATCCATGCAAGCACCTGTTCTAAATCGGGCCAAACACTAGACACATCGCCGACTTTGCCTGCCCCTAGGTATTTAGTAAAGGCTTGGCCCACACTGCGCACCATGCCTTCTTGCACCATGTATTGGGCAATATGCGGGCGCCCTATTTGACTGTCACCAGCCACAGCTAATGCCCCTTCAGTAATATCTGGGAAACCTTTTTTAGTCAGCTTGTGCGCAATGGTGGATAATCGTTGCAAACGGATTTGTGTTTGTTTGTTTACCGCTTCACTAATAGCCGCGCTATGTATATTAATATTTAAACCGACAATATGCACACCCATATTATTCCACTGGCTAGAAAACTCTACGCCCTTAATAATGCTGATCTTATCGCTTTCATATGGCTCAGGCAGTTGTGCCAACTGCAGGTGTGCGTTAACCGTATCATGATCAGTAATAGCTAAGTGGGTGACTTCTTTTTCTATGGCCAAATCAATCAACTGAGTAGCAGTTAAACTACCGTCCGAGTTTATAGTGTGACTATGTAAATCATATTTATTCATGAATGGTGACAATATTTTATATTTATTTAAAAATAGGCTATTATTATAAGAGCCATTAATCAATGGCTCTTATAATAATTACATATTCGCCAATACATCTAACTAAACATCTAATAAGTGGAATTTCTATGACCGACTTTTCTGACATTGCCCACAATAAAAATCGCTTTCGTGCTGCGTGTAAAAACCTTAGTGTTAAGCAAATGCAAACCATGGCAGAGCATCTAGCTGAGTTTATCGAAAAACGCGCAGAAGAAGAAGCGGCCAGCCTCGCTCAGGATGCTAAAAAAGCAGCCGAGAAGCAAGCCATTCTTAGCGCTATGGCCGATGCCGGTTTATCGCCAGAAGACTTCGTTACCAACGAAACCCCAAAAACCAAAAAGGCTCGTAAACCCGTAGCCCCCCAATACCGCATTAAAGACGCTAACGGCGAGACCCACGAATGGTCGGGCCGTGGCCGCACCCCTAAAGTGTTTGAACACTATTTCAACACTGGTGGCAGCAAAGACAGTTGTAGAATATAAGCTACTGAACTGACTTCACTACATAGCTCAGTAAGCCTTCGGTGGAGGCATCAAACATGATGTCTTCATCGCCGGCCACAAAACCGCTAGCCTGCGCTTTGCCGGCACAATAAAATCGGCATAAAAGTCAGGAATGCCTTGGTGCAACAGCTGTAAAAGGCGTCCTGGGCTTTGCTTAACCGTCAAAATACTTTCCTTATATGTAAGACGTCAGGGAGGATCCTGCTGAGCGGCTAGTGATTGAATCATCGCTATAGCTTGAGTTTCGTCTAACACGGCCACCCCCAAGCTATTGGCTTTGGAGAGCTTAGACCCTGCCTTTTCACCGGCCACTAAATAATCGGTTTTTTTGGACACACTAGAGGCTACTTTAGCCCCCAATACTTGTAACTGGGCCTTCAAGTCATCTCGAGTCAAGCTTGATAAGGTGCCGGTGACGACAAATATTTTAGCAGTTAACGGCAACTTTGCTGTATTTTCTTGCACTAGCTGAGGGTCGAACTCTGGCCATTTCACACCTGTGGCCTGCAGTTGGGCAATGACTTCTAGGTTGTGGGGGTCGGCAAAAAAATGGACAATTCGGCCTGCTACGATGGGCCCTACATCGTCCACTAATTGCAATTGCTCGAGGGTGGCGCTGGCAATATCAGACAAGCCGCCATAGTGTAAAGCCAAGCTACGTGCCGTGGCCTCGCCCACTTCGCGGATGCCAAGGCTATATAAAAACTTGGCAAGACTGGTGTCTTTGCTGGCTTCAAGCGCAGCCAATAAATTACTCACCGACTTAGTGCCCATGCGCTCCATACCTTCAAGCATGGCGTGATTTAAAGCATATAAATCCGCCACATGACTGATTTTGCCAGCGTCCACTAAGGCTTGCACTTGTTTTTCGCCTAAGCCATCAATGTCCATAGCCTTACGGCCAACAAAGTGCTTAATGGCTTGGATTATTTGTGCGCCACAACTTAAACCACTGGCACAACGTAAAGCTGCCTCGCCTTCGCCTCGCTCTACGGGTCCGTCACATACGGGACACGATAAAGGCTGGGGAATCGGCAAGGCATTGGCAACACGGCGCTGCAAAGCCACCCTGACTATTTTAGGAATCACGTCTCCGGCTCTACGAATAATCACGCTGTCACCTAAGTGCAAGTCTAGGCGTTGGATTTCGTCCATATTGTGCAAGGTGGCATTACTCACGGTAACACCGCCAACAAACACAGGTTCTAACCGCGCCACAGGGGTTACGGCGCCAGTTCGGCCGACTTGAAAGTCGACGGCCAATACGCGGGTCATTTCTTCTTGGGCAGGAAACTTGTGGGCAATCGCCCAGCGCGGCGCTCGAGCTACAAAACCGAGATGTTGCTGTAACGCTAACTCATCGACTTTAAACACAATACCGTCTATTTCGTACGCTAAGGAGTCGCGCTTTTGATTCAAGTAAGTGTAGTAGTCTAAGCACGCCTCGATACCCTCAACACGACGCATCTGAGCATTAATTTTAAAACCCCAGGCTTGTAGCTGCAGCAGGACATTAAAATGCTGAGAAGGCAAGGCTTCGGGTTCGCTGACCAAGCCCACACTATAAGCGCACAGTTCCAACGGCCGCTGGGCCGTAATGCGGCTATCAAGCTGCCTTAAACTGCCTGCAGCGGTATTACGTGGGTTAACATAGGACTTTAAACCTTGATTAATTAAACTCGCATTTAACGCATTAAAACCGGCGCTGGGCATATAAACTTCACCCCGGACCTCAAGCGTGCCAGGCCAGCCCGCACCTAACAAGGTTAATGGGACCGAACCTAAGGTGCGTATATTTTGAGTAATGTCTTCGCCACGGCTACCATCGCCACGAGTAGCGCCAGTAATCAGCACCCCGTTTTCATAAGTTAAGCTCACGGCAATACCATCTAGCTTAGGTTCACAGGTATAACTAATGGACTGCTCCAACGGGCGTTCGAGCTGCTTATGCAGACGCTCTCGAACACGACGATCAAAATCCTTTAAGTCGTCGCCATTAAAGGCATTATCGAGGGATAACATGGGCACTGCATGCTGTACTTGCTGGAAACTATCGAGAGGTTGGTCGCCGACCCGTTGGCTCGGTGAGTCGGCGGTGACCCATTTGGGGTGCGCCAACTCAATGGCTAACAGTTGTTGCATTAAACGGTCGTACTGCACATCAGGCACAGTAGGATCGTCCAACACGTAGTATTGATGGTTATATTGGCGAATTTGGTGTTTGATGGCGTCTAGCTGTGCCATAGTAATATCAGACATGGTTGAGCCAGACAGTGGGTTGATTAGAGCTGTGCGCGGCGGGTCATATTACGACGTTCAAAGTCGCGGATTTGCTGGCGGCAGTGTTCGATGGTTTGTGGTCGCATAACGCTATGCTGATCGTCACGCACTTCGCCACCTAAATTAGTGGCCAAGCACTGTGCTGTTTCTAACATAAAATCAAACGCTTTCATGCTATCTTGGGCCGTAGGAAGACCTAAAAAGAAAACCACACCTGGCGTGTGGAAATGATCCATTTGGTTGAGATCAAAGGTGCCTGGCTCCATCATATTGGCCATACTAAACTGCGTCTTACCTAACCTAAGGCCATCTTCAAAGCGGTGGAAGATACCCATTTCACCATGTACTAAACCACAAGCTTCAACGAGTTTGCGTAGTTGCGCACCATATAAACCCTGACTATCGTTGGCCGTCACTAAAATACTAATAACTTGTTCCACTGCGGGTAAAGACTGTATTTGTTGCTGCGCAGCTGCACTCTCACTGGCCTCTTGTAGCGCAGCTCTTTTGAGGTTTAGTAATTTCTTACCAAAGCTCATTGAGGTGACTTTAGCTAGCTTTGTGGTCAAGGTTTCGTCTTGGCTGTGTTGCGCTAAGTATTCGGCGCCACTCAAGGCCAGATCGTCATCAAACGACTCGATGCCCGTGTCGTTAAACAAGATGTCATCACTAGACGGCTGGGTTTCAATCAATGCATGTGCTAAGCCACTTTTAGCGGTAGGAGATTTGGTGAGATCTTGATCAGTAAACAAATCATTTTGCACCATAGCATGGGATTCAACATGTTCATGGACCGGACGTGTAGGGTCAAATTCAAAGCTAGGCTGTGTGACTTCTGAGGTGATGGTTTGTTCAGTTTCAGGGGCCGAGGTTAAGGCGTTAATCTCTTCGGCGCTTAGACTCACTTTGACGTTTGATAGGCTGAATGGGTCTGGGACTGGGGCTACTAGCGCATCTTCTGCGGTTGTTTCTTCTGCAACAGCAACAACTTCATCGGCAATTGCCATGTCGGCCACAGCTTCAATTGCCTCGATTACAGTATCACCTTGGTCGGTGTCATCTAAGGTAATTGGTAGCGAGTCCACATCAACCGCCGACGCTTCTATGGCGGCTAGCTCAAAGTTAAGTTCACTATCGAGATCATTGGCAGACAAGGCTTCAATGGAATCTAGGTTACCCAAGGTATCGTTAGTGTCGACCAGACGGGCACCACCATTGGGTAATTCGCTACCGTAGTCACTTAACGGTAGATCACACAAACTTTCGTCGATGTCGATCTTTAATGCGGCATGGCTTGCAAACATGCGGCGTATACCATCGATAACTATGGCTGTAACGGTTAAACCACCAAACACCAAAAACCAATTTATTAACGTCATAAGTATGCCGATCTAAAAATTTATTATTATGACGCCACCAAGCGTCTAAAATATTAGTTTAGAACTATACCTTCAAAATAATAGATATAAAACCTTTGCACCTTGTTTTTATAGACATATTTTGTAAAAACACACAAAAAATCGATAAAATAGATAAATACGGCCTAAATCAATTTATGAAAAGCCTAATGTTTGTTCGGTCATGTTAATGGCTTGCTCTACATCCACGGTAACCAAGCGTGAGACACCCGACTCCTGCATGGTCACACCTAACAATTGAGTCGCCATTTCCATGGCGATCTTATTGTGGCTAATATAAATAAACTGCACTTGCGCCGACATTTCCTTCACTAGCCGAGCATATCGCTCTACATTGGCATCATCTAGTGGCGCATCCACTTCATCTAACATACAAAAAGGCGACGGGTTGAGTTGGAATATAGAGAACACCAACGCAATGGCGGTGAGAGCTTTCTCGCCGCCCGACAACAAATGGATACTGCTATTTCGCTTGCCTGGCGGTTGCGCCATGATGGTCACGCCAGTCGACAACATGTCATCATCAGTAAGCTCAAGCGAGGCTCGCCCACCACCAAATACTTTGGGGAAAAGTGCGTTTAAACTTTCGTTTACTGTGTCAAACGTTTGTTTAAATCGAGCACGCGTTTCCTTATCAATTTTATTAATTGCTTGCTCCAAACTATCCAGAGCTTCAATTAATTCGTCGTACTGCTGGTCTAAAAATACTTTGCGCTCTTGTTGTTGTTTATATTCTTCAATAGCCACTAAATTAATAGCACCCAGGCGCTTGATACGATTTTGACATTGCTCTAATAATTGACTTAGTTGCGACTGACTGGCTTCTTCAGGCAACACCTCTGCCAGCTTTTCTACCAGTATATTTTGTTGCAACATGGTGTTTTTAATATTGTTAGCATTCACTTCTAATTCACGCTCAACCAAACGCTGCTCTTGCAATAAGGTTTGTCGCTGACTAACGTCTTGTTGTTGACGCAGTTGCTGTTGCTCTAGCTGGCGCACTAGCTGCTCAACTTGACTCATACCATGGCGCTGCTGCTCCATGGCCGCTTCGGCAGTTAAACGTTGCTGTAACATGCCCTCCAACTGCTGATTCAACTGTTCTGCTGCTTCGCCGTTCGCCACACCCTCACCTGCACCGGCTCTATTACGTACTTCTTCTTGTTTTTGGCGCCACTGCGCCTGCTGCTCTTGCAAGCGCTGTAACGAGCGCGTAAGGCTGTTAGTTTGTGCCTCTACACTACTCATACGCGCTTGCAGTTGAATCACTAGCTGCTGCTTTTGATTAAAATTTATACGGTCTTGAGCTAATGCTGCATCCAACACTTCCTTTTCGGCTTGTATTTCAGGCACCCCCTCTTGGGCCTCTTCTAGCGCTAATTGATGCTCACTTAACTGCTCTTGTGACAGCGACATGTCGGCGTCTAACTGTTGCAATCTATCGCGGTGTTCATGCAGCCGAGCTTGCAGGCGCTGCTGCTGACCTAACGCTTGACCTTGTTGTTGCTTAAGCAATGCTAAGGCTTGCTGCTGTTGTTGACACTGTTGCTGGCCTGTTTGCAATTGCACTCGAGTTTGCGTCAACTGTTGCTCTTGCTCGGCAATGACACCACGTATGTGCTCAAGCTCTAAACTCGTCTGTTGATGCGAGTCTTGTAATTCACTATGCTGCGACAGCAGCGTTTGCACTTGTTGTTTTCTTTCTAACAGGCCTGTTTTGCTGCCCTGACGCGGCGGCGTGCGCAACCAACCATGTCCCAGCCATAATCCGTCGGGCATCACCACACTCGCGTGCAGTGGTAATTGCGCTAGCAAGGTGTAGGCCAAGTGCCAATCTTGAGCCACGTAGATGTGCCCCATAAGGCCTGCCAACTGGGTGGGCGCAGTGATCTTATCAATAAGGCGCTGCGCATCAATTACCGCATCCATTACCGGTAGCTGTGGTGCACCCACTAGCAAGGCCAAGCCTTCGGCAGGTGATAATATGTCCCCCAAATCAGCACCTGCATCGGCATTAGCTGGCCATTGAGCCAACAAATAACTCGCTAACCAATCCTGCAGCACTTGCTCTACCGCTGTCTCCCAACCGACGTCCACCTGCATGCTATCAACCAGTTGCCGGCTTGCACCATTAGACCAAGCTTGTGGCATTTCTGCAGCACCTTGCTGTGCTTCGCGCAACAACAGCTGCAAAGAAGACAACTGGCCGCTAATCGCCCCCAAGGATTGACTGAGTTGATCTAGCCTCTGCTGTATGTCCCTTTCGCTTTGGCGATCTTGCTGTAGCTGAAGCTCAGACGAAGACACTTGCTCGCTGACTGTCTCTTGCAGCAACAACAACTCCTGCAATTGTTCATCCAGCATTTGTGTTTCATCATCTGCAGGCAGCACCAATGCGTCCAACTCTGCCTGATTTCTCGTTTTGTCCCGTTCAACCTGTTGGGTTTGCTGCAATTGATGTGATAATGCGGTTTTAGCCACCTCGATCAAGCGCTGAAATTGCGCCTGATCATCGGTTTTTTGTTGCCACTGCTGCTGCCAGGTTTGACGCTGTTGCTCACTGTTTTGCTGGGCCATCTCCGCTTCATACAACTGCTCCGTCGCCAGTTCGGTATCCGGCGCCAGCTGATCTTGCTGTTGCTGTAAGTGGTTGAGTTCTTTGCTGTCCGCAGTACAGGCATCATCGAGCCGTTGAAGCTGTTGTTGCGCCTCGGTAATATCGGCCTGCCATTGTCGCTGCTGATGTTGCTGATGCTCAATGGTTTGTTCTAGACGCGCTATATCTGCGCCCAAACGATAAAACTCACCTTGCTGTGTAGAAAAACTATCATTCAATATGCTCAGTTCATCTTTTTGCACATCGATCTGGGCTGAGCGGGTGTCTTGCTCACTGGTTTGCAACACAATTTCATCTTGTATACGCCCCATACCGATGCGTTGATCGAGTAATTTTTGCCTAAGCTCGCGCCATTGTAGGGTTGCCAACTGTGACTTGTGTTGACGTTCATCTTGCTTCAACTGGGTATACTGCTGCGCTGCTGCAGCTTGGCGCTTTAGAGTTTCCAATTGGCGCCCTAGCTCTTCACGAATGTCTTCTAGGCGCTCCAGGTTTTCGCGGCTACGACTAATACGGTTAGAGGTATCACGACGGCGCTCCTTATAGCGCGAGATGCCAGCCGCCTCTTCAATATAAACGCGTAACTCTTCTGGCCGTGATTCAATCAAACGTGAAATCATGCCTTGCTCGATAATGGAATAACTGCGCGGTCCAAGGCCGGTGCCTAGAAACAAATCGGTGACATCGCGACGACGGCATTTTTGGCCGTTAAGATAATAGGTAGATTGACCTTCTCGGGTGACTTTGCGCCGAATCGAAACCTCGTTATAGCTGGCAAATGCGCCGGCCAAAGTACGGTCGTGATTATCAAAAATCAGTTCGATCGTGGCTTGACCCACGGGCTGACGGCTCGTAGAGCCATTAAAAATAACGTCGGTGGCACTTTCGCCACGCAAATTTTTTGCAGAGCTTTCACCCATCACCCAGCGTACAGCATCGATAATATTCGACTTGCCGCATCCATTGGGGCCAACCACGGCACACAAGTTGCCCGGGAGGTTGACCTTTGTTGGGTCAACGAATGATTTAAAACCCGCTAATTTGATGCTTTTTAAGCGCATCCAGAGACTCTATTATTATTGTTAGCCTGCAAGGTTACTTCAGGATTTGGTCTATGGTCAAATCCACTTTGCTGGTGCTGCCCACAACAACCGTAATTGAGTGACTCACCAAGTCACCGGATTGACGTCCTGGCACCCCGGCGAGGGCAACATGAGCCATCACATCCAAGGTTTGATAATCGCCTATGCGGGTGCCGGTTTGCAATGCCATGGCATCCGTTAGGGTTAAATTTAGCGGTAAATTATTGGCATCCAATTTGGTGGCAAACAGTGGCATTGGCCTGCCCGCCTGCTTGGCGTAAACAAACAATACGGCATGGTCGGACGCAGGTAATTGCAAGCCGTTAACTAAGTTGACGGTAACCGCAATACCCACCCCTGGATCAGATGATTGCTGCAACATCTGTTGTGCACTGGCAATGCCAGCTTGCAACGAAGCCTGACCTTGGCCCTCACCTGCTCGAGGTAAGGCACGCTGCCAAAAACCAATGGCCGCATTGTAGTTTTGTGCCTCAAAGGCTTGAATCCCCAACAAGCTTAAGGCCGAAACATCTTGAGGGTCGTAGCCTAAAGCCTTGGCAATGGCTTGATTGACACGGGTGCTAAAGTCTCCGTCATTAAAAAACAAGGCTTGAGCATATTGCCCCAACAAGGCGGCATGTTGGCCACTGCCGATTTGCACCTTAGACAAAGCCTGCTCAAAAGCAGCAATACCTTGGGTGGTCTGCTCATTTTGCATATAACTATTGGCTAACAAATACCAACCTTCAGGGTTATTTGGTTGATTTTTCAACTCTGCATTAAGCGCTTCAATCAACTGCGGCAACGACTCTACTTGCTGAGTAATTGCACGGGTTTGCTGCATATTAACACGCTGTTCTAAGCTTGAATGAGCACCCAATTGAAAATAGGTTAGCAACCCAGCTATGGGCAGCGCCAGTGCCACAAACACCAACATCAAACCCCCTTGTGATTGACCACTGGGTGCCTTGAAGGTTGATTTAGCCTGTGTTTCTAGCAACAAGGTGCGCTGCATTTCCGCTAACCGCTGGTCATAGTCACTGCGGCTAACGGTGGCCGCTGCTAACTCTTGCTCCAGCTCTGCACGTTTGGTTTTATACAAACTAATCACTTGCTGCTGCCGCTTACTGCTGTCTTGCTGGGCTGAGACAGGACGCCAAAGCGCCCACCAAACAAAACCACTAGCCATACACAAAAGTATGGCGATAGCTGCCCAAAGTTCAGTCATGATGTGTTTCTCTTTGCTGCTCTGAAGCCAATAAATCGTTCAATTGTTGTTGTTCATCTGGTGTTAACATAGCGGCCTGCACTGCAGGCTTGCGAGCCAAAAACCACAATACCAACAACCCCATCAGTAACAAACCAATGGGTGCCAACCAGAGCACAAGAGTTGATCGCTTGAACGGCGGGTCGTACAGAATAAAATCACCGTAGCGCTGTACCATAAAATCAGTAATTTGATCATTGGTCTGGTTTTTCTCAAGTAATTGATGCACTTGTGCGCGCAAATCCTTGGCAATAATGGAATCTGAATCGGCAAGATTTTGGTTCTGACACTTAGGGCAACGTAAAACCGTGGTTAAATCATTAAACCGCTGGGCCATTTCTGGTTGGCTAAACTGATAGGTTTCTATACTTGCGTGAGACACGCTGGGGACTAGCAAAAGCCACAACAGCAACGCCTTTACTAAGTCAAAGCCGATGCTATTGCCCATTATCGACTCCCGTTTGTAATGCTAAATACTGCTCCCGCAGTGGCGGCCAAGTACGCTCGTTGAGTTCGCCGGTTAGCTTATCAATGACCTTACCTTGAGCATCAATAAGGTAGGTCTCTGGCGCACCTACAACACCCAACTCAATGCCCACAACACCTTTTGGGTCAAATACCGAAAACTCATAAGGGTTACCCAACTCCAACAACCATTGCTGGGCCGACGCACGCTGATCGTGATAGTTAACGCCAAAAATACGCACCCCTTCTAGGTTAGAAATTTGGTTCAAAAACTCATGTTCTGCGCGGCAGGTAGGACACCATGTAGCCCAAACATTAACCAATGCGGGTTGCCCTAACAGGTCGGCCTGAGTCACGACGGTGATGGGCGCCAATAGGGTTTCAGCGGTAAATTCAGGCACCTGACTACCAATTAAACTAGACTGCATGGCGTTGGGGTCTTTGCCGATACCATGATACAAAAACAGACCTAAAGCAAAGGCCAACAACATAGGTAACACGAGCAGCAGGCGTTGCCGTGTCGCTGGCCCTGTAGGGGGTGTCGATTGAGGCTGGTGTGCCATATTATTCTCCTAAGGCCGATGTGTTTTGTGATGGCAGTTCCGGCGTTTGACGCCGACGTCGGTAGCGTTTATCCCACACCGCTAACACGCCACCCAAAGCCATCATCAAACCACCCAGCCAAATACATCGAATCATGGGCTTTACGTGTAAGCGCATCGCCCAGGCGTTATTTTCAAGCGGTTCACCCATCGCCACGTAGAGGTCTCGACTTAAGGCAGCGTCAATTGCAGCCTCGGTCATAACTTGGTTACGACTGTGATAATTGCGCTTTTGGGGCAACAGCTGAGCCACCAACTGGCCACCTTTTAACACCGTTACGTGGCCTTGCACAGCACTGTAATTGGGGCCTTGAACATCGCTCACTTCAGTAAATACAAATTCATACTGGCCCAGGTGAACCTTATCACCAATGGCCATGTATACATCTTCTTGCTGGTCATAGTGGCTCACCACTGCAATACCCAACGCCGTGACACCAATGCCCACATGAGCTAACAACATGCCATAGTAGCCTGGATTCAACTGCCGTAAACCACGCCACCACCCTTGATGACGTAGGCGGCGTTTAAGGTCAACCCAGGACGCCAGTAGCAGCCAAATTAACAACGCCGCAGCCAAGGCTGTGCTGGGGTTAAATTGGCCATCATAGGCAAACGGAAAGGCCACCCCAAGCACCACAGCAATAAGCGCTGGCGAGGTCAAGGCGCGGGTCAGCTCGCGCGGGTTAATGGTTTTCCATTTAGCCCCTAAACCTAAGCCCATAGCGATAATCAGCAACACCATCAAGGGCACAAAGGCGGCGTTAAAATACGGCGGTCCTACGGAAATTTTACCGCCACCCAAGGCGTCCAACAACAGTGGATAGAGGGTACCGAGCAACACCGTCAGTGCCGCCACGACTAAAATCACATTATTAGATAACAAAAACGTTTCCCGCGACCAAAAGCGATAACCTACTCGACTTGAAACAGTACTGGCACGTAACGCAAACAGGAGCAACGAACCACCCACTGTTATGGCCAATAGTACCAGCACAAAATAACCACGATCTGGATCTGAGGCAAACGCATGTACCGAGGTTAATACCCCAGAGCGCACCAAGAAGGTACCTAACAAACTCAGGCTAAAGGCAAGAATAGCCAATAACAAGGTCCAGTTTTTAAACAACCCACGTTTTTCCGATACCGCTAAGGAATGGAGCAATGCAGTGCCCACTAACCATGGCATAAAGGATGCATTTTCTACGGGGTCCCAAAACCACCAACCACCCCAGCCAAGCTCGTAATAGGCCCACCAGCTACCTAAGGCAATGCCGGCGGTTAAAAAGGCCCATGCCACACTGGTCCAAGGCCGTGACCAACGCACCCAAGCGGCATCATATTCGCCATCTAATAAAGCCGCGATAGCAAACGCAAACGCCACCGAAAAACCCACATAGCCCATATACAACATGGGCGGATGGACAATGAGGCCAAAATCTTGCAACAATGGATTAAGGTCGGCTCCTTGTACGGCCGCTTCGGGCAATAGCCGCCAAAAAGGATTACTGGTCCATAGGGTAAACAATATAAAGCCCACACCAATCATGCCCATCACCGACAACACCCGGGCTTGCATCATTAACGGCAAACTCTTACTGAGCAAACTTACCGCCATGGTCCAAAACCCCAAAATTACCACCCACAGCAGTAGCGACCCTTCGTGACCACCCCAAACCGCGCTAATTTTATATTGCATCGGTAACGCGGTATTTGAATTTTGGGCCACATAACGCACACTAAAATCATCTTGCGCAAAGGCGATAACTAACATAGCAAAGGCGATCAAGAGCATAACACCCTGACCAATGGCTAACGGTTTTGCCGCACTCATGAGCCGAATCTGACCGCTATAAGAACCTAGCATAGGCAAAAAACTAAGGCTTAAGGCAAACAATAAGGCCAAAATCAGCGCCATGTGACCAATCTCTGGGATCATTGTGTTAGCTCCGTGTTTTGGCTTTTTTGTTGCGTCTTTGACTGCGCATCATTGAGGGCTTGCGTGACTTCTGGCGGCATGTAATTTTCATCGTGCTTGGCTAACACCTCGTCGGCCACAAACACCCCTTGGCTATTGAGCTTGCCTTGCGCCACAATGCCCTGACCTTCACGAAACAAATCGGGCAATATACCGTCGTAAGTGACATTCACATCTTCCACAAAATCGGTAATCAAAAAACTCACCTTAAGGCTATCACCGGCCCGCGTTAAGCTACCTTCACGCACCATGCCACCTGCCCGTATGCGTTTTTCAATGGGCGCCTTGCCCTGCGCCATGTCCGACGGTGAAAAAAATAAATTGATATTTTGTGACAAGGCATACAATACCAAGGACACAATTATGGCCACACCAGTCAAAAGACCCACTATAAGCAACAGTTTGTTACGTCGTTTTGGGACCATAGCCATTACACCACCCGCCGAGCAATGGCTCGCACTTGTTTCAAGGCTTTAGCTCGTTGGCTGCGACTATGCCACACGTTAAGCGCCAGCAACCCCACAAAAAGGCCATAACAAGACCAAACAAAGGCCCCATGTCCCGACATCACCCACAAGTCTTCAAGCGAATTAAAAAACATACCTAAACTCCTTCTATGTCAGGGTGCTGGGTTAGCCATTTGGTATGACCTTGAGTTTGCAAAATTTGAGTCCGCGTACGCATCAATACCAACAAGGCAAATAAACAATAGCTCCCCAATACCGTTAACAACAGCGGCACATACATTTCTGCAGGCATGGTCGGTTTTTCTGTCAAACTAAAGCTCGAACTCTGGTGCAAGGTATTCCACCACTCCACTGAGTACTTAATAATGGGAATATTAATGGTGCCTACAAGCGCCAGTATCGCGGTCGCCTTACCGGCGGTTTGACGTTCACTGATAGCTTGATTAAGGGCCATGACCCCCGCATATAAAAACAATAATACTAGGGTGGACGTTAGGCGAGCATCCCACACCCAATAGGTGCCCCACGTGGGTTTACCCCAAATGGCACCGGTGAGAAGCGCAATGGCTGTGAATGTAGCGCCAATGGCAATGCAACTACGCGCCACCATGAAGGCCACTTTCATTTTCCAAATAATACCAATAGCTCCGGCAACCGCCATACTAACGAAAATGGATTGCGATAAGATAGCCGCTGGCACATGCACATACATAATACGAAAGCTATTGCCTTGCTGGTAATCCGCAGGTGCAAATGCTAACCCCCAAATCATGCCCCAGCCTAATAAAACCAAAGCTGCCAGCGCAAACCAAGACTGCAGTCGACCACCCCACTCATAGAACCACTTAGGTGACCCCATCTGGTGAAACCACCGCGGCATACGCCAATCTAGACTACTCATAGTATTAATCTCACAATTTTAAGGCGGCACTAGCCGCCCATGGGGTGATCATTAAAGCAAATACCAACATGGCCCCCAATAATGCCATATAGCCATCAATGGGCAACCCCTGGGCACCCGCTGCCACGCTGGCTGCACCAAAAATAATCACCGGCACGTACAAGGGCAGAATTAGCAAAGTCAATAACATACCACCGCCACGCACCCCTGTGACCAATGCGGCGCCAATCGCCCCCAGTAAACTCAAAGTCGGCGTGCCAACAAGCAAGCTCAACATCAGGCTGGGCAAGGCTTGGCTGGGCAAAAACAACATACTGGCAATCATGGGAGACAATAACACTAGCGGTAAACCACTCACCAACCAATGGACTAGGACCTTTGCCAACACCAAGCTCCAACTCGGGTAAGGCGCCAGTAATAACTGTTCTAAACTGCCATCCTCATGATCAAGTTTAAATAACAATTCAAGAGATAACAGCGTGGCTAACATGGCAGCAACCCAAATTACTCCGGCGGCGGTTTGTGACAAAATGGAAGCTTCCGGACTGACACCTAACGGAAACAAGGCCACCACTAAGACGAAAAACACCAGTGGATTAATCAGCTCCGCGGGTTGCCTGGCGATGAGTAATAAGTCGCGGCGAATAATAGTGAGCATAAAACCCATCATGACGCCCACTCCACTGCCCCATTAATGTGGCCAGAAAATTGGCCTAAATCGAGTATTTTTACCTGCGGCAAACTGAGGTCTTGGTGGCTAGTCATCAGTACTGCGCCTCCAGAACCCCGATGCCGTTCCAGCCACGCTTGCTCATCAATCACCCCTTGCTGATCCAGAGAAGTGAATGGTTCGTCTAATAACCATAAGTCAGCATCGCACAATTGTAACCGTGCCAACGCCACACGCCGCTTTTGGCCCGCCGAAAGGTGAGCAACAAGATTTTCTTCGTAACCTCTTAAACCCACAGTAGCCAATGCGGCATACCGCTGAGCTTGACTTGAGCTGCCATCTAATGCGGCCAGCCACGCCAAATTTTCATTCGCTGTTAGTTGCTCTTTTAGGCCCAACTTATGACCTAAATAGATCATTTTTATGCCTTTATTGCACCAGACAATGCGGCCATTATCGATGAGATGCAAGCCTGCAATTTGTCGCAGCAAGGTGGTTTTACCGGCGCCATTTTGGCCTTTAATGTGCCATAACTCACCACGTTTAACAGTCCAATTTAACTGCCGATACAGGCAGCGATCATCCCGCTCACAAGCCAATGCTTGGGTAAGTAACAAATCAGTGGGGAATGTTGGGGGCGACAGCACAGATCACACGCTCATTTATATTAAGGCGATTGATTATATCTGTTTAATACAAAATTGGTAGTTAAGCTGATACCAATGTATAACTTAGACCATTGAATTGGTGCCAAACCTGGCCTGCACTCGACTCTTGCGGACCAATAATCTGATCAACTAACACACTTTGTTGGCCACTTTTTAGTTTTAGGCTGTGGCCTTGCCAGTTAACGTCGGAATAGTCGCAAGGTTCAAGGCCAAGCACCGCACGTAAATCGAACAGCTCAAGGTTACTGTATGGGTCTAAACGCCACTGATTAGGAGACGATTTAGCCAGGGGCCCACATACCGCTTGCATGCCGCCTAATTCACTCAACGGCAGCAATAGAGCCTGATGGTCTAGCATTACTTTGAGACACGGTTGGAGTAGTGGCACCGGCACAGCTTCTGGTACCAACAACAAACTCGACAAGTAATCCAGTAATACCGTGTCATCTTCAGACGCAGACATGATTAACCAACTTGCCATTGTGGAATTTGCTGACGCTTACGCTGCAATTGCGTCAGCAACAAATCATAGGCTTGCACACCGCGGGCTAGATGGTTGTGTACGCTGGGCACTTTACCTGCAGAGCTGGCATTACGAAACTGTGTATCAATCGGAATCAAGGCATGGGACACGCGCTCGCCAAATTCTGCTCTAATAATACGTAAGCTTTGGATCGACGACTTGGTGCGCCGGTCGTACATGGTGGGCAACACCAAGGCCTGCAATTGCTGGTGTCGTGTTTTTAATACTAAGTCCAAACTCTTGGACATACGCATCAACCCTTTGATGGCCAAAAATTCCGTTTGTACCGGCATGAGTAACAACTCACAGGCCACTAGGGCATTAATCATGGCTACGCCTAATATGGGCGGACTATCAATAAGTACATAATCAAATAGCGTGTTTACTTGTGCTAGTGCGCGCTGCATCACCAAACCCATACCGTCTAATTGACCAGCTTGGCGTTCGAGTGCAGCCATACGGCTACTGGCAGGCAATAGGATCAAATTGGGCAAATTAGTCGGCATCAACAGGTTGGAGGCAGCCTGATGTGGATTAATAAATAAATCGTAAACCGACTGCCGCATAGTGTCTGGGTCGTGGCCAAAGTACGCGGTTAAGGATCCATGGGGGTCTAAATCAACCACCAGCACTCGATGCCCTTGCTGAGCTAATAAGCCTGCTAAGGTCACTACGCTGGTGGTTTTTCCAACCCCACCTTTTTGATTTGCTACGGCCCAAACTTGCATGATTTCTCTGCTGTGACTACGATTTTGGTTGACTAGAAAGCCGCAGCATCTTGCTCGGAATCTTGGCCAGAGGCAATTCAAATTCAACAGCCCCTAATTCTTTGGCAGCCCTAGGCATGCCATAAACCACACTAGACGCTTCGTCTTGGCCAATGGTATGGCTACCGGCTTCGCGCATGCGTAAAAGGCCTTGAGCACCATCTGCGCCCATACCCGTTAAAACAACACCGGTGGCATGTTTGCCTACTTCTTTTACCATTGAATCAAACAACACATCCACGGAAGGCCTATGACGATTAACTTTTTCGGTGTGTATTACGCGGCAAATATAAGCATGGCCACGCCGCCGAATGGCTAAGTGAAAGTTGCCCGGGGCCAGATAAGCATGGCCCTTTTTAACTTCCATACCATCATTGGCCTCGATCACGGTCATGGCGGAAGCCTCGTTCAGACGCCGTGCCAAAGACATACTAAAGGTGGGGGGAATGTGCTGGGCAATGAGTATTGGAGGTGACTCTGCAGGCATCACCGATAACACTTGATTCAAGGCTTCGGTGCCTCCTGTGGACGAACCAATAGCGATAATACTGGTGGATTTAACCACACCAGAATTATGCACTTGCTTGGGTTTGCCCTCATCACTACGCCCTAGCAAACTACTTTTCGCTAACGCATTGACGTTAGCCTGCGACGCCATGATCACTTTTTCGAGCACCATTTTAGAAAACTTTGCGATACCTCGGTCTTCTTGTAAAGTCGATTTAGCCACGTAATCTAACGCACCTAACTCCATAGACTCTAAAGTTGCCGAGGCTCCCTTTTCAGTCAAGGTAGACACCATTACTACCGGCATGGGCCGTAAGCGCATTAAATTTCGCAAGAAGGTGATGCCATTCATTTTTGGCATTTCAATGTCGAGGGTTAACACATCGGGATTGAGCAACTTAATTTGATCACGTGCAACATAAGGATCTTCGGCCACACCCACCACTTCCATGCCTGGATCAGCATTAATAATGTCGGTTAGCAACTTGCGCATGAGCGCAGAGTCATCAATAACTAGCACAGAAATTAACTTCAAGTGTTTCTTCTCCAGTGGTTAAAACAGATCAATGTCGCCATCCCTAGGGGACGTTTTAATGTCATTAAGGTACGCTGCTTCACGCCGTACAATGGTGGCTTGGTTAGTGCTCTGCAACTTGCGCACGCGAACCTTGCCGGTGTTAGGAAAATACAGTAGTTTACGCGGGAAACGATCGCCCACATCATGGGCGACTACATTGATGCCCTCTTTATCCAAAAAGGAAAATACAAAGTCAATATTACGTTTGCCGATATCCATGGTCATATTGTCGAGCACTTTGCCGCCGCCAAACAACTTTACCTCTAGATCTCGTTTACTACCGCCGTAGTTTAAAATTTCGTTAATCAGCACTTCCATGGCCCAGTTACCGTAACGGGCCGCGGTGCCGTCGAGGGTTAACATGGAGGCGCTGGCACCCATTTGTGGCAACATAAAGTGATTCATGCCACCAATATTAGTACGAGGGTTACGTATACAGGCAGAAACACATGACCCCAACACGGTCATAATCATTTCATCTTCACCAGACACATACACTTCGCCCGGCATTAACTTAGCCGTCGAAATAGCCATGGCGTTGTCCCAATAGCGTTTAACCGACTCAAAACCGGCCATGGGTGGTGGCAATATTCTGTTATTTTGAGCGACCCCTGTCACTTAATTTTCCTATAGGTGGTGTTACCGATAGAGGTAAATCGATCGGATAACTTATACATACTCTCAGAATGTCCAATAATCAGATAACCACCTAGTACTAGCAAATCGGCAAACCGATCTAATAACACTTTCTGGGTGGGCTTGTCGAAATAAATGACCACGTTACGGCAAAATATCATGTCAAACTGGCCTCTCATAGGCCACGCTTGAAGCAAGTTTAACGGCTTAAAAAAGGCCATATCACGTAAGTTTTTCTTCACCTGCACCCTTTGCGCGCCATCAACCTTGACCTTATCGAAGTGCTGAGTGACTAAGCTCTTACTGAGGCCGTTGATGCGTTCTTGGGTGTAAATACCACTATCACCCTGAGCCACAACGTCAGTGTCTACATCCGTGGCCAATATTTTGGTGTCCCAATTTTTGGGCACTTGATCCGCCAATGTCATGGCAATAGAGTAGGCTTCTTCGCCGGTGGAGCTACCTGCCGACCAGATCCTCAGCCGTTGGCGCCCGGGAGTCGCTTTCCAACCCGGTAGCGCCGTTTGTGTAATAAAATCAAAGTGATGAGACTCACGAAAAAACGACGTAAGATTAGTGGTAATGGCGTTTACAAAATGGGTGAATTCATCACTGCCGGTGGCTAAGGCAAGTTTTAAATAATCATCAAAACCTCGGCTTCCAGTTATACGGATACGCCGAGAAACACGGCTGTACACCATGTCTTCCTTAATTTCTTTTAGTACAATACCCGCGTGTTGGTAGATAACATCGCTGATGGTGTTGAAGTTCTTCTTAGTCATCTGGAATTCCCTAACATTGGGGTCCACTTTGGTGATGTTATTAATGACTTGATTCAAAATATTGCTTCCCTAGCTAACGCAGCCAACGCCTGACTAGTCGTTTTTTTCTAAATGCAACAACCGTTCACTATCCAATAAAATAACCATCTTCCCTTTAACTTCGGTTAAGCCATCGATATAGGTATGACTCATCCCTTGATTGACATTGGGCGGTGGGCGCTTATCGGCCAGCGTCAGACTAAATACATCAGACACAGCATCAACCACAATGCCCATGATCCGATTGACATTTTCAGTGGCTACTTTAAGGACAATAACTACGGTATTCTCATCGCAGTTGGCATCACCCAGTTCAAACAACAAACGTAAATCGATCACCGGCACAATGGCACCACGTAAGTTGATCACGCCGCTCACATGCTTAGGTGCATTAGGAATAGGCGCGACGTTACCCCAACCGCGAATTTCTTGCACATTAAGAATGTCGACGCCGTACTCTTCGCCTTGCATCAAAAAGGTGAGGTACTGTTGTTGATCTTCAAAATCTTCATCACTGGCTTGATCAACCATCGCCGCAGTTTGTTGTATCATATTTTGCGCGGTGTCTTGCTTAGCAACATCCATAATTTTTTCCTAAGCTACGGCTTCGGCAGCTATTTTTTGTGCAGCAGCAATTTCACTACCGGCCAAACCAGATAAACCCAAGGCATCAACAATCATCGCCACAGTACCGTCACCCAAAATGGTAGCGCCAGAAACGCCTTGAACCCGCGTATAGTTTTCTTCCAGACTCTTGATGACCACTTGCTGCTGGGCCAGCAACTCGTCCACTACCACGCCTACTTTTTGACCTTCAGACTCTACCACGACCAGCAAGCTGTCTTGTAAAACCTTAGCCTCTTGGCGTAAGCCAAACAACTGATCTAAGCACAATATTGGAATATACTCGTCCCGCAAATTGTAAACATCACTGCCACCAGCCACGTTATTCACTTTCGCTGAGTCAATTTGTAACGACTCGCTGATCGATACCAGCGGGAAGATATAGGTTTGGTCTGCAACAGTCACTAACTGTCCATCCAATATCGCTAACGTCAGCGGTAAGCGAATACGAAAGGTACTGCCAACACCCATCTCAGTCGAAACTTCTACCGAACCACTCAGTTCTTGGATGTTGCGCCGTACCACATCCATACCCACACCACGGCCGGACAAGTCACTGACTTCTTCGACCGTCGATAACCCTGGCGAGAACAGTAAGTCTAGCTTTTGCTCTTGAGTAAGTTTTTCGTTTTCGCCAACCAAGCCATTATTTCTGGCTTTTGTCAGCAACCTTTCGGTATCAATGCCACCCCCGTCATCAGTCATTTCGATGACGATATTGCCACCTTGATGGAACGCATTAAGCACAATGGTGCCCATCTCAGGCTTACCTGCGGCTTTGCGTTGTTCTGGCATTTCGATGCCATGGTCTAGCGCGTTGCGAATCAAGTGCACCATGGGGTCACTTATTTTTTCCATCACGGTTTTGTCAAGTTCGGTGTTCTCACCGCTGAGCTCTAACTGAACTTGTTTACCCAACTGAATACTAATATCCCTCACTATACGAGGAAAGCGGTTAAAGGTGAAACTAATGGGCAACATGCGAATGCGCATGACGCTGTCTTGCAATTCGCGCGTGTTTTGCTCAAGTTGCACTAAACCTTCACGTAAATTGCCAATATGCTCGTCAGTAATGGAGTCGCCTGCTGAGCCCATTTGACCCAACATCGATTGGGTTATTACCAATTCGCCAACCAGATTGATTAGGCTATCCACCTTATCAATACCCACCCGAATCGAACTCGCTTCGACTTTGGCTGCTTTGGGTTTGGCTGCGGCCGGTGCTGTCGGCTTGGGCGGTGCAAGTGCAGCTGACGCCTCGGCTGGCGTAGCATCAGACCCATTGTTCGTCACGTCACCAGGGCTAGCCAGTTGCAGATTATCCAAACTTGGCAAGGGCCCAGAAGGCATCACTAAGCGCTGACCTTCGGCAGTCGCTTGTTGCATTTTTTTATCGATCGCATGGTTTTGCGAGTTACTATAATGTAGTTCGGCAGCGCTAGAGATGTCGGCGTAAATAGGCGTGATAGACAGCTCACACTCGTCTTCAACCCACTCAAACACCTCTTCGATATCGTCAATGTCACAGTTTGTTACTAGCTCGATATCCCAACTCAAGTAACAGTGATCAATCACAAGCTGATCAAAGTCTGGCACTTGGTCGGTATTGGCGTGGCTGATAAGGTCACCTAAAGTCGCCAACTCCCGCAACATTCTGACGGGGTCGTTACCGCCCTTTAACATGTCCTCTTCAGGCTCAAAGACAATACTAAAACCAATTTGTTTACGTGTGCCAGCATTAGCCACGGAGTCATCGCTTGATGCTGGCGCAGGTGATGGTGAGGCGGCATGTAGGGGCGCACCCGTGATGGCATTGGTTTTCACTACATTGGCACTGTCGGCATAGGTACCGCCGTCAAGTACGGCTTGGAATACGCCAGCTAACTGCTGCGCCCTTGTTGTGTCTGGTTCAGTTTCAGTTTGTAGGGCTTCAAGCAAACCACGCAAACAGTCTACTGATTGCAAAAACAATTCGATGCCGTCGGGATCAATGGATTGATCACCATCGCGTATTTTATCCAGCAGAGTCTCTAGGATGTGAGTAAATTCAGCCACTTGAACAAATCCAAAAGTACCACTACCCCCTTTAATAGAGTGAGCTGCACGAAAAATGGTGTTTATTTGCTCACTGTCGGGTGCGTCCACATCCAATTCGAGCAGTGATGTTTCCATCAACTCCAAGCCTTCAAAACTTTCTTCAAAAAAGACAGCGTGAAACTGGCTGAGATCAATACTCATGACATAACCCTTTAGTGAACAGAAACGTTAGCACACCGATGGCTGATGCTACTTATCCTGTAACTTTTTTGATGGTAGCCAACAGCTTATCGGGATTAAACGGTTTCACAACCCAACCCGTAGCACCAGCGTTTTTACCCGCCATTTTTTTATCGCCAGCAGTTTCTGTGGTTAACATTAAAATAGGTGTGTATTTGTAGGCCTCGATTTGACGCAATTCTTTCACCAACTCAATACCATCCATGACTGGCATATTGACGTCACTTAATACCAAATCAAATGATGTACCTTTAGCAATATCTAGTGCTTTTTGACCATCGCTGGCTTCCACCACGTCGTAGCCAGCACTTTGCAAGGTAAAAACCACCATCTGGCGCATTGACGCAGAGTCATCCACTGCCAGTATTTTTGTCATCGATCTACTCCACTTTTAAAAAATTAAATACGACTCTCGGTCAACGAGAGAACTCGGTATTTATTTTATTATATGTTTCTAACTAAGCGCTTCGCTTAAACCAGCGACACGTATTAATTCTTGTATGGGTTTAGGCACATTAAACACCGCCACCGAAACTCCCTTAACCTTGCAAGTCGCCTTAAAAGCCACCAGCAACTGCAAGCCTGCGGCATCTACACGATCTAGCTTGCTCGCATCAATCATCACGCCGCTCGGATCCAATTCGTCCAAAGCTAACCGTTGATGCCATGTCTCTACTTGCGCTATGGTTAACTCTGCATCAAGCTCAATCGCCGCTGCACTGCCCATATATGTCACCTATTCTAACTTGTCAATTCGAAAATAACGTTGTTTGTAACGATATTCAATGGAAGAAATGTTACCCCAGTGTAATGAAAGGTGAACGAGACGTGAATCCCAACCAATTCATCACCTTATGTTTGGCTAACGTATAATCTAAACACATTTCATACGCACATAAATAAGCGCCGTTGTGGTAGCGTCTCCCAGCGCCGTATGACGACCTAAAATCGGCACCGACAAAGCACTGGCGATGGCCGTAAAGCTCAAATCGAGTTGGAACTCACTGGCACCACTCATGGTCGCTTTTTTGCGATACATTTGCATCACATCAAGCGTGGTATTGGGTAGACCAAAACCAAGCTTGGGCCGTATGTGGTGATCTAACACTGCAACATCATAAGCAATATTGTATCCCACTATAGGGCGATTACCCACAAACAACAATAGCTGCTCTAACGCTTGCGCCAAGGGTATCCCGGCATCTAGGTCGATGCGCCTTAACTTATGCACTTTAACGGACTCTCTCGGCAATTCTACCGGCGGCGCTATAGTGAGGCTTAACTTTTCGCTGGTCAGTACTCGGTTGCCTCTGATCACCACTGCACCAATGGACAGCACATTGGCTTTAGCAACATCTAAGCTTGTGGTCTCAATGTCTAAAGACACTAATTCAGCACCTTGGTAACGTTGAAACAAGCTCAACCAGCGACTGTTAATGTCTTGCTTGCGTAGGCGCCAATGGTCCCTAGCTCGCCTCAGGCGTCTTCGCAGCATGCTAGATACCTCCACCCAAGCGATAACGTAAAGACAGGTGTTTCTTGAAGTCTTTCACCACCTGGAACGACTGCCTTAACAAATCTTTTTCCAACCGATCCAATGAGTCCAGATCAACCGCATTGTCCAACACAGCCGATGCGCCGACTTGTCCCTGCTCTTGCTGATGCACATGATGAGTAAGCCTAAACCATTGCAATATGGAAAACGATTCCATTAATTCAGTACCCAGCCGAGGCGGAATAACGCCGAGTTTAATTAACGCTTCAATACGTCGATACGTATTATTTTCGGCCACCTGGTATTGCAAAGCCAGCACCCGAACACCTTGCACTATAGGGAAGATACCCCCCTTTTTAACATCTACGCCTGCGGCCCTGTCGCGAATACCACCTAAAAACGTTAATGGGGTATTAAACACCAATGCGACTTCGGCAAAGGCCGATAAGAATCGCTGCTTATGCCGCAATTCTCTCAACAACCAATTACGACTGGTTTTGTAAATCGCCTTATTGCCTGCCACCGGGTAAGCGTCAACGGCAATGGCTAAGTTGAGCAAGCTGTCAGTATCCCCCTTGGCCACCCAATCACGCGATCTTTGCGCCCACTCACTGATAGGCAATACCCAAAATGGGTTACTCACCATCACGTTACCCGGACACAAGGGGAAGCCTAACTCCACTAACATTTGCGTGAAATACTCAAGTGACTCCTGCTGTTCCGGCCAATCTAACCCATCACGGGTAATGAGGCCATTGTCTTGATCGGTTTTAACAATCTGCTCACCGCGGCCTTCGCTACCCATTACCACGAGGCATACATGTGGTAAAACGCTCTCCGGTACAATTAAATTGAACAACTTTGACATCAAACGTTTATTCAAGGCCGCCAATAGATCCATCGCAAATCGAACCTTGACGCCCTGCAAGTATAAGGAGCGAATGAGGTCGCCCATGTCCCCTGCAGCAGCCTTGAGTTCATCGATACTCGATGCCCGCTCAATGCGTAAACCTACCACGTGGGAATGGCTGGAAAAGTAACTCAAGGTGTCAGCCAAATCAATAATGCCACGCAGCTCAGACCCTTGCATCACCACCACTCGATCAATATGGTGCAAAGTCATTAAAATCAGTGCATTGAACAAATAGTCGCCAGACTCCACCGTTATTAGGCGGAAATTAGCAATACTCTGCACATCGGCCGTTAGCGGTTGCTGGTCCAGTACGATCGCGTTGAGTATATCTGTACGGGTGACCATGCCGTAGCGTTTACCGCGTTTTACTAAAGCACAGTCCACTTGCTCTTCGCTCATATAGCGAGTTGCGCCCTCTAAATCGGTGCCGTCTGGCAATACCGATGTTGCTCGCATACAAGAATTATCTATTCTGGCCAACATGAACTCAGTCATGTTTAGGGTGTCGTTTTTATGTTCTAATAGCTCGTTTTGGAGGGATAGGTTTTTGTTAAAAAACTCGCCAAATGCTGGGCTTCGGTAAATTAAGTCCAGTAATATTTTGGTAGGCAGAATATAGCAAATGGTTTCTTCATCGGCCACAAAGTCGTGAATCGCCCGTCCCCGAAGTGCAGACCAAGCACCAAAGTATTCATTGGCCGTGTAGTGCACAAAGGTGTGGCCATGTCGGTCGTTGTGAGATCGAACGTCAAGCTCACTGACACAGCCCTTTAGAATGATACACAAGCCTTCGGGCACATCACCCGTTTTAATAATGGCTTCGCCGGCTTGGTAGTAGCCGATGTCCAAGTTATCTTGCAATAACTGGTGCTCTTCCTCATCAAGCAAGCTAAAAGGAAGAACATCGGCATTAAAGGTATTATCTGTAAGCATAGGGGGTTAGTAGTAGGCCGAACCGCTGTTTCTGGGCACCCTAATATCCTGCACCATCTGCTGAATATGTTTGGGCGGCTGAGGCGTCAAATGAGCCACTAGGTATGCCACAATAAAGTTAAGCACCATACCCATGGCACCAAAACCCTCTGGTGAAATACCCAACAACCAGTCTTCTGGTTCGCCACCAAAAAACTTGAAATAGACGATATAGCCTAAGGTTGAGAGCAGGCCCACTAACATGCCACTTATGGCGCCATATTTATTCATACGCTGGTAAAAAATACCCATAATAATCACTGGGAAAAACGACGCACAAGCTAAACCAAAGGCGAGCGCCACCACCGCAGCGACGTAATCTGGTGGATGCATGCCAACGTAACCGGCAATAACAACGGCCACCATGGCGGCGAGCCGAGCCGCCATCAGCTCCTGGCCGTCAGACACCTGTGGCCGAAAGGTTTTCTTTAACAAATCATGGGACACCGCTGTAGCAATGACCAACAACAAACCCGCTGCGGTGGACAGCGCGGCGGCCATGGCACCCGCGGCGATGAGCGCAATAACCCAATCAGGCAATTCCGCTATTTCCGGGTTGGCCAACACCATGATATCCGGGTCGACATAAATCTCGTTGGCAAACGGCTGCACTTGCGGGTCAAATGACCCATCACTGGGGTTAACCACATGGCGCTGATTGTAATAAAAATTGCGTGCCACGGTATCATCCGCAGCGCCCCAATAAATAGGTTTATGTTGCCGGCCGGTAAACGCATCACCCGCCGCATACTGGGTGCGACCGTCAGCATTGTGGTCGTACCAAGCAATCAAACCGGCGTTTTCCCACTTTTTAAACCACTGTGGCATTTCTTCGTAACGTGTACCCTGATTATCTACGCCATTGACCGTCTCAATTAAGTTGATACGACCAAATGCCGCCACCGCCGGGATAGAAGAATATAGTAGGGCAATAAACACCAACGCCCAAGCCGCAGAAATCCGGGCATCCCGTACCCGCGGCACCGTAAAAAAGCGGACGATGACATGAGGTAAACCTGCGGTGCCAAACATTAATGAGGCCGTAATAAAGAACATATCAATGCTGCTTTTGCTGCCTTCGGTAAAGCTTGAGAAACCCAACTCAGAGACCAAACCGTCTAAATGGCCTAACACGGTCTCACCATTCGCCAAAGTCGCACCAAGACCCGTTTGTGGTAACACATGGCCGGTCATAGAAAAGGTTAAAAATAAGGCGGGGACGGTAAACGCAAAGATCATCACACAATACTGTGCTACTTGAGTGTAGGTTATGCCCTTCATGCCACCCAACACCGCATACACAAACACCACTGCCATACCAATCATCACGCCCGTATCAATCTCAACTTGGAGGAAGCGGGAGAAAACGATACCGGTGCCGCGCATTTGGCCAGCAATATAGGTAAAGGAGATAAACATGACGCAGATCACAGCCACCACGCGGGCCACTTTGGAATAATAACGATCGCCCACAAAGTCTGGCACCGTAAACTTGCCAAATTTGCGTAAATAGGGTGCCAGCAGCAGCGCCAGCAGCACATAACCGCCGGTCCAGCCCATGATATAACCACTGGCATCGTAACCTGCAAAAGAAATAATACCTGCCAAAGAAATAAACGACGCGGCAGACATCCAGTCAGCCGCAGTGGCCATACCGTTAGCCAACGGCGTAACACCGCCGCCGGCCACATAAAATTCGCGCGTGCTAGAAGCCCTGCTCCAAATAGCGATGGTAATGTAGATAAAAAATGAACCTACCACAAACAGGTAGGTGAGCTGTTCTAGGCTCATGTTAGTTCCCTTTATTTGTGACAAACAAGCCTGTTAACGTTATTCGTGAACGTCAAACTCATTATCAAGGCGATTCATACGTACGGCGTAGGCAATGGTGAGAATACAAAACACTAGAATACTACCTTGGTTGGCAAACCAATAACCCAATTTAAAACCAAACAGATTGATTTGATTAAGTTGGTCTACAAACACAATACCGCAGCCAAAGGAAACCACAAACCAGATGACTAAATAAGTGAATATAATTTGTAAATTGCGCCGCCAATATTGCAAGGCAGCCGCTTCAGAATTTTGTCTCATACAATACCTTTTTTATTATTTTTGTTAAAACCCATGATACCCATTTGCCACATTCAGATCAATGCAAAGCCGCCTTTTTGGGCGCCCGTTGACGCTGCAAAACGTACAGTACGATACCCTAATACTTTAGTATATAGTATCAGCAATTAATTCATAGGCAATTGATTTTAAAATACTTTACCAATAATTAGAATTGAAGCATAAATCTAAGGGTCGTGGTATAACTAATAACCACAACATAATCCACCTCATTGACTAAGGCTTCTCTATGCTCGACACATGGGTCATCATTCTTATTTCTTTGACTTACGTCGGGCTGCTTTTTTTAATAGCCTACTATGGCGACAACCGAAAAAAACCGCTCCATGGACGCCTCAGCCAACCAGTTACTTACAGCTTATCGCTTGCCGTTTACTGCACCTCTTGGACCTTTTACGGCTCGGTTTCTCGAGCTGCCAGCGGTTGGGAATTTTTATCAATTTACCTCGGCCCAATACTGCTATTCACCTTCGGCTGGGGGCTCATCTACAAAATCATCCTCATTGCCAAGCAGGAAAACCTCACCACCATTGCCGACTTTATTGCCTCGCGTTATGGCAAAAGTCGCGGCTTGGCAATTTTTATTACCATCATGGCCACTTTGGGTATTTTGCCCTACATTGCCTTGCAGCTAAAAGCCGTCTCGCAAAGTTTCGACATCATGGTTTCAGGCGGATCAGGGGTTCATTTAGGCTCCACTAACACCGCCCTTTTAGTGGCTGTGTTTATGGCCGCCTTTGCGATTTTATTTGGTACCCGCCAAATTGACACCAGCGAACACCACCAAGGCATGGTACTCGCCATCGCCTTTGAATCCTTGGTTAAATTGGTCGCCTTTGTAGCCGTAGGTCTGTTTGTGGTATTTGGTTTATTTGAGGGCATCGGCGGCTTAATTCAGCACATTGAAGACAGTGGTTTACGCCAACAGCTAGCCGACTTCAATCCTTTGCGGATTAATTTTCTCACCGAAACCTTGCTCGCCTTTTTAGCCATGCTGTGTTTACCACGACAGTTCCAAGTTGGTATTGTGGAAAACACTAACCCTGGCGATTTACATACCGCACGCTGGCTGTTTCCGCTCTACCTGATTATCTTTTGTATTTTTATGCTGCCTATCGCTGCGGCTGGCAGCTACTTATTTACTAACCAAGACGTGGCTTCAGATACCTTTGTATTAATGGTACCGCTTAGCCAAGGTGCTCATAGCCTCGCCACCTTGGCGTACATTGGCGGCCTGTCGGCAGCCACGGGCATGGTCATTGTAGCCACGGTATCCATTAGCACCATGATTTGTAACGACATTGTAATGCCAGTGATCTTTCATTTATCGCCGCTAGAGGCAGACCATGACAAAAACATTGGCCGCCTGTTACTCCGGGTACGCAGAGTGGTTATTATCGCCATGTTATTGGCCGCTTATGGTTATTTTTTATTAATTGGCGATAGCAACAGTTTAGTGTCACTTGGGTTAACGGCGTTTGTGGCTGTGGCTCAGTTTGCACCGTCGATGATTGGCGGCGTGTTTTGGCGCCAGGGCAACCGTTACGGCGCGCTCGCTGGCTTAGGTCTCGGTTTTGCAGTGTGGATTTACACCTTGATGGTACCCAACCTAAGCGGCCTAGGTATTGACACTTTACGACTGGTAGAAAATGGTTTATTTGGCATTAGCTGGTTGCGCCCTACCGCCATGTTTGGGCTTAACGGTTTTGACCCCATTACCCATGCCACTATTTTGTCATTAAGCCTTAATATTGTGGCTTTTGTGTGGGTGTCGCGCTTAACTCAGACGCGCGTACAAGACCGCATACAAGCCGATCATTTTGTCGATTTGCGCTTAAGCAACTCCATCCCCACCACGAATTCCGAATATGAGAACGCCTGTTTTGCCGACCTAAAAACCTTATGTGAGCGCTTCTTAGGCCATAAACGCAGCCGCGAGGCGTTTCATCATTTTGCCCGTCAATCCGGCCAAACCCTCAACCCCAATGATCCCATAGACCAAGCCTTAGCCGCCTATGCAGAGCGCATGCTAGCCGGCGTCATTGGCGCCTCATCTGCACGCATTATTTTGTCTTCGAGCCTGCAAGGCACCGAAATGCACCTTGGCGACGTGGTGTCGATAGTAGATGAAGCGTCTAAGGTGTTTAAATTTAATCGCTCGATGCTACAATCCACCATTGAACACATTGACCAAGGCATTAGTGTGGTCGACAACGACATGCGTTTAGTGGTGTGGAATCACCGATATCTAGAAATGTTCAACTTTCCAGACGGCTTAATTAACATCGGTCGCCCCATTATCGACGTCATTCGCCACAATGCCATCAATGGTGATTATGGTGACGGCGACCTTGAACAACAGGTTTCACAACGCCTGCACACCCTCGAACACGGCCTTACGCATACGCACCTGCGTTACCGTGCCGACGGAGCCGTATTTGAGGTGCGTGGCAATGCCATGCCTGGCGGCGGCTATGTTAACACCTATATGGACATTACGGCCCATAAGGACATTGAATCAAAACTTAAAGAAAGCAATGAAACGCTCGAACAACGGGTGGCAGACCGCACCAAAGCACTGGTTGTCGCCAACGATCAGTTAAGCAACGCTAAAGTTTTAGCGGACCAAGCCAACCACAGTAAAACGCGTTTTTTGGCCGCTGCCAGCCACGACTTAATGCAACCCCTTAATGCGGCACGGCTGTTCTCTTCGTCTTTGTCTCAACAACACCCCGAGGGTGAACTAGCAGCCACCCTCGCCCACCTAGACGACTCACTAGGTGCAGCTGAAGAACTGATCACCACTTTGATCGAAATCTCCAAACTCGATGCCGGCACCCTGTCGCCAAAATTTAGTCATTTTTCAATTGATCGAGTGACCCAAAAATTAGCCACAGAACTGAACCTGTTGTGTCAGCAAAAAGGCATACAGTTTGATTATGTGCCTTGTCACCAAGTGGTGTACAGCGACCAACAACATTTACGTAGAATATTGCAAAACTTCCTCACTAACGCCTTGCGCTATACCCCTCAGGGCAAAGTGCTATTAGGCTGCAGGCGGCGCGCGGGCCAACTCGAAATTCAAGTGTGGGACACCGGTATTGGCATTGCTCCACAAAAACAAAGTGAAGTATTTGAAGAATTTAAACGGCTTGACCACCCCGCCACGCAAAATGTACAAGGACTAGGTTTGGGTCTAGCAATTGCCGATCGCACTGCTAAATTATTAAATCATGAGTTAACCTTCCAATCATGGCAAGGCAACGGCAGTCAATTTGGCATCACGGTGCCCTTCGGCGATACGCGCAAGGTGTTAGCTCAGACAAAACCTATCAGCAAGCAGGCAGGCACCAGCAACCTTACCGGACTGAAGGTTATGTGCATTGATAACGAAGCACCCATTATATTGGGTATGGAGAAACTATTAAGGGGCTGGGGTTGCCAGGTGATTACTGCCACTAACGTAGCACAAGCATTAAAGCAGTTGGTGGCCGCCGATGTTGAACCTGACGTTATATTGGCTGATTATCACTTAGACCAAGGACAAACAGGCAGCGCCGCCATTGCTCGGATTCGGCAAGTGTACCAGCGTGAAATTGCGGCTATTTGTATTACTGCTGATCGAACAGAGGAAGTGGCTAGTGCGGTGGCCGAAGCGGGTGCTTTGTTGCTCAACAAACCACTTAAACCAGCGGCATTAAGAGCCAGCCTTAGCCGTTTAAAACCACGCCAAGGCTGAGCTATAACTACACGCTTAGTTTATGCTCTCGTCCTGCGGGTGCTCAATTCTAAGCCGACCTGCGGCAATCACGGCTTGCGTACGGCTATACACCCCTAGCTTACGCAAAATAGCGGTAACGTGGGCTTTGATGGTGGCTTCAGAGACGTTCAGTTCATAGGCGATTTGCTTATTTAACAAACCCTCGGTCAACATTACCATCACCTTGAATTGCTGCGGTGTAAGGCTGGCTAACTGATCTGCAAATTGACTGTCTTGCGCATCCACTTGTTGATCTGCTTCTGGCACGTCGTCTGGCACCCACTGGCCACCGTCTAACACCAGCTGTATGGCTTGGGCGATGGTGGACATGGATGAAGACTTAGGAATAAAACCTGAGGCACCAAAATGCATCGCACGATGAATGACACTGGCTTGTTCATTACCAGACACCACCACGACCGGCACGCTAGGAAAATGTGTACGCAGATAGATAAGGCCAGAAAACCCACTGGCCCCAGGCATGTGCAAGTCTAACAATACCAAATCGATGTCGGTTTGAATTTGATCTTCAAGTTGCTGCAGGGTTTCCGCTTCCAACACTTTAGCCGCTGATACTTGGGACCCCAAGGATTGCATTAAAGCGGCCCTAAACAATGGGTGATCATCGGCAACGATGATAGTATGGCTCGTTTGCATAATTACTCCACTACAGCATTAGATTAATTACGTATTCTGCCTATTCTCAATCAATTCGTCTACCACATTAGGGTCAGATAAGGTTGATGTATCACCCAACTCGCCAAAATCATTGGCCGCAATCTTACGTAAAATACGGCGCATAATTTTTCCAGAGCGAGTTTTTGGTAAATTAGGCGCAAACTGCATCAAGTCCGGTGAAGCGATTGGACCGATTTCTGCGCGCACCCAGTTGCGTAGCTCCATCATCAGTTCTTTACTGCTAGCCACACCGTCTTGCAGCGTAACGTAGCAATAAATACCTTGGCCTTTAACGGCATGCGGGTAACCCACTACAGCGGCTTCAGAAACGGCCTTATGAGCCACCAATGCACTTTCGATTTCAGCGGTTCCCATACGGTGACCAGACACGTTAAGCACGTCGTCTACTCGGCCGGTAATCCAATAATAACCATCTTCATCACGGCGTGCACCGTCGCCAGTGAAGTAATAGTTATTAAAGGTAGAGAAATAGGTTTCTTCATAACGCTTATGATTGCCCCAAATAGATCGAGCCTGTCCAGGCCAGCTGTCCTTAATCACAAGGTTACCTTCGGCAGTACCTTCCAGCTCGTTACCTTCGTTGTCGACCAAGGCCGGCAAGACACCAAAAAACGGTAGGGTTGCAGAACCAGGTTTAGTCGGCACAGCACCAGGCAGAGGGGTAAGCATGTGGCCACCCGTTTCAGTTTGCCACCAGGTATCAACTACAGGGGCGTTGCCATCACTGAAGGTTTTGCGGTACCACAACCACGCTTCTGGATTAATAGGTTCACCTACGCTACCCAACACACGGATACTAGACACGTCGGCGTTAGACAACACATCATCGCCGTGCTGCATGAGCGCGCGAATGGCCGTGGGTGCGGTGTAAAATTGATTGACTTTATGCTTTTCAATCACTTCACCAAAACGCGCATTGGTTGGGTAGTTTGGTACACCTTCAAACATTAGTGTAGTGGCACGGTTAGCCAGCGGGCCATAAACGATATAACTGTGGCCAGTGATCCAACCCACGTCTGCTGTACACCAGTAAATATCGCCTGGATTATAGTCAAACACCATCTCATGGGTCATCGCACTCCACACCAAATAACCAGCAGTGGTGTGTTCAAGGCCCTTAGGCTGACCGGTAGAACCAGACGTATACAAGATAAACAATGGGTCTTCACCATTCATCACTTCCGGCGTGTGGCAGGTAGATGCAGACTCGATAATATCGCCGTACCATACATCTCGACCCTCGACCCAGTTGATGTCTTTGCCGGTACGCTTAACCACGATCACGGTATCAACACAGTCAACTTTAGCTAAACCCGTGTCGACGTTAGCTTTTAGAGGCACCTTTTTACCACCGCGTAAACCTTCGTCAGCAGTGATCACAATATTACTCTTAGCGCCTTCTACACGGCCAGCGATCGCATCTGGCGAGAAACCACCAAAGATCACCGAATGTACCGCGCCGATACGGGCACAAGCCAACATGGCCACAGCCGCTTCTGGAATCATGGGCATGTAAAGGGTAATTACATCGCCTTTTTTAGCACCTTGGGCCAATAATGCATTACTAAACTGGCATACTTCAGCGTGTAATTCTGTGTAACTGATATGTCGCGATTCACTCGGGTCATCACCTTCCCAAATAATAGCAATTTCGTCACCATGCTCTGCCAAGTGGCGATCTAGGCAGTTTGCAGCCACGTTGAGCTGACCGTCTGCGTACCACTCAATGGATACATCATTAGGGGTAAAACGGGTGTTTTTGATTTGTGTCGGCTGCTTGATCCAATCTAAGCGCTGCCCCTGTTCGCGCCAAAATGTCTGCGGATCGGAGACCGATTGTTGGTACAGCGCCCCACGTTTCTGCTCATTCAAGCCGGATGCTTGGGCGATGGAGGTGTCTGCTGGATAGGTCTTCACGTCACTCATATAAGTTCCAAATGGTAGGCAAGGGAATTAACTGTGTATTTATACCAACTCTATCGCAGTTTTTAAATACGACTTTGGCTTAATATTCTCCTTCATCTGCTAAACTTACCTTGCTTTGGCGTAACCCATAGGCCATGCTTTCCACTTAACCGACCGACACAGCCGTTTCATCACTATGACCGATTCCAGTCTTGCCCTTTTTATTGCCGTCGAAACCTGCCCAGAAGAGCCCTACTACCCGATAGCGGCGGCCTGGACCTTACCGGATGGGAGCATAAAATCCAGTCTCATATTAGCCGATGATAATTGGCCACCCCAGTTGCGCTATAGCGATCATTTAAGTGACAGTATGATCAGTGCCATGGGCCATTCAGTAAAAGACGTATTACTGGAAATGAATGACGATCTAGATGCGTGCCATGTGGTGGGCCATGGTGATTTTACCCCCGCCCAAGGTTTAGAACATTTAGTCGACGCCCTCGATATAGAACTCTCCTTTGAACTGTCCACTCGGCATGACGACGTGAGTGAACTACTCGGCGACGACTGGCGCGATGAACTACAAGATTTGGCCCACGAAACGGGTTTAGATTTGTTACAAGCCGAACATCAAGTGCGGCTCATGCAACTATGCTGGGCCCGGCGCAATGGCCACCTTTAAACTCGTTGCTGCGGCGATACTGCTGGTGTTAGTGACGGCTTGTAGCGGCACTGGCAACCTTGGCGGTTTCAACAGCAAACCCCAAACCCCGCATAACCTATGTGGTATATACGCCCAATATGGCCCATGGCAACGCAGTGCAAACGCGTCCCAACAGGCTTGGGATATCCACAGCAGTATTAGCATGGCCTTCATCCAGCACGAATCAGGTTATAGTGCCACGGCACGGCCGCCTCGCAAACGCATTCTAGGCGTATTCCCCGGTGACCACTTGTCCAGCGCCTATGGCTACCCGCAGGCCATTAACGGCACTTGGACCTTATACCAGCAATTAACCGGTTATCATTCGGCTAAACGCACTAACTTTCATGATGCTATAGATTTTGTAGGTTGGTATAACGCCCGTTCTGTGCGTCTTAACAATATCGATCGTAATGACGCTTACCATCTGTACCTTGCGTATCATGAGGGCAATGGTGGTTTTGCTAAAAAATCGTATTTAGCCAAACCCTGGTTGTTAACGGTGGCTAAAAAAGTGTCGGCGCAAGCCAGCCGCTACCGTAGCCAACTGCAATTTTGCACTCCAGTGAGTTAAGCATGTAAATTTTATGATTGTACCTTGGCAACAGATCAACCCGACCACCCTTAACCAGCTGTTAGAAGAATACGCGAGCCGCGATGGCACCGATTATGGCGCTTATGAAATCAGCCTATCTGACAAAGTTGCACAGCTATTACTACAGCTGGAGCAGCAACGTATTGTGGTGGTTTATAGTGAGCTGCATGAATCGGTGAACATTATGCCGGCGGATCAATTTAGCGGCTAAGGTTAGAACTCTTGAAGTGAGTCCCGTACACGAGTGAACAAACATTGCATATCACGCAACCAGGGTTGGACCGGCCAGTGATCCGGGTTGGCAAAGTCTTCGCTTGATTGAATGGCAATAACATTAGACACCACTGGGTTATCAGTAGAAGGTGTCAAACTATAATCAGACTGCGCTTGTAGTCCAATCAAGTCGGCCCAATCGCCGCTTTGTATTTGTATTAACAACTCTTGTGCCGCGGGTGACAAAAACGCTTGATCGGCTAACAACGCTTCAATTTGAGGCCAGGTTAAACTGCCAATGTCGTCGAACCGGGTATTCGCTAGCTGCTTAACCACCGCTTGGGCCATATTGTTGGCAGCAGCCAATAAGTGTTCAACAATGGCGTATTGATACGCCATGCGTTGCTGGCGCTGGCGCCAATAATTTGGGTTATCAGCGCTACCATAATGTTGCTGTAAATCATGCCATAAAGTTTGGGCAAAGGCCCACCGATGCTGACTCGCTCGCAACCAGTGTTGAACAGTGTTTGACTGGGCCATGCTACTTTTTCGCAGCCGCTTTTTTAGCCGGTTTTTTGACCGCCTTTTTGGCTACTTTTTTAATCGGCACTTCCTCTACCCATTTACCACCCACAAAGGTGGCACGCCAACCGGACGCTTTTTTGTCCACTTCGGACATCACATATTGTTCTTTAGTTTTACGACTATAACGAACAATAGACGGATTGCCCTCATGGTCTTTCACTGGGGCACTCAACAAAAACACATATTTAGGGTCTAAGACCGCCTTGTGAGGTAAGATCTCCGCCAGTAACGGTGCTCGAGTTTCACGATTTTTAGGGAATTTACTGGCCGCAAGGAATAATCCCGCCGCACCATCACGCAAAATATAGGTGTCATCGACCTTTTCACAAGCCAGTTCTGGCATCGGAATAGGGTCCATCTTCGGCGGCGCAGCTTCACCACTACGAAGTAATTTACGGGTATTTTTACAGTCACCATTGGAACAATCGAAATATTTGCCAAAACGCCCTGTTTTAAGGTGCATATCGGCTTCGCACTTATCACATTGAATCAGCGGGCCATCATAGCCTTTAATACGGTATTCGCCGGCTTCAACTTCGAAGCCACTACAGTCTGGGTTGTTACCACACACATGTAGCTTGCGCTGGGCATCGATGAGATATCCATCCATAGCTGTGTCGCAAATTTTGCAACGGTGTTTCTTAATCAACAGTCGTGATTCGGCCTCATCGTCGGCATCCACCGCAATCACTTCGTCACCGGAGACTAAGTTAATGGTTTCTTTACAGCGTTCTTTAGGCGGCAAGGCATAACCGGTACAGCCTAAAAATACGCCCGTAGAAGCGGTACGAACATTCATCGGTTTAGCGCAGCTAGGGCACTCTATGTCGGTGATCGTAGGGTTGTTAGCGCGCATGCCGTCTTCAGCTTCTGCAAGGCTTAACTTACGGGTGAAGGCTTTGTAAAACGCGTTCAACAGGCGCTTCCACTCGGTTTCACCGCTAGCAATGCTATCAAGGCGTTTTTCCATGGTGGCGGTAAAGGAGTAATCCATTAAGTCAGCAAAGTTCTCTTGCAGGCGGTCAGTCACAATATCACCCATTTTTTCGGCATAAAAACGCCGATTCTGTACCGTTACATAACCTCGGTCTTGAATGGTAGAAATAATGCTGGCATAGGTTGATGGCCGACCAATACCCTGCTTTTCAAGTTCTTTAACTAGGCTGGCTTCAGAGAAACGTGGGGCTGACTTAGTAAAGTGCTGACTGGGAGTAAGTTGCGTTAGGGCAAGCACATCACCCTTATTCACATCAGGCAAGATCAAGTCTTCATCTTTTTTACTGGCACTAGGCTGAACCCGAGAATAACCATCAAAACGCATGATACGGCCACGGGTACGTAAACTAAAGTCACCCGCCTCTACGATGATACTGGTACTAGTAAAGAGTGCTGGCACCATCTGACAGGCCACAAATTGACGCCAGATAAGCTCATACAAGCGCTCTGAGTCACGTTCCATATTGTTGAGTTGGGTTGACTTTAAAGCCACCTCAGAAGGCCGTATGGCTTCGTGCGCTTCTTGTGCGCCATCTTTGCTGGAGTAGCCGATAGGGTTTTCTGGCAAATACTCTTTACCGTAACTGCTGGCAATATAGTCGCGGCAATTAGCCACCGCTTCCTTACTCAAATTAGTGGAGTCAGTACGCATGTAGGTAATGTAACCGGCTTCGTACAATCGCTGCGCCAGCATCATGGTCTTTTTGACACCAAAACCTAGGCGAGTACTGGCTGCCTGCTGCAACGTTGAGGTGATATAGGGCGCCGAAGGTTTACTCGATGTCGCCTTATCCTGCCTTTGCTGCACCACAAAGGTTTGTTTTTCCAAGTTGGCAACTGCGGCCTCACTTTGTGCTTGGTTAACGGGTTTATACTCGTCACCGTGATGTTTGTGGACTTGTAAAAACAGTGGCTTTTTTTCGCCATTGACCACATCGGCTTTTAACTCCCAATATTCATCAGGCACAAAGGCACGAATAATGCGCTCTCGCTCCACCACGAGTTTCACCGCCACCGATTGCACACGGCCGGCCGATAAGCCTCGAGCGATTTTGGCCCACAATAAGGGCGACACCATAAAACCAACCACTCGGTCTAAAAAGCGACGTGCCTGCTGGGCATTGACGTGATCCATGTCAAGTTCGCCAGGACTGGCAAAGGCGGCTTGGATTGCAGTTTGGGTAATCTCATTAAATACCACTCGCTGATAGCGGCTTTGATCACCACCGATGGCTTCACGTAGATGCCAAGCAATTGCTTCCCCCTCTCTATCCAAGTCGGTTGCCAGATAGATGGTGTCGGCATCTTTAGCTAAGCGGCGTAGTTCTTCTACTACTTTTTCTTTGCCGGGAAGTATTTGATAATCGGCGCGCCAGTCATTACCAGGATCGATACCCATACGCCTAACTAACTGTTTACGCGAGCGGGCTTGTTTATAGATGACCTTGTCTTCAGGGGCCATCTTGCGAACTTTTGCGGCTTCAGCAGCCCTTGCTTTGGGGTCTGCGCTAGAAGCAGACGCACTGGTTGGCAAATCCCGTATATGGCCAACACTCGACTTAACTATGAAATCGGCACCTAGGTACTTGTTTATAGTTTTGGCTTTGGCTGGTGATTCGACGATAACGAGGGACTTACCCATGTAATATTATTCCAGTTGTTACTATACGCCGCATCCATTACGGCAGGTTCGAGGCGCCTAAGTTTAGGCTGTGCTCACAGAAGGTCAAGCTTTTGTAGGTACATATTAGCTATTCCCTTTTTAAAATTTCATTTTTTGTTACAAAAAGCAAGTATTAATGTACAAAAACGCAAAAGGCTGGAATAAACCAGCCTTTTGAATTAATTGAAGTTTGTACGCTAATTGCTTACAAACGTTCAAATACCGTGGCAATTCCTTGACCCATGCCGATACACATGGTGGCCAGGCCAAACTGGGCGTCCTGTTTCTGCATACGGGTTAAACAACTCACAGAAATACGTGTGCCCGAGCAACCCAAGGGGTGCCCCAAGGCAATCGCACCACCGTGCAAGTTCACCTTGTCGTCCAGCTTATCGATGAGTTTAAGGTCTTTCAATACCGGCAAGGCCTGCGCGGCGAACGCTTCATTGAGCTCAACCACACCGATGTCATCAATGCTTAAACCGGCGCGTTTGAGGGCCTTCTTAGTGGCAGGCACCGGGCCGTAACCCATAATTGACGGATCACATCCGGCCACTGCCATAGACTTAATGCGTGCTAGTGGCTTTAAACCCAATTGTATGGCTTTGGCACCAGACATCAGCAACATGGCCGAGGCACCTACGGCAAGGGCAGACGAAGTTGCCGCCGTTACGGTACCATTTTTTGGATCAAACACAGGCCGTAAGCTCGACAAAGACGCGAGGTTAGTTTCTGGGCGAATAACTTCATCGCGGCTCACCTTAACTAAACGCCCTTGGGCATCGTGGCCTTCTATAGCGATGATTTCATTGTCGAAATCGCCGTTTTCTGCAGCTTGGTGGGCCAAGCGGTGGGAACGTACCGCAAACTCATCTTGCATTTCACGACTAATGCCATGCATTTTGCCTAACAACTCGGCGGTTAATCCCATCATCATTGAGGCTTTGGCGGCATGTTTGCTACCGGCAGGGTTAATGTCGACACCGTGATTCATGGCCACGTGGTCCATGTGCTCTACCCCACCCACCACAAAGAAGTCGCCGTTATCAGTGGCAATCGCTTGCGCAGCGGTGTGGATCGCGGCCATGGATGAGCCACATAAACGGTTAACCGTTTGTGCGGCCACCGTGTGTGGAATCACGCTGAGTAACGACGCGTTACGAGCAACGTTCATACCTTGCTCAAGGGTTTGGTTAACACAACCCCAAATAACGTCTTCAACTTGGCTGGGTTTAAGTTCTGGATTGCGGGCAAATAGACCGTCAATCACTGCTGCAGAAAGGTTCTCTGCACGTACGTTTCTAAAGGCGCCGCCTCTGGAGCGACCCATGGCAGAACGGGCGCCGTCTACGACGACAATATCATTAGCGTTTAATTGCATGTTAATCTCCGAATTAGTTGGCTGGTTGTAGCTTGCCGTAGAACGTTTCGCCTTGAGCGGCCATAGCGCGCATTTGTGCGGGCACTTGGTACAGTGGACTAATGCCAACTAAGGCATCGGCTTTGTCGCACACATGCTGCAAACCAAGGCTATCCATGTACTTTAAGGCGCCACCTAAAAATGGGGGAAAACCAATACCGTAGACCAAGGCCAAATCTGCTTCAGCGGGGCTGGCGACGATATTTTCTTCTATACAACGGGCCACTTCCAAACACAGTGGAATCATCAAATAATCAATAATTTGCTCATCAGACAGTTCAATAGGATTAGCACAAAGTGCCGCCAACTTAGTCACGATAGTTTCGTCCACTTGTTTTTTCAAGCGGCCTTTTTTATCCTTTTCGTAGGCGTAAAAACCAAGCTTGTTCTTTTGTCCAAAGCGTTGTTGGTTATGCATTAAGTCCACTGCGGCTTCGCCTTGGCCTGCCATGCGCTCTGGAAAACCTTCTGCCATAACTGCTTGGGCGTGGTGGGCCGTGTCCAAACCAACCACATCCAGCAAATATGCCGGTCCCATCGGCCAGCCAAACCGCTCCATGACCTTATCAACCCGACGGAAATCTTGGCCTTGCTCTAGCAAAATGCCAAAACCACCAAAATACGGGAACAACACACGGTTAACAAAGAAACCAGGGCAGTCATTCACTACCACGGGCTTTTTGCCGATCGCATTAGCATAAGCCACGGTAGTGGCAATGGTTGCTTCGTTGGTGTGCTGACCGCGGATCACTTCCACCAACGGCATTTTGTGTACCGGGTTAAAGAAGTGCATGCCACAGAAACGGCTCGGATCCTTGAGGCTGGTCGCCAACAGATCAATGGAAATAGTGGAGGTGTTTGAGGTAATCACCGCACTATCTTTCACTTGGCCTTCAACTTCGGCCAAAACGATACCTTTAATCTTGGGATTTTCAACTACAGCCTCTACCACCAAATCAACATTGGCAACATCGGCGTAATTAAGCGTGGGTCGAATATTATTCAGCACTTTCGCCATTTGTGTTGGTTTCATGCGGCCACGGCTCACACGCTTTTCCAAAATACTTGTGGCTTCATCCAAACCCAACTGAATGGCGGGTTCAGCAATGTCTTTCATGACGATGGGAACACCTTTATAGGCAGATTGGTAGGCAATACCCCCCCCCATAATGCCAGCACCCAACACCGCGGCCTGCTCCACCTTGGCGGCGTTAGGAGCCAAGGCTTTAACGGTGCGCTTGAGGTATTGGTCAGCCAAGAAAATACCCACTAAATTGGCAGCAACAGGTGTTTTGGCCATTTTTGCAAACCCTTTCGCTTCTACGGCTAAGGCTTTATCACGGCTCATACCGGCATGCTTTTGCATGGTTTTAATGGCTGTGATTGGGCTTGGGTAATGAGGCCCCGCCTTGCCTGCAACAAAGCCTTTCGAGGTTTCGAAGGCCATCATTTGTTCCATGGGGCCCAGAGCTAGCTTGGCAATTTTTGTTGCGCGCTTGGTTTGGTAATCTAAATCGCCGGCAATACACTGATTTAACAAATGTACGCCAGCGTCTAGCAATTGATCATCACCTACAATGGCATCCACGGCGCCGTCTTTAAGGGCTGCTTCGGCTTTTTTCTCGCCGGCGCCACAAATCCATTCAACCGCATTGTCTAAGCCAATCACGCGAGGCAAACGAACAGTGCCGCCCCAGCCAGGAAAAATACCCAACTTAACTTCAGGCAGACCCACTTTGGCAGCCGGCGTCATAATGCGGTAATCGGTGCTCAAGCACACTTCAAAACCACCACCAAGGGCTAAGCCATTGATCAAACTAACGGTTGGGAATGGCAAGTCCTCAAGGGCACTAAAGGTGGCGTTTACACGCATGTTCGTCTCTATTAACACCTCTTCTGAGGTGCCGAAGAAGGTCAAAAATTCGGTAATGTCAGCACCCACTATAAACGTTGGTTTAGCACTAGTAAGCATCAATCCTTTCACTTGATCAGCAGAACTAAGTGTCGTGAGCGCTTGCTCTAACTCGACTAATATAGCCGCATTAAGCTTATTTACAGATTGGTCTTTGAGGTCAAAGGTGAGTTTGGCTAACTGTTGGTCGTGCATCTCGACCTGAATGGCGTTACCTGCATAAATCATGCATGGACTCCTTGGGGTGGGTTTAACGGGTGTAGGACGCCATACAATGGTGACATTCATACACTTGTTTGAAACTGTGCTAGCACTTTAAACCAGCTAGTATCAAAGTCAACCATGACTCAGGAGCCACAAAACAACGCCAAAGTTTTACCGAGCGCAAAAACACACACAACAAGAACACATCAGGCTCGGCTAAAGATCGCCAACAAGGGCCTTTAGCACCGTTTCTAAGGCGTCCAATTCAGCAGGTGTAGCGCGTTCGTACCAGTAGGCTTGTACGGCGACAGGGTTAACGCTAAGAGCGTAGACGTCGCCAGGCAGTTGCTCAAGCAGCAGAGTTAATTGCTCTAATTGGTGGGATTTAAGCGCACCTTCACCACGGTTCCAACACCAACCTTGTGGCAGACCTTGGGTATTTAAACCGGCGGCTTTAAATACTTCCCAGGTCACCCGCTTGCTCGCTGCTAGATTAGGCCTTACACCGCGCTGTGGTTTTGTGCGCGGTAAACCATAACTGGTGGCAAGGTAACTCTCGGGGGCAATTTCCCCTACTTCTCTGGGACCCTGTAGCTTACTCACTTTGACTTGTAGGCCTTTAGACATGGCTAATTGGCGTATGATAGCTTGAGCTCTTTGTAACGGCGTTGGCATCACCCAAGCCACAGAACCCACCAGTGATAACACCACCACGACAACAATAAGCCACTTAATATCCATCTACTCAATTCCTGTAGTTAATCAACCTATGGGGCCAATAACGGCTGTATTGGCCCAACCTAAACACCGCACATGAATATGTTACACTCAGATAAAACCCACCCTTGGAGGACTGCCACATGAGTATTTATAATAACATTTTAGTCGCCATTGACCTCAACGAAGAAACCCATAAAGTTGCCTTAAAGGCGCACCAAATCGGCCAGCAAACAGGTGCCAAGATGACACTCATCCATGTCACCGAACCCTTGAGTTATGCTTATGGGGGCGATGTGCCTATGGACCTATCGGCCATTCAACAACAGCTACACGATCATGCGCAACAGCGCATGGACGACTTCATCCAACTGCACCAACTTAGCGATGTGGATCAATTGCTCACCTCAGGTCACATCGAAACCGAAGTTCACCGCATGGCCAATGAGTTAAGTACCGACCTAATCGTTGTCGGCAGTCATGGCCGTCATGGGCTAGCTCTGTTATTAGGCTCGACTTCTAACGGCATTTTACATGGCGCCACTTGCGATGTGCTAGCGGTTCGAATTTAATCGGCTTCGAGTTCTAGCCATCGATCCATGGCTTGCTCTAATGCGGTTTCTAAGCTCTCCATATGAGCAAGCGTGGTGCTGACCTGGGCTTGGTCTTGGGTATAAAATTCGGCTTGGGCCATGGCTTGCTGCAGTGCAGCTATTTCAGCTTCCATGGTTTCCACTTGCGCAGGCAACTGGTCTAACTCGCGCTGCACTTTGTAGCTCAATTTTTTGGCCGGTTTGGCTTTTATAGCCGCTTTAACTGGCGTCGCTGCCATCCCCGTGGGTTTGTTACGCCCCTGTGCAGTGGGCGCTTGTAACTGACCACCGCGCCTGACCCAATCTGAATAACCGCCTACCGAGTCGGTAATCTCGCCTTGGCCATCAAATACCAAGCACGAGGTCACTACCCGATCCAAAAAGGCGCGATCGTGGCTCACTAGCAATACCGTGCCCGGATAGTTGGCTAACATTTCTTCCAACAACTCCAAGGTTTCAATATCCAAATCGTTGGTCGGCTCGTCTAATACCAACATATTTGAAGGTTTGCTAAACAAACGGGCCAACAACAGGCGATTGCGCTCGCCACCGGACAAACTGCTCACTGGACTACGTACACGCTTAGGCGAAAACAGAAAATCGCCTAAGTAACTCATGACATGGCGCTCTTTGCCATTGATATTAATACTCTCACGGCCTTCGGCCAGGTTATCCATAACCGTCTTGGTGAGGTCTAACTGGTCCCTCAATTGGTCGAAATAGGCCACTTCTAGTTTTGTGCCTTGTTGTACTCGACCTGAATTGGGAATCAGGTCACCCAGCAATATTTTTAACAAGGTTGACTTGCCTACACCGTTGGCACCCACCAATCCAATACGGTCATGTTTGAGCAAGGTCAGGTCAAAACGCTTAATCAGCTGTTGCTCACCGTAACCATGGCTCACATTTTCCAGCTCACACACCAGCTTTCCAGACTTAGCCGCCTGCGCATGTTGCAGCTTAACATTGCCTTGGCGCTCACGCCGGTCGCCACGTTCCTTACGCAAGGATTCTAAGGCTCTCACACGGCCCTCATTGCGGGTGCGCCGAGCTTTGATACCCTGACGAATCCAAACTTCTTCTTGGGCCAGCTTTTTGTCAAACAGCGCGTTGTGGCGTTCTTCGTCTTTTAATTGTTGTTCACGGTATTCTAAAAATTTGTCGTAACTCCCAGGGAAGGCACTGAGGTTGCCTCGATCTAGTTCAATAATGCGGTTCGCCAGTACCTGTAAAAAGCTTCGATCGTGGGTAATAAAGATAATGGCGCCGCTAAAGTCTAATAACTGTTTTTCTAGCCACTCAATGGCGAGTATGTCTAAGTGGTTAGTGGGCTCGTCCAATAACAACAAGGTCGGTTCCGACACCAAGGCGCGTGCCAAGGCTACACGGCGTCGCCAGCCTCCAGACAGTTGGCTCAGCAGTTGTGTGCCGTCCAACTGCAGGCGGGTTAAAATACGCTCTACTTTAGGCTCCATTTGCCAGCCATCTAACTCATCAATACGGTGACTCACAACTTCGAGTTCGCGCATGGCTTGGTCGTCTAGATCACCCATGGCAATGACTTCATGGCGTTGGCGCAGGTCGTATACCTCACCCATACCCATCGCCACCAACTCACTCACACACAGGTCTTCACGGTCTGGCAGGTCTTGCTGTAAATAACCAATCTTACAGGCGGGACTTCGCCACACATTGCCACTGTCTGGCAACTGCTCACCCACTAACAATTTAATCAGACTGGATTTACCCGCACCATTGCGGCCAATAAGGCACACCCTATCACCTGCATTTACTTGCAAATCAACGTCATCAAGAATTGCCACATCGCCAAACGCAAGGTGGACTTGTTGTAACCGCAATAAATTCATCAGGATCCTAAGGTTTTAATCTAAAACACGAGCCATTTAACACTCGCTAGCATGTGTATGCATTGAAATTTTGTTAATTATACCGTTTCTTCTAGGCTTTCAGATACTTATAGGTTACAAATCGACACAAAACGACGCGTATAAAAGTTGCAACAAGTGAAAAAATAAGTCGATAATAGGTTCTAAACAAAAAGCAGTATCATATTCACTCTGTTTTAACCCATGGATTCTTTGGATGACTACTTCCAATGTAAGTAAAAGTGCCACCTTGAGCAACTACAGCCACATCAAAGATACGTTAACGATGTTAGGCATTGCCATTGCTCAAATTCGCACCAGCTTAAGCGACAGCAACTCAAACGTAGACACATTGAGTAGAACCTTTGCGCAAATCGCCGACAACGTACTCACTATCAACGACTCAGCCATGTCCATCAAGTGCCAAGAGCCTAAACACCAAATGGAGCTTGAATTAATTCAAGCCGCCTCCTCCACTGCCAAGGTTAAAGTCGGTCAAGCAGTGGTTGATTTTCAATTTTTTGATCGCCTAGAACAGCGTTTAAGCCATGTCATTAGAAGCCTTGATGACATGGCTGCGCTCTTGCAAAATCCAGACCGGTTACAAGACCCCATGGCATGGATGGAACTACAGTCTAACCTTCATGATTCCTATTCCATGGAATCTGAACGCCTCATGTTTGCATCCATCATGGGCGGCTCGAGCATTGAAGAAGCCATTGCCATTTATCACGCCAACACCCCTGAAGAAGCTGAAGAAACCGAAGCTGACGACGTTGAAATGTTCTAATTTAACCGACATTGGTGTCAACTTAACCAATGATCGTTTTAACAAAGACCGTGACGCAGTGATTGCACGGGCTCAACACGCGGGAATCCACCGTCAAATAATTACTGGCACCAACCTGGCGTCTAGCCAACAGGCTTTACAACTCAGTTTAGACCATGGTGCAGAATCACAACTCTATGCCACTGCAGGTTTTCATCCCCATAGCGCCAGTGAAAACGATACTCAATCTTGGGTCCAATTAAGCCAACTATGGCAACATAAAAATGTGCTCGCTATCGGCGAAACGGGGCTCGACTTTAACCGTAATTTTTCCACCCCAACCGCCCAACTAACGAGCTTTGAAAAACACCTACAAGCTGCAGCAGACATACAATTGCCACTGTTTTTACACGAACGCGATGCAGCCGACGCTTTTTTGGAACTGCTATCTGACTATCGCCACCAAATCGACAAAGCGGTATTACACTGCTTCACCGGCACCGACGTATTTCTACGTCAACTGCTGGACCTAGACATTCACATTGGCATAACCGGCTGGATCTGTGACGAGCGCCGTGGCGGGCACTTACACGATGCGGTCAAGCTAATTCCGCAAAACCGACTCATGTTAGAGACCGACGCACCCTATTTGCTGCCACGAGACATGCGCCCCAAACCCAAATCGAGCCGCAATGAACCCGCCTACCTAAGGCATATTTGTCAACGCGTGGCGCACTATCGTGGCCAAAGCGAAGGCAGTCTAGCGCAACAATCTGAAGCCACCGTCGTGGAATTTTTTGGTTTTAATTCGACCCAAGAAGAAATTGGGTAAGTGCCTTTCGATCAAACGGCCAATTCAATTCTTGCCGACTATCGATGCAATACAACACAGGAATACGCGTAGCGTAACGCGCCAACAATACATCTGACTCTGCGATATCCACAACTACAATGTCGCTGGTGTCAAAGTTTACGCATTGTACCAACAAGGCTTCTGCATCATCACATAAGTGACAGCCGGAGGTGCCCATCAGCTCAAATTGGCGCTTATTATTCGATGGCATAACTACACCGTTGCGGGGTTGTTAACGCTGACCAATACACACTCTTCGTCACCGGTATTGCGAAAGCGGTGGGGCTGAGCGCTGGCGAAATAGTAGGCATCACCTGGGCCTAGCTGTTGGGTTTTATCAGCCACGGTGACTTCTAGCTGGCCACTAATGACGATACCCGCCTCTTCACCTTCGTGTAGCAACATGTCGGAACCAGTATCGGCGCCCACTGGATAAGTTTCATGCAACAATGACAAACTGCGGGGTTCATGATTGTAGCCCACTAAACGCATGGCCACCTTGCCATAACCCATGTCTGGCAACTCGCTACTGCTATAAAACACTTGTTGTTGTACCTGCACTTCATCGGCAAAAAAAGCAGGTAATGACATAGGTACACCGTCAAGCACCTTTTTTAATGAGCTCACCGATGGACTCACGCGATTTTGCTCAATCAAGGAAATGGTGCTATTGGTTACGCCCGCCCGTTTGGCCAGCTCTCGCTGCGATAAACCACGTTTTTTCCGTACCTCTTTGAGGCGCGCTCCCACATCAAGACTCATTGGCGGGTTCCAATGCTGAACCTGCTTCTTCAGCCGCTTCTATGAGCGCATCGGGCAAGGCCTTCTTAGGCTGTATACCACCGAGTTTAACAATACTTTGAGCTCGATTAATCAAATTGCCACGCCCAGAGGTGAGGCGTTTGTGAGCCGTATCGTAGGCGTCTTGGGCACGCACTAGGTGATTGCCTACGCCATCCATAGAGGTCACAAAATCGACCAGCTTTTTGTGCATCTCTTCCGCTTGACGGGATATTTCTTTGGCATTTTGGCTTTGGTGTTCGTAGCGCCAAATATTGTGAATTGTACGTAGCACCATCAGCAAGGTGGCGGGACTCACAATCATAATGTTGTTTTTCATGGCACTAATAAACAACTCAGAATCTGCCTGCAATGCCAGCATATACGCCGATTCAATCGGAATAAACAGCAATACGTAGTCTAAACTACGCACCCCTTCGGCCGCTTCGTATGACTTACCACTAAGGCCTTTAATATGGGCTTTTACCGACGCTAAATGCTCACTCAGTGTACTATTACGCTGGTCTTCCGACTCGGCGCTCTGGTAACGCTCATAGGCCACCAGCGTGACCTTGGAATCCACCACCACATCTTTCTTTTCAGGCATGTGAATAATGGCATCTGGCTGTAAACGCTTACCGTCGGTTTGTGTTAAGTTCACTTGCAAATGGTACTCATGATCCTTGCGTAAACCCGACTGTTCTAACACTTGTTCCAATACCATTTCACCCCAATTACCTTGGGCTTTGTTATCACCTTTAAGGGCCTTGGTAAGGTTAATAGCATCACTGCTGAGCTGGTTATTAAGCTCCAACAAGCTGTTTATCTGCTGTGTTAAGCCGGCCCTATCGCGTGCTTCTTTGTCGTACACATCGTCCACTTTTTTGCGAAAATCGCCTAACTGTTGCTTTAGAGGATTGAGCAGGTGGCCTAATTGATCTTGATTTTTAGTGGATAGCTCACTGCTTTGTTGTTTTAGAGACTGTTCGGCGAACTGCTTTAGATACGCCTCGAAGGAGGCTTTATTTTGTTCTAATTGCTGTAGCTGCAGTTGATGGGCCGCTTGCTGCGCACTCACTTGTGTTTGTAGGCTAGCGTTAGTGGCCACGGCTTGGCTTAACTCTTGTTGCAATTGAGCCAGTTGCTGCAAACTTTCTTGCAACTGTTCCTGCAGCTGCTGGTTTTGTAATTGTGCTTGCTCAAGCTTCACTTCTAGCTGCGCCACTGCCACTTGTACAACGACATCTCCGGCATCGCTTTGGGGTTGTTTGGGGCCTGCTCTAAGGGCGTAAATGCCAAACACGGCCATGGCTACCACTAAGCCCCAGGGTAAATAGTCTAACACCATACTAAGCAACCCAACCTTGTACCATAGGCACTAACCCAACCAATGATAGGCCAGTGTAGACTAGAGTAGCGCGTTTAGGGTTAAGCATGCGGCGTAGGAAAATATAGTAAATCGCTGGAAAACTAATGACTAAAAAACTCACCGGAATCCACCAAGCAAAGTGCTGGCCGCCATAGACCAAACTAGCAATCAAAGCGATCACGGCTAAGTTTCCGGCAATTAGATAGGGTGCAGGAACGGTGGCTTGGTTGGCCTGTAAAACGTCATGGCTAACTTGGCGTGCACTTAACGCGGCAGCCATGGCAAAAGCACCAGTTAGGGTGAAAATATAGATGGGTTCCATGGGCGTCTTTCCGTCTGGCTAAGGTAAGACACAATGGTAACAAAATTAGTGTAACGCTTCACCCAATGCAGGCTGTTTTGGTCGTAGTAGGTCAAATTGTTGACGTAGTTCGATGAGCGGTCTGAGACCGTGATCTAATGGGTCTTCAGGTAAATCCAACCAATTAACACTGTGAATACGCGTCATTAAGTCATACTCACCAACAATAGCGTCTAAAAACATCAACGCAGCATCGGTTTGCGGGGCGTCGTCAACCATAGGCAAGTCTTCAAGGTACAAATCTAAATGTAACTCTTGGCCGATAATGCGTAAACCAAAAAACAGCTCATCCAGCTCTAACACGGCGTCGCCAATTTCAATGGCTTCTGGAATTTGCTCAACCCTAGGGTTAAAAGCCAACACTTTGATGCGCTCTATCGATGGTGCCGCGGCAACCAAAAATAGCACCGTATCAATACTCTGACTAAAGCCGTCACAACCAAATACCAATTCAATGCCTGCGCCCTCCTGGTCGCGAGCACAAAATACCGTCAGGTGCGGATCAATATCCGACAATTGATCCTGCACTTGCTGCAATAACTCGTGAGCCAGCTCGGTTTCTTCGTTAACCAAACTACGCAGTTGGTCTGCATTATTGGTGACGAGATGCCAAAAGCTGTCTATGGGGGAATGGTTCATATTAGTTCTTTATATACTGAAAGTCGCCGTTCATTGGCATCCATGCCACCGCGGCATACCGTACATCCTGTACATAACGTAAAAGGGAGCGCCGAAGCACTCCCTTTGATCACTACAGGGGGTTAGCCGTTTTATTGCTTGCCCATCTGAGCTTTGATCAAATCACCGATAGTGGTTGGACCATCAGTAGTCACTTCCATGTCGCGAACGTCACGGATAGCTTGCTTTTCGTCTGCTACGTCTTTCGCCTTGATAGACAAGTTGATAGAACGGTTACGACGATCTACGGCTACGATCTTAGCTTCAACACTGTCACCAACCTTAAGTTCGTTACGTGCGTCTTCGATACGATCGATGCTGATTTCAGAAGCCTTAAGTACAGCGTCGATGCCTTCAGAAAGCTCGATTACGGCTTCTTTAGCTTCAACAGCCTTAACAGTACCAGTGACGATAGTGCCACGGTCGTTAGCAGCAACATACTCGCTAAATGGATCGCTTTCTTGCTGCTTGATGCCTAGAGAAATACGCTCTTTCTCAGAATCTACAGACAAGATAACGGCGCTAACTTCGTCGCCCTTCTTGTAGTCACGTAATGCAGCTTCGCCTTCCACATCCCAAGAGATGTCCGACATGTGCACTAGGCCGTCTAGGTCGCCCTCTAGGCCAACAAAGATACCGAAATCAGTGATGGTCTTGATGTTACCAACCACCTTGTCTCCAGCGGCGTACTTCTCAGCAAACTCAGCCCATGGGTTGCCCACACACTGCTTGATACCTAGAGAAATACGACGGCGCTCTTGGTCAACGTCCAAGATCATCACTTCCATTGTGTCGCCAACGTTAACAACCTTAGATGGGTGGATATTCTTGTTAGTCCAAGACATTTCAGAAACGTGTACCAAACCTTCAACGCCGTCTTCAATTGAAGCGAAGCAACCGTAGTCAGTTAGGTTAGTTACCGTAGCCTGTGTACGATGACCATTCGGGTAACGTGCCTTGATAGACGCCCATGGGTCTTCTTGTAGCTGCTTAAGGCCCAACGATAAACGACCACTGTCCTTATCAAACTTGATAACACGAACAGTGATTTCGTCACCTGGATTCAACATGTCACTTGGGTGTGCAATACGCTTCCAAGCCATGTCAGTAATGTGTAGCAGGCCGTCAACACCGCCTAGGTCTACGAACGCACCGTAGTTAGTTAGGTTCTTAACGTAACCCTTAACGTCCATCCCTTCTTCAATGCTAGCCAACAATTCGTCACGCTGTGCGCTGTTCGCTTCTTGCATTACTGCGCGACGTGAAACAACCACGTTGTTGCGCTTTTGATCAAGCTTAATAAGCTTAAATTCAAGTTCCTGGCCTTCTAGGTGATCAACATCGCGTACTGGGCGAACATCTACCAATGAACCAGGTAAGAAACCCTGAATGTTGTTGATGGCAACAGTAAAGCCACCCTTAACCTTGCCGTTGATAACGCCAGTGATGGTCGCTTCTTCGTCAAAGGCAGTTTGCAACACATCCCACGCTTCGGCACGTTTGGCCTTTTCACGTGAAAGTTTGGTCTCACCAGTGCCGTCTTCAACACTTTCTAGAGACACCTTAATTTGGTCGCCGATTTTCACTTCTACTTCACGAGAATCGTTATAGAATTCTTCGATAGGAATGATGGCTTCAGACTTAAGGCCTGCGTGTACTGTTACCCAGTCGCCGTCGATGTCTAATACGGTGCCCATAACAACAGCACCAGGACGCATTTCAACAGCAATTAGGGATTCTTCAAATAGATCTGCAAAGCTTTCGCTCATGTTTTTATACCAGACGTTGTGCAAGTCAAAGGTGCTTGCCAGACAACGCTCGTTTAGCCTGAAGGTCAGCTGCAACAGGGAAGTTAAGTGGACGCGGTGTGTCAGGAACTGACGCCTAAAATGACACTAACGAATTTTGCGCGCGCGACATTGTACACTGCCAAATAAATTTCATCAACCACAAAAAAACCAAAAAACACAGCACATTGTATAAACCCGCGCCACCAATAAGTGCTAAGCTAGAAGCCATCAGTGCCTTATATTGTGCTTTTCGCCCACCCGTTTTTAAGTGTACATAACAAGATGATCAAAACCATTTCCATCACCTTCACCCTCATTGGCATTGTGCTATTAGCTCAAGCACTAAAGCCCGCCTATAGCATCTGTAAACGGGAGCTAAATTGGGGCTGGCGCTCCTTAGTCATCCTTATTAGTTTATTTATTGTGGGTTATGGCGTCATGATCACAGCCTTATACCAATCCCCCAATGCAGATGCCTTTGACTTGGTTGTGGCGATTATTTTGTTAGGTGGTAGTGTGTTTGTGGCACTGGTAATGAAATTTAGCTTACGCAGCATCAATAAAATTCGCGACATTACGCGCCTAGAACATCACCATGCCCTATTAGATGAACGCAACCGAACCCTGTTAGCCCGCCTGCCCCTAGCCATCACTGAAAATGAGTTTGAGCTTCACTATCAACCACTTATCGACCCTACAACAAAATCCATACACAGCGTCGAATGTTTAATCCGATGGCCTCAAACTGACGGCAGCGCCGTCGCCACTTCTGACTTCATTCATTTAGCCGAGCAATCCCATGTGATAGTAGACATTACCCGCTGGGTCATTAGCACCAGCCTCAAACAACTCGGTCTATGGCACGCCAATGGGCACAAGCTGGCCCTTCAAATTAACATTTCGACACGAGACCTGAATGAACTTGACCTAGTCTCTTATATTTCTAAACATTTGCACAGCAACAAAATTAAGCCGAGCGACTTAACCTTAGAAATCACCGAAAACCAAGTCATCAATCATCAAACCGAATGCTTCAAAATTCTGCAACAGCTAAGGCACTTAGGCGTAGGCATCAGCTTAGATGACTTCGGCACGGGTTATTCTTCCATGACGTGGCTTAATCAACTGCCACTAACCCAAATAAAAATAGACCGCTCCTTTGTTATCGGCATGGAGCACAACAAAAAACACATGGCCATTGTGCAATCCACGCTAGACTTGGGCATAAAAATGGGACTTGACGTCATTGCCGAAGGCGTGGAAAATGCACAGCAAGCGCAACTGCTTAAGCAGATGAATTGCGCACTCCTTCAAGGCTACTATTTGGCCAAGCCTATGCCCGCCGAAAAACTTGACCAATGGTTGAACCAAGCAAGGTAATTATTTAAATGAGTTACGTAAAATCTCCCGAAGCACTTGCAAAACTAACGCCCGAACAGTATCGAGTCACTCAAAAAAGCGGCACCGAGCTACCAGGTACCGGCGCATACCTAAACACCACGCAATCTGGTATCTACATTGATGTTGTTTCTGGCGAACCTTTGTTTGCCTCAACCGACAAGTATGAATCGGGCTGTGGCTGGCCCAGCTTTACTAAACCTATTGTGACTGCCAACCTATTGGAAATTAATGACGTTTCACTGGGTATGTCCAGAACAGAGGTAAGGTCTGCCCATGGCGATAGCCACCTTGGCCACGTGTTCACCGATGGGCCAGCAGACCGAGGCGGCTTACGTTACTGCATCAATTCTGCGTCATTAACATTCATACCCCGTAGCGAAATGGCAGCCAAAGGCTACGGCGACTACTTAAACCAAGTGGAGGAACTTTGATGTCAACGGAACGGGCAATACTCGCAGGGGGTTGTTTTTGGGGCATGCAAGACCTGATTCGCAACATGCCTGGCGTCATGTCAACCCGCGTGGGTTACACCGGCGGCGAAGTGGCCAATGCCACCTATCAAAACCACGGCAATCATGCAGAAGCTATTGAGATCACTTTCGATAACCAGCTCACCAGTTTTCGCACCTTATTAGAGTTTTTCTTTCAAATACACGACCCCACAACCAAGCTACGCCAAGGCAACGATTTAGGTGCGTCGTACCGGTCGGCAATTTACTTTGTGTCAGCACAACAAGAAGCCGAAGCACGCCATACTATTGATGACGTTAATGCATCGGGTCTATGGCCGGGCACAGTGGTGACCGAATTGGAGCCAGCCGGTGATTTTTGGGAGGCCGAGGCCATGCATCAAGACTATCTGCAAAACACGCCCAATGGTTACACCTGCCACTTCCCAAGAAAGGACTGGGTATTACCCACCGCCTAAATCACGGCACAAGGGACTGTTCGTTGCACACTTAACCTCGTTAAGCACTTGATCCAAGGTGTGTAACAAATAGCTTATATCTTGTTTATCAATGGTCAGCGGCGGGCGTATCTTCAGTACGTTGTCGGCAGGGCCTTCGCTGCCCATTAAAATACGTGCTTCACGCATGCGGTTTTTTACGTAACTGGCCACCTCCGTGGCCGGCTCACGGGTATCTTGATTGTTCACCAAGTCCACGCCTACAAATAAGCCGCTACCACGTACATCGCCAATACATGGGTGTTTTGCTTGCAACTCGCGTAGGCCTGCAAAGAGTAGGCTACCCATGTTACCTGCATTGGCCATCAGCTCTTCTTCTTCAACAATACGCAATACCTCAGCACCCACCACACAGGACAAATTAGACCCACCAAAAGTGGAGAAAAATTCGGGTCCTTCAGCAAAGCTTGCAGCAATTGCGGCCGTGGTGATTACCACACCAATGGGGTGACCATTGCCAATCGGTTTTCCTAGCACCACAACGTCGGGCACTACCTGCTGCTGCTCGAAAGCAAAATAATAATCGCCTAAACGACCTAGCCCTGTTTGCACCTCGTCAGCAATACATATGCCGCCAGCATCTCGTACATATTGATATACTTTACTCAGGTAATTATTAGGCGGGATGATCTGCCCACCGACACTGGGAAACGTCTCGGCGATAAATCCTGCGATGGATTCGCCTTGGGCCAATAGAGTCGCAATGTGTTGCGCCACTTGCTTTGCATAAAGGTCGCCTGCGTGGCCCTGCTCACGCCGGTAGGGACCTCGGTAATCATCGGCCACATCCACCAAATGCACCCAATCGGCTTGACCTAAGCCGACTGCAAGGGCCCGTGGCGAGGCAAACTTATAGGCCGAAACATCAATGGCTCCAGTGGTATTGCCGTGATAACCATGATCAGGTGTGATCATGTGTTTAGCCTTAGTGTGAGCACGTGCCAAGCGCAAGGCCAACTCATTGGCTTCGGTACCAGAATTGACAAAATAACACACCGACAAAGATGCAGGCATATGGCTCAATATTTGCTCAGCAAAGGCGGAGCGGCTGGGGTGCAAATAGCGCGAATTAGTATTAATACGCAGTAGTTGCTCGCCAACAACCTTGGCAATACGTGGGTGAGCGTGACCCACATGGGGCACATTATTATAAGCATCTAGGTAAGGCCTGCCCCACTCGTCAAATAAATAATGCCGCCAGCCACGCAAAAACATGACGGGGTCGGCATAACTTAACTTGAGGTTATGGCCAAAATGATCGTGTCGGATTTGCTGGGCATGGGTTTTACTGGGTGGGCAATACTGAGTTTCTGCCGCTTCTAAATTAAGCAACACGGCTGGATTTGGGCATAATTCCTGCCATAACAAAAGGTCATCTGGGTCCGCAGTACCTGGCCAGTCGTGACCCATGCCGTCAATAGACAAAGCCAGTTGCACATGGGCGTGGGGTTGCCAACCACCATTGTCGCAAGGCTCACCTAAATGCGCAAACAGGTCACCTGAAGCCAACTCTTGACCCACCTTGAGCTGAACCACCGACGCCGGATTAAGATGCCCATATAAGCTATAGAAGCCATCGCCCGCAGGTGTTTGATGACGCAAAATCACTACACCACCGTAATCGAGGTTGGCTTTACGGTTATCTACGGCCTCCACAGTGGCTGCCATGGGTGAATATAACGCGGTGCCCGCCGAGGCAAATACATCTACGCCCAAATGCACAGTACGTCGGTTGCTAGTTGGCCATGGGCCACTTTTAAAGGCCTCGTCGGTGTACACCAATCGGGGTTCTAAATAATAACCTAGGGCCACTGTTCGATGGTCACTACACAACTGCTGCGCTTCGCTAGCACGAATAGAAAATGGGTCTTGCGGAATGCTGCTGTGCTCCACACTCAAGGCCACCATTGGTGCCTGACTCAAATCAACGCAGCCCTCCATTAAGGCGGAAAAGGCACCCTGATTTCCCTTTAACCAAGCGATAGTCGTCTCGGCCTTAGCCGTTACCGGCAAACCACAAGCAAGCCGCAATCGTGAAGTAATCAAGCCTGCATGCAACCTATGGTTTTCTAAAAACGCCCAAGCTGGCGCTTGCGAAATAGTGACATAAGGATCATCCGGGTTGTCCAACGCCATCAATGTTGAATTGACCACACTGACAGCCAAGCGCATACGTAACAAGGGCCAAATTAAGGAAATTTCTAGTTCTGATAGGGGGGCACTGTTATGAAAACCAGCCACCAATTGTGCCAAGGCTTGCTCGGGCCGAGTGTGATCTAAGACGATGTAGGCTCCAGCAATGGCCAAATCACATACTCGTGGTGCCAAACACATGTCACCCAAGTCGATAATGCCAGTTAAAGTTGGCCCATGATTTAGACTCCCCTGTACAAGGATATTGTAGTCATTAACATCATTATGAATACATTGCTGTGGTAGGCTAGACAAGGCTTCTTGTAGTGCCTCAAACTGCTCTACAATGTCACTGACAAGGGACTTTCGTGCTGACTTTTCAAGGCAGTCAAGGTGACCTCCTACCCAACCACCTTGCATTAGATTCCATTTAAACTCCCGCTCCAAGTAGGTATGCTGAAAAGACGCTAACTGGGTATTCATGTGGCCCATGTTGTGGCCAATCTGATGAATCAGAGCCCCAGACTTGGGTGTGAAATGCGCGTAATTTAAACCTTCAAACTTACTCAGTAACCAAACAATCCTGGTTTCGCCTTGTGGGTCCTGGTAATGAGTAAAGCGTTCTCCAGAAAGGGTGGTAATGACCCTTGGGATGGGCACTTGGGTCGCATTCGAAGCTTGCTGTAGGTGTCCTAACGCTAAACACTGCATCGCCACAAAGGCGTCATCACAGCCCACGCGCATGACTTTCAGAATATAATCAACAGTGACGCAGGTGACCATGAAGTTGAGGTCGTACTCGCCATCCAAGCGACTTACCGTACACTCAAGTCCCCAAACATCGGCAACCACCTGATTCCAGTGTTGTAGCATGTATGATCTCGTTAACTGTTGTGGTTCGAACCTTCATCCTAACTTACAACGCCGAGCCTTAACAGCTTAGATATGGGAGCCTACAAATAGCTACGCCGATGCAACGCCAATGTATTGTCGCAAGGTGTACACGAATTAAGCCAGATCAAACCGTTCGTTTAGATAGGCAATAATGTCATTGGACTGGTACAGCCATTCTACAGAGCCATCTTCCTTGACTAGCTTTAGGCAAGGCACCTTATGACGCCCACCTTCACGCATTAACTCGGCTTTAAATTTACCCTCAGTTTTTGCATCCCGCAACTGGATGTGTAACGTGTGGCGTCTTAGGTGGCGACGAACTTTGACACAAAAAGGGCACGCATGAAATTGATACAACGACATGGAAGCCGTCTCTTTATCAATGTTTTGTTGCACACCAGCCTGCCTTGTTACAGGCTTTGACGAAGTCAGAAAGTCTAAAATTAAAATGATTCGGCCTAAAATCCATCGAATTGCTTTCATGCGCTAGTTCCACCGTAATGGTTAAATTTACCTGCACTGTTAAATGCAGGCACAAAAAAGGCGGTTCAACTTGTAAGCTGATAACCGCCTGTTTTATAACAAATAATTGGTGGAGCCTAGCGGGATCGAACCGCTGACCTCAACACTGCCAGTGTTGCGCGGATACGAACCAACTCATTGATTTATAAGAATAAATACGGAGAGCGTAGTGTTCTAAAAGCCTAATAATAGCACTTTAGGTACAAACTGTTGGGCGATTGGGTGAAAGTCCAGAAGACTAATACAATACCTTAGCTTTAATTGGCCACTGTGTGTCATATTACTTATGGGTAGTCTTGGCCAGCACAAACGATAATTTCACCAAAAGATCAATTTCTCAAAATAAGACTCAATAATGCTCCCATCGGTCGTATATAACTTTGATTTAAACTTAGTTTTCAAAAGGAAGTCATCGGCTTTTTCGTGCATATATTTTTCTGTTATTATGATCAATACCATGATGTTCATGGAAATAGATGCCTAATAGCTAGATATTAGTAGAACCATAGTTGAAAATGGTAATTTAATAACTTGCTTGAATATCGTTTAATATGGATTTTTGCTCCCGTAATTGGCTTATTGATGATTATTTGGAGGTCAGGTCATGTTGCCAAGCAAACCCCTAGATACGCTGCCCACCCACAGTGTGACCAATATGCCCCCTTATCTGGGTGATCAGGATTTATGGCACAGTGATCCAGCACTGCGGGCAGCGGTCTCTCGTGAAGGTGCTGACTGGGCGCAGGCAGACTTTGCCACATTAGGCCGCAAAGTCGGCACCAGCGACACATTTGAACAAGCCGAGCAGGCCAATCGCTACAGCCCCGAAATCAAAGCCTATGACCGCTATGGCATGCGGATTAATCAGGTTATCTATCACCCGGCCTATCATGACCTGATGCAACTGGCCATTGAAAACCAAGTAGCCAGTTTTGCTTGGAACCATACTCGGCCTGGGGCCCATGTGGGGCATATGGCCCTTAGTTATATGTTCAACCAAGTGGAAAGCGGAGTTATGTGCCCCATGGCCATGACCTATTCCGCCATTCCCACCCTGCGCACCACGCCTGCCATTGCCCATGAGTGGATTCCCCGCCTGCTGTCCAGACAGTATGACATGCGGGATATTCCGGTGACCGAAAAAACCGGCGCTACTATGGGTATGTTTATGACGGAAAAACAGGGTGGCTCAGACGTGAGATCCAATTCAACCACGGCCATCCCTGCTGGCAGCAACACCGGCATTGGCACTGAATACAGACTCACCGGCCACAAGTACTTCTGCTCTGCCCCTATGTGTGACGCCTTTCTGACCCTAGCCTATACCGAGGTAGGGTTGTCCTGTTTTCTGGTGCCGCGCTGGACCCCAGACGGCGTCCGCAATGGCCTGTTTATTCAACGCATCAAGGACAAACTAGGTAACCGTTCCAATGCTTCCACTGAAATGGAGTTACAGGATACCTGGGGCATTATGGTGGGGGAAGAAGGTTACGGAGTGCGCACTATAATTGATATGGTGCAGGGTAATCGCATTTATTGCTGTGTCAGTTCAGCGGCACTGATGCGCCAGGGTTTAGTTCAGGCCCTGCACCATACCAGCCATCGTAGCGCCTTTGGCAAGCTGCTGATTGAACAGCCCCTAATGCGCAATGTACTGGCCGACCTAACGCTAGAGTCCGAAGCAGCCATGATGCTGGGCATGCGTATTGCCCGCTCCATGGATGACGCTGCAGATCACCCGGATGCGTTCGCACTAGCCCGTATTGGCACTGCCATTGGTAAATTCTGGAACTGTAAACGAGCCCCCATACATTTATTTGAAGCCATGGAATGTCATGGTGGACCAGGTTATGTGGAAGAATCAATTTTGCCACGCCTATACCGCGAGGCACCGGTCAACAGTATCTGGGAAGGCTCTGGCAATGTGATGTGTCTAGATGTACTGCGAACCATGCAGCGAGAGCCGACCGCCACATCGGCACTGCTGACAGATCTGGAACTAGCCCGTGGAGGACATCCTGACCTAGATCGAACCATTGATGATCTCAAAATTGGGCTGGCCGATCCTGCCGGCCTTGAACATAGAGCCCGGCAGCTGACGGAACAGATGGCCATAGCATGGCAGGGCGCATTGCTGGTCCAGCATGCCCCTAACGCAGTGACAGATGCATTTTGTGCCTCACGCCTTGGCACCCGCTATAGCGGGGTTTTTGGAACCTTGCCCAAAGGCTGTGATTTGACCGCAATTCTTAACCGCGCCGTACGCACTTAAGCAGAAGGAAAAAATAGTATGAAACACAAGAAATGGTCGTGTATTAAATGTGGTAATAGGGATTATGATGCTGGAGAAATTAGAGTTTCCGGTGGTTTTTGGTCACGAATATTCGATGTTCAAAATAAAAAATATAGCGCAGTTACTTGCACCAAATGCAGTTACACTGAATTTTACAAAGGATCATCGTCTACACTTGGAAATGTATTTGACTTCTTTACGTGATGGTAGGTTTAACAAGTACAAGTATGCGATGTAAAACCGCACTGTCATGATATGGGCGTTAACTTTGATTGACGGCAATTTTATCAATAGCCAGCTTAGAAACTAAGTTTTCCCGGTAGTTATTGTTCAGTTAGTGGGGGCTAGAGATGGTCATAACATTTCTTGGTAAGTAGCTAAACTCACTATACCACTACAGTTAAAAATTAAGATCTATAGCCTTTTTTCTATTATTTCCACTTAATAGAGCACCCCATAGAAGGATGTTGTTTTTCTGAGAAAACTTTATTGAGTGTAAAACATTCTATAGCTATTTTTAGTTCTTCTTTAGTCACTTTTTTAGGCTCTTTCCAGTTATTATCTAGTCGGCCATGATAAAAGAGGGTTTGATCATTTTTTAGAAGGTAAATATCTGGTGTACATTGGGCTTGGTATTGCCGGGCAACGTCTTGAGAGCTATCGATAAGGTAAGGAAATGGGATTTCCCATTTTTTGATTATATTTATCATCTCTTCGGGTGAATCTTCAGGATAGCTTGGATGGATATTAGAGTTTATGGCTACGGTGTTTATTCCTTGGGGTTTGGCCCAAATAGATAAAGCAATAATTCTTTCCCAAACGGCTAAAGCATAAGGACAGTGATTACAGGTAAAAATAACAAGCAATCCTTTGGAGCCAGTAAGGTCAGCAAAACTCCAAGTGTTTCCTTGAGTGTCAGGGAGGTCAAAATCGGGCATTTGTGTTTCTGAGGCAATATTGACTGATTCTAGAAGTGTCATAGTTTTATTTCCCTTTTTCGTTCTGTTTTCATCTGTTCTTTTTATTGCTTTACAGCTCCCAAGACTTTCTGATGACAGCATAGACTTTACTGGCATCGATATACTGAAATTAGTTTCGCTACTCTTATAGGTATTTCACCCAGCACTACAAGGTATATGGGGGCGTTTCATTGGATAGTCTTAGACACAGTATAAACAAAAACCCCTGCAATTGCAGGGTTTAGTGGACGATGTCAGTCATCGCCGGACGAATAATTGATGGGCCTAGCGGGATCGAACCGCTGGCCTCAACACTGCCAATGTTGCTGGTACATAAACTTAACTTAGTGATTTGACAGAGCATTTCTTACTACCTCGTCAATGTACAACTCACTGGTAATACAAGGGCCTATGTCAGATTAAATCGGTTGTTAAGGTAAGCAATAATATCATTGGACTCATAGAGCCATTCCACAGAGTGATCTGCCTTCTCAGTTCTTAGGCAAGGCACTTTGTGACGGCCACCCTCTCGTATCAATTCCGCCTTAAACTCACCTTCAATTTTAGCGTCCCGCAACTCGATATGCAGCGCGTGACGTTTTAAATGACGACGTGTTTTGACACAAAAGGGGCAGGCATGAAACTGATACAGCGACAAGGTAGCAGTCACATCATCAATGGCTTTTTGCGCTGCTGCCTCTCTTACTTCCGGTTTGGGTGAAGTAATAAAATCCCAAAGTAATATAATTCGGCCTAAAATCCATCGAATTGCTTTCATGAGTTAGTTCCTCCAAAATGGGTAAATTAAAATACGTATTTAGTTACAGACACAAAAAAGCCGGTCAAACTATAAAGCTTATAACCGGCTGATTTATAACAAATAATTGGTGGAGCCTAGCGGGATCGAACCGCTGACCTCAACACTGCCAGTGTTGCGCGGACATACTTTAACTCATTGATTTATATAAATAAATAATTAATAACGTAGGGTTCAAAAAGCCCGATTCCTAGGATCACGGACAAACTTATAGCCATCCTTGGCCATGTGAATATTACTAATTTTTGCGTGGCACTCCATTAACTAGGCTCAGCCCACATATGACTGGGTCATTGGGTAGATATATTATTGAACTTTTCCTTTTCTCTTCTACTGTATCAATAGATCCTAACTCATGTGCGACTGGAATTATCGTCGTTTTTTAGATCAGAGAATTGTTTGGTCATTGTGGAATTGTTTTTAGTTAACTTCCTTACAGTTAGATCATCAGCTTTATAGAAGCAATAAGAGGCCTTCTCAGCTGATATTCCTCCCAAACAGAGGCGATAACTACGAAGCCAGAAGCAACCGCGCAGGGCCTTACTTCGGCCCCCTTTTGGGCATTTTATAAGGGGGCACGAGAGACCGAGTGACTGCTACTATTTGATTAGCCCCAAATCCTTGAAAGCCCGGATCGCCCCGGTATGAAACGCTTCCGGTTTTTCCTGTGCTGTATGAGCCAGTGTTTGTGGGGTCAGGGGTTTGAGAAAACCGTGATAGCCTTGTATCTTTTCCGCATTTTCAACTAGCACCCGAACAAATTCATACACTACGTCTTCCGGCATCGATTTATGTGCTGACAGCATCAACAAATCACCGAATAAGTTCACCTTCTCTGGCTGATTAGGCAATGTATTCGGTGCATATTCAACCACGTTAAAAGGCATATTGGAACGCTCGATCATTTCTGCTGAAACCGGCAGTTCTGCGCCATTCGCTTCGGCCCAACCTTTGTCGAGAATCATAAAGTTAGCGATAGAATCTGGAAATAATGGGTTTGGAGCATTGGTGACAAAATCAATAGTGTAATCATCAACCACTCGAACCTCTTTTACTGGTGCAAACCAAGATCTCACATCGGCGGCTTCGCTCGATGCGCGCTCATAGGAAAACATGACGTCCTTTGAATTGAAGGGAGATCCGTCCTGGAAAGTCACACCTTGGCGCAGGTTGAAACGCCACCCATTTTCGCCGGTTAGAGGTTTCCACGATTGAGCGAGCGAGCCTTCAATGGACATATCCTGATTCCGGCGTACAAGACCTTCATATATATTGTTCAGAAACGAAAGAACGGGAGCAGAGTTTACTGCATGTGGGTCCATTGTTTGCGGATCGGTATTCGATGCCCAGCGAAATGTTTGGCTGAAGCGCTCAGTGCCGTCAAACTCATCACGCCACCGATAAAGGCTAGTTTTAGTACTTTCATTACGTTTTCCCCTTGTTGGTAAACAGTATTTCCTACTGCAGGATTTAAGTATGCAGGGCTAACTTTGAATAGTCCATGCTTTGATTTAATAGGCTTGTCAGGCAGCGGTTGGACATATAATAGTTAGCCTGTAATATTTTTAAAGTTTAGATTTGGTTTGTATTGCCCTAGCTATATATTTACAAATTCTTAATATTTTATAACATTTAGTGAAAGTGAGGTTTTAGCAGAGTGTGATCTGGACTAGCCAATTAATGATAGTGGAATTAGTCATGTAATATCAGGTTTCTAAATTAAGCCGATAACCTACACCCGTCACTGTGGCAATGGCACTGGCATGAGCGGCTAGTTTCTTACGCATAGTACGCACCACGGCATCCACAACATTGCTGCCCCCTTGGTAATCAGTGCGCCACACCTCTTGTAGTAAGTATTCACGGCTTACCGTGCGTCCAGGCCGAGCTAATAAACACTGAGCTACGCCAAACTCGAGTGGTGTAAGATCTAATGTTTGATTATTGACCAATAATTGTCGCCCTTCTACCTGTAAACGAAACCGTTGCATAACACCAAGTTCACGTTCGGCTAAGCCCGTAAGCCAGCCATCCACAGACCCCGGACCCATGTCGTTGGCCATGCAATGGTAGCCAGTGCCTTCAACTTCTACGTAGGTTTTGGCGGTCTCCTTAAAGCCAAGCACCTGCATGACCTCTTGGTAGGCTGACGGCTGTTTAATGACGAGGTAAATTCGACGCATAGAGGGTTTAAAAGCCATAAAGAGGCGTTTGCAATCTAAAAAAAACGCACCCTGTGCTGCAGAGGGGAGCTCGCCTTCTTTTCGACTTAGCCATCGCCTTGTGATCAATACCGTTTGGCCTTGAGGAACAGGGTAAGCCTCTATGTGTGCGAGTATAGACTGGATCACTGGGTCTTTGCTGTGAGCCACTTGACTGACTTCAAATACACAGGCAAAACCTTGTAATGTGTGTTGATCTTCACGTACCACACCAAAGCCACTAGGGCATAGGTTCCATAAGTCGGCCATGATGGCTTTGGCTTGTGGGCCATCGTGCTGATTAACCATGGCCATGATGTTCTCATAGTCTGTTGCAAGGGCTGGTTCTACGGCTACGATTTGGCTACCGCATGGAAAAAAGGCCTCCCTTACGTGAGGGTTTTCTATCAGGTACAACAGGTCTGCAGTATGTCGCCAATAATCATGGCCGGCGGCTTTATCTAAGTCTTGTTGTAGCCACCACCAGCAGTTTTGCTGGTGCTGGCGATAGGCTTCTGGATCACTCGCTTTATAAGATCGAGCCACCAAATTACGCACTAGGTCATGAATGTGTAGGCCGTCACTATTGCTGCTCACAAAGTCGAGCTCTTCTATACCTTGGTATTCGGCATCTACATCGTCTTGTTTAAGCAGTGCCCGCAATAAGGGTTTGGTTAACCTACGGGTAACGCTACTGGCCTCTATGGCTTTGCGTAATTTTGGGTTTTCTACTTGGGCTAAAAAGGCGTCTGTTAAATGCTTAAGCGCCCACTCCAAATTGGTGTTTGGTGTATCAGGTAATTGCAACCTGTGTTGGCTACACGCCGCCAAATATAGAGCTAAAGGATGGCCTTGAGCCATCTTCAACAAAGGTTCTGCTCGGTCTTCTGCTACGCCATAGTGCTGTAATAGTTGATGAGATTGATCGGCAGCAAGTGGCCCTAATTCTAAGGTTTTGAACCGGCCGTACCCATTACCGTTAATAAGCCAATCATTGTGGGGAGGTTGCCGTGAGCAAAGCACTAGGGTGATTTGAGGCGGCAGTTGCGGGGTTAAAAATTTCCTTATCCACATGTCTAACAGTTTTAGGGATTCGTAATGATCAAGAGCAATAAGGGTAGGTGATGATCTTAGTTGAGCTAAGGAATCTAATTCTAATGGCTCTCCTGGTTCGCCGATAGCGCTACCCAACGCCTGCAAAAGGCCTGTATCAGTGGGCTCTATATGAGCACAGTCTAAATGCAAAATGGGAGCGATCTGCCCTAGCTGTTGCAATAAGGTGGTTTTGCCAATGCCAGAAATACCATGTATATACAGCACTTGTGTGCTGCCACTGGCTAACAATGGCTCCAGTAATTCTAATTCTGCCTTGCGGGTGATTTGTCTAGTAAGCATAACGGAGTAACAGCCTTTACTTGGTTAATGACGCTTAACTTATACTAACCCATTTCTATACGATGGTAATCCCCCCATTAATAACCTAGGTTAAAAGTAGAGGTTTAGGCAGCGGCCAACTTCATCATTGGTGTAATGCCATTTAACGCCATATTTGGACGCTCGTTATTGTAGATCCAAAGCCATTGAGTTGCACGATTTTGGACATCTTCAATGCTATCAAACAAGTAATGATTCAACCAGTCATACCTCACCGTTCTGTTGTAACGCTCAACGTACGCGTTTTGTTGAGGGTTACCTGGCTGTATAAACACCAACTCTATGTCATGGTTCTTGGCCCAGTCAGCCAGCAGATTACTGATATATTCGGGCCCATTGTCACAACGAATTCGGTTAGGCTTCCCACGCCATTCAATGATTTGATCTAACGCCCTGACGACTCTGCTAGCAGGTAAAGAAAAGTCCACTTCAATGGCCAGGCCTTCCCTGTTAAAGTCGTCAATCACGTTAAATAGCCTGTAGCTTCGGCTATCAGCGAGCTGGTCATGCATAAAATCCATCGACCAACATTGATTAATTGATGTTGGTACTGATAAGGGTTCTGGCTTTTCCCTTACAAGGCGTTTCTTAGGTTTTATACGTAAATTCAGTTCAAGCTCACGATAAATACGATACACGCGTTTATGGTTCCACTTGAACCCTTTGACGTTACGTAAGTACAGGTAACACAGACCAAAGCCCCAGTTACGCTGATTATGCGTCAACCTAACCAGCCAATCCGCTATGAGGCCATTGTCACTACAGAGTTTTGCCTGATAGCGATAGCAGGTCTGGCTTACGCCAAACGCTTGGCAAGCTAAACGTATGCTTACGGCCTTGTTTAATACGGCTGCCAGAGCCATCTCTTTTCTCTGAGATGGCTTCACCACTTTTTTGCCATGGCCTCCTGGATGATTTCAGACTTTAACCGCTCCTCTGCATACATTTTTTTGAGGCGTCGATTTTCGTCTTCTAATTCCTTCATTCTGGCCATTAATGACGCATCCATACCGCCATACTTTGCTCGCCATTTGTAAAAGGAAGCACCGCTCATTCCATGTTCTCTGCAGAGTTCGGGAATGGGCACGCCACTTTCAGCTTGCTTGATGATGGCCAGTATTTGGCTATCAGAATAACGTGATTTTTTCATGTAGATCTCCTTCGTAAAGTTTACGAGAAAATTATACTTTTGACCTCCGTTATTTATAGGGGGGATTACCCGATGACTAGCATGGCTCAACTGAATTCTCATAAGATTCTCATCAGCATTCGTAGAAGCCTATGCTGCGCTCTGATAGTTTATAAAGAGTTTAGTCACTGTGACTGGGTTATAAAAATAGGAATCATGTCCAAGGAGTTAGCAATGCAAGCACTCATAATCAACTTTAATCTTGAAGGAATCACCCGTAGTGACTACGAGGGTATATGTAGCGAATTAGCACCGGCCTTTGCTGCAGTACCAGGATTAATCTCAAAACATTGGTTAGCCGACGAAGCTAACAACACCTATGGCGGCATTTATTTATTTCAAGACCAAACAGCCCTAGATGGTTTTCTGGCGTCTGAACTGTTTGCCGGTGTTGGTGGTAACCCAGCGTTGGTCAATGCCACGGCCAAACCCTTTAGTATTTTGGAAGGCCCAACTCGGGTTACTCGAGGAATGTAACGACCCAGTAAGTTTTTATAGGAGTGGCAGATACTTCAGTATTGAGCTACGTAGCAAAAGCCATTGCAGTCTTAATTTACGGGGGGATTACACACTGAATCATACTAATTAATACACCACCCTTTTAGTTGCTGGTGCAGTACAGAAACTCAAAAACTAAGGATTCCAAAAATGAACACTATAATAATTCAAATACCGCTCCAAAGTGACAAAAAAAGTGAATGGGAAACATTACTTAATTCCGCTGAAGGAATTGCTCTTACAAGTAAGCAAAAAGGTTTTATATCCGCTGAATATGGATTTTCAACAAATGATGCTGGTGATCTGGTTTGGAACCTTTGGGAAAAATGGGAAGCGAAAGAAGACTATGATAATTACAACGCAATTCCAGAACGCCTTGAAGACAGCAAGTTTATGAAAACATTTATTAGCGTGATGGCTGGAGCGCCCACCATGCAATGGCTTGATGATGTTAAGCTTTTTAAACCAGTATATTAACGTAAGTTACTCGGAGAACAATATGACTTGTAAAGTAATTGCCGAATGGAACATAAAAAAAGGACTAGCCGAAACATTTGTTGGCGCTATCACCAATGGACTACCTAACACTAGAAAGCTGGACGGGTGTCTAAAAATTGATTTTAGCATCAGTGAGGAGGACCCCCATCATTGCTTTATGACTCAAGAATGGGAAACTTCCCAGCACCATAAAAATTATGTGCAAGGCCTAAAAGATTCGGGTGCGTGGGAAAAGCTTTTAAGCTTATTAGATAACGAGCCTACTTTTACTTATTGCAAACTTACTGACATTTAATATCAGTAAGTGAATTTCTGCGTCAATAATTAGCACACAGCAAAGTTATTACGGCAGAAATTTGCCCCTATACTGCAGTCACATTTAACTATTTAAAATATTCGTTCAATTGTTTTATCAAGCAACGAGTCATAAGTGTTAGTGGTGCTACTAATGAAAGTTTTAGCCTACGTGTATCTATATGCAAGCTCCTAGCAAAAATAGCTAATAAGATAGTTTTTGTTTACGATCTGTTATGAAGTAAAATTAAGCTGAGAAGGTAATAAAAAATGAGTAATTACCAAAATAAACAGAGCCTTCGCACTCTAGCATTTGGCGGCGGAACCCCACTTAAAGCCCTTTTAACAGCATGTGTTGTCGGGTCCATCCTTACCACCATTAATCACGGTGATGCCATCTTAGACGGAAACTACCCGCATCCGTTAAAAGTCATACTGACTTATACGGTACCCTATTGCGTTACAACATGGGGAGCCATTACTGGAAAATTACAAAAAATTATGCTTCATGTTCAAGAATTTTTGGACAAAAATAAAATTATAGAATTAAGTTTTTTTAACTTTGAAAATGCAATCACTGCGGCATATTATGCTGATGAAAATTTAAATTTAATTAAAGTAAATAAAAACTTTATTAAATTTTTTCCCACCTTAGGCGATTTAGAAAACACTAATATTACAAAATTTTTGGAAGAGTTAGGTGTTCCAGAAGAACAAATTATTGAGTTTAAAACCAGCTTAGACAAACAAGATAAAGTATTTATACCCGCAATAGATATTTTAATAAATGGCCAAAAACGCGTATTTTCACTTTTATCCACCAAAACGTCTAATGATAGTTTTGGCTTCCTCAATGGCGTTCAGGGTCAATTTGTAGATATTACTAATAAGTAGATTGACCTTGCAGAAAACCCTTCAGCGGAGGGGCCTTGATAAGTTGAATGATTTGTAAGACGATGATTTCATTTTTGTACGTCATCAAAGTAACAGCTCCATGAACAAAGCGGAAATGCAAGAGCTGCGCTTAACACACCTCAATAGCGATGCTTTTAAAGTCGATGCTAGAAGGTGTTTGTATGAAAATGATGACGTCATGGTAATGCACCAAATTATGACTTTTCCCAATGGCAGCAAAGAAGCGTTGATGATGGTTAATATGTTAAAAGCTGGGAAAATAGTCAGTACTGAAACGGGAGCAACGCCCTTGCCTGATGCTTAGTGGGTGGGTATTGTTAACGAAGGCCTGAGGAGCATACGGCTAGTTGGGCTTATATGTTGGTGGTCGAAAGACTGAGCCAACGAGTTTATAAGGAGAGGAAACTCATGATTGATTGGAATATTGAAGGCCAGGAAATGGCCAATTGCAATTGCAATTTTGGCTGCCCTTGCCAGTTTGGGGTATTGCCCACGGGCGGTAGCTGCGAAGCGGTGGTAGTGTACGATATAACCAAAGGTCACTATGGTGATACATTATTAGATGGTGTGCGAGCCGCCGGTGTGTATTACTGGCCTGGCCCTATCCACGAAGGTAACGGGCAAATGCAACTGATCGTTGATCAAAATGCGAGCAATGAACAAAAGGCTGCCTTAGAAGCCATTATGACTGGACAGGATACCGAAGAAATGGCCACCATGTGGTACGTTTACAGCGCCACAAGCCCAACAAAACACCCCACCCTTACCGCTCCTATTGAACTAGACTGGGACATGGACAGCCGAACAGGAGAAGCCAAGGTGAGGGGGGTATTTGACGTTGCACTAGTGCCGATTCCAAATATCGTCAGTGGCGAGCCCCACCGAGTATCTATTAAACTGCCTCATGGTTTTGAATTCCGGGAAGCGGAAATGGCTTCCGGCACGGCCAAGACGAATGGTGGCGCTATCAGCTTAGATTTTGATGCCACCCATGCCCACTTTGCTAAGCTCAACTTAACTGGTCAAGGTGTGGCAAATGCCTAACCACCCGCAAACGCAGGGTAAGCAACAGGCACACAGTGTCATAGAGCGACTATTGCGGCACGATCGAACGATTGTGGCCATAGCTGTTATGTTGCTGGTTGCGGTTGCAGGCGCCTACACGATGTTTGGTGTAGGTATGAACATGAGCGCCATTGACATGACATCAATGGCGAACTCCATGGCTAAACCTATGGTGATGACCGCCCAGGGGCAACCCGCTAACTGGGCTCTACTGTTCTTGATGTGGTGGATTATGATGGTGGCTATGATGACCCCGAGCGCAGTGCCTTTGCTCATGCTCTTCACTGTCGTTAAGCGCCAAGGGCAAGATGGGCACCGAGCCGCAGGCTATACGGGGTTTCTGCTATTGGGATACCTTCTGGCGTGGGCCTTGTTTAGCGCTGTTGCAACCATTTTGCATTGGGGGCTGCAGGAGGTGGGTGTATTGAGCGGACCAATGATGGTCATCAAGTCGCAAACTGTGGCTGGCGTTTTGATGGTGTTGGTAGGCATCTATCAATTCACTGCCATTAAAAATGCCTGCTTATCACGTTGTCGCGCCCCTGCACAGTTCATTGCTCAACACCATAGTCCCGGCAGCAAAGGCGCCCTCCGGTTGGGCATGCATCATGGTGTATATTGCCTCGGTTGCTGTTGGGCTTTAATGGCTCTATTGTTTGTGGGCGGCGTGATGAACCTATATTGGATTACTGGTTTAACCTTGTATATATTGCTAGAAAAAGGCTTGCCCCAAGGTAAATACATTGCATGGTTGGCCGGTGGTGGGCTCATTGTTACAGGCGTTTATCTAGTGGGTTCGGCTTAACGGTGCATCTGAACCACTATTTTATAAGCCTGATGGCAGCTTTATGAGTCTTAGTATGATAGTTAGTTGATAAATAACCTACTTTTAGTTACTTGATGGAGGTATAAGTGGGGGTATAACTTATCTTGTTATTTATTATTTCCATATATATGGCTTTTAGACGACCATGTGTGCGCGGATTCGGACCCAATGTGATTGCAACTCATCCAGTCGCGCAGGTCACGGGAGGTACTTCTACAAAGATGACGAAGGCCAGTTTAACCTTGAAAGGCAATTAGGGTGGTGCAATGGCTGTCAAAGTATTACTTGATTTTATTGAGTCATGACACGTTTTAGCCCATCGATCGCCGTCTGTAAGCGATCAGAGTCTTCGTAATTTTCGGCGTAAACTAGATAGATTGGACGGCTCAGTTCGGGTGAATCGTCAACCCTGTGCAAGCGCCCTTGGTCAAGATAACTCTGAACATCGGCCTTTGGTAAATAGGCACACCCGGAGTTTTCGAGTATGTAGCGTAAAGCGATTTCACCCAGTCCTATATTTAACGAAGCTTTATGTAATTGTGGTAACTTGGCAAAATGCTCCTCACGATAACCATAACTCCAATCGATATACAGGTAATTTTTGTTTTTACAATCAGACAGAGTAATAGAGTTTTGCGACACCATAATTAGAGGGTCATTAAAAAATAGCTCAGCCTTTAAGCCCGGTAATACTTTAGGCATATAGGTGACAGCAAGATCAAGTAAACCCTGTGACACCTGCTCAGTCAGGCGCTCAGAATAGTCGGCTTCAACATGCAGACCAAGGGTTGGAAACATGGATTGCATCCATCCAATCCAACGTGGTAAAAAACGGGGCCATAGTGCCATATGGATACCCACGCCAAAAGTGCCCTCGGACCCATCTGTTGAAGCCACTTCCTGCTGGCCTTGCTGCCATAACTGTTGCATTGATGCTGCGTAGTGGTGAAACCGTCTTCCAGAAAGCGTTAAGCTAACCCCAGCAGATGTTCGTTCAAACAAAGTGCAATTCAGATGATTTTCAAGAACTTTAATTCGAGCACTCACGGTCGACTGAGTGACGTGCAATCTCTCGGCAACTCGGCTAAAGTTTCCTATGGCGGCCAGTTCCAGAAATGTTTTTAGATTGACTATGTCCAAATCCCTATTCCTTATATATCACAATACCTGTTAGTAAACTTTTGCAATTAAGTCCACCTCAACCGCTGCCCCCGAAGGTAAACTGCTGACCCCGACAGTTGCTCTGGCATGCAATCCCCTATCAGCAAGTACTTGCTCAAATAAATCTGAAGCACCATTCGCCACCTGTGGATGGGCAGTAAAATCATCACTAGCATTTACATAAACTGTGATCTTTATAATTTTCTCTATTCGGTTCAAATCACCCACTGCGGCATCTATTGCACTCAGCAACCGCAGGGCGCAGAGTCGGGCTGCAGCATAACCATCTTCGAGTGAAACATTAACACCCAGTTTACCCACATAAATGAGCTGGTTACCTTGTTTCGGCGTTTGACCTGAAATATAAATAGTATTATCGATCACAACCGATGGCGAGTAATTAGCCGCTGGCTCAGGCGCAGCTGGCAATGCTATTTGCAGTGATTTCAAATGATCATATACGTCTATACCCATTTAAGTCCGCCTACTTTACAAATAACTATTGTAATATTATGCATTTAAGATTCTTCACTAAAATCGCCCACTAAATAATCGACCACCTAACGGATTATCACAATCTAAAGAAAGGCGTTTAAGACAGGCATACATTAATGCCTGATTACTACAGATGACTGGTTTTCCCAGCGCTTGCTCAAGTGCCGGCAAGGCTTCGAGTGCACGATAATCGGTACAGGAAATAAAGACCGCCTGTGCATTTGGATGATCAACAGCCAATCCCATTTTATACGCATCCTGAGGTGTCAGTGCATTCTGTTCGAGGCTGCTGAGTTTGCGATCGAAATCAAGTCGATTAACAACCTCAATTCCACATTGGTTAACATAGTTGACAGATTCTTCTGCGAGCTTTGTTACATAAGGCGATGTAAAGGCAATACGCTCTGCTCCCAGCGCTTGAATCGCCTCAACCACAGCACCGGCGGTTGTCACCGCTTTACAACCTGATTTATCCTCTATCTCCTGACAAAACTCTGCATCAAACTGAGGCCCATCGGACAGTGTCGCTGAGGTGCAGGCATAGGCAATCAAATCGACCCGAGCATCGACCAGTAAGGCCAGTTGCTGATCTAGAGATTGACGAACAAAGAGCCGCATTTGATTTGAATCGGGTATTGCGTTGACATCATACCCTCCGCTGCGGGTCACATGCAAAGTGACCCCGGGGGGAGCCAACATTTGGCAGTCAGGCTCGGCATTTGTGTTCGATGAAGGCACGATCATGCCGATACGAAGCCGTCTTGCGTTGATGATAGATTGACCTGCCAACTCAAAACTTTGTGCTCTCATGGTGTCTCCAATTCTTTTTCTGACTCTTCTTCTAAGGTGTAGCTCAATGCCTGTTTCAAATCGGCAATAATGTCATCCACGTTTTCTATGCCAATCGACATTCGTAACAGATCGCGTGGCGTCGGTGAGTCTACCCCTTCCATGCCGGCACGATGTTCAATTACAGTTTCTGTACTGCCAAAAGAAATTGCCTGTCGGATCAGGCACGTTTTGCTAGCGATCTTCTTAGCTTCAATCTCGCCGCCGTCGACCTGAAAAGATAACATAGCGCCAAATCCTCCCTGCATTTGCCGACTGGCAATTTCATGTCCTGCATGAGTCTCTAAGCCACAATAAAGTACTTTTTTAACATTAGCTTGAGTATCAAGAAACTGAGCAATTACCATTGCATTCGAGCAGGCTGTTTTGACCCGAACTGCTAATGTACGCATACCTCGAAGTAACAGCCAAGCCTCAAAAGTGCCTAAAACGCCACCATATTCGTTGCGAATAGCTTTGATTTTTTGCAGTACAGATTCCTGACCCGGTGCAACAATCAATGCACCAGCAATCACATCACCATGGCCATTTAAGTATTTACTACCCGAGTGCACTACTATATCAACTCCATGCTCAATGGGCCGAGTTAGTATTGGCGTGGATACTGTATTATCGATAGCAACCAGCGCCCGAGCTTGATGAGCAACTTTTGAAATAGCGGCAATGTCAGACACATCCCAGGTCGGGTTGCTGGGTGTCTCGATCCATACCAACTTAGTTTTTCCTGGTATTAAAGCCTTCTCAATGAAGTTGGCATCATAGTGTTTCAAAAATGATATTTCGAGCCCCCAGCGTAAACCATGCTGATTCAACCAGTCGCGTAAACCAGAGTAGACATTGACAGGCAAAATGACATGATCACCAGGATTTAGAATGTGAAAGACAGAGGTAATCGACGCCATTCCCGAAGCGAATAACAAACAGCCTGCACCGCCTTCCAGTTCATTAATTAACGCTTCTGGCTGCTGATAGGTTGGATTATCATCTCGAGTAAACATTCTGCCAGCGCGATCCAGGTCATTAGGATCGCGTAAAAATGAAGTTGAAGGACGAAGCGGGGAGATCATTGCATCGGTTTCTTCGTCGACCCAGCTTAATGCTGTTGCGGTTAATGTGTCCTGATGGAGTTTTTTCATCGTCACTCACCTCTCCGCTGTCGCGTTGCTTTAATATCAATCTGACCCTGATGATCAAAAATCACGCCGTGATAGTCAGTCGCATTTTGCTGTGATACTAACCCAGCCTCGACATCTTCCTTAATACTATTGACACATCGTTGCATTGGGTCGCCAAAACCAGCACCACCGGGGGTTGATACCAATAGTCGCTCGCCAGCAGGAATTGTTTGTTCGCCTTTCGCACGTAGCTGCTTGCCACCACTTAAACTCAGCAAGCCTGCTGCACCATTACCGCCACCTTCACGACCACGAGCTGGATGATGGATTCGATCAAGTGAAGCAAAAAGCGACAGTGGCACGTTTTCACTACTTGATAACTCGAGAACCTGCCCCATTCCACCTCGATACTGGCCAACACCACCAGAATTTTCACGAAATTCACGCCGCCAGATTATCAATGGAGAGACACTTTCTGTAATTTCCACCAACGATCCCATGACACCACTGGGATAGGCTGTGGCCGATAAACCATCCTTAGTTGGACGCGCTCCGGTACCTCCATTGTGTACAAGTTCAGTCGCAAATTTGGTGCTACCAAGCCCAGCTTCAACCGAATAACCACCCCGAATTGGTAAGTCCCACAGACAACAGGTACTCTCTGCTGGGATAATATGCGGCATAAATTGATGTAAACAACCAAACACAACATCCGGTAATAATTGCCCGACTACATGACGCATGGCAACGGGTACCGGAAATTGAGCATTCAAAATACTACCTTCGGGTGCAGTCACAATAAGAAGATCCAGAGAACCCTGATTATTTGGCACCTCCGGTGCCACAGCGCATTTAAGTGCGAAGCAGGTATAAGCACTGGCGTAATTTAAAGGGCAGTTGATACCATAACGAGACAGGCCAGAAGTGCCGCTAAAATCGATTTCGATATTACCGTCGAGTACGGTTAATTTTGCGACCAGATCAAGTGGTTCATCATAACCATCGACCCGCATGCTATTGTGATATTCGCCATTGGGTAACTGTCGAATTTTTGCCTTGGTACTATTCCGCGAGGTGTCAATAATGTAATCGGCAATCAATGTGATGTCTGACAAACCAAAATCGCCAATGCATTCCGACAAACGTTTACTGCCGCATTCCGCACAGGCTATTAGGGCATAAATATCGCCTTCAACTTCTATTGGTACCCTTGAATTTGCTTTCAAGATCGACATGAATGTTTGATCCAGCTTGCCTGCATCAACCATTTTAATGATTGGCACATACAAACCTTCGTCTAGCACATCGGTGCCATCAGGCCCAAAGCCTAGCCCTCCGATGTCGGCGAGATGACTGGTACAGGAGGTAAATCCAATTAAGACTCCATTATGGAAACAAGGTCTTACCAGCATGAAGTCATTTAAATGCCCAGCGGCCTTCCAGGGGTCATTGGTAAGATAAATGTCCTCGGGGTGCATTTCGTCCAGTGAAAAATGTGCGAGAAAATGTCCGACAGACTCAGCCATCGTATTAACGTGACCTGGGGTTCCGGTGACAGCCTGGGCGATCATTCGTCCCCGTAAGTCGAATATGCCCGCTGATAAATCACCTGACTCTCGCACGATTGGATTGAAAGCAGTACGCATTAGGGTTTGTGCCTGCTCCTCCACGATAGCCAATAACCGGTTCCACAGAATTTGCTTATCGATATTTGAAAGGTTTACTTTAGCCATGATGCACCGCCTCCCGTTGATAAACCATCGAGTATTTTTCGGTTAAGCACCAGATTCCGATATGGGTCAATTCGAGCATTAAAATTATCAGTGATAAAAGTGGTCGTTTGTAACTCGGCGAGTAAAGCCGGCCCGTCGAACTCAGCACCAGGGGAAAGATCAGGCCGCCAGTAAACTGGAATATTTTTATACGCTTTTTGTCGCGGAATATAGACATCACGATAATCACTCGTTTTCGGTTGATAGGATTCGACTCTGGAATGACTGCCTTCAGTTAACTCATCACCACTAGATACAACCAGTGCCCAGGATAAGATTTCGATGTCACGAGCAGGAATAGTTCGTCCATATAGCCGACTATAGTGCTGTTCATATTCTGCTTGAATAACTAACTTGTCGGCTAAGGTCAGCTCATGCTTGGGTAATAGCACTTCAATTTCGTGTCCCTGACCGATGTAACGCATATAAGCCGTGCGTGTTTCCTTCAGTTCAGTGTATGGGGCACCCGCCCTCACGATTGCGTATGCTTCATCACCCAACTGTTGATAGAGTTTATTCACATGCGTTGCATCAAAATTAGCAAGCGTCATATAGCTGCTGCGCACAACCTCGTAGGCCATTGGCGCCCATAGAAATCCAAGTGCAGACCCAACACTGGAATTATCCGGTACAATGACCCTGCCGATATTGAGTTTTTCTGCGAGGCTTGCCGCATGTAACGGGCCGGCACCACCAAATGCGATCATCGAACATAAGGTTAAATCGCTACCATGCTCGACGCTATGAATTCGAGCCGCATTGGCCATATTCTCTTCGACCATTTCGCTAATGCCAAAAGCTGCCTCTGATGTTGGTATCTTTAGGGGTTGCGCCACATCGACTTCGATCGACTGCTCTGAAGCAGCAGCATCAAGCAGCATCTTTTTCTCGGCAAAGTTATCCGCATCAATTTTTCCCAGCACTAAATCAGCATCGGTAATCGTCGCCCGCTTACCCCCTTTACCGTAACAGGCTGGACCTGGAACAGAGCCTGCACTTTGTGGGCCGATAGCGAGGCGACCTAGACTATCGACATGCGCGATCGATCCGCCACCTGCGCCAATTTCGATCATTTCAACCACCGGTATTCGGACAGGCATACCACTGCCTTTTTGAAACCGAGCGGCTCGGGCAATCTCAAAGTTACGAGCTGTCTGAGCTTGATAGTTATCAATCAAACAGATCTTCGCCGTAGTGCCTCCCATATCAAATGACAATACATTTTTCTCGCGCGTCAATGCAGCGATACCACAGGCAAGCACCGCACCGCCACTAGGGCCAGATTCGACGAGACGGATCGGATTGGTGATGGAAGACTCTAACGTAGTCATACCACCACCAGAGGTCATTAAGAATAACGGCGCAGAGAAGTTTTTTTCAATTAGGGCTGCCTGCAATGCTCTCAAATATCTCACCATCACTGGTTGCACATAAGCGTTGCAAGCCGTGGTCATCAAACGCTCATACTCTAACGTTGAAACTTTCAGATGACTTAGAAGATGACCTACTTAAAAAGGTTATCGGTAAGTCAATGGCGCAGGTCGGTGAAGCCAAGGCAGCACGTTTGCAATGGAACATAAGGGACTATGACCTCTTGCGCAATCTAATTAACAGAGCAAGACTTGCCGCCATTAAAAACCATGGCTGTCCGTATGTCATCAGTCACACACCACAACGCAAACTGATTGGTAAAACCAAAGATCATATTTGCCAAGTGACACCACGTACTCTTATTACAATGATGAAAAAATCAAGAGACTTGGCTGGGTATGCTGGTATGGAAAACCCACCCACATTTCATACTGTCAGGTCACTGGCAAACTCTCTAGCTAAAGATGCGGAAGAGTCTAAAGAAGCTATTCAAAAGAACAACGCACATAGGTCTGTTGATACACAATTGATTTATCAGGAAGGGCATGAACTGCCATTTGAAGACGCACCAATTCAGTTTACTGCTGAGCAAATTGGTGGTGATTTTAAGTAGTTAGTGGACACTAACCAAAACTCTGGGAGTTGTTGTCCAGAAGTTGTTGTCCAGTTGTTGTCCAGTTAGTATCTACTATGGCTACAAGCCTCGTAGATGGTGGAGCCTAGCGGGATCGAACCGCTGACCTCAACACTGCCAGTGTTGCGCTCTCCCAGCTGAGCTAAGGCCCCACACGAGGGTAATCAAGTCACTGGGGTGTTCTGTTGCGACTTGATGGAGGCGTATTATAGGCACCTGAGCATGGATTGCAAGCCGTTATGCCAAACTTATTTAATCTTTTTCCTGCACTGTCAGTTTAGGCTTAACATACTACCCTTTCCTTGACCTAGCCCCATATATTCAAGTCGAGCGTCTGCTCCGTGCCTGGGAATACAATCTGCCTAATATTTTTCTTAGAAATGTTAAATGCATGATGAATCACGTCGCCATAGACGTCTCTAGCATCGATTGTTTGGCGCAAATCACGCCGTTCAAACAACTCTTTTTTGCCGAGCCCAGGCCAGTCGGTAATCACCTGCGCCGACTTGATTAAGCCACCCGCAAGAAATATGGCAGAGCCGACCCCGTGGTCTGTGCCTTTGGTGCCATTTTCCTTGGCTGTACGACCAAACTCAGTCACCGTAATCACAATCGAATTGTCCCATACGTCCGCCGAATAGGACGCGAAGGCATTGATGACGCGGTCCAATTTTTTAAGGTGTTTGGCGTGATCACCATGTTCTCCGCCTTGCCTTGAATGCGTGTCAAAACCAGAGTATTCGACAAATCCAACCTTTGGTCCCTTGGGTTGCGCCATTTGTTTGGCCACTTCTTTGGCCAGTCGTTCAGGGTCTTGACCTCTGGATATGCGCTCGTTGGTCATTGCGGTACTGGCACCGTATTTAGACAAGGTAGCATCTTCTGCCCACAAGTTTGCTAACAACTGATTGGTATCTTGATACGATTGTTTAGCAATATTTGAGGGAAACAAACTATTGGTGACGGCGGAGGACCTACAAATTAGCGGCGTAGGTAAGGTAACCGCAAGGCTAGATCGGTTAGCTAATTCCATAGCCCGCCCTAACCAACCGGTATTGGTTGAGTAAGCCGACGCCCCGCCGCCTTCCATAATGTTTTGGCCTTCAAAATGAGACCGGCCATAATAATTGAAGCCGGTAGCATGAACCACACTTGCATTACTGTTGCGCCAATGCTTTTCAAAGCCTTTCATAGCGGGGTGTAATCCAAACTGATCGTCTAACGGCAAGGTATTTTCTACCAAGCAGGTGCTTCTAAGGTTAGCTAAATTTTTGTCGTGCTTTGGCTGGACCGCCGCTAAGCCATCCATACCACCACGCAACAGAATCACCAATATATTACTGGTATTGGTTTCTGCGGCCGCCGATACCACACTGTGCCCCATAGTGTAGGCCACCGCAGACATTGAGGTGGCCTTGATAAACGCTCTTCTTTTCATAGTCAGCTCCTTAAAAACCCGGGTGAACATAGCAAGGCGGCAATCTGTTGAATCGGTTGTTGCGAACCGAGAATGACGTTTTGAGTATGGGGCGATAAATTAAACCGTTGTAGCTGTTCAACATCCAAGCCGTGATTCTTAACCGCTTCAGTGGTCACTGAGGTGTAGCTATAGTTTCGCCCAATAATTGACGCTAACCTCAAACGACGATCTAAATACTCATTTGATAGCCAGCTTTGTTCAACTTCTGGCCAGCCGTTAGGCTGCTGTGCTTCGCCATGGAGCAAGCCAAGCTCTCGTAAAATACTTGCAATGCCATTGGGGTTAAAATTCCAGTTGCGTGGCACACCATTTGGCACATCAATATCAAATGTCTTTAACGTATGGTAGAGCCAAACTTCTGGGTTGAGAAACTTGTCGCCTGTTTGCTCTAGCTCTTCTAGTATATCGAGTAAGCCTAGGTATACCGGCGCCAACTGACCTTTATTTTTTCTATATATTGTGGCCAATTGATTAACATGATCTGGCTCTGGATGGTCGGCGATAAAATGTTGGCACAAGCGAAACGCCAAATGCTTTGCCGTGTCTTGCATAGAGGTTAAATCCCGTAGCACACGTTTGAGCTGGCCCTTACCAGTGGAGCTATTATATTTTTTACCAAGCACGGTTTGAGTGCCCGGCTCATGATAGTCTTTTTCGAACCGCAGTTCGTTGATATTATCCCAATCCACCAATTTCCATCCGGTGAGAATGTTCGTCATGCCATTAACATCATCTTGGCTATAGCCATTACTTGGCGTCACCGTATACAGCTCTAATGTCTCACGCGCCAAATTTTCATTGGTACCATTGTCGGTCCACTTTTCCTTACTGGCCCTTGAGTTTTCACCTGTGTTATCTTGGTTATCTAAGTATAAGATCATGGCAGGGTGAGTCACCACCTTAAACACCAGATCCGACATGGCACCAAACATATTGGTTCTTACCATTTCTTGGAAGTTAGGTAAGCACGGCAAGTTGTTCATTGACTCTGAAACGGTGAAATAGTTTAGCCAAAAAAGCCACAAGCGATTGGCAAAATCAGCCTCAGTATTAACGCAAAAATCTGCCCTGCGGTAGGTGGATAACCAAACAGGTCGGATCGATTTGTCGATCATTAGCTGTTGCAGGTTTTTATTTTCTTGTAGCAGGCGCTTTTCTTCTCGCCATAGCTGTGCGCGATGAACAATACCCGCTTTGAGGCCCAACGTTATACCCGAATAGGTTTTTTTTTCCGCCTCACTAAGACCCTTCCCAGCGGACTCTAGCAAAGGTTTAATACGATGATTAGACGTGTAGCTGCGTGGTTTAGAAATGGACTGCCGCGCCCTGGTAAACCATTGGGATTGTGAAATAGGATCGTCGCTGAGGCTAAACCCAAAGCCTGCTCGTCGGCTAATCCAGTCTGCGGTTTTTGTCATCTTTCAGCCACACTAAGGTGTTTATTAAAGACTGACAGTAACACATAAACTAGCTTTAATTAGTAGAAAGACTTTATTGCCCACGAGCGTTGGCCAACCCCGTGAGCAATGAGTAGCCAGGTTATGCTTATGCCAAGCGTTGGTACTCTTTATCCCAACGCTTGGCTTCCTTCTTCGAAAGCCCACCCAGCACATCTACCGCATGACGAATACGTGCGCGACTCATGTCTGGGCCAAGAATCTGCATGGCATCAAATACCGACACGGAATTGGCGGCACCGGTAATCACCACAAATAAAACTGCAAACAGGTCTTTAGACTTAATTTCTAGTGTTTGAGCCATATCCTTACAAATAGCGAAGATATCGTCCTTTTGCCAGTGACGTAATGTTTCTAAACGCCACAAGGTAAACTGCAATGCTTTACGTACTTGTTCTGGCTCCAGTTTTTTACTGGCCAGATCGTCCTGTGTAAGCTCCAGCATGCCGCTTAGGAAGAAACCTGCCAAAGGCAGCACGTCACTAAACTTATCCACCCGGGGTTTAATCAGGGGCACAATAGGCGCTAAGAATTCGCTATTAATCGCCCACGTTTGCATACGCTGCATAAACTCCGTGTCGCTTAAGTCTTCACGCAACCATAATCCGTTAAGCCAGGAGAGTTTTTCTTGATCAAAAATCGGCCCTCCTAGAGACACTCGGCTGACGTCAAAGTGTTCTACCATTTCTTGTAAATTAAATTTTTCACGCTCATCAGGCATAGACCATCCCATACGGCCCAAATAATTGAGCATGGCTTCTGGCAAATAACCCATACGCTGGTAATACATAATACTGGTTGGGTTTTTACGTTTGGATAACTTACTTTTATCTGGGTTACGCAACAAAGGTAAGTGGCACAGCTCAGGCATATCCCAGCCAAAATATTGGTACAGCAGCTGGTGCTTGGGTGCAGAGTTAATCCATTCTTCACCACGCAAAACGTGCGTGATACCCATCAGATGATCATCGACGACGTTAGCTAAATGATAGGTGGGCATACCGTCTGCTTTTAGCAGCACTTGCATGTCTACTTGAGACCATTCGATTTCGATGATGCCACGCAACATGTCTTGGAACACACACGTGCCTTCGCGTGGAATTTTCATACGCACAACGTAAGGTATACCATCGTCTAGGCATTGCTGAATTTCTGTTGGTGATAGGCTTAAACCACGACCATCGTAGCCGATAGGCAGCTTGTTTTCGGTTTGATGACGACGCAGTTCATTGAGTTCTTCGCTAGTAGCAAAGCAATAGAAGGCATAGCCGTCCTGTACCAGCTGGTCGGCGTAGTCTTTATAGATACTACCCCGCTCGCTTTGGCGGTACGGGCCATGTGGGCCACCCACGTCTGGGCCTTCGCTCCACTCAATGCCTAACCAACGCAAGGAATCTAGAATAGCTTTTTCGGATTCTGGCGTACTACGTTCTTGGTCTGTGTCTTCGATACGTAAAATGAATTCGCCGCCGTGTTGGCGGGCAAATGCCAAATTAAATAGGGCAATGTAGGCCGTGCCTAGGTGTGGGTCGCCAGTGGGTGATGGCGCAATGCGGGTACGAATAGCAGTCATGGTTTTGGTCTAACAGTGGGTGAAAAAATCCGCTGTATTATACCTGAAACTAAGCTTGAGTGTACTGCTGGAGATTGCTTCACTGCGTTCGCAAAGACGGGGGCTAGGTTCGCATGATGGGTGTTATGCGTTTTTAGCAGCCAAAAAAAACTGGGCTGGCAATGACATTCTATTTGTCATTGTCAGCCCAGCTTTAACAACTAATCGAGTTGATTAGGCGCCTTTTTGTGGGCGCATATCGTCGCGGCTGATGCCAGCAACTTGTACTGGGTTCTTCATCGCGTCGCGGCGGAACGGCTCGCCTAGCTCTTGGTTGATTAGGACTTCAATCAAAGTGGTCTTGCCCGCTGCTTGATCTACCAATGCCTGACTTATAGATGCGCTAACTTCGTCCATAGTACGAGCTTGAACGCCTTTAAGGCCACAGGCTTGCGCAATACCAGCGTAGTTAACGTTTTCGTCTAGCTCTGTGCCTACGAAGTTGTCGTCAAACCATAGGGTGGAGTTACGCTTCTCAGCGCCCCATTGGTAGTTACGCAATACGATCATAGTCACTGCTGGCCACTCTTCACGGCCAATGGCAGTAAGCTCTGTAACTGCAATACCAAATGCGCCGTCACCTGAGAAACCAACAACAGGAACATCTGGGCAACCAATCTTGGCGCCAACTACTGCTGGCAAACCATAACCACAAGGGCCAAACAAACCAGGGGCCAGGTACTTACGGCCTTCTTCAAAAGTTGGGTAAGCGTTACCAATGGCACAGTTGTTACCAATGTCAGAAGAAATGATCGCTTCTTTTGGCAATACAGCAGAGATAGCGCGCCATGCCATACGTGGACTTAACCATTGTGGCTTGGCTTCACGAGCACGTTCGTTCCAAGTGGTACCTGGATCGTCGTCTTCATGAGTCATAGCTTCTAACTCAACGTCCCATGCAGCCTTAGTGGACGCAATGTGCGCTTTACGGTTTGCACGATCAGCGTCGCCAGCTGTTGCAGACAGTTGACCAATAATGCCGTTAGCTACTTTAGCAGCGTCGCCAACAATACCCACTGTTACAGCCTTGGTTAAACCAATACGCTCAGGCTTTAAGTCGACTTGGATGATTTTGGCATCTTTAGGCCAGTAATCCATGCCGTAACCAGGCAATGTAGAGAATGGGTTAAGGCGTGTGCCCAAGGCCAACACTACGTCTGCGTCTTTAATCAACTGCATGCCGGCCTTAGAGCCGTTGTAGCCTAGTGGACCAGCGAATAATGGGTGTGAACCTGGGAAAGCGTCGTTGTGCTGGTAGCCACAAACAACCGGCGCGTCTAAACGCTCGGCCAACGCCATAGAAGCAGCAATGCCGCCATCAGCTAATACCACACCTGCGCCGTTTAAGATCACTGGAGACTTAGCGCCAGACAACAACTTTGCAGCTTCAGCGACGGCCATCTCGCCACCGGAAGGCAATTCAAAGTCGATCATTGTAGGTAGGTTAATATCTACAATTTGAGTAAACATGTCACGCGGCACGTTGATTTGTGCAGGTGCGGAAAAACGATGTGCGTTAGCAATAACACGATCAAGAACTTCAGCAATACGTGAAGGGTCACGTACTTCTTCTTGGTAACAAACCATGTCTTTAAATAGCGCCATTTGCTCTACTTCTTGGAAACCACCTTGGCCAATCGTTTTGTTAGCCGCTTGTGGGGTAACCAACAATAGAGGGGTGTGGTTCCAGTAACCCGTTTTAACAGCTGTTACAAAGTTAGTAATGCCTGGGCCGTTTTGAGCGATCATCATGCTCATCTTGCCAGTGGCACGGGTGTAACCGTCGGCCATCATGCCGCCAGAACCTTCATGGGCACAATCCCAAAAGCTAATGCCGGCTTTTTCAAACAGGTCGGAGATAGGCATCATGGCTGAGCCAATGATACCAAAAGCGTGTTCAATACCGTGCATTTGTAGGGTTTTTACAAACGCTTCTTCTGTAGTCATTTTCATAATCGGTTACACCTAAATTGGGTTGAAAGTGAGTTTAATAAATAGAAAGAATTTAGAATTCTTAGGTTATGGATAGAGGATACTCAACTATTGACTAATAGCTTAGATCCACATTAGTTATTTCGATTAGCCCAGTTAAGCCAATCAAAAAAAACGCCTTACCCACACAGACAAAAATGTCTTGAGTGAGAAAAGCGCAAACTGTCCACTAAGACAGGCTAGGAAATTACTGGTTGTATAAATAGTCTGAGAACCAAGGGGCAATTTGAGGGAATTTAAATACTCATAACGATCCAATGGACCACACCGCGCATGAATTTAATGACAGGCGGTGTGGCTGTTTATTTTTACCAATTTTTTGGTGCTAGCTTAATTCTCACTGAGATAGTTGCTACCAATAGTTAGGTAACCACAATGCAATTTGTGGGATGAATATAATTAACAGTAAACCGATTAACTGAATTACCATGAACTGCATCATACCTAAGTAAATATCCTTTAAGTCCCATTCTGGCACCACCCCTTTGAGGAAATAGGCAGACAAAGCCACTGGCGGGCTAAGCCAGGCAGTTTGGAGATTTACCGCCACAAGTATGGCAAACCAAATTAACAAGTCTGCTGAATTTAAGCCAAAGTCTAGAGTTTCTACCACAGGCAATAGAATAGGCACAATAATCAATACAATGGGCACCCACTCTAGCGGCCATCCCAACACGAAAATTAATGCCAATATGAAAAACAACATTGCCCAAGACGACATGTCAAAGGACAAGAGTAATTCAGTCAACATCTGGGGTGTGCCAAGGTTTGAGAATACCGCGCCAAAGAAGTTGGATGCAGCCACCAAAAACATAATTAGAACCGTAATTTCTAGGGTCTTAATTAATGCCTCATAAGTAACCACAATACTAAATTTTCGGTAACCAATAGATAGAATTAACGAACCAAAAGCACCACACGCTGCTGCTTCTGCTGGCGTTGCAAGTCCTGCCACAATAGAACCTAAAGAGAAGGCAATGAGCACCGTGGGCGGCACCAGACCCATAAAGAACTCATACCATAAGTCAGAAAAATAAAAACCCTTGGGTTTAGCTTCCCGCGTCCATTTAAACGCCCTGAACATTAGGACCAACCATAATAATGGAATCACCAGTCCTGCAAGTGGGAATAATGCCAAGCTACCTTTGGTTGCCAAAACACATAAGAATACGAACATGCCCAAGCCGGACATCACTAATATTACTTCTAGGCCGTAATAAGGTGATGTTTCGGGCTGTTCTTCTTTAGGCAAAATAGGCCCAAGGTCAGGGTTAATCATGCAACGGCCAATAGTATATATCATATACAAACTAGCCAATAACACCCCAGGAAACACTGCTGCACGGAATAAGTCCGTCACAGGCACTTCCAGAACAGGCCCCATAACAATCAACATAATGGAAGGAGGTATTAATATGCCTAAGGTTCCACCCGCCGTAATAGCACCTGCCGATAGGCGCACATCATATTTAGAGCGATTCATGGTTTTAGCCGCCATAATGCCCAAAATAGTGACCGATGCGCCAACAATACCCGTAGCGGCTGCAAAAATCATTGAGACAAACAACACGGCAATAAACAAGGCACCCCGAGTGCGTGACATCATCATTTGTACGGCATTAAACAGGCGCTCCATGAGCCCTGCTTGTTCCATCATAATGCCCATAAAAATAAACAAAGGCACGGCTACAAGCTGGTCATTCAACATCGTGGAATTGACTTGAAGGGTCAGCAGGAAGAAGGCTAACTTACTGCTACCCGCTATCGAAGCAAATACAAAGCCAAGAAATATCAATGTAAAGGAAATAGGAAATCCGATGAAAATAGAAAACAACATGGCCGCTAACATGAGCATACCAATCATCGGTTTTGAAATATTAACGTCACCTAGCAGACTTGATAACCAATCCCCTAAAGGCAACACATCTGGGTAGAACACAGATACAAAAACACATGCCAGACCGATTAAATAGAAAGGAAAAATCTTTAAAAATTTTCCTTCTCTTTCTTTGCCCATCTGGTGAAAAGCACGGAATAACTCAGGGAAACCCTGTAAAAACAGTAATCCAGCACCAATAGGCATAAAAATGCGGGCAGGCCATAAGTAAGGTGCCCATGTGGAATCAGCACTCGCGTCTTCCCAGATACCCCATTTTTCACCCCAACCATTAAAGCCTAAAGAATCACCAGTAAAGCCTACTGCACTCCAAAAGAACAGAATCATAGCGGGGAAATAGAACAGTAGGTATAAGGTGGCGTCAACAGTAGCTTGGGTTCTCTCATGCCAATTACGATAGATGAAATCTGCCCGAATATGCACACCGCGCATTAAGGCATAGCCTGATGCGGCCATAAATATCACCCCTCCAAGCATTCGACTAACGTCATAGACCCAAACGGTGGGCCCCAAGTTTACCGCACGTGCCAAGTCACCCAAATCATAAGAAATTAGTAAAGCAAACATGCCTCGGGAAAATACTTCGATCACCATCACAGCCACTAAAGGGATAATGGCCAAGCAAATGATGCGCCCCATCCATAAATTCAGCACATCAATAAAAGCAGTAATGGGACGCTGCCAAGGCGTCATGTCCTCTGGTGTTTGTCCCGGTTTTTCGGCGCGACGCTCTGCGATTAATTCATCGGTGATTTCGAGTTCGCCAATGTCTGTTACTTGTGTCGCCATGTCGGCTTCCTCATATTATTGTCAGCAATTATTACGCCTTGTCTTCAGAAAGACTGGCCTAAAGTTACTGTAACTAGCTGTTACAAAGTGAAAAATCTATCATAGGTTTCTGTATGAAAAGTGCGAGAAGACTATGATAAACTTCTTACCATCGTATAAGTTTACAACCTTAATTATTGCGCTGCGATAAATTGACCTAGCACTCAGTACTAGGTCAATATCAAGTCAATGCAAACTATTACTTGATGCTATCAGCAAAGGCCTTACCTAAACTAGCATTAGATGCCTGTGCACCAGCCCAGAAAGGCACTGCGATTGCAGCGAAATCTTTTTGCGACTGCCAAACTTCTGCAAAGAATTCATTCTCATCAGAAGATTTTTGAAGCAGCGCGTTTGCCGCATTCATATACGCAGGGAAATAATCTGCTGGCGTATCATGTAATTGCACACCATGATTCTCGGTTAAGTCTTTCAAAGCCTTACCGTTCTCATAGATACGGTAAGAAATAGATTTTGACAAAGATGCATTAGCAGCTACTTCTATAGCTTTCTTTTGCATAGTGGTTAGAGAGTCATAAACATCGCCGTTTAAGTACATGTCCGCATTTACGACCACTTGGTGAAGACCTTGTAGGTAATAATGCTTTAATACTTTTTGGAAACCAAACACACTATCAGGTTTTGGACAACACCATTCGGCGGAGTCAATTGTGCCTTTTTCAAGTGCGGGTAGGATGTCACCACCGCCCATAGCAACAGAGGCCACGCCAATGTCTTTGTAAGCTTGACCTACCATGCCTGGAGGAGCGCGGAAACGGAGCTTACGAAAGTCATCCATGGACTCAATAGGCTCAGGGAACCATCCCAAAGCTTCTGGGCCAACAGGCTGCAACATAAAGCCTTTAACGTTAACGCCCATTTCGCCCCAAAGACGATCATAAAGTTCTTTACCACCACCGTATTGGAACCAAGAAAGGAACGCAATATTATCAAGGCCTACACCTGCACCTGCGATAGGAGCACCAAATAGGTTAGCGGCAGGATGTTTACCACCCCAATAATGAGTCCACGCAAAACCACCGTCTAGCAAACCAGCATCAATAGCATCGATAATGTCAGTGTTACCAACAACCGACCCCCCTGGCAATATTTCAATATTGACAGAACCGTCGGTCAATTCACGCACATCCTTAGCAAATTCATTCAACATGTGCACTTCATCAGATTTAGTGCCAAGCACTGACTGAACACGAAGAGTAACATCTTTAGCATAAACTGCAGTGGTGCTCATAATCAGCGCACCAGCTATAGCAGCCAACTTCATTTTGTTTAAAACGGACATAATTGCCCTCCATTATTATTGTAATGCCTTCAGTCGGCTGCTGCTAATTTGTATGGAAGGCGTCACACAAAGCCCCATAATTGGGAGCAACAGTAAAATTATTTAAATAAAACTCATTACTAAGCTAAAAATAGGTAACTAGATCCAACCATCCGTCGTACAACATCTTTGTTGTTAAATACACTAAAAACACCAAGCCCACATAAGCAATGGCTGGGAATTTCAACATCACACGCATGATTAAGGAAGCAAAAAAGGCCATCAATACAATCGCTAATACCAAACCAATCACTAACAACTGGGTGTTATCTCGAGCAATGGCCGCTACGGCCAACACATTATCTAAGGACATGGAGATGTCTGCTATAGCAATGGTCACCAGGGCGCTTCCCATGGTGACCTTACCTTTAGCCGGGCTAGTATCATCCGCTGGGGGTGCTGCAAAGTCTTTGATGTCACCATAGAAACGCCAGCACACCCAAGCTAACAAGACACCACCTAGCAACAAAATCCCTGGCACCCCAATAATAGTGCTGGCCACTACGGCAAACAAAATACGGAATAAGGCGGCCAATGCCATGCCAGCAAGAATTACCTTACGTCGTTGATGAGCAGCCAAACCTGCAGCTGCCATACCTATCACTAAGGCGTTGTCGCCAGACAAAATTAGATCAGCAAATACAATCTGACCAATATCTAACCAATTAAACATTAGCTATCTCCTGCAAAATCATAGCGGCGGCTTTTTCACCAATCATAATCACTGGCGCATTGGTATTGCCCGAAGTAATGATGGGCATGATAGACGCGTCAGCTACGCGTAAACCTTCAATCCCATGCACCTTAAGTTGAGCATTCACTACCGCCATATCATCGTGTCCCATTTTGCAGGTGCCAGTGGGATGGTAGATGGTGCTTGCAGTGTCTCTGGCCCAGTTAAGAATATCGGCATCTACTGAGGCTCCAACACTAATACCTGGGCTATATTCTTCTGTTATTAATGACTTTAAGGGCTCTTGCTGAGCAATAAGCTGGGTGATTTTTATACCCGCAAGAAGGGTCTGTTGGTCCAACTCGGTGGCCAGGTAGTTGGGGTGAATATCGGGGTGATCTGCAAAACGATTAGACACTAAGCTTAAGTGGCCTGTACTTTCAGGGCGCATTTGCAATACTGATGCGGTAAATGCATTAAACTTATGCGGGCCTTCGGCAGGTGAGTCTGCACTAAAAGGCTGTATATGGAATTGGATGTCAGGCCGGTCTGGGCTTAAATGTGTTTTAACAAAACCTGTGCCCAAACTGGCTGCCATAGTCATTGGTCCAGTGCGCTTTAATAGGTATTCTAGGCCAATTAGCCCCTGCTTAAACCAACTATTTATTTCAGTGTTAATAGTGCTAGAGGCACATTTAAATACCGGTCTAGCTTGTAAATGGTCTTGTAAATTTTGCCCCACACCTGGTAATTCTTTTACCATTTTTATCTTGTGAGGGGTTAACTGCTCTGCAGCACCAATGCCAGACACCATAAGTAATTGTGGTGACCCTATAGCACCAGCGCTCAAGATAACTTCTTTATTAGCTTTTAAATCGCCACTGGCTAATCGCACTCCAGTAACACGGTTGCCTTCAAATAAAAGTTTTTCCACGCAAGAACCTGTGAGTATAGTAAGGTTGGCGCGGCTGCGGGCAGGATTAAGATAGGCAACAGCTGTACTGCAGCGCCGCCCTTTTTTAGCAGTGAGTTGAAACAAGCCCACACCTTCTTGATCTTCGCCGTTGTAGTCCTTGTTAGCGGGATAACCAAAATTTTGGGCAGCTTCTAACCAAGCATCAACAACAGGTCGGCTTAAGCGTGTTTCGGATACCGTTAACTGCCCCCCTTGACCACGCAAGTCATTGGCCGCGCCCTGCCAGTCTTCAGAACGTTTAAAGTAGGGTAACACTTGGTCCCATTGCCACCCTTCGTTACCTAAGTTAGCCCAGTCGTCGAAGTCTTGCGCTTGGCCACGAACATACAAAAGCCCATTAATAGAGCTACTGCCACCCAGCACTTTGCCTCTAGGCCAAGGAATAGAACGCCCATTAAGCCCAGCACAGGGTTTAGATTTGTAACACCAATCTGTCAGTGGATTGCCCATGGTCTTGAAGTAACCAACGGGCACATGAATCCATGGATACCAATCGCGCCCACCGGCTTCTAGAAGCGCCACCTGATAGCGGCCACATTCAGACAAACGATTGGCAAGAACACAACCTGCTGAACCGGCACCAACGACGATGTAATCGAACTGCTTTGACATGTACAAGCCTTGTTTTATTATAAAAAAGCAAATATTGAGACTTTTTTACTCATAATTTGCTAACATTATGCATAAAACCACATTGCAAGAAAGTTTTCAAGATTTTTTTATACAAACACAGTATTCTTGACCACCATTATTTTCATTGACTCAGGCTACGAAGGAACTCTCAAAGTCATGACCGAAACCACTCGTATCGCCACCAATATGCGCCTTTTTTATATTTTAGATGTGCTTGGCGAAAACCAACGACCCATGACGCCATCCGAAATTAATGCTGAATTAAACTGGCCCAAACAAACGGTTCACCGCTTATGCAAGTCTATGGTCGAGGAAGGCTTTCTAGTTTACGACGCGGCGGGAAAAAAACTCCTGCCTAGTACCAACCTACGTAGCATTGCTAGCGGAATAGTTGCCAGTGACTGGTGTAGCACAGCTATTCACCAAGTATTGGAAAGCCTCAGTACCAAAGTACAAGAAACTGTGAACTTTGTGGTACCTGAACAACCGGGTATGATTTATAAAGACCGTGTGCAAACCAACTGGGCCTTTCAAGTACATTTGCCCGTAGGCTCCCACGTACCCTTTTATTGCACAGCTAGCGGCAAAACCTATTTAGCAAGTCTGCCTGCCAAAGCTCGCGCTCTACTAGTAGAATCCCTTGATCTAAAACCGCTAACCAAAAATACTATTAGCCAAAAATCAGCTTTATTAGAAGAACTAAAAAAAGTCAAGAAACAAGGCTATGCTATTGATAAAGAAGAATTTTTTGAAGGAATGGTGGCTATTTCTGTACCCGTTCTGGATCCCAAAGGCAGATACCATGGAGCCCTTGCTTTTCATGGACCCACAATGCGCTTGGACGTCACAACTATTGTCCAACACTACGCCTGTTTACGCGACTCAGCCGACCAGCTAAGCCATATTCTATTTAACTAGGTGCCCAACCAAACTGGTAGGGTTAGCACAGTGCAATTGTGACATCACCTGCCCCAACTCTAGGCGTAATAGCTCAATAGCATGATCAGCACCAGCCTGACCATGAGCCGCAACACCATACAAAAACATGCGCCCAGCAAATACTGCCTTGGCACCTAAAGCCATATAACGAGCCACATCCACGCCAGATTCCACACCACTGTCTACCATCACTTCACATTGGTTGCCTACGGCCGCGACAATTTCCGGCAATACTTGTACTGGAGATTGGGCCGCATCTAACTGGCGACCTCCATGATTGGAGACGATAATAGCATCAGCCCCTAATGCCACTGCACGCTGGGCATCTGTAACACTTAGTACACCTTTAACAATCAGCTTTCCTGACCACTGCGCACGTATGCGTTGCAAGCTTGCTGCGTCCACGACATCGCGTAATTTCGTGCGGATAAATTCAGCAGCATCGTCCATGGACATGGTTTGTTGGTCCATATAGGGCGTTAAATTGGCAAACTGCGGCAACCCTTCGCGCAAGGTCGCTATGCTCCATAGTGGCCGCATAGTCGACTGTATTACACTAGAAAGCGTAATTTTTGGCGGTACGCTCAGGCCACTCTTGATAGCCTTTAAGCGCCGGCTCGGGGTCGGCACATCTAGCGTCACCACCAAATTTTCACAACCGCAAGCCTTAAGCCTAGCCAACAAATCGTCTTGAATCCCCAGGTCACTGGGAGAATAGAGCTGGAACCAAAAATTTTGTTGGGCATGCTTAGCCGCCTCTTCAAGTGCTAAGGTCGACACAGTACTTAACACAAAGGGAATATTTGCCGTTCTAGCAGCTTTGGCATGCATGACCGACGCTTGTGGCCACACCAAACCCGTTAACCCCAAAGGCGCTATACCATAAGGGGCACTATATTCACGCCCCAGTATATGCGTTGTTAAGTTTGGTGCCTGATAGGCCTCTAGATAATGAGGTTCTAAGCGAAGACTATCCAACATTTTGCGATTATGCTGGACAGCCACACCAGTATTACAGCCTTCTTCGATATAATCAAAAGCAAATTTAGGCACTCTCTTTTTAGCCCGACATTTTAAATCGGCCATCGATACGGACTGTGAGAGTGAATTCATCATACTGTTGCTCATTGTTAAATTTAACGTCCTTACCTAGGTGACGGCATTCATAAAACGCTGCTTAATAGCGACAGCTTTCAAGGGAATTTCAGCACCCACCTTATCATTGCCAGCTTCAATAAAGTAATGCATAAAACGCACTTTGCCTTGCAAACCTTTATGCAGCTCATCTACTTGATCGGTCATAGCCGTTGACTCAATAGCTGCTGATTGAGCAAAAGCCGTCAAGTTATAGCCTTTTGAACTTAATGTAGGCTGGTTACCCGTGGAGCCCCAGCTACCATTATCTAAACAAACCAACGTAAAGTTACTGGGGTTAAATGAGGCAATATCATACATTTGGTTAGGGTTAAAAAACATGGATCCATCACCGTCAATAACATACACATGGCGCTCTGGCTGCGCCATAGCCAAACCTAAACCCACAGCCACGGCAGAGCCTAAAGCACCTAACATATAAAAGTTGGTCTCCCGGTCTTTGGTGTTATAGAGTTCTTTAGATGGGAAGCCAATTTGCGACAAGACAATATCATGATCCTCCACTACATCCATAATTTGACCAATTGCGCCAAGGCGAGTGACACTAGGCTGGCCACTATAGGCAGGCGCTTCAGCTTGCACGGCATTAATACGTGGCGCCCCAAAATTATGATAATCAGCACTGTTCTGTTCCCACAATTCAGGAGACATAAGGAACACTTTGACTTTGTTATCCGCAAAGCAACTAGCTACTTCAGCATTGATATTATCAAGGTCTTCCATATTGGATAAGATTTGGTATTCCACATCAATGGCATTTAACAAGTCTTCTACCTTACTACCAAATATAATCTGCGCTTCAATCGGCTCTTGATAATAACCACGCCAAGACACAAAAATTGGCAAACCTACCTCATACAGCTTTTGCATGGTGTAAAGTTCGGTGATCAAGTTACCCAAACCTGTATTTTGAATCATCATAGCCGAACGTTTATGGCCCAAGCTACGCCCAAAACATAAACCTAAACCACCAGATTCTTTAGTTATATCCAATACCGTCATTTCAGCTGGCTTGTGGCTCATCAGCGCATTCATTTTATTACACGGCAGATAGGTAACAGCATCCACATCATTGGTTTGTAAGGCAGACCATATACGCTGGCTATTATTCATAAGCTATCTCTCAATATTTATTAAATTAAATGATCCGGTTGTAGCACAATTTTTGCTGCCGCAACTCGACCATGATGTAAATCGGAAAAGGCCTTAGCTCCTTCGCTTAAAGGCCGCTGTTCAACCCACTGCAATGAGCCCAATTGGCCATGGGCTAACATTGTTAGGGCGGCACTCATATCCGCAGGGGTATAGCAGTAATTGCCTAGCACGCTCACCTCCTGCAAAGTGATTTTGCGCATATCCAAACCATCGTCGTTATTTTGTAAACCAACGTGAGAAATAATGCCACCAGGCGCTACCTGCTCACTAGCCATGGCACGAGTTACACCAGCGCCAACACAGTCCAACACCACGTCATACTGACCAGCATGGGGTGCTATTTGACTCATAGGATCAAAACTTTGCGCCACCTGCTCTCGATCTACCGTAGCCCGACGTAAGTCATTGGTTTCGGCCAAATCAATGCTACGACAACCCTTCGCTGCCAAGACTAAAGCAGTTAACAAGCCAATTGCCCCGCCACCAATAACGAGGCAGCGTTGTTCAGATATGGGTCTATAGCTCACCCGCTCCACCAAACTCACAGCATGAAGGGCGGTGGCGGTAGGTTCCGTCAGGGATGCCGTAACCGCATCGACAGCCGCCGGGACTGATAGCAGGCTGGTTTGCTTCATCACTAGATAATCAGCATAGGCGCCAGCCAAATACATTCCGATAAGCTCTCGCTTGGTACATAAATTACTGCGACCAGCAAGGCAGTGCTGGCAATAGCCGCAACTCATGAGTGGATTAACCACCACGCGTTGACCATCTAGCTCCCCTCCCGTTACCGTACCGCAAACCTCGTGGCCTAAAATTAGCGGCGGTACTCGACGCTCATCATGGCCATGATAGGCATGCATGTCAGAACCACATATTGCCGTGGCTTCCACTTGCAACAGCACCTGCCCAGCACCTGCAACGGGTGTTGGCTCATCGCGATAAACCACCTCTTGAGTGGCTGTGTAAACTAAGGCTTTCATAAATACCTCTCCCGCACTTTATAAGGCCGTAAAGCCGCCATCAACAGCAATCACTTGTCCGGTAATATAAGCAGATGCTTCACTAGCTAGAAATACACAAATGCCATCCAAATCAGCCAACTTGCCGTTACGGCCAATGGCAGTTTTTTGCGCCAACTGATGTGCTGTATCACCATCTTCAAACACGGGCTGGGTTAATTCCGTTGGAAAAAATCCTGGCGCGATAGCATTGCAATTCACCCCTTGAGCCGACCAAGCTTGCGCCATGGCACGAGTTAACTGGCTTATAGCACCTTTAGAAGCACCGTAGGCAATACCATTAGCAAAGGCTCTGCTCGACTGCAAAGAAGCGACATTAATGATGCGCCCCCAGCCTCTTTTTTGCATACCAGGAACTAACAATTGTGCCAACATAAAGGGGGCTTTCACATTCAAGGTTTGGGTTATATCCCAGCTTTGGCTAGTCACATCTTCTGCCGCTTGGCGCAAATTCACACCTGCAGTGTTGCAAATAATATCCACCTGGCCATAACAGGTTTCGGCAAAATCAGCCACTAGTTGCCAACTGGACTGCTCATTTAAGTCAGCAACAAAAAATGTGGCTTCAATACCACTTTGTTGCAGTGACTCCACTAATGCTTGCAGTGCTTCCATACGCCTTGCTACTAACACAAGCCTTGCACCCGCGGCACCTAGAGCATGAGCTTGTTGAGCACCAATACCCGATGAAGCGCCAGTGATTAGCGCCACCTTACCGGCAAGGCTAAACATCGATTCTTGTAACATCTTAGGAGCGACCTAAATCAAACTGCTCGTTAGGGAAGTATTTATGCAAACGATCATCACCGGCACGAGCATGACCTTCCATACCTTCTAAACGTGAGATACGTGCCGCAGCCGCACCTACTTCTCGGTTGGCTTCTTGAGTCATACGCTGAGTGGTCACGGTTTTAATAAACTTACCCACGGATAAACCGCCCGTATAACGCGCCGCACCTTTGGTCGGCAAGATGTGGTTGGTGCCAGAGCACTTATCTCCATATGTTACCGTCGTTTCTTCGCCAACAAACAAAGACCCATAGTTAGTCAGGTTCTCTACCCACCAATCTAGATCTTCACAATGGATTTCTAAATGCTCGGCGGCGTATTCATCGCTCACTTGCACCGCTTCTTCACGGGTGTCACAGACAACCACCTCAGCATAATCTGCCCAAGCAGAACGTGCTGCCGAGCGTGATGGTTCAGGCATATCTTCAATAAGGCCTGGTACTAATTCAATGGCTTTACGTGCTACCTCTGCATCCAGGCTGATCAACCACATGGGGGAATCTGGACCATGTTCGCCTTGACCAACTAAGTCACCAGCAACGATACGCGGATCGGCACTTGAGTCTGCAATTACTGCAATTTCCGTAGGTCCGGCAAACATATCGATACCCACACGTCCGTATAACATACGTTTTGCTTCGGCCACAAAGCGATTGCCAGGGCCAGCAAGAATGTCGGCTTTTTTTCCGGTAAACAAACCAAATGCCATGGCAGCAATAGCCTGCACACCACCTAAGGCTAAAATTGTATCAGCGCCACTATAGTCCGCCGTGTACAAGATTGCATCATTCACCCCAGCACCGGGCTTAGGCGGTGAGCAAGCAATAACGTGATTAACACCGGCGGCTTTCGCCGTAGCCACAGACATAATGGCCGAGGCAACATGAGAATAACGACCACCAGGCACATAACAACCTGCAGTTTGCATAGCAATTTGGCGCTGGCCAGCCCACAAACCAGGTGACAACTCCACTTCAAAATCAATTAACGCATTACGCTGGTGCTGGGCAAATTTACTGACTCGCTCGTGAGCAAAGCGAATATCGTCTTTTACTCGTTGCGTTAAACGTGAACTTGCCGCCTCGATTTCGTCACGTGTCACCACAATGTTGCCGGTAAACTGATCTAACTGCTGGGCATATTCTGCACAACGTTGTTCACCACCTTGTTCAATGTTTGCCAACATCTCCGATACAATCAAGCGTGTGTTGTCTTCGCCTGTGGCAGGCGATTTGTCTGCACGCTTCATATAAGTAATAGTCATTGCCTTGCACCTGTTGTCTTAATAGTTAAACGCGCATTTTTGTATGCGCTTACATTTTTAATACTAAAACAATAATTCAACATGCACAAGACAGTTTTGAAAAAAATGTATGCGCATACACTATTATTTTGTTACAATCGGCACCAAGCTATAGAACAAACATAAACAACCGTATTAATAACCGAACCGACCACACTCTTTTTATCGTTATTATATGACTAAAGCAGCAACTCAAAGTGACGTAGCCAAGGCGGCAAAAGTATCTACGGCAACTGTATCCCGTGTACTTAACCAACCTGACAGCGTAAAACCTGCGGTTCGCAAACGCGTACAACAAGTAATGAGAGAGCTAAACTATGTTGCCGATGCCGCTGCGAGAGCTTTGGCTAGTAAACGCTCGCAATGTATCGGTGCAGTAATACCCACCATTGCTCACTCCATATTTGCCGAGGGCCTAGACGCCTTTGAAGCCACCTTAAACCAAGCCAATTATGGCTTGATGCTCACCAATTCAGGCTATGACGAAGACCAAGAGTGGGCCCAGATACGCACTTTAATCGAACGGGGTGTAGACGCTATTATGCTGGTCGGCTACAACCACAAACCGCAGGTTTATGAGTTACTTCAACAGCGCAACATACCCTATGTGTTAACCTGGGCTTTTCGTCAACATAGCCATCACCCCTGTGTTGGTTTTGATAACTTTATCAGCGCCCAACACATTCCTGAGCATTTATTGAAGCTAGGCCACCGTCGGTTTGGACTTATCACTGGCCTTCCGCAACACAACGATCGCGTGATAGACCGCTTGCAAGGCGTTCAACTTGCACTTGCAAGCCACGGTATTGAACTGGCAGACAATGCCATTGTGCAATGCAGTTACGATATGAGTGCTGGACGCAGAGCGTGCCATGACCTAATGAGTTTGGAACCACCACCCACAGCCATCATGTGCAGTAATGATGTATTGGCCATTGGTGCCTTACTCGAGTGCCAAGCCAACGGTATTGCTGTGCCTCAGACCGTGTCTATTGCAGGCTTTGACGATCTGGCGATTAGCCAAAACTTTACCCCCAGCCTAACCACTATGCATGTTCCTGCTAAGCTGATGGGGAAAAAGGCGGCACAGTATTTAGTGGCGTCGCTAGCAGGCGAACAGACTCCCCAACACACGCTGGTTGATGTCTCACTGGTTGAGAGAAATTCGTGTGCTGCCCCACCATTGCGATAACCTGACGTCCCCACTCCATGACATCCACGGCATTCCGGCATTCCGGCATTCCTTTTATCCTGAACAAAAAAATCCCGCTAAGCAAAACCTAGCGGGATTTTTTAATCAGCGGTTAGCTTAGAACAAGCCAACGATGTCGCCGTTTTCGTTGATATCGATGACTTCAGCAGCAGGCTTCTTAGGAAGACCAGGCATGGTCATAACGTCACCAGCAAGCACTACGATGAAACCAGCACCGGCAGACAAACGCACTTCACGAAGTGGAATATCAAAACCAGTTGGACGACCCTTAAGCGCAGGATCAGTAGAGAAAGAGTACTGAGTCTTAGCCATACAGATTGGCAAGTTGCCGTAGCCCGCTTCTTCTAAAGCAGTAAAACGGTCACGTAGCTTCTGGTCGCCTTGAATGTCGTCAGCGCCGTAGATCTTCTGAGCTACAGTCTTAACTTTGTCCCAAAGAGGCATGTCATCTTCGTACAAGTAGTGGAAGTCGTTTTCGTGATTTTCTACCAATTCAACAACCGCTTCAGCTAGCTCAGTAGCGCCTTTGCCGCCGTCTGCCCAGTGGTTAGCTTCAATGACTTGAACGCCTAGGTAATCACACTTAGCTTGTACTTGCTTCACTTCTTCGTCAGTGTCGGTAACAAACTTGTTAACGGCAACAACTACTGGAAGACCAAACTGGTGGATGTTTTCGATGTGTTTCTTAAGGTTTTCAACACCTTTAGCAACCGCTTCTAGATTTTCGTTGTTAACGTCCTTAAGAGGAACGCCACCGTGTAGCTTAAGTGCACGGATAGTAGCAACGATTACAACAGCGTTTGGCGTGATGCCAGCCTTACGACATTTGATGTCTAGGAACTTCTCAGCACCCAAGTCTGCACCAAAACCAGCTTCAGTTACTGTGTACTCACTTAGCTTCATAGACAAACGAGTAGCAACGACTGAGTTACAACCGTGAGCGATGTTAGCGAATGGGCCACCGTGTACGAATGCTGGCGTGTGCTCAAGCGTCTGTACAAGGTTAGGGCTGAATGCGTCTTTCAACAATACAGTCATTGCGCCGTGAACCTTAAGGTCACGTGCAGTAACAGGCTTCTGGTCGTATGTGTAACCAACTACTGCGTCACCCAACTTCTCTTTCAATTCAGCAAGAGTATTAGCAAGGCAGAAGATCGCCATAACTTCAGAAGCTACAGTGATGTCGAATCCAGTTTCACGAGGAACACCGTGAGCTGGGCCGCCACGACCGATGGTTACGTTACGTAGGGCACGATCGTTCATGTCCATAACGCGCTTCCAAGCGATGCGACGTGGGTCTAGGTTCAATTCGTTACCTTGCTGAAGGTGGTTGTCGATTGCAGCAGATAACAAGTTGTGTGCAAGGCCAATGGCATGGAAGTCGCCAGTGAAGTGCAAGTTAATGTCTTCCATGGGTACTACCTGAGCGTAACCGCCGCCGGCTGCACCACCCTTAACACCAAAACATGGGCCAAGAGAAGGTTCACGCAAACATACAGATGCTTGCTTACCAATTTGATTCAAGGCATCGCCCAAACCGATGGTCGTCGTCGTCTTACCTTCGCCAGCAGGTGTTGGGTTAATGGCTGTCACTAGGATCAGTTTGCCATCTTTACGATCGGATACGCTTTTGATGAACTCAGGGCTGATTTTAGCCTTAATTTTGCCGTACATTTCTAAATCATCAACATTGATGTTTAGCTTTGTAGCAACTTCAGCGATAGGACGTTTCTCGGCAGCGCGAGCAATATCAATGTCGGACAAGTAAGTCTTAGCCATGATTTTACCTTGGTATTAAAATTGAGCTGGTTTAAGCATCAATTTGTGGTTATTTGACCCGTCTGCGAAGGTGCAAAACGAGTCACTTGAATATTGGTGGGAAATAATACTCTCCCGTAAATTAACTACATATCCAAAAGCGACCCATGACTATCCACCAGACCGAAACTTACGGGCAACACAGGAAACTCAAGTCAACCCCCTTTCCAAAAGGAAATTTAGCACCACAATGAGCACCAATTTGTAATTTTTTTTAACCCTGTTCACACACCATTGACAGGCGCGACCGTGTGCACAATCGACACTCTAACCTGCTGTAAAATATTCGTTATTACCTAAAAAAACATCGCTTTTCGTCAAGTCAGTTCCATTATTCTAGGGCATAGTAGCGTTTTTGATTGTTGGCCTGCAGCACCCTCTGGCCGCTGCTTTATACCCAAACCGCCTGATAGAGAATAGAGAATAGAGATCATGGATTTTAGCCTTACCGACGAACAACAAATGATCATCGCCACCTTAAAGGCGTTTGTAGAGCAAGAGTTGTACCCCCACGAAGCTGAAGTGGAAAAAACCAACACCATCCGCCCAGAAATCTATGCAGACATTAAACAAAAAGCCATTGAGCTGGGCCTCTACGCGGCCAACATGCCAGAACAACACGGTGGCGCTGGTCTAGATAGCCTCACTTTGTGTTTAATGGAGCGCGAACTAGGCCGCGCCAACTTTGGTTTACAGTACATTGTGGGTCGACCCAGCAACATTCTACTGGCGTGTAAGGGTAAACAAATTGAAAACTACTTGCATGCCAGTATTCGCGGCGACAAGGTAGATTGTTTAGCCTTGACCGAACCCAATGCAGGTTCCGACGTACGCTCTATGCAGTGCCGCGCCGAGCGCGATGGTGATGACTTCATAATCAACGGTACCAAGCACTTTATTAGCCATGCAGACGTCGCGGATTTTGTCATTCTATTCGCCGCCAGCGGCGTGGAACAAACAGTTCGTGGCCCAAAGAAAAAAATCACCAGCTTTCTGGTCGACATGGGCACCCCCGGATTCACCGTAGAACCGGGCTACAACAGTGTATCCCACCGCGGATACCACAACAGCATCCTTAACTTTGACAACTGTAGAGTACACAAATCCCAAGTTTTAGGCGTAGAAGACCATGGTTTTGATGTGGCTAACGAATGGCTCGGCGCAACCCGCTTATCTGTTGCCGCCATGTGCTTAGGGCGCGCCGAACGGGCCTTAGAAATAGCCACCGAGTGGGCCTCCACCCGCAAACAATTTGGCCAAAGCGTGGGGAAGTTTCAAGGGGTGTCGTTTAAGCTCGCCGACATGGCCACCGAATTAAAAGCTGCGGAACTACTCACCATGTACGCCGCTTGGAAAGACTCCAGAGGTGAAATGACCGACGCCGACGCTGCAATGGCTAAACTAAAAGCCACAGAAATGCTGGCCATGGTGTCGGATGAGGCCATACAAATTTTAGGCGGCATGGGCTTAATGGACGAATTGCCATTAGAGCGCATCTGGCGTGACCACCGCGTAGAACGTATTTGGGATGGCACCAGCGAAATCCAACGCCATATTATTTCTCGATCTATGTTACGGCCGCTAGAAGGGTAAGTTGGCAATGATCAACAAACAACGATTACGACGCCTCCTAGCGCCTCAATCCATCGCCGTATTTGGCAGCCGTGGCGCCGACTTCGCCATTCGCGAAAGTCAGGCCATGGGGTTTACTGGCCCCATATGGTCGGTACACCCTAAACGTAGCGCGCTGGAAGGCATTAGCTGCCTAAAAACCGCCCAAGATCTACCTCAAGCACCCGATGCAGCTTACGTTGCCGTTAATGCCGAAAGCGCCATTGAAACCGTGGCTGCGCTCAACAAAATGGGCGCCGGTGGGGCGTTACTTTACGCCTCTGGGTTCAGTGAATTAGGACCCATAGGTATCGATAGACAGACACGCTTACTGGCTGCGGCTGGCGATATGCCTATCATCGGACCCAACTGTTATGGCGTGATCAACGCCTTGGACAAAGCCGTGTTATGGCCCGACCAACATGGCTGCCAACCCGTAGACAAAGGTGTGGGCATCATCACCCAAAGTGGCAACATTGGCCTCAACATGACCATGCAACAGGTGGGCTTACCTATTGCCTATATGTTTACCATGGGTAATCAAGCCCAAGTGGATATCGCAACGGTGATGGACGCCATGCTGGATGACCCTCGTGTCACCGCTATCGGACTGCACATTGAGGGCATCAACAACTTGGCGGCGTTTGATCAAGCGGCCCGTCGTGCCCTAAAATTAAACATCCCCATTGTGGCTATTAAAACCGGGCGTACCGCCGCTGCAGCCAAAATCGCCCTCTCTCACACCAGTTCTCTCACGGGGGCAGACAGCTTATTTGATGCCTTATTCAAACGTTTGGGTATTGCTCGAGTGGACACCGTGCCGGAGTTTTTGGAATGCCTTAAACTGCTGTCTGTCATCGGCCATTTAAGCCATAAATACATTGCCTCCATGAGCTGTTCTGGCGGCGAAGCCGGCATGATGGCAGACTTAATAGACGGCCGCGAGATTGAATTTGGACCCCTAACACAAGCCCAAAAAGACACCACCCTAGCCACTTTCAAAAACGGCGAGCAAGTCGACAACCCGCTGGACTATCAAACTTACATTTGGGGCCATCGCGAGCAGTTGGCAGCCACCTATGGTGCCCATATGGCTGCCAACTTTAGCGCCACCGTGTTAATCCTAGACTGGCCCAACACGGCAACCGCTAATCCTTCAGAATGGGATGCCGCCATGCTGGCCTTAGCCGACGCCGCCCAAGCCGGTGGCCACAAGGCCATCGTGCTGGCATCCATGGCCGAGTGCATGCCTGCACACGCCATTAACACCTGTATTAAACACGGCATGGCCCCCATGATTGGTATGGACGAGTGTTTAACTGCCCTCAACCATGCATACCGCATTGGCCAGGCCTTTAAGGCCAATGTGCCACCTGCATTACACATTGGTATAGTACAAGCTGATGGCAGCGCACCCTTGTCGGAAGCGGACAGCAAGCAACGTTTAGCCCTACACGGCTTGCCCATTCCTAATGGCCACACAACCACTAACCTAGACCAAATCATACAGGTGGTAGCCAACTTGGGTTACCCCATTACCTTAAAAGCCGTGGGGACCGAGTTGGCCCATAAAACGGAATTAGGCGCGGTTAAGCTCAACTTAAAAAACTCAACACAGGTTGCTCAAGCAGCCACCGACTTATTTGCCCTTAGCGATACCGTGTTAGTGGAACAGATGGTGCAAGGTGTTGTTGCAGAACTCATCATAGGCATTAATTCGGACCCATTGTTCGGCCAATATTTAGTCTTAGGTGCCGGTGGCATTTTGGTAGAATTACTACAAGATGCACAAAGCTTACTGCTGCCGCTCGATAGAACACAAATCGAACAGGCTTTGTCCAGCCTCAAATGCGCCCCCATACTCGCGGGTTATCGTGGTAACAGTAGAGCGAATATTGAGGCTATTATTGATGCGGTTATGGCGGTACTCGATTACAGTCAACACGCCCCAGTTTACGAACTCGACATCAATCCGTTACTCGCCTTAGAGCAAGGCGCCGTGGCGGTTGATGCGTTGGTTCAACTCGGCCAACGAGGCTAAGCACGGCGTAGTTGTTGATGTCGATCTTGACTCGGGGCGATGTTAAAAAACTGCCGGTAGGCACGGGAAAAATGAGCTGCAGACCCAAACCCACTAGCTATGGCAATATCGACCACTTGCCGGTCTGTTTGTTGTAATAACGCTCGCGCTCGCTGTAACCGTTTGGCCCGATAATAACGCCCCGGTGGCTGTTGTAAATGACGACTAAACAGGCGCTCTAGTTCACGCTCTGACACACTCACAAGACTGGCGAGTTGCGGTATGCTTAGCGGCTCCTCTAAGTGGTTTTCCATAGCGGCAATAACGGTGAGCAACTTGCGATTATTGGTGCCTAAGCGCAATGCACTGGTCATGCGTTGCGGTGCCTTGCCTTCTCGCATATGACTATAAATTAGTTCATCCGACACGGTTAATGACAATTCATGCCCATGCTGACACTGAATCAGATAGAGCATCATATCTAGGCCAGCTAAGCCACCAGAACAAGTAAAACGGCGGCCATCAATTTCATACAACTCGTCGACCACGTCCACACACCTAAATACTTCCTTAAAGGCCATCAGGTTTTCCCAATGGATGGTCGCCCGAGTGCCATTTAACAACCCACTTTTGGCTAATAAATAACTCCCTGTGTCTTGGCTTCCCAGCCACACGCCTCTGCGACTGTGTTGCTGTAACCAATGCTGCAAATTTTTGTTGTAGCCTTTTTCTGGCCTAAAACCGGCGCACAATACCAACATATCGAGCCTGAACTCGCGGCCTAAGGCGCAATCAGCAACCAGGCTCATGCCATTACTCGCCGCCACGGGGCCGCCAGCAGCACTAATCACTTGCCATTGGTATAAACGTTGACCCGATTGGCTATTGGCCTGACGCAAGGGATCGACTAAGGCGGAAAACCCGATCATAGAGAACTCGGGCACGAGATAGAAGGCAATGTTAATGGTCTTGCTAGGATTTTGAGGCGCAAACATGGTTACTTAACCCGCTGTCGTTTATGTGCAACAATAGTGCGATATTAATCATTCTTTGCACCACTTGCAACGACTAATCTATGGGCCTTAAGTAGCCACAATCATAGACACGGAAACCGTATGAATCACGCTTTAAATACCCTTAGCACACCGATTATAAAAGATTGGATTGACTATAATGGCCACCTAAACGACGCCTATTATTTAGTTATCTTTACACAGGCGACCGACACCCTACAGAACCACCTTGGTTTAACGCTGGAACACATCCAAGCCACGGGCGAAACGCTTTTTACGGTAGCTACCCATCTCGCTTACATACAAGAAATTGGTTTGGGGGAAGTGGTTACGGTAACCACGCAACTGTTAGAAACAGACAACAAACGCATGCGTATTTTTCACCGCATGTTTAACGCCCAACAAGAGTTATTGGCCACCGTAGAGATGCTGTTTTTGAGTTATAACTTAAAAGCCAAAAAGGTCAGTAATTTTGGCGACATGATGCAGGGAAGTTTGGCGCAGCTTGAACAACAACACGCTGACATGCCTTGGCCAGACAGTGCTGGCAAAGGCATCACGCTGAAGAGATCTTAACCTCTAACGGCGGCGTGAACGACGGCTGGTAGCGGCGCCGTCTGCGGCGCCACCCGCCACACTCAAGTCGCCGGCAAACTGTGCCTTACCGCCTTTAGACACTTCACCCAGAGCAGATTCGATTTGCTCCACTGTGGGTGCATCACCTTTGGTATGGCCATCCAGGGCTTTACGCATCGCCGCCACGTGTTCTGGCGACGTGCCACAACAGCCACCAATAATATTAGCGCCGGCATCCATGGCCATAGTGGCATATTGAGCCATAATTTCTGGTGTACCATTATAATGAATCGCACCATTGAGGTATTCCGGAATACCACAGTTGGCCTTCGCCACCAATATGGCTTTGTCACCACCAGGGGCATTACGCATATTACGAATCGCCATCACCAGCTCCGACGCGCCCACACCGCAGTTAGAACCACACGCATAAGCTGTGTGGTCTTCGTGGGCACAAGATTGCACCATGTCCGAGGGTGTCACACCCATCATTGAACGACCATTGGTATCAAAACTGTAGGTACAAATTACCGGTAAACCAGTAGTATTGGCGCCCTCTATTGCCGCTTCCGATTCTTGTGTTGAGGACATGGTCTCCACCCACAATACGTCAGCGCCACCTGCCTTTAAGGCCGCCGCTTGTTCGGTAAAGGCGGCTACGGCATCGGCATGACTTAAACTGCCCATAGGTTCTGGAATCTCGCCCGTCGGCCCAATAGAGCCAGCCACAATAACCAGCCGCCCTGCTTTGGCTGCCACTTGCTTACCAATTTTAACCCCCGCCACATTGAGCTCGTGAACCCGATCTTGGGCGTTGTGCAACTTCATACGGTAATGCGTGCCACCAAAGGTGTTGGTTAAAATAATGTCTGAACCGGCATCAACAAAACTCTGGTAGTTAGCGGCAATACGATCCGGATGGTCCACATTCCACAGCTCAGGCGCATCACCTGTTTCTAGGCCCATGGCAAATAAGTTAGTGCCGGTGGCACCGTCTGCTAATAATACGCCGCGTTTTTCTAAAAGATCCTGTAAAACATTGTTGCTCATGTGTGCTTCTCAAAAGATACCAATAATGTGGCTATGCTACCTTTGTCTGGGATTGTTAGCTAGGTTACCCTGCATGTTCCGATAGGCTGAGGTTGAGTTTTTCTCACATAAACATGAATTTTATTCATCTGAATAGACTCAAGTAAAGCCATCTCGCCGATAATTAAAAAAGTGGCGCTTAAACACAACAAGCAGTCGCCACTTAGTCAGCATACAAACCTCAACAACTGCAAAATTTGTCCCAGATTAAACCTGCCCCATTGTACTGAGGAGTATTTCCATGAGTGAAGCCCGCGGACGCCGCAAAAGCGGTGGTGGTCGTAGTGCACGTCAAGCATCACGTGCCGCAGACACTGTAACAGCACCGGCCTTTATTACTCGCCAACTAAATCCATTTGAAGTGTTGGATGAAGCTGGCCTAGAGCTAATAGAGCGCAATGCCGACATTATCTTAGCTGAAACTGGCATTGAATTTCGTGACGACCCAGAAGCGCTAGCAGTACTTAAGGCTGCGGGCGCCAGTGTCGATGGCGAGCGTGTACGTTTTCCTCACGGGATGTGTCGCCAGATCATCCAAGCCTCTGCACCTTCAACTTACACTCAACACGCACGCAACAGTGAGCGTAACTTAGACATCGGCGGCAAAAACACCATCTTTGCGCCAGGTTATGGCTGCCCATTTGTACGCGATTTAGACAACGGCCGTCGATACGCCACTATCAATGATTTCCAAAACTTCGTTAAGCTGGCTTACATGTCGCCTTACATGCACCACTCTGGTGGTACTGTATGTGAACCCGTAGACGTACCCGTAACCACTCGCCACCTAGACATGCTTTACAGCCACATTAAGTACAGCGACAAAGCCTTTATGGGGTCTGTGACTGCACCATCTCGAGCGCAAGATACCGTGAACATGGCAAAGATTGTATTTGGTGAAGAGTTTGTCAAAAACAATACCGTGACCACTAGCTTAATCAACGCTAACTCACCTATGACCTTTGACGACACCATGCTGGGTGCGGCCAAAATTTACGCCGAAAACAAGCAAGCTTGTGTAGTTACACCATTTATTCTTGCTGGTGCTATGTCGCCAGTAACCGTTGCCGGAACATTGGCACAGGTGTTGGCGGAAGTGTTAGCCGGCATTACCTTTATTCAGCTGTACCGCCCTGGCACGCCGTGTATCTTCGGCACCTTTGCTAGCTCCATCTCGATGCAGTCTGGCGCACCCACCTTCGGTACACCCGAGCCAGCGTTAGTACTTTACGGTGCTGCGCAATTGGCTCGGCGCTTAGGTGTGCCGTTCCGTAGTGGTGGTTCGTTACCGGGCTCCAAAATTGCCGACGCTCAGGCGGCTTACGAAAGTGCCAACACCCTCATGCCAACCATTATGGCTGGAGTTAACTTTGCCCTTCACTCTGCCGGTTGGTTAGAAGGTGGCCTGTCTATGGGTTATGAAAAGTTCGTTATGGACTGTGACCAACTGGGCATGGCGCATACCTTCTGCAAGGGTGTAGATTTATCTGAAAATGGCCAAGCCATGGACGCTATCCGTGAAGTTGGCCCAGGCAACCATTTCTTAGGCTGCACACACACACAGGCTAACTTCAAAGACGCCTTTTATATGTCTAATCTTGCTGACAACAACAGCTTTGAGCAGTGGGAAGAAGACGGCAGCCAAGACATTCAAGTGCGGGCTAACAAGTTGTGGAAGAAGATGCTCAACGACTACCAAGCCCCAGCTTTGGACCAGAGCATTGATGACGGCTTGAACGACTTTATGGCCAAGCGTAGAGAAGAACTAGCTGGCACTGGCGACTTCTAAAGTTTAACCACCTGTGCAATAGCCATTAAAGCCTCCGTTGTTATGCATCAGGAGGCTTTTTTATGTGCGCAGTTTTAGTGCTTAACTGCCACCCATACACGGTGCCGTAGGAGGCATCTTCGCTTGACGCGCCTGCCACTGATCAGGTGTGTAACAGTGTAGAGCTAAGGCATGAATCGGGTTGCTCATCAGTGCGCCCACTAAGGCGTACACCTGCTGGTGCCGCTTCACCAACCCTAAGCCTTCAAACTCCTGGGATACTAATACCAAATTGTAATGGCTATCGGTGGCCGAGCCACTGTGCTTGTGGCTGTCATTGTCAAGTTGGTGGTGTATTACTTTGAGTGGCAACAACACCGACTCCAGCAGTTTTTGTGCAGTGGTGTCCACAGCAATTCCTCAGTTTTGTGTAATACCGCATGGTAGCACGAAAGCCCCTCTCGACCTTGCTTAAGGGCCATAATAAATAACACCAAAAAAACCCATTCAAATTTTATATTTATTCATTTTTATTATATTTACCTTATCCCAGCTGAATTCGCCAGATTATAGGTTTAGGAAATAGAAATGAAATTATGTATGCGCCGCAGGCACCATGCCAAGTTTGGCATGAGCCTTTTATACGAAATATTGCTGAGCGCGTGGAGCCAAACCCCACCCACTACACCGCTCCAAAGTGCGCCTACAACACCGGCAAACATCAGTTTTGCCCTAAGTAAAGCCTATACCCTAGCCCAAACGGTGGCGCCCACTGCAGCCACTCCGATCAAGGCGTCTCTGTATGGGTTTCATCATATTCAAACTCAGCTACAGCCCCAAAACACACTTTTTTACACGGCTCAAAATAACGCCCTAGCGTTAGTAGAAACCTACTGGGAACTGGCCATAATTCACTATGCCTTACAGCGTGTATGGCTGGTTCAAAAACTGCTGATGCCGCCTGTAGCATCACAAGGCACAAGCAACACCGACGCCGTGTAGCCAGCTGGACACATTAAGCGCATTGGCAGGCACCGAGCGTCAGTTGTCACACCATCAAACACAAGTCGGTCGTCGGCTATCACAACTCACAGGCCTCGCGCAGACCCACTTTTCTTTACATCACTTACCTTTATCGCAACTGCACGTACAGCTGCCCAACCCTAGTCATCTGGACCTTGACCAATTTACAAAACGCTTACTCAAACAGAGTTACAGCGCTATTTACGCTAACTTAAGAAATAACTTCCCAAGCCTAAAAATACTGCAATACCGTCGATTATATGAAGACTCCATGCTGGGAAAATGCGTGTGGTCACAAATATCCAGCGCGCTACTGACTAAAGCCCACCAACGTGAACCCGCAACCGCATCGCCCACCCTGTCCAAAGAGACCCATTTGGCCCAGCTCAACTTGGCATTGGTTAATTACCATTACCAGTATCAAAAAATGCAGAGTTTAAAGGCGCAATACCAAACCTCAGAAAGTCATTTTCGGCTCAGCTGAAATAGGCAGCTCAATAACACAGTAAGCCCACAGTCCATGTATTCCCTTAGTGTTGAGGCCATGGCGATACACCTAATCTACCTGCAGTCGACACTCGACACAGTGCAAGCCTACGCCAAAATTTTGTCCAGTTCTCACCTTGCACTCGGTTCGTGGCAACAGCCGCTTGAGCAATTATCCTTGGCTCGCTCCAACCAGAACAAGTTATCTGACATTGTCGACTTGGCACCTGCCAGTAGCGAACAATCGGGCTCACTCAATAGCGATGACTTGGTAAGCATTATGTCCTACAACGACGCCCAAAACCACTCAGCCAATGACATAAATAACCTAGCACTAGAGGCCCATTATAAAAGGAGTGGAGAAGGCGCCATCATTAGCGCAGCCGTAGAGCCCTATTTATGGCAAATCAACATGGGTGCCAACACGGCCAAAACCAAGGCTCAAGCTTACGATTACGCGCCGATGCTAAACCATCAACTGTATAGCGAACACACCGTTGAGCAAACATCCAGCGGGGTGAAAACAAGTAGGATAAAGACCAAGGGCCTTGGGCATGATCGAGCGAGGCAACTATGCATAAAACTCAAAAGCGTGGGCCAACAGTGTTGGGTGATACAAAGCGAACTGTAATTAACCTTTTAACGATTTGAGGGCACCTTGGTAAAGCCACCACTGACTTTCATTGAGGGCATAAATGGGTTTGAGGCTCGGTAATTGAACATCGACTTTAATGCGACTCGTGCGGTTATCGAGAATATAGAATTGGCCATCTAAATGAACTGACAGCACTGCGTGATACTCGTCGATTTTGCTGTCTTTAGAAATAATCAACCGCATGTCTTGGGTTGCAAAACCGAGCTCACGTAGAGCAAAGTACTTAGCGATGCTGTAATCCTCGCAGTCGCCCTTACCATTAGCAAAAAAAATTCAGCCGGTGAAGCCTAATAGTCATTGGTGCCATACTGTCGTTTGTCGCTAGTGTAGCGCACTCGATTGACCAACTTGTTAACACTGTTTAATTGTTCCATCTGATTGGCACCTTTAAGCTTATACAGACGATCTAACACATCACTGGGTAAACAACCATTGGATTCACCGGCACAGGATGCCGCTTTAGTGGACCCATGACGATCCAGCATAGTGCGCCATTATTCAAACATCGTAGCTGGCGATTGGTGGGTCTGAGACACTTCACCTAAGGGTGCACTCATGGCACTGGTATAGGCCGAAAGGGTTAAACACATCAACAACATTAAATATTTCATGTCGCGTTTCCATGTAGATTTTGCTTAACGCCAATCTAGCACTGGGCTGCGTATTTATTGTTTAAGAGTTGTTGAGAAGAAATAGGCTTTACGTCTTTTTTTTGTAAGCTGGCCAAGCTTACCAATCAGTAAACCCTAATTATGTAACTCAACTGTAAATGGTGGCTAAAATAGGTTAATTATGTTGCACATACCTACAGCCACCGATAAAGGTTTAAGCTATTCAAATAAAGTGCTTTTTTACCCTTGACTCAGGGCCAATAGATCATTAATATTCGCGCCTCGCATTGAGTGATTCCTCGATAGCTCAGTTGGTAGAGCAGTAGACTGTTAATCTATTGGTCCCAGGTTCAAGTCCTGGTCGAGGAGCCAACCTCAACGCGAAACCCCGTGATTCCTCGATAGCTCAGTTGGTAGAGCAGTAGACTGTTAATCTATTGGTCCCAGGTTCAAGTCCTGGTCGAGGAGCCACTCTAAATTTAAAAAAGCCGCTTAATTGCGGCTTTTTTGTGCCTAAAGAAAGCCAGGCCTACTCCGACGTAACGAACAGCTAGCAACAGAGACTATTTGTATGTGGTTTAAAAATATCCGTATTTACCGTTTTACCAAACCTTTCACGTTAACCGCAGAGGAACTAGATCAAGCACTATCCGCCGCGCCTTTCGTACCCTGCGCTAGTCAAGACCAAAAACGTATAGGTTGGGTCTCCCCTATTACCGGCCATGTTGAACAAAGCGGTTTTGCTCACGCCAGCCAAAGCTACATTATGGTTTGCGCCAAACGCCAAGAAAAGGTTTTACCTGCAGCCGTTGTAAATGAGCTTTTAGCCGAAAAGGTTGGCACCATCGAAGATGCCGAAGCCCGCAAGGTTGGCCGAAAGCAGCGCTTACAGTTGAAAGACGAAGTAATGATGGACCTATTGCCTAGGGCTTTCACACGCTCTCAATTGCAATACGCTTACATTGACCCTGAGCAAGGTTATCTGATTGTCGATACTGCATCAGCCACGAGAGCTGAAGAGCTAATTAACACCTTGCGCGACACCTTAGGTACGATGGCTGTGGTACCACTATCCACCCTACAAGCGCCTGTTAATGCCATGACAAGCTGGGTCACCTCTACCTTAGCGCCTGAAAACACCGTGCTTGGTGAAGAGTGTGAACTGGCTGATGCCAAAGAAGCCGGCAGCGTTATTCGCTGTAAACAACAAGACTTGTCATCTACCGAAATTGCCAACCTGTTAGCGTCTGGCATGCTGGTCACCAAATTAGCTTTACATTGGATGGAAGGCATCAATTTCATGCTGGATGACCAACTATCCATCAAACGTTTACGCTTTGAGGACAAGGTGCACGAGAAAACCGACACTACAGAAGCACAGTCCGTAGTGGAACAATTTGATATCGAATTCTCTGTCATGACTATTGAACTAGAAGCCCTAATCAGTAATCTATTAAAGGCATTGGGAGGGGTAAATACAAAAACTGCATCGGTGGAAGAAATTGTTGCCAAGGCCAGCCGTGATGAGGCAAATAACACCAAGGTTGAAGAGGTTAGCTTCTAGGGACGGTACTAAATTGGCAGCCCGTGGCGTTTAACCTCTTTTAAAATCACATTAGTAAGCACGTTTTCCACGCAAGTCACCTTAAACAAAAAGCGATCCAGAAAATCGTTGTAGGCCTGTATATCCTCACACACCACTAGCATGCTGTAATCCTCACGCCCAGTGGTGGCATAACACTCCACCACCAAATCACAATTGGCCATGGACTGTTCAAACTTGGCGCCATTTTCTGGATCATGGCGCGATAAACTAACGTCGACCATGGCACGAAAATTCATACCCAGTTTAGCTTCATCAATCACCACACCATAACGACGAATGATGCCAGCCTCTTCCAAGGCCTTGACCCGACGCCAGCAAGCCGAAGGTGACATACCCACCTGTTCGGCCATTTCCACATTGCTACGCCTACAGTCTTGATACAAGAGTTCAATGAGCTGTCGATCCTGATTGCTAATATGCATATGGAATTATTACCCTAAAAATTACACAAATGTGGAAATAATACCCATATTATACGCATATTAATGCACAAATAAACAACATTTTCCAGCATATATGAATATCATTACCTAGAGCTATTAACCTCAATTACTGTTTGGAATTCAGCTATGTCTCAGGCAAACTCAAAAAGCTATATCTATCAATCCATCGCTCAATCGATGGTAGACCACGACATAGACACCATGTTTGGCCTAATGGGTGATGCCAACCTGTTTATGGTGGATCATTTCGTACGCCACTGCGGCGGTACCTTTATTCCTGCAGCCATTGAAGGTAGTTCTGTATTAATGGCTTTAGCCTACGCTAAGGTGTCGGGCAAAGTCGGTATAGCCACCGTGACCCATGGCCCGGCGCTGACCAATTGCACCACAGCACTCGTAGAAGGGGTTAGAGCGCGTATGCCTATGGTGTTGCTGGCAGGTGATACACCCGCAGCTAATCCGCAAAACTTGCAGAACATCGACCAAAGAGAACTCATCAAAACCACCGGTGCCGGCTTTACCCAACTGCGCGCGCCTGAAACTGTCACCCAAGATATCGCCCAGGCTATTTACCGCACACAAACAGAAAATCGCCCCATCGTGGTCAACATGCCCGCCGATTTCATGTGGCAAGAGTTAGCTCACAAAAGTGTTAAATTACCGGTATTTAATACCCCAAATTTGGTGCCCAAAGGCGATGATTTCGACAACGCCATTGGTATGATCGCCTCGGCTAAACGCCCAGTAATTCTCGCCGGTAGTGGTGCTATAAATGCCAAAGACAACCTAGTACAACTGGCCGATCGCCTAGAGGCCCCGTTAGCCACAACCTTGAAAGCCAAAGGTTTATTTAGCGATCAACCCTATAATATGGACATTTTTGGCACCTTAAGCACTAATGCGGCCTACGACTTAATCGCCAAGTCAGATTGTATTATTTGTTTTGGCACCAGCCTACATCACTTCACCACCGACAAAGGCAAACTGGTTGATGGCAAACGTGTAATCCAAATTAATAACGAACCCACCGAAATCGGCAAAAATCATCACCCAACAGTGGGTCTCACAGCCGATGCTCGCCTGACGGCAGAGAACATCATTTATTGGTTAAACGAAGCTGAAGTGCCTGCTAGTGGATTTACCTTGGATCTTGAACCATTTAGCTTGCATCGCCATGCTCCCGCTAAAAGACAAATGGCCTCCGCTAGCCATGTAGACTATATCTACGCCTTAGAACGACTGGAGGAGAGCTTACCCAAGCAACGCATCCTTACCAGTGACGGAGGGCGTTTTATGACTGAAGTGTGGTGTAGAGTGTCTGTGCCATGCCCACGCTATTTTCTAAATACCGCTCACTTTGGGTCTATTGGTTTGGGCCTCCAAGAAGCCATTGGCGCCAGCTTTGCCAATACTGATTTACCCGTAGTGATGTTCACCGGTGATGGTGGCTTTATGATGGGCGGCATCAACGAGTTTAATACCGCCGTGCGTATGAACAGTGACCTGATTGTTATTGTTGCCAATGACTCGGCCTACGGTGCCGAACATATTCAATTCATCGATCGTCAAATGGACCCAAGCCTTGCTATGTTCTCCTGGCCCTCTTTTGCCGAAGTGGCTACGACCCTTGGCGGTGAAGGTATCGAGGTGGCTTCTGTAGATGACCTTGAAATAGCCATGACGGCCATCCAAAAACGATCCAAACCATTGCTCATTGAACTAAAGCTAGACCCCAATGACGTGCCAAGAATGCGTTTGTAGATTCGTTACCTGTGTTAACTCAAATCAAACCACCAAACCCGCGCTGTAACCAGAAGACCAAGCCCACTGAAAATTGTAGCCGCCAAGGTGACCGGTGACGTCCAATACTTCGCCAATAAAAAACAATCCTGGTTGTTGTTTGGCTTCCATGGTTTTGGAGCTGATGCCGTCGGTATCCACTCCGCCTAAAGTCACTTCTGCTGTACGGTAGCCTTCGGTAGCAGAAGGCTTGATGCGCCAATGACTGATTTGTTGGGCGATGAACACAAGTTTCTTATCACTAAAGTCACTCAGTGGTGCTGTGGCTAGCTCTGGCCACCATAGGTTTTGTATTTCACTAACCAAAGACTTAGCCATCTTTTGGCTAAGTAGGGTTTTTAACAAGCTTTTGCCTTGTTGCTGCTTGGCATTGAGTAACCACTGGGCCACATCATCGTCGGGCAAAAGGTTAATGATGACTTCGTCTCCTGGTGACCAGTAGTTCGAAATTTGCAAAATAACAGGGCCACTCAGGCCGCGGTGGGTAAACAGCAAGTTCTCTTTAAAACTCTGTTGCTTGCAGGTCACGCCTACTTCTAAGGCTAAGCCAGACAAACGCTCACAGATTGACTTGAGATTACCGCTAAACATAAATGGTACCAACCCGGCCTTTCGCTCAACCAGCGCTACATCAAACTGCTGAGCAATGTCATAACCAATACCACTGCCTCCTAGCGTGGGAATAGACAAGGCCCCCGTGGCCACCACTAGCGTTTCACACACCAAACTAAGGGGTTGGTTGTTTTGGCTAAAACTAAGCTGATAACGGCTTGCCGTGGCCTGTACAGCCTTTACTTCATCAAGTTGGCAGCGTGTTTTTATTTCCACACCCACTTGTTCACATTCGTGCAGCAGCATATTCAAGATATCTTTGGCTGAATGCTGGCAAAATAGCTGCCCGTGCTTACGCTCTTCAAATTCAATACCATGTTGCTCGACCATGGCAATGAAGTCCCATTGGCTATATCGAGTTAGTGCGGCTTTACAGAAGTGAGGGTTAGCAGAAATAAAGTGATCAGGCTCAACATAATAGTTGATGAAATTACAGCGTCCCCCGCCCGACATCAAAATCTTTTTACCTACTTTATTGGATTTCTCTAGCACCAGCACTTTTCTGCCACGGCGCGCAGCCGTAAAGGCGCATAGCAATCCAGAGGCACCTGCGCCGAGAATAATCACATCGTAATGGTTGGAGGCGTGTTTCACTATGTTGATATCAGTATAAATAAGGGGGCCGTGATTTTAGCTGTTTCTGGCGTGCAGGGATACGCCTTTGATTTTAGGCGGTCGACCACGTATGGTAGAGTTTCATTCATAATCTACCGAGATTCCATGCCTAACACCCAACCAGACACTTCTGCCCTTTTTCTAAGTACTCGTATTATCAACGCCCGTGAGGCCAGCGGCTTTTCCCAAGCCCAACTAGCCCTTCGAATGGGCATTAAAAAAAGCACTGTTTCTAACTGGGAGTCTAGCCGCACTAGCCCCCGCGCCAACAAACTCATAGAACTTTCTGGCATCCTAAACGTACCCGTTTTGTGGTTAATCGCTGGCGCCGAATCGCCCGCCGAAGTGACCGTACCCGAGCTAAGTGAAACCTTAATGCTCGAACAAAAACTGGATAAAGCCGACCTTCTTGTGAACGAACTATCAGCCATCATTTCAGACCTTCGTGGCCATACACGTCGGGTCCAGCGGGATATTGACGAGAGCCATTAAAGGCCGGTTCAGCCAAGCCTAGCCAATTCTAGATGACCATGGTTAGTTACAATAACCTATGGCCACGCAGGTGCCTCCATGCCCGTAGCTCAGCTGCCCTGCACTATTGATACTAGGTGTGAGTACAAAAGTGTAGCCCCCCGCCGCTGCGGTAGCGGTGCCGGTAATAACACCCGTTGTGGCAGCCACAGTAAGACTTTGGGTATTATCGCTGGCCGGGGGAGCCGGGTACGCCAATTCAGTAAAGGTGTCGCAAGCCGCTAGGTTCTCGCCTGCTTGCAACAAACAGGCCGACTGAGCTATACGCACCCCATGGCTTTGCTGCACCACTTCCATAAAACGAGTTTTTTGCAAATAACTTTGGTAGGTAGGTACCGCAAAAGCAGCTAATATGCCGATCAAGGCCACTACTAACAATAATTCAAGTAATGAAAAGCCTTGAATGTACCAATAGCAAAGGGATTGATTGTCCTTAGAATCCAACATGTCACGCTCCTGTGAAAAATTTTTGTGTCCTAAATTGTAGGCCAATTATATAAAACTGCCCGATCCCTGTATTAATCCTGTTGATCAGCAGAACCCAGCAAGGCGCTAGAAAAGTCATTTTCCAGCTCGTCTCCGGCAATGGCGTAATCACCACTGGCCCATGCACCTAGGTCAATTTGTTTGCAACGTTCGCTGCAAAATGGTCGATCTGGATTTTCGGGGTTCCAAGTCAAGGTTTTTTGGCACTGTGGGCAAGGGTATTGGCTCATGTAGAGGTTTCCGTAAGCTGGCAAAGGTGTTGATGTAATTGCGCCACTTGCTGCTTCAAGTGACTCAAGTCCTGCTGATTGTCTAACACCCAGTGGGCACGGTCTAGACGTTGTTGGCGTTGCATTTGGCTGGCCATGATCGCTCGTATTTGTTGGGTAGAATTATGATCCCTAAGACTGGCACGCTGTAGTTGCTGGGCTTCGCTCGCATCCACCACCACAATAAAATCAACTTTGGTATGTTGTTGGGTTTCCAGCAACAAGGGTGATTCCAGTACGGCATACGGCCCACAGGCAACCGCTAATTGGGTATCAATAGAGGCCCCTATAAGAGGGTGCAACAACGCTTCTAACCAGTCTTTTTGGGCTTTATTAGAAAATATATTTTGGCGTAATGCGGCGCGATCTAAGTTGCCATCTGGCAACAACACTTGCTCGCCAAAGTGGGTCGCTATGGTGGCCAGCGCTGGGCTACCAGCCACTACCACTTCGCGAGCCACTTTATCTGCATCCACCAAGGTAACGCCTAACTGCTTTAGGAAACCACTGGCTGCACTTTTTCCGCTACCGATTCCGCCTGTAAGGCCGACGATCATACCTGTTTCCTATTAAATCAGACTAGGCCTATCATTATAGCAGCCACAACGCCAGCTCACATCACCTGACCCATCTGCAATAGAGGTAAATAAAGCGCCACAAGAATGCCACCCACAAACACCGACACCAGGAGCAGCAGAACAGGTTCAATAAGCTGTTCTAACCACAAACTATGGCTTTGAGCTTGCTGTAGATAATAACCTTGTAGTTGGTTAAAACTAGTGCCTAAATGACCGCTGGCCTCGCCCATACGAATCATTTGCACGGCATGTTGCGGCACACCAACACTTGCAAATACTTGGCTTAACCGTTGCCCTTGCTTCAGTTTGACCGTAGCAACGTCTAAGTCGCGACTGATGCAGCGCCAAGAGCTCGCATTGCCAGCCAGAGCAATGGCCTCTAATAACGAAACACCCGCATTAAATGTTAAATTCAACAATAAATACAGCTCAGCTTGCCCATGTAAGTGCATTAATGGACCCACACCTGGCAGCCGCCACAAGCCCATTTCCATACACAACCTAGCTCTAGGTAGTGACCACAAGGCCATTACAACAACACTAAACAGCGTTGTCAAAACCAACAGAACCCAACCCTTGTGCCGAAGAAACTCGGCCACTAGCAGCAACCATTGGGTCATTCTTGGCAAACCATAGTTCGCCGAAGCGTACAAATTAGCCACCTGTGGCACAACCCAATAAACGATGAGCAAACTCACCAAAACACCGCTAAACAAGGTGATGCCTGGCATGATCATGGTGCGTAAAAAGCGTCGTTTTAGGTCGTTATTGGCCATCAACTGACAATGTGTTTGAGCCAATAGTTGGGGTAACTCGCCGCTCGCTTCTCCTGCGGCGATGAGATGTTCCAAGGCCGAACTAAACAACCCACTAAGGGCAATGGCGTCAGCAAAACTAGCCCCCCTTAGCAAGCTTTGCTGTATGTTCACCAATTCGATTTTGATGCGCATAGGTGCCTTAGCAACCTGCGTGAGCTGTAAACACATTAACAGCGGCAGGCCCGCAGCCATCAGTTGCGACCACTGCTGTAGAAGTTGCTGTAAATGTTGCGCGGCGATGCGTTTAGGCCAACGTCTGTGCCAGAACCAAACGCGTTGGCTATTTATTAAGTCTATACCTTGTTGTGACAGTTGTAATTGTAACAGTAAGCGGTTGTCGCACTGTTTCAAACCCTGACACTCTTGCCCCTGGCCATCGACACCGCGCCACAACCAATAGGCCGCCATCACCAAGTCACCCTGTTAACTTCTTCCATGGTGGTATGCCCCGACATGATTCTCCAAAGCCCTTGCCGCCGGACGCCTGCCACCGAGTCGAACCGATCAAGTCTCCGCTCTACCACTAATTCGCGGGTCAACTGATCCATAACAAGAATATCAAATAGCCCAAATCGTCCTCGATAACCCTCATTACAATTTACGCAACCCACAGCAATACAGGGCTTAAATTCGCCGTAGCAACCGTCGTAATCCGCCTGCGCCCTTTGCCACATATGGCTCGAAAGCTGTTCTAATGCGGCCCGGCTCATGGGTTGCTTACACAGGTCACACAAACGTCGCACGAGCCGCTGGTTAATGATTAAACTCAAACAATAGCTTAAGGCCAACATATCAACACCTAACCCGTGACATCGGTGCATGGCTTCGCCTATGCTACTGGTGTGCATAGAGGTGAGCAACAAATGACCCGTTTGAGCCGCTTTTAGAGCCACGTCAGCGCTATCTGCATCGCGCAATTCACCAAGCATGATCACGTCTGGGTCTTGGCGTAATAAAGCCCTTAAAATATGGCTATAGGTTAATCCAATATCGGCATTCACCGCCACTTGATGAACATCAGGCAAGGCAATTTCCACCGGATCTTCGGAACTAACTAAGTTTAGGTGCGGCGCTTGTAGTTGCTTTAAACAACTGTAAAGCAACATGGATTTACCACTACCCGTGGGCCCGGTAACTAAAATAAGCCCCTGAGGTTTGATCAGTTGCGCCGTGACTTGGGACAATTGAGTGGGCGCTAAGCCCTGTTGATCGAGCTGAGTATTTTGTTGTTGCCACTGCAGTCGCAACACCAGCTTTTCGCCCCAATGGCCAGCCAAGCTGCTACTACGAATATCTACTTTTCGAGATTGTAATTGCCATTGAAAGCTGCCATCTTGGGGTCTTCTGCGCTCACCAATATCCATGTTGGACAACAGCTTAAAACGCACCACCAATGCATCAGCAGCGCTGACAGGAAGGTTGTCAAAGGGGGCTTGCAGCAAACGCATTAAACCATCCACCCGCATCCGTACCCGCATACTTTTGGGCTGGGGTTCTAAGTGCAGATCTGAGGCGCCTGCGGTAGCTGCCGTTTCTAAGACTAAGTCTGCTAAAGCAATAGCATCATTTAAAGACACAGCGCTGTATAGAGGGATATCGTGCATCTAAGCATCCATGCACTAAGAATTGATACCTTAAGGTTAGTCGATATTTTTAACAGCGTGGTAACTAATTCATTTCACCACTGAGCTGGCGCGCAAGATCAACTGCATAGTTGTCGGTCATGCCACCAATAAAGTCCATAGTGGAACACAGGGCTTGATAGGCACTGTTGTCTTGTGTAGGCCGGTGGGTGCCCATTAAAGCGAGGTGTTTTTGGGCTTTAAACGATAAGGGGGCATCGTTAGTAGCAGTTTTGACCACAGCCAATGCAGCCGGCACAAAGCCATCGAGCAGTTTTTCTAATACCGAATAAGCCGCCAATTCCGTGCGATGGCGTTCAGGGGCCAAAAAAATACGATTTTTGGCCAAAGCTTTGGCATCACCAATAATTTTTTGCGTCACTGGGTCACAATGGGCAATTAAGTCACCTTCTAGCTCGCCTGTCAGTAAGCGAGGCACTTGCTGTATAAACGTATGCGCGGCCGACTGAACTAAGTAATCAATGACCTTGCCTCTCAACAAGGCCAAACGACGAGTGGAATAATAGGCATCTATCATGGGCGTCCGCTCAGGCACGGCCAACGGCCCAGTGATCGGGGCCAGTAATTCGAGCACATCCTGTTCATCAATAATGCCTAGCTCAACGCCGTCTTCTAAGTCGATAATGGCATAACAAATGTCATCGGCGGCTTCCATTAAGTACACCAATGGGTGCCGGCACCACTGATAATCCCCTTGTTGGATTAACCCCAAACGGCCAGCAATATCAGCTAAAATATGTTTTTCAGATTGTAACGCACCAAACTTAGACTTGCGTTCACATTGTGCCGAATCAGCCAACCAAGGGTATTTAACAAAGCTGCCCAAAGTTGCGTAAGTCAGGCGCATACCGCCTTTAAACTGGTGGTACTCCAGCTGAGTAAGCGTACGCAAGCCCTGAGCATTACCCTCAAAATTGAGCAAATCAGCTTGCTCTGCGCTACTCAGTTGTTGCAAACCATCGCTGGCGGCGAAGCTTTCAAACCAATGCCGAATAGAGCTCTCGCCAAAATGACCAAAAGGTGGGTTACCAATATCATGAGCTAAACAGGCCGACTGCACGATAGCCCCTAAGTCGTGGGGCTCAATCCACTCGGGCCAATGCGCTTGATGTTGTAATTGATGACCAACCTGAATCCCCAAACTACGGCCTACACTGGCTACCTCTAAGCTATGAGTCAGGCGATTGTGTACGTGGTCGTTATGGGATAAAGAATGCACCTGTGTTTTGTGTCCCATGCGTCGAAACGCACTGGAAAAAATAAGGCGATCATAATCTTTGTGAAACGGGGTACGGCCTTGCTGGTGCTGTTCTGTGTAGGGTTTGCCAAAACGCTGATCAGCCAGCAACCCTTGCCATGTCATGGCCATCATTGAAATCCTTGAGCTGCTAACGGGTATGCACGGCATACCCGTATGTAGTGTATTAATCTACCTTACTCTAGCACGATTAAAGGGCGAATGCGTTCTAGCGTTGCTGCCCCTATGCCGCTCACATTGAGCAATTGATCGACACTGGTAAAACCACCCATTTGGTCACGTAATAACACAATAGCGGCCGCCCTAATCTCACCCACACCATCAAGTGCTTCGGCTATTTGTGGCGCGGTTGCGGTATTAATATTAACGGGTAAGGCATCGGCAGCGCGGGTTATCGGTGAAAAAGCTAATGTAGTGGCAAACAAAAGCACTAATAATCGACGATAAGTTTTCATAATCTACTCCTTGATTAAGTTAATCTGTCTTCAAATCTTGAAGACAGATTAAGCCTAGCACAAAGTGATTATTTTGCTTTAACCCAGCTCTTCCTCAATCATTTCTAAAGCCTGCATCGGCTCTTTAGCTTGAGTGATTGGTCGACCTATAACTAGGTAATCACTGCCCGTTTGTATGGCTTGTGCAGGTGTCATTATGCGTTTTTGGTCGCCAGCCACGGCGAATGAAGGTCGTATACCCGGTGTCACCAGCTTAAACTCAGCACCTAACTCGGCTTTTAAGAGTGCTGATTCTTGGGCCGAACAGACCACACCATCAAAACCAGATTGTTGGCTAAGATGCGCTAGGGAAAGAACCCGCTGTGCCGGTGTTTGATCGATGCCGGTGGCTTTTAGTCCTGCAGCATCCATGCTCGTCAGCACCGTCACGGCTATGAGTAAGGGCTGATGGCCACCTTTGGCTTTTAATGCAGCTTGTGTAGTTTGCATCATTTCTGCACCACCACTGGCGTGAACATTAACCATCCACACGCCCATACGCGCCGCCGCCAATACTGCTTTGGCGACGGTATTAGGTATGTCGTGAAACTTAAGGTCTAAAAATATCTCAAAACCTTGTTGCTGTAGCTGCTCAACTAACTGCGGCCCTGCAGCGGTAAAAAGCTCTTTACCCACCTTTAAACGACAGCGCTGGGGATCCAACTGTGAAGCCATGGCCAGCGCTTGGAACGATGATTCATAATCCAAGGCCACCACTATGGGCGACCCTTGTGTTAAGTTGTAGTCCAACCTACTCTCCTTCTAATCCATAAATCGGTTTGGTGCTGCCCCATTGATGACAGCTTGGGCATTGCCAATGCATTGAGTTGCCAGCAAAACCACATTGTCTACAGCGGTAATGTGGTTTGCTTCGTTGTAAGGCTACGGTTAACCCTTTAAGCACTTGCAAGCTGTCTTTGGCATTGGCAGAAGCCCATTGCATGTGTAAATCGATTAAGTAGTTAAAGCCTTTCACAGACGGCCGTTGCCTCAATTGCTCGGTTACATAGGCCGCCGCATCAGAATCATTGTCTTGACTTAATTCTTTGGCTTGAGCTAACACTAAACTCGTACTGGGGTGTAGGCTCATGGCTTGGCTTAGCCAGGCACGCCAGCCAGCGATATCGTCTAACTGAGCAAAACACTGCTTTAAGGGCTGTATAATTTCCGGCATCAGCTGCACATCTTGTTGAGCCATAACCAACATATGCCGTTTTGCATCTGTATAGTGGTGTTGCTGCATACTGAGTTTGGCGCGTAAAAAACTCACCCTAGGGTTGTCTGCATTATGGCGCTTAGCTTGTTTTAAATACAACAAACACGGCTTTTCTTCACCCTTACCTAATGACTCTTCCGCAAGTTCACAACAAAAATGTGACAACCTTTGTGCCAACTCCACACTGGCAGACACATTCGCTGCGGCGCCGACTTCTAGGGCTTTATGCCAATCTTGCTCGCGCTGATAGACGTCCACAAGTAATTCAGTTGCTTTGGCTTTTTGCTGGTTCGGTTGCTGCGCCACATCGAGTAGTAATTCTTCAGCACGATCTAACAAACCCGCCTTAATAAAGTCGTGCGCTAATTCTAGCTCTGCTAACATCAGCTGCTCTTGACCTAGACCTTTACCCGCTAATAAATTTTGGTGGATTTGAATGGCTTTATCAACTTCACCACGACGCCGAAAAAGGCTACCTAGGGCCAAGTGAGTATCCACGGTTTGGGGGTTTACATCGAGGGCATGAATGAACAGCTCAAGCGCTTCGTCCGTCTGTTGATTTAACAGGTAATTAAGACCGCGGTAATAATCAGCCTGCAATCCCATTTCCTTATGGCGTTTTTGACTACGCTCGCGTTGCCCTAACCACCAGCCGATACCTAATGCTGCAAGCAATACCAACAGTAAGGATAAATCCATTGTCAGACGGTGACCTTAGGGTCTTTACTGGTGCTAGAAATCAAGCTTAAACGGCGTTCAAGACGAGTATTTTGACGCTTCAATTTAAGCAATACAACACTATAAATAAAGGCTGACAAGCACATCCCTAACGCCAAACTCAAGAGTAACCAAATAGCAATGCTCATCGAGTGGGACTGAAAAAAGATAAGGTCTAAGGAGAAGGCCTGACTGTTGCGTGTGCTAAACAGCACACCCATTACCAAGGCCACAATAACGGTAATGGCGAAGAGTAAAGTCTTAATGAGTTTCACGGGTTGCTACCTAATCAGCGGCGTCGAGTCAAAGCACTCGATGTCAGTAAACGATAGTCTATTATAGACTATCGTTTACCTGATCGCGTAACTCTTTACCGGGTTTAAAGTGAGGCACATACTTTTCTGCCAATTCCACCGAGTCACCAGTTTTTGGGTTACGCCCAGTCCGTGGTGCTCGATAATGCAGACAAAAACTGCCAAATCCTCTAATTTCAATTCGATCTCCCGCTGCCAAAGCATCTGCCATATGTTCAATAATGGCTTTTACCGATTGCTCAACACTTTTTACAGGTATGCCCTGAAAGCGGTCAATTAAATTTTCAATGAGCTCAGACTTACGCATAGCGTGCCCCTCTTTTTTATTTTTTGAGCTGTTCCTTAATCAGGTCACCAATGGTCGTAGGGCCTTCTAAGTCAATGGATTGAGTATTCAATTCTTTCATCTGTGCACGTTGCTGAGCGGCTTCTTGTGCACGAATCGCTAACGCAATAGAACGCGCCTTACGATCCACACTAGCAACAAAACTGGTCAAGCTTTGGCCTTCACTAAAGTCGGATAAGTCCTGGCCTTGAGCTAATTCACCACGTTTAAGGAAACCCTGCACACCTTCAGCCAGGTTAACCAACAAACCACCCGGCGTCACCTCGGCAATGATACCCGTCACTTCCGAACCTTTGCCATTAGCGCCGGCAAAGTCAGAGAATGGGTCGCCTGCCATTTGCTTAATACCTAATGCAACACGCTGTCGCTCGCTGTCGATGGATAAGATCACGGCTTCAACCTGCTGACCTTTTTGGTATTCTTCCAGCAAACTTTCGTCGCTCTTGTTCCAGTCGACATCAGACACGTGGACTAAACCGTCAATGCCATCTTCAAGCCCAATAAACAAACCAAAATCAGTTTTTGAGTTAAGTTTACCGGTAACTTTATCGCCTTCTGAATACTGTTTAGCAAAGGCTACCCATGGGCTTTCACTACATTGTTTCATACCTAACGACAATCGGCGCTTCTCGGAATTGATATCCAAGATCATAATCTCAATTTCGTCACCCACGGCGACCATCTTGGATGGGTGTAAGTTACGCTTCATCCAGCTCATTTCAGACGCATGCACTAAACCTTCAATACCATCTGAGACCCGAGCGAAGCACCCGTAATCGGTGACGGTAGTGACGGTGGCAGGCAAACGACTGCCCACTGGGTAAGTGTCGGTAAAGCTCGTCCAAGGGTCTTGTTGTAACTGCTTTAAGCCTAAGGATACGCGTTGTTTTTCGGCATCAAATTTAAGTACTTTAACTTCAATGTCGGCACCGGCCGTTAGCATCTCGCTGGGGTGTTTGATACGGCGCCAGGCGATATCGGTAATGTGTAATAAGCCGTCTAGGCCACCTAAGTCGATGAAGGCGCCATAGTCGGTAAGGTTCTTCACAAAGCCTTTAACCACCGCACCCTCTTCTAAGGTCGACAACACTTGTTCACGCTGGGCTTTATTGGCTTCATCCATCAATGCACGACGGGAAACAACCACGTTATTACGTAGGATATCGAGTTTGATGATCTTAAAGTCGAGGTCAATACCCTCAAGGTGGGAGATATCTTGTAAGGGCCGGGTATCAATGAGTGAGCCCGGTAAGAAGGCACGGATGCCGCCTAATTCTACGTTAAAGCCGCCCTTCACACGGGCGCTGATAACACCAGTAACAGTTTCATCAGCCGTTTGGATCTTCTCGAGTTGTTGCCAACGTTCCATTTCGCGAGCACGTTCACGGGAGATTTGAGTGGCACCTAGGCCATCTTCAATTTCTTGCAAGGCAACTAATACATCATCGCCTACAGCTACTTCAAGTTCGCCTGCCGCATTAAGAAATTCAGAGAGCGAAACCACGCCTTCTGATTTCAGTCCCACGTTAATGGTGACGACTTCACTATCAATAGCAATGACTACACCGGTAATCAAAGAACCTTTCTTCATCTCTACCTGTTGAAGACTTTCTTCAAACAGGTCTGCGAAACTTTCGCCCATAGCTATACTCGCTGGGGATGACGATACGCTCGGAACTGCCTAGCAGTGCGGGCGTATCGAGACACCTCTTAGTTAGTTAATAATTAACAAAAGCCTTATAGAATGCCTTTGCTATGAATAAATGTAAGGATCTTTTGTTCCACATCTGTAATCGTCATTTGCGTACAATCGATCACCAATGCATCGTCAGCAGGCTTCAAGGGGGCGATGCTACGGTTTTCGTCGCGCTCGTCCCGCTGTTGAATATCCATCAGTATGTCTGACAGGCTAGCATTCAAACCTTTATTTTTCAACTGTTTATAGCGTCGATCTGCCCGCTCTTGCGCGCTGGCAGTTAAGAATACTTTCACCTGCGCTTCCTTAAAGATCACCGTACCCATGTCGCGACCATCGGCCACTAGGCCCGGTAGTTCGGTAAATGCCCGCTGGCGCTCTTGTAGCGCCTTGCGCACCAAGGTTAGGCTAGCCACTTTAGAGGCATTCATGCCGCAGGCTTCGGTGCGAATAGCTAAGCTGACGTCTTCGCCTTCTAGTACCACTTGAATATCATCACCCTTGGTTTTGAACTGCACGTCTAAGCAGCCTGCAATATCAGCGACGGCCAATTCGTTTTCTGGACTCACACCATGGTGTTCGGCGGCTAAAGCCACTAACCTATATAGCGCGCCACTATCTAATAAGTTATAACCCAAACGCTCTGCTAGCAACTTACATAACGTGCCCTTACCAGAACCGCTAGGGCCATCAATGGTAATAATAGGAACAGTTTTCACGATTGAAATTCCTCATCAAGCGTCATACCTACGGTACGCGCTAATTCGACAAAATTAGGGAACGATGTAGCCACATGGGCGCAATCTAGAATTTTGACATTTGCATCGGCGCGCAGCCCGGCAATGGTAAAAGCCATGGCGATACGGTGATCATGGTGGGTCACCACTTGGGCACTGGAAAAGTGCTGATTTGGTCCCATGCCTTGGATGATAGCACCGTCTGCCGTACCTTCTATGGTCACACCCATCGCCTTTAAACCATCAACCATCGCTTGAATACGGTCACTTTCTTTAACCCGCAGTTCTTCGGCACCAGTGATCGTGGTAGTGCCACTGGCACAGGCTGCCGCCACCATCAGGGCTGGAAATTCATCAATTGCCAACGGCACTTGATCTTCCGGCACATGAATACCACTCAGAGGCGCGTATTTAACATGTAAATCGGCCACCGGCTCGCCACCGACTTCACGCTCATTAAGCACTGTTAAATTGGCACCCATTAAACGTAAAATATTAATGACGCCAACCCGAGTTGGGTTCATACCCACATGCTCAACCACTAAATCTGAGGTTGGACAAATAGCCGCCGCTACTAAAAAGAAGGTAGCCGAAGAAATGTCTGACGGCACGTCAATATCCGTAGCGAGCAACTCACCCTGGCCGACAATGGCACAGGTGTCAGAGGTTCGCTCAACGGCATAACCAAAGCCCTTGAGCATGCGCTCTGTATGGTCGCGGGTTGGGGCCGGCTCGGTCACACTGGTACGCCCGTGGGCATACAAACCTGCCAATACGACACAGGATTTAACTTGTGCACTGGCCATGGGTAAATCGTAATGAATGCCCTGTAGCGCTTGGCCACCCTTAATGCGCATAGGTGGGCAACCGCCTTCTGCCGTGTCAACCACAGCCCCCATAAGCCGCAAGGGTTTCGCCACACGCTCCATCGGCCGCTTGTTAAGAGAAACGTCGCCGCTCAACTCCACATCAAACTTTTGACCGGCCATTAACCCCGCCATCAGGCGGATAGTCGTGCCAGAATTGCCCACATAAAGCGGTCCCGGTGGTGGTTGCAGACCGTGCAAACCAACGCCATGCACAACCACCTTGCCATCATCAGGGCCTTCAATCACCACGCCCATATCACGGAAGGCTTGTAAGGTGGCCATGGCGTCTTCGCCTTCTAAAAAACCACTAATATGAGTGGTACCTTGAGCCAACGCACCTAACATAATCGAACGGTGCGACACCGACTTGTCACCCGGCACGCGAATGCGACCTTTGACTTGACCACCTGGGTGGACATTAAAATGTTTTGTATTTGTCATAGTTCCAGTATAGGCAGTGCCTGCCAATATTTTTTCAAAATGATGTCGCGCACTGCGGGCGCGAGTAAAGATGCCCATCATGGTTTGGCTGTCGCCATTGGCCACTGCCGTACGCAACTGAGCCAAACCATGGGTAAAGGCATCCAATGTTTTTAAGCAGGCATCGCGGTTAGCCACAAACACGTCGTGCCACATCGTCGGATCACTACCTGCAATACGAGTAAAATCCCGAAAACCACCTGCTGCGTAGCGAAATATATCTTTATTGTCGCTATCTGAGGCCAACGTGTCGACCAAAGAAAAGGCCAACAAGTGTGGCAAATGGCTGGTTGCAGCCAACACTTCGTCGTGTCGCTCAACCTCCATGGTAAGGATTTCACAGCCAATGCCAGACCACAAATCAGCCAATACGGCAATCGCCTGTGGATGACTGCTCGGCAATGGGGTGATGATGAACTTATGATCAACAAATAAATCGATATTCACCGCGTTGATGCCACTGCGCTCAGACCCAGCAATAGGATGACCGGGTACAAAACCCGCTGGGGGAATAGTGAAAATATCATAAGCCGCGGCAATAATACTGCCCTTGACACTGCCCACGTCCGTGAGCAAGGTGTTGGCGCCAATATGCGGCGCCACCATAGCCATCACCTTTTCCATGGCTTTCACAGGCACCGCCAATACCACCACATCCATGTGTGACAGAGTGGCCACTAAGTCCACGACTTGATGGTCAATAACGGCCTGGTCTTGCGCTTGCTGCATGCTCGAGGCATCAAGATCGTAGCCCCAAACCTGGTGTTTTTGTGTGCGCCTTAAGGCCGCAGCCAAGGAGCCTCCAATTAACCCAAGGCCTAACACCAGCACCTTGTTATGGCAAAAGGTCGTTTGGGTCACTAGAGTACCGCCTGAGGGTAGGAGCCCAGTATGCGCACTTCTACGGCATCTTGATCTAAATCCTGCAGAACTTGCTGTACCTTTTCATCTTCGTGGTGACCTTCAAAATCGATGTAAAATACATAGCCCCACGCGCCCTGACCCGAAGGCCGAGACTCAATACTGGTCATGCTCACGTTGTGACGGTGAAAGGGTTCTAAGATATGGTACAACGCACCTGGTTTATTACGCGCCAGCACCAATAACGAGGTTTTGTCTTGGCCAGATGCAGGCACCGATGCATGACCAATAATTAAAAATCGCGTGGTATTGTCGGGCTGATCTTCAATGTTTTCGTGGGGCAACTGCAAGCCGTATAGCTCGGCCGCCATGGTGCCAGCAATGGCAGCCACCTTGCCCACATCATCGTGCGTTTGAGTGGCCACTCGGCGTGCGGCTTCGGCATTGCTGCTGACCGCAAAACGTTCTGCGTAGGGCATGTGGTTATCTAACCAAGACCGGCACTGAGCTAATGACTGAGAGTGAGAATAAATACGTTCGACTTGTGACAGGTCCGTGCCTTCTGCTACCAATAAATTCTGGTGAATACGCATTTCCACTTCGCCAGAAATCACCAGCGCCGAATGGCGAAAACTATCCAAGGTATTATTAATCATACCCTCGGATGAGTTTTCGATGGGCACCACACCATAATGTGCACTCTTAGCTTCCACTTCGCGAAACACTTCGTCAATGGAGCCGAGTGGTGCACTGATGACTGAGTGACCAAAATGTTTTAATGCCGCCGCTTGGGTAAAGGTACCCTCGGGACCCAAAAAGGCAATCCGCATGGGTTGTTCGTGAGCGAGGCAGGCCGACATTAGCTCTCGAAACAGACGCGCCATTTCTTCATCGTCTAACGGCCCTTGGTTGCGCGCCATGACTTTACGTAATACTTGAGCTTCGCGCTCAGGGCGATAAAACACGGCGTCTTTAACACCTTGATGAGATTCCTTCACCTCGGCAACGCGCTGCGCACAGCTAGCACGCTGATTAATTAGCTGCTGGATTTGTTGATCTATGTGATCGATATCTTGGCGCAATTGACCGAGTTGTTGTTCTTGTGTCAGTTCTGGCTTGCTCATAGTATCTCTAAGCCCAATGGCGTTGTTCGAAATCCTGCATAAAGGCAACTAACGCAGTAATGGCCTCCAGAGGGACTGCATTGTATATACTTGCACGCATGCCACCCACGCTGCGGTGGCCCTTTAAGTTTAACAAGCCGCAAGCCTCGGACTCAGACAAAAACTGAGCATTCAGGGCAGCATCGGCCAAGCTAAAGGTGACGTTCATTTTGGAACGGTTAGCCACCGCAATGTTATTGCTATACAGGCGGCTACTGTCAATGGCCTGATACAGGGTTTGAGCCTTAGCCTGGTTTAGTTGCGCCATCGCACTCACACCACCCTGCGCTAACAACCAGTCAAACACCAAACCTGCCAGATACCAGCTATAGGTGGGTGGCGTATTAAGCATGGAATCGTTATCCGCCTGCAAGGCATAGTTAAACGGCCTTGGTGTATCGTCACGTGCCTGGCCTAATAAATCCTCACGTACAATCACTAAGGTTAGGCCTGCGGGGCCAATGTTCTTTTGCGCGCCCGCATAAATCACACCAAATTGGCTGACATCGATCGGTTCTGACAAAATGGTGGATGACATATCCGCCACTAGTGGAACACTGCCTGTTTTGGGCACATAGTCAAAGGCTAAACCGCCTATGGTCTCGTTGGGACAATAATGTACGAAGGCCGCATCAGCATTGAGCTCAAGCTGCGTTTGCGAAGGTACTTGTAGGTGGTTTTTAGACTGGCTTGACGCCACCACCTTAGCTTCAGCAAAAGGTGCCATGGCGTCTATTGCCTTAGCTGACCAAATGCCCGTATCAATATAGTCAGCCGATGTTTTTTGGCCCAATAAGTTCAGCGGTAGCAAGGCAAATTGCGCGGTTGCACCGCCTTGCAAAAACAACACCTTGTAGTTTGCAGGAATGTCCATGAGCTGACGTAATTTTGCTTCAGCATCGGCTACCATCGCCATGTAGGCAGGGTGTCGATGACTCATTTCCATCACCGACACACCACGGCCTTGCCAATCTAGTAGCTCAGCCTGAGCCAGCTCGAGCACTGCCGTCGGTAATGCAGCAGGACCTGCGCAAAAATTAAACTGGCGCTTACTCATACAGGTTACTCTTGCTCTGTGGCGTCAAGGTTAGTTTCCGCATTGTCGTCAGCGCCTTCTTCGTCTTCCATGGTTTCCGCAACACGGGCCACCTGAACGAGTTTTTCGCCTTCCTGCACCTTAATCAAGGTCACACCCTGAGTATTACGACCCAGAACAGATACCTCGCTAGTGCGGGTGCGCACTAACGTTCCTTGATCGCTAATCAAAATCACTTCATCGCTGTCAAACACCTGCACCGCACCAATAAGGGCACCATTTCGGTCTGACATTTGAATCGCAATAACACCCTTACCACCACGACCACGCACCGGGTAATCTTCGTTACGGCTTTGTTTGCCAAAGCCGTTTTCACTGGCCGTTAAGATACGTCCACCGTCTTGTGGCATGATCAAGCTGATCACATGAGCATCTTCTGCCAAACGGATACCACGTACACCACGAGCCGTCCGGCCCATAGCGCGCACGTCGCCTTCATCAAAACGTACCGCCAGGCCATTATTGGCAAACAACATAATTTGCTGCTCGCCATCAGTAACTGTGGCGCCAATAAGGGTATCACCATCATCCAAACCAAGAGCAATCAAACCACTGGTTCTAGGCCGCGCAAAGGCAGTCAGAGGCGTCTTCTTAACGGTACCACTGGCCGTTGCCATAAAGATAAAGTGGCCTTCTTGATAACCGCCTTCTGGCAATGGCAAAATAGTGGTAACACGCTCGCCCTCGTCCAACGGTAAGATGTTTACTATGGGGCGACCACGGGCCGTTCTGCTGGCCTGCGGAATTTCAAACACCCGCAACCAATACACTTTACCGAGGTTACTAAAACACAAGATTGTGTCGTGGGACGAGGTGACTAATAAATGTTCTACAAAGTCTTCTTCTTTCACTGCTGTCGCGGCTTTACCACGGCCACCACGACGCTGGGCCTGATAATCACTTACTGGCTGAGTCTTGGCATAACCGCCATGAGAAATGGTCACCACCATGTCTTCTTCTGGGATTAAATCGGCTACCGTAAGGTCTTGGCGCGAAGCAATGATTTCTGAGCGGCGCTTGTCGCCATAGGCTTCAAGTACTTCGGATAATTCTTCGCGGATCACTTCCATCAAACGCTCGGCAGATGCAAGAATTTCCAACAGCTCAGCAATGCGTTCCAACAGCACCTGGTATTCAGCCACCAGCTTGTCTTGCTCTAAACCGGTTAACCGGTGCAAACGCAAATCCAAAATCGCCTGTGCTTGTACGTCAGACAACTGATAGACGTCACCGTGTAGACCAAACTCAGGACCCAAGGCATCTGGCTTACAGGCATCTTCGCCCGCTCGCTCTAACATCACCACAACCTGACCCGCAGGCCAACTTTGCGCCACTAATTTTTCGCGGGCTTCGGCGGCGTTAGGCGAGGTTTTAATGAGCTCTATAACCGGGTCAATATTAGCTAAGGCAACGGTTAAACCTTCTAACACATGGCCGCGATCTCGGGCTTTATGTAATTCAAACAAGGTACGGCGTGTCACTACTTCACGACGGTGGCGCACAAAGGCTTCTAACATTTGCTTAAGATTTAAGGTACGCGGTTGACCGTCGACTAAGGCCACCACGTTAATACCAAACACATTTTCCATTTGCGTTTGGGTATAAAGGTTATTAATGATAACTTCGGGCACTTCGCCACGACGCAACTCTATCACCATGCGCATGCCATCTTTGTCAGACTCGTCGCGCAGCTCGGTAATGCCTTCAAGCTTTTTGTCTTTAACCAATTCGGCAATTTTTTCAATCAAACGCGCCTTGTTCACCTGATACGGCAACTCGGTGACGACAATTGACGGCTTTTGGTTTTTCTCGTTGATTTCTACGTGGTAGCGAGCCCGCACATAAATGCGGCCACGACCAGTGCGGTAGGCTTGCACAATGCCCGCACGGCCATTGATGATACCCGCCGTAGGAAAATCCGGACCTGGGATGTGTTGCATTAACTCATCCACTTCAATATCAGGATTTTCGATTAACGCCAAGCAACCACTAATCACTTCGTTGATGTTGTGAGGCGGAATATTAGTGGCCATACCAACGGCAATACCGGAGGAGCCGTTCACCAACAGGTTAGGCAACCGTGTCGGCAGCACATCAGGAATCATTTCTGTGCCGTCATAGTTAGGCACAAAATCAACCGTATCTTTGTCTAAATCGGCCAACAGGTCATGGGCCATTTTCTTCATACGGATTTCGGTATAACGCATGGCGGCTGCAGAGTCGCCGTCTACCGAACCAAAGTTACCCTGACCGTCCACCAACACATAACGCATAGAAAACGGCTGCGCCATACGTACAATGGTGTCATACACTGCCGTATCACCATGGGGGTGATACTTACCAATAACATCACCCACCACACGGGCAGACTTTTTATAAGGCTTGTTCCAATCGTTACTCAGCTCATTCATGGCGAACAACACACGCCTGTGTACGGGTTTTAAACCATCACGTACATCGGGCAATGCGCGCCCAACAATAACACTCATGGCGTAATCCAAATACGACTGCTTGAGTTCGTCTTCAATATTAATGGGCGATATTTCTTTAGCCATTTCAGACATAATTAAGCCAATTTCCTTGTGCGACTAACGCTACGAGCTCGCCTTGTGGAGCCCCTGTGGACAACGCCCTAAATGGACGTCACAAAAACCATAATTCTAGCACGAAAAGAGGCTGATTAGCCACCAGCAAAGCACCTATCACACATCCAACAACATAACCCTAAGCCACAAGTTTACGGATGCAGACCAAGCATTTACACGCTATAATGGCAGAAATTTTTCATCGAACTGAAACTCAACCGTGACCCTAAACGTAGATCCTGAAGAAATCGCCAAATTTGAAGCCCTCGCCGCCCGCTGGTGGGACTTAGACAGCGAATTCAAACCCTTGCATGCCATCAACCCATTACGTATTGGTTGGATTGATGAGCGAGCCCATTTGCACGGAAAAAAAGTAGCGGACATCGGTTGCGGTGGTGGTATTGTTGCCGAAGCCATGGCCTTAAGAGGTGCCACAGTCACCGGTATCGACATGGGTGAAGCGCCACTCAAAGTAGCTCAATTACACAGCTTAGAAAGCGGCGTGGCAGTGGACTATCGACAAATGACCGCAGAGCAACTGGCCGATCAAGAAGCCGGTACCTATGATGTCGTCACCTGCTTAGAAATGCTGGAACACGTGCCCGACCCCAGCGCCGTCATCGCCGCCTGTGCCAAATTGCTAAAACCCGGTGGCCAAGCTTTTTTCTCTACTATCAATCGCAATCCCAAGTCCTACTTGTTTGCCATTGTGGGCGCAGAATACCTGCTTAAAATGTTGCCTAAAGGCACCCATGACCACAAAAAGTTTATTAAGCCTTCTGAATTACACGATTACATGCGCCAAGCAGACCTCTATGGCGAAGACATGACCGGCATGACCTACAACCCGCTAACACAAACTTACGCCTTAAAAGCTCGAGATGTGGATGTTAATTACCTTGTCTATGCCAGCAAAGCTCAAGATGCACCTCAACCGGTCGATAGTTAACCATTAGTCCTAATGACTATTTTTATGCACAACAGGAATCTTCATGTTTGATTACACGGCGCCAGACAACCTACTAGCAAATCGCGTGATCTTAGTCACTGGCGCAGGCGATGGCATCGGCCGCGCTGCAGCCATCGAATACGCTCGCCTAGGCGCTACGGTTATTCTATTGGGCCGCACAGTTGAAAAACTTGAAACGGTTTATGACGAAATAGAAGCCGCAGGCCACAGCCAGCCAGCCATATATCCGCTCGATTTACGCGCAGCGAAAGACGAAGACTATCTTGAACTAGCGGAAATACTTGAAGGCGAGTTTGGCCGTTTAGACGGCCTCCTCCACAACGCCTCGGTATTGGGCCAACGCACCCCCTTATCAAACTATGAGTCCCGCACCTGGCGTTTGGTGATGCACGTAAACGTGACCGCGCCATTCATGATGACTCAAGCGCTAATGCCTCTTCTAGAAGCGTCTGCCGACGCATCGGTGGTTCTCACCAGCTCCAGTGTTGGCACCCAAGGCAAGGCCTACTGGGGCGCTTACGGCGTATCTAAATTTGCCACCGAAGGCATGGCGCAAATTTTGGCAGAAGAAACTGAAAACACCAGCAACATCCGCGTTAACATCATTAATCCCGGCGCCACCCGAACCAACATGCGCGCGCAGGCTTACCCAGGCGAAGACCCTGCCCTCAACCTTACGCCAGAAGACATTATGCCGGTGTATCAATTCCTAATGGGCACCGACAGCAAGGGCACGACGGGGCAGCGCTTTAATGCGCAAGAAATGCGCAAGCCAGAGCCGTTACCAAGCGACAGCTAACCCGCTTAACAGACTTCAATCAAGGCGAGTTTTTGGCTACGCGTTAATTTTTTAATGGCAGCCTCGCGCTGACTAGCGGTGGAGCGATTTTTTTGCGGCTCACGGTAGACCATAGCCCACGCAGGATCACTACGAAAAAATCGCGCGCCTAGCTTACCGCCCGCACAGTGCTCCTTAAAACGTCGCTCTGGGTCCGTAGTAATACCGGTATATAAGCGTCCACCTTGGGTTTGCACCATATACACCCACCAAGGCTTCGAATCCGCTTGCGCCACTAAACCATACCTCTTGGGTCTGCTATAATGCGGCCCATCTTAACCTACAGCGTTGATCACACCAAATGCAAGCCATCGAATCTTTATCGGACCTCTTCAAACAACTTCAAGGCCAGTATCGCATCTATGACATGGGTTGTCGTTTAAGAAAGCTCTCTAGCGCCGACTTTCAAGCCTTTGAAGCCGGTCAAAAGGCCTATCCACTGCCTTGGTTACGTCACGCCTGGGTGGGAATTTTGTTGTGGCCACAACAAAAACAACAGACCCAAGCTACCCCCACCATTTGGTTCTTAAAATTCCCATTAGACGAACGCGGCCAATTGATTCAGGCCTCACGAGATGAGTTTTTAAATCAGCTATTAGAAACCATAGGCACCAATATGTTGGACCAGCAAGCATCAAGCGAATGGGCCGAGCAACTCAAACATAGTAACCTTGCCTTTACACCGGAACAGGCACGTATGGCAGCCTTTCATGCCCATGCTAGCTTGGTGCTAGAACAGCCCGCATCTTCATACTACACCGCCGTAAACCAATACATGAGGTCGAATCAGCTAGATAAAAACTGGCAAAACCTAGGTTTACAGGGTTTCGCAGACTATGCCGCCCGCTTGGAAACACACGCCGACTGGAGTCAGCAAGTGGCGCAACTACCCGCCCCAGTATTGGACACCCTGGCTGTACAGTTAGAAAACCAACCTCTCAACCACAAGCTAGCCAAAGCCTTTATCGAGCGCGGCCAGTTGAGCAACGTAGAAGGGGAAAAAGTGACCTGTTTACGTGCCGTTAGCCAAACTCCAGATGCGGGTTCACGCCAACAGTGGCTAACCCAGCTCATGGCGTCAGACGTTATTACTGGGGTGGAAGTGCTGGCCACCATTACTAGCAAATGCAGCAATGACTTACTCGACCAACACTTAATGGGGCTATTTTTACATCAATGCGCTCATGACCAAGGCATCTTCAACGGCTTGGTGCAGGAGTTGATGTACCGGCCTAAGCTGCGTAGCGTGGTATTAGCCGCCTTCCGAGCGCCTGAGCGAAACCCACAGCTGATACAAGCCATAGGCTCGCTCATGGGGCAGAGCCAAAGCTAGTCTGGGCCAGCACCCATACGCGAGGCTTCGGTTTCGGGCACCAAGGAGGCATGCATCATTTGTTTTAAACGGGCCAGCACGCTGGCATCCACATGCACACCTTGATCCAAACAACGTTCCCGCCACCCTAACAAATCGGCACCGTCGGTGATCATCACCCCATCGATGTCGGCCTGGCCCATCGATAACATCAACTCATTCTCTCCTACCAACAGCTCACGCGGCTGGTATAAACCTAGGGGTTGGCCGTCTGCAGCAATCAATACACACCGCTGTGCGCCACTTCGATGGGTAAAATACAAGGCATAACATTGCTGCGCTTGAGGCTGATTCAAAGGTTGAGATAACCAATTCATCATACACGGCACAGCAAAGGCTGGGGCAACTAAATTCCTCACCCGCACCTGCGGTGAACAGTGAGCCAAGCCTAGACCTAGAGCCAGCTCAACCTGCACTAACGCAGACTGACCATGGGCATCAAATACTAATTCTTGGTCACTAGAAAGAATCAGCTCGGGCGCTTTAATACGACTACTCAACGCATCCAATGCCTGACTCAACAAGCCACTGTTAGCCAGGCCAAGCTGAAATGCGCTGGCGGCCTTGATGCCTGCACTCAGTTGATCACCAGGTGCAAAACCTAAGCCTTCCACACTACGTTTAACCAAAAATTTAAGCTCGTTAGCCGACAGTTGTATTAATTCAGACATGCACCTACTCCTGCTCTTCAACTTGCGGGTTTGTAGGCAATACTGGCGCTACAGGGAAGTACCAGTCGTCGTTAAACTCAGCCTTAAGATCGGCCACCACTGGCGCACCTTGGAACATGGTATTGCGTACCCAAAGAGCTGATTTAGGGTCAAATTTGCTAACCCCAAAAAACGCCAGCTTGCAGCGTAACAGGTGCATAGGCAAAACACCTTTGTGCAGCAGGTTCGCTCTGATTTCGCCGTACTGAGTTTGCGCCATAGTTGCAATGCGCGACACAATACCTAAATGGGCCGGTTTATGTAACAAAAACTCCGCCACACTGGCATCAGGCGACTGTTCGATCAAGGCCAACAGGTCATTGTGACACTCTTGCACTGCTTTGGCGATGCCTAAAAACATTTGTAATTCAGCACCGTCATCAACCCCCGTTTTACCTAAACGTGGTTCGATTTTTTGTTGCGAATAATACCAAAAGGTTTGATGCTCATCGGCCTGACTAAAATCATAGTCAAACACCCAATCATAACTGTCTTGAATATTGTCGGTTAAGCCTTGCGCCCGCTGTGTAGGGTCATAACTCAGGCTTTCGTTAATCGCCAGAGCATCTTCTTTAACATTGACGATGTCTGGAAATAATTCCATCAACAAACTTACCAACAACTCTTGGGCTTCCAAACTATAGTGCTGCTCGGACCATTCATGCAGTTGTCGCCAATCGGACACTTGCTCGGCATGGCCTGCCAGCCAGTCCGCTAGGTCTTGCGTGTCGAGCAATAACTGAGCGTTATTCTGAATCTGCCACTCATCAAAGGTACTCACCTCTCGCACGTGTTGCATGGCTTGCTTAAGAATATTTTGTAGCTGCAGCAACTTAGCAGCATCCACCGGAGCGGCTAATACTTCGGCATAGGCTTGTTCACGCTGACCAATCCACTGGCTCATGAGCAACGGATGGTTGATCAGATAAGGCGCCATGCCCAGGCCGGTAGAGTTGCCTATACCCAAATAACGCTGCAAGTTAATGTCTAAATCTACCGCATCCGGGTAGGAAGGTTGATGCACTAAGTGATGCAACTGATCCAAACTAAATTGGCGCAACAAATAACAAACCAGCATTTCGGCGGCAAAAGGTCGCGCCAAGTCGGGATGATGACGGGCAATTTTATCCCAGTCACAGGCACCAAATTTACCCGACCCATAGACTGCGGTGGTGCGATACAAATAGCCTACTTCGGCCAATTTCTTAGCATCAGGCTGCTGCCCACTGCGCAACTGCGCCAACAGCGAATCAAATACGCGTGCGCTACGGTTACCGCGAGCTAGAGATAAACTGCGCGCGTCAATACGCCCCGCTTCTTGGAGCGGTACGTTGGCAGCTAAACGCTCAAGCCACACGTCGTCCATTTCGCCTTCTACCAGCGTCATGGTCAGGTCCCATTTTTCAGCAATAACACGATCATTACGCTCTTCGGGGGCCAAGTATTGTGAAAACACCACAAAACTAAGTTGGCTATGGGGCATTTTAATATCAAACACTGCATGACCATAACCATCTTGATCAAGCTCAAACTGGCTATAGCTAATGGCCCACTGGTCCTGCACCATGTGCCGAACCAAGGTTCGCATAAAACTCAAACGGCTCGCAAAACCCGCGCCCAAACGCTCTAAGTCCATTGCCTGTGCAGGCGGACGCAAGATAATTTGACTCATACTTATACCTCAAAACAAGCCTAGTGGCGGGCGCTAATCTTTGTTAAACAACATCTATACTACTGAGGGCCAAAACCCACAGCACAAAAATCGAGCCAGTTACGGCCCATGATTTTTTCGATTTCCACTTCGTTAAAACCTTTATCACGCAGACCCACTACAATATTGGGAAAATCAGCGCTAGTTTCAAACCAAGACAAAGACTCAGGCCAAGCCGCATTGCTAGCCGAACCCTCACCATAGTCCATTTGTTTAGTCCAACGCCCATTCCGCATCCACTCCAACACTTCAAGCGGTTGATCGAGGCACAAGTCACTGCCCATGCCCACTCGATCAATGCCCATAAGGTCGACGGTTTCTGCCACCATGGTGCAAAACTCGTCTAACCCACACTGGGGACCATTTTTTAGGTGAAACGGATACATACTAAAACCGAGCAAACCTTCACTTTCTGCCAAGGCAGACAGGACTTTATTAGACTTGTTACGCTTAGCCGGCTCAAAAAATGTGGGATTAGCGTGACTAATAACGATCGGACGCTGCGATATTTCGATGGCCTGCAAGGTGCTTTCTTCTGCACTGTGGGACATATCAACAACCATACCCACGCGGTTCATTTCTTTAATCACCACCTTACCAAAACGGGAAATACCCGCATCGGTAGCTTCATAACAACCGGCACCTAACAGGCTTTGATTATTATAGGTAAGCTGCATAATCTTTACGCCGAGCTGGTTAAATATCGCCACCAGATCAATGTCGTCTTCTATTGGAGAGCAGTTTTGGAAACCAAAGATGATGCCCACTTTATTCTGCGCATGGGCGGCTTCAATATCGGCAGCAGTATGCACAGGCACAATCAGGTCGCTGTGCATTTCAAACATGCGATTCCAGTGACCAATGTTGTACAAAGTTTCACGACAAACTTCGTGATAAGCGATGGTGACGTGCACCGCACTTAACCCACCGTCGCGCATTTGTTCAAAAACTTTACGGCTCCAATGGCTGTACTGCAAACCATCGATCATCATCATTTTAGACATATTCTGCTCTCTTTTTAGGTATTACTAGGGTTGCTTCACGGCGAAGCGTTCAGCAACCTGGCCCTCTGAAAAGGCATTAAGCCTTCATGTAAGTGGTTTTAACTTCGGTGTAAAACTCTTCCGCGTACTTGCCTTGCTCACGCGAACCAAAGCTAGAGTTTTTACGGCCACCAAATGGCACATGGTAATCGGTGCCTGCAGTTGGCAAGTTAATCATGGCACAACCGGTTTTAGCGTTACGCTTAAAGTGAGTGGCATACTTCAAAGATGTGGTGCAAATACCGCCGGTTAAGCCATATTGAGTATCATTTAAGGTAGCCAAGGCTTCTTCGTAGTCGGCAACCTTAATCACACACGCCAATGGAGCAAAGGCTTCGTCGCGGTTAATACGCATGTCGTTGGTGGTGTTAGTGAACAGCGCTGGGGTCATAAAGTAACCCGTACTGTCATCAAATTCGCCACCACAAACCAAGGTTGCGCCTTCGTCTTGAGCCAACTGGAAGTATTCTTTGTTTTGCGCAAATTGCTTTGCATCTGCAGCCGGCCCAATGGTCACGCCATCTTCCAACGCGCCGCCCACTTTTAGCTTAGCCATACGTTCTTGTACTTTAGCTACAAATTCGTCATGCACACCTGCAGTAACGATTAAACGAGAAGACGCAGTACATTTTTGGCCAGTGCCACCAAAGGCTCCGCCCACTGCACAATCTGCGGCGTTGTCTAGGTCGGCGTCATCTAATACGATCAAGGCATTCTTACTGCCCATTTCCAATTGAAACTTAACTAAGTTAGTCGCCGCTGCAACTGCAACACGCTTGCCAACAGCCAAAGAACCAGTAAAGGTAATGGCATCAATCTCTGGGGACGTAATAAGCTTCTCGCCTACACTAGCGCCAGATCCCATGACTAGATTAAATAAACCGGCTGGAATGTCTTGCTTGGCAATAATTTCCGCCAACAACACAGCACTGGCTGGCGTAAGGTTGGCTGGTTTCCAGATAACCGCGTTACCAAAGGCAAGGGCTGGGGCAATCTTCCAAGAAGCGGTGGCCGTAGGGAAATTCCATGGGCTGATGACCGTCACTACGCCCATAGGCTCGCGACGCACATCAATTTCAATGCCTGGGCGGGTTGAATCGGCAGTGTCGCCCATTTGGCGTAATACTTCAGCTGCGTAGTACTGAAAGAACTGGCCCGCACGGTATACTTCACCACGGCCTTCAGCGCGCGGCTTGCCTTCTTCGCTAGAAAGCACTTCACCAAGCTCGTCACATCGAGCAATCATTTCATCACCAATAGCCTGCAACACACGCTGCTTCGCTTCTAGGCCAGTCGCCTGCCACTCAATTTGTGCTGCGCGCGCAGCGGCAATGGCGTCATCTACCTGCGCAGCAGAAGCTTGGGCAAACGTACCCACAGATTGACTGTGGTTAGACGGATTAATGTTATTAACGGTAGACTCACCTTCAACCCATTGGCCGGCGATGTAGTTCTTTTGGACTTGGCTCATTTTAGCTCCCATGTTGCCCTGCAGGCATTCATTTGTATTAGTTAACGCTAGCTTACGCTTTTTTACTTGATAATAATAATTAATTAAATGTATTATTTGATAAGTTTAATTAGGAGGCGCCACCTATGCTACCAGATATAAAAATAGCCCAAATCAACACCTTCCTCACCGTAGCTCAATGCAAGAACTTCCGCCAAGCTGCGCGCTTGTTACATCGTTCACAACCCGCCGTAAGCTTGGCCATTAAACAACTCGAACAGCTGTTAGGCAGCCCGTTGTTCGACCCTCAACGGCATGGCGAACTCAGCGCTTTCGGCACCGTCTTTCTGCCAGAAGCCAAAACCCTCTATAAACATTACCAAGCCACACTTCAAAGCGGTCTAAGCATGGCCCAAGGACAAACAGGCACCATTAAACTAGGCGTTTTGCCTTCGGTTGCTAAAACAGTTTTGACTCAAATTATTCGCTACTTTCTGGATAAACACCCACAGGTTCATCTTCAGGTACAAGATGATAACGGTGATAACTTAAGAGACAAGGTACTGGATGGCCGCATTGATTTGGCGATCAGTAGTATTTGGCAAACCGAGCCCGACTTAATACACACACCCCTGTGTGCAGACCGAGTGGGGCTCGTTGCTCGCAAAGCCCATCCTTGGATGCAACTGGGTAACGACATTGACTGGCCTGCGCTACAAGAGCAAAAACTTATACGTAACGGCACCACGCCTTTAGTAGAGAACACGCCAGCTCACGGTTTTTTGTTGGCGCCCATGCAAGTGACCAACATGACGTCTTTAGTGGCTATGTTAGAAGCAGGTGCTGGTATTACCACGCTACCTTGGATGGCGTTCCCTAAAGACAGCACAGAGCTAGCGTTTAGACTGATTGAAGAACCACAGATTAAGCGGCACATTGCACTATTGCAGTCGCGCCATCATCAACAGATGCCCGCCACTGCAGCCTTGGAGAAAATTATTACAGAAACCTTTGCCCACCGAGGAAAGTACTTATCGGTACCTAAGCAGGTTATCAGCTAAGCACTGGTCTGAAGCCCCGTTACGACTCACTCAGGCAGTGACTATAGGCAAATACGCCGGGTATGCCACCGGTATGTAAAAACAAGATACAGTCTGAGGGGTCAAAATAACCATGACGCACCAAATCCAACAGCCCTGCAAAGGCTTTGCCGGTATAAACGGGATCAAGCAACAACCCCTCTAAACTCGCAGCTAAACGTAAGGCCTCAACCATTTGCTGGGTAGGCTGACCATAGCCCGCACCATAATATTGGTCAAAACAAATGACATGATCTTCATGCAAGTGAGGTTGTGACAAGCGGTCTTGCACCTCATGCACCAACGCCAGTACTTTGCCACACTGCTCTTCGCTAGAGCGGCTCACTGAAATACCTAATACCGGAATATCCAAGCCCGCCAAGGCCAAACCCGCAAGCAGGCCTGCTTGAGTACCCGCACTGCCTGTAGCCAAAACAATGGCATTAAAACTCAGGGTCTGGCTCTGCATTTGTTCGGCTAGTTCCAAACCACAAGCCACATAACCCATAGCACCCACGACATTACTACCCCCCACTGGCATGATATAGGGCACTTGGCCAGAGGCTGTGAGGGTTTGAGCGCGTAAGGCCATGGCCTCGTCTAAGTCTTGGCCAGCGGGCAATTGATGAACCCGAGCGCCTAATAGCTGGTTGAGCAATAAGTTCCCCGAATGCTGATAGTCCGGCTCATCCAATCCGTCAACTTGCTCTAAGAACAATTCGCAACCCAAGCCTACCTTTGCTGCAGCAGCCGCGGTTTGACGCGCATGGTTAGATTGCACGCCCCCCGCTGTAAGCAAGGTCGTTACACCTTGTTGTTGCGCATCGGCCAACAAATACTCTAGCTTACGGGTTTTATTGCCGCCCATGGCCAACCCCGAACAGTCATCCCGCTTGACCCACAATTCAGGGCCTTTGTGCAGCTGGTTAAGCCGAAGCATAGGTTCTAACGGTGTAGGCCAGTGACCCAACTGAAGCTTAGCTAAAGGTAACTTGTGCATATAATGATTACTCGCCGTAGGCTAAATTCCGTATTTGCGCACGCACTTGATCTAAGCTGCGATTAGTATCGCGGCGAAAACTATCCACCGAATCCAAGGATTGTTCCACCATAAATACCCGCTCATCCATTTGACTGGCATTTTGTTCCAAGGCAGACAATAACCTAGTCTTGCTTTCTAGCTGGCTGACGCGCCCCACAAGGGAATCAGTTTCAGCCGCACTGCTTGCAGACTCTAGTAACACCGTCATTTCTACCAACGCTTGCTCCTGTTGTTCCACTGTCGACTCCAAAACAGCCAGCGTTTGTTTTTGTTGTTGAAACGCTTGCTCCTGTTGTTCCACTGTCGACTCCAAAACAGCCAGCGTTTGTTTTTGTTGTTGAATGGTTGTTTCTAACCCTGCTACATCTTGCGCTTGCTGCTGTGCCAATTGTGCGTGACCTAAACTGGTCTTAGTTTGGTCCGACAAAGCCTTTTCGTGAACTGACACCTTACTCAATACTTGCGCCAATTTGTCTTGCACCAACACTAGCGTGTGTAATTGGTCCTCAACTTGCTGTACCGCCAGTTGACTGGCATGGGCGACTTTATCCACTTGGGTTTGTTGAGCTTGTAATGCAGTTTGCTGCTGCTCAAATAGTTGCCCTTGTGATTGTATCTGCTCTTTATGCTGCTTAACCGTGGCGGTATTATTGTCGGTCGCTTTTTGGTTTTCCTCAATCGCTGGGCGGTTAGTTCGATAAGCCACACCCCACAATTTATCGATCTCTGTATCAAGAAATTTGTTGCGTTCTTTGGCGCGGTCATCAATAAGTTTAACTTGTGTTTGTACCACAGTACCCGATTTGTTGGAATTAACGTCGGTCGCCACGACCAAGGCTTCTAGTTCGCCAATACGCTTACGGGCATGATCCAACTCGCCCCGCGATACGGTTAATAACAAATCGACGTCAGTTAGCTTGTTATAGGCCCAATAGCCCCCACTCACCACAGTCAACAGCATCAGCAACACTAAGCCCCAAAGCATACCACTAGTTTTAGCTACTACCTGCGGCGCATTGCTTGCTTGAGCGGTACGAGACGCAGCGACATGTCGCGTAGGTTGGCGTGGAGTGGCGGCTGGAGCTGTTTCGGCCTGACTGGCGCTAGGTGCAGCTTTGGAGCGCTTCGTTGTGGCTTTTATTTCGTCCGAATCGGGCATTAAACTAGGCAAATCACCGAAGTCATCATTTCTGGGCATCTACAAACTATCCATTTAATTAAGAACAAATCACATACGCTAAACATAGCACGAACTGGCGCATTTGTTGATACTGAGTTGCTGCAGAAGCCTTAGCTAACCACTATTTCTTTGATTAATACCAAAATAGGCCTAATCATTAATTGACAGGGGTCATTTTTTGACCCATAATTTAATTAGTTATTACTAATATATAAGGACCTAACATGCTTGAAGTATTCCCTTCTCAAGCCCTTTTTGGCGGCATCTTAATCGGCATCAGTGCCGCGTTATTACTTGCCTTTAATGGCCGTATTGCCGGCATTAGCGGCATTCTCTACAACCTATTGTTCAATCCACTTAGCGGTGCCGAGCGCGGCTGGCGCATTGCTTTTTTGATGGGTCTAGTAGCTGGCGGTTACTTTATGTTGCCGATTGAATTTGAGTTACGCCAAGGCTACTCTCAATGGTTGCTCATTGCTTCAGGTTTAGCCGTAGGTATTGGCACTCGGATCGGCAACGGCTGCACCAGCGGCCACGGTGTTTGCGGCGTTGGGCTCATGGCTGGCCGTTCCGTTGTTGCCACCGTCACCTTTATGGCCAGCGGCATCATCACTGTTACCATTTTACGCCAGTTTATCGGCTAGGAATTAAAATCATGCAACGTATAATTATCGCTTTAATCTCTGGCCTAATCTTTGGTGCAGGATTGGTTATTTCCGAAATGGTTAACCCCACCAAAGTACAGGACTTTCTAGACCTGTTTGGTAATTGGGACTCTAGTCTCGCTTTTGTTATGGGTGGTGCGGTGGCCGTAACACTGGTGACCTCTCGCTTTATTCTTAAGCGCAAAACACCGATTTTTGCCGAACGTTTTTACATGGCTGTAAAAACCAGCATTGATGGTCGGTTGGTTTTAGGCGCCAGCCTATTTGGCTTAGGCTGGGGTTTAAGCGGTTACTGTCCAGGCCCTGGCATACTCAACGCCATGATCAACCCCGCTGAAGCTGTGGTATTTTTGCCCGCCTTGATCATTGGTGGTTGGATAGGCCAACGTTACTCCGCATAGGTTAGCCTATCGGGTTAACAAGCCGTCCATGCGGCTAATGCTACCCATTAAGCCTTTAGTGGTACCGTCTAGGTCTCTAAAGGCTTCTTCGGCCATTGGATAGATGCCGCTCTTAGCAGGCATCTCACCTTCACGTTCTGCCAAATAACTTAGCCGTGGTATAAAAATCCATTGCAGCCACTCCCCAAAACCCATCAAATCGCAACAGAATGGCTCGGTACTCAATAGCGCATCCTCTGACGGCGCTATATCACTCCACAGCCCTAATGTCTGCAGTTCTAATTGTAATATACCGAGTTCTCGAAGAACCTCTTGATGCAAATTGGCCATGGAAAATAGTACCCTAATAAAACGGATGCCTAGTCTACCTGAGTAAAGCCTAAATGGTTAGTTCATTTGGCGGCTGTTGATCTGCCAAATCTATGGCACGATGTAAGTACGATTTCTAGGGGGCACCAAGCCACTGCTGAGCAATCACACTAAAACTGGTAATTGAGTATACTCAGGGTCAAACTGTAGCTGGTTTGTGGCCCAGATGGGCTGTACTGACCAAGTTTATCCGATACTGTATTGCCAAGCTTAAATGACAGCCTTAACTCATCTGCAAATTTGTAACTGACACCTAGGCTGTCACTATACGAACTATCGGTTGCGCTATACAAATGTGTTAAAGAGGTGGTAATACCCGTTTGGTACATGTCACTCCAGCGTAAGCTGGACGCTATATACATTTGGCCAGCAAGGTAAGTCTCTACTGTACCTGCAGCCACCAACACTAACCATTGGCTAGTATTATTTTGCCAATGGGCTTGGCTGTAGCCCAAGCCATTGTAGTACCACTGGCCACTGACACTAATTTTGTAATCTTCGGCGTCGGATAAGGTGTAACTTCCACCTAGGGTTGCTTGCTGTAACAAGTTTTGGCTACGGTCACTGGCATCAGCACTCGCATCAAGGGCGTCACTGAGCACACCATGATGCAGCACATATTCTCCATACCATTTACCCCACGGTTCAGGTTGAGCAATGGTCAGAGCGATACTGTTTTGGCCATCGTTTTTAGCCACCAGCCCAACACTGACTTCTGCAGAATCCAATAACCACTCACCCTTTAGAGCCACATCATAGTGGCCCTTTTGATCATCAATAAGGTAAACATAGTAATTATTTGTTGCTTGAGGCCAATGTAGTTTAACCGCATCGGTTCCTTTTCGATCAGCTTCAGGGGCTCTGGAGTCTACTCGGTCAGAGCTAATTAAATCTGCAGGGCTGTAATAAACGCCAGCGCCCCAATGAAGTGTTTGACGGCCTGTACGGGTGTATACTTGGTCTAAAAAACTGGCATCAACAAAACCTTCTCTTAGGCCTATGCTGGCTTTGTCTTCATTAACATCATAGTCTGTCTTAAGCAGTAGTCGATACGCAGGCTGAGGTCGAACATCTATGCTTATTACGCCGCCCGCTGTGACCTTAGTTTTAGTTTGGGTCGCGCGTGATGCGGCATTAACCATGCTATGTTTAGCTGTTACCGCAAAACTTCCGGTAACGGTCACGGGTTCGCCTGCGGTGAGAAAGTCCTGCGCAAGGTCCACTTGATCAATGGTTGACTGCTCAATCAACCCATCGCCACCAAAAAGGCTGGCATCGTCAAACAGTTCGTCTCCAGCATGCACTGTTGTAGCCGTTGTTAAGCCGATAAGCATCACCATTGAAACTGCTGTTTTCATGACTATTCTCCTTTGCGTTATAGGGGCTAAAGGTTAACTCGTTCGACATAAGCTTTAGTGAAGGTTGAATCGGATAAGAGTGCTGTGCTCACTTGATCATATATAAACGTGGTTTTATTGCCAATAATCACTTCGTCTACAAAAATACGTTTGGTGGCAACATAAATATCGCCTGATTTAGTGAAAGATGGAAAATACACACTGCGCATCAACTGATCACTAAGGCTATATTCCTGTGTTTTTAGAATAAGGTTGGGTTGTTTTAATACGTACAAGACCTTTTTAGGAAAGGTGACCTCTTCATGTTTTGCTTCTAGGGTGAGTACATACACTGGATATTGGCCAAGTTGGCTTTCAACTTGTGTCACCACAGTGTAATCATTATCGAGGCTGGATCGTTTGAAATCTGAATTACGGGCACTAGAGCCGTCAAAGCGATCTTTCATGGACTGATGGGAAAACTTGCGACTTTCAGGATCATAAAACCACAACACGTCTTCGATACGCAGGTAACCTTGACCGGTTTTATAACTTGGTTGTTGGAACAACATTAAAAAAGTATCAGCACGGTCACGCCTAAACATACGCACCACCCGTTTGTCAGACCCTTCGTCGACATCTTCTTTAATCATGGTCGCCACCATGGATACATCTACATCTTTGCGATTAGTGTTGTCATCTATATTTTGGAGGATGGTGTTTTCAGCCATAGCCAGCGGTGCAGACAAAGCCACAAGCAGCACTAAAACAGTGTTAAATTGCATTTTTAGGGTCATATAAAATCCTGTTAGATCAAAACCAATACGCCCAATATAACCCATGCCACATCAACAACAGGGCCTTTTTACACATTTCTGACAGTATTTACCAAAAATTTACTGGATCTACCCTTAACTAAACAGTGACTCATTTGGCATACTCAACACTGACTAATCACCTTTGGAGTTTTCCATGTCGTTTATCGATTTTCAACAGGTCCACAAAACCTACCCGTTAGGTAAAACCGAAGTACATGCGTTACGCGGTATTAGCCTGCAGGTTGATGAAGGTGATTTTGTTACCATCAGTGGCCCATCCGGTTCGGGAAAGTCAACCATACTCAATATGATTGGTTGTATCGACACGCCATCCCAAGGTGACGTCATCATTGACGGGGTTGCCACTTCTAGCCTTAATGATCAGCAAATCACTCATTTACGTCACCAGAAATTAGGCTTCATATTCCAAAACTTTAACCTCATCCCGGTACTCAGCGTGTACGAAAATGTGGAGTTCCCTCTATTATTGGGTGCTGGAAAAAACGACCCATACGCCAGTTGGTCTGCCCAAGAAAAACGCCAGTGGGTACAACACCTATTGCAAGAAGTAGGTTTAGGAGACTACGCCACTCGCAAACCTGCAGAATTATCCGGTGGTCAACGGCAACGGGTTGCCATTGCTCGCGCCTTAGCCACTAAACCTGTACTTGTATTGGCCGATGAACCCACAGCCAACTTAGATTCTAAAACCGGCGATCAAATTATTACACTGATGCGTGACATGAACCAAAGCTTAGGCACCACCTTTGTATTTTCCAGCCATGACCCACAAGTGCTCGATGTGGCCGACCACGTGGTGAAAATCATCGATGGCCAGGTGGACGCAGACTACAGAACCTGTACCCTTTGAGGACATGAGTATGTTAGCAAAACTGGCCGTACGAAACTTACTCCAACACCGATCAAAGAGTTTGATTGTGGGTGCATTAATGGCTCTTGGTGTGGCCTTACTGGTGGTAGGCAACTCCATTATGGTGTCGCTAGATAACAAGATGGAAGCCAGCTTTACTCACGAATATAGCGGCGATTTATTTATTTATCCAGACAAAAAAGCGATCGAACTGCAAACTAAAAAGCCATCTATAAACCGGAAAAAGCAGACTGCGGACGCCAATCGTTCAGGCCCTCAAGGCGCTGAAAGCAACGCAGATGAACAAGACAATACCAACATTTTTCGTAGCTTTGGCAGTGGTAAAAAAACCGTATTGCCAGACTATACAATCAATAGAGACGACCTATTGGCGCTGCCTTACATCGATCAGATTTCCCCTCAAACCGTGGGCATGGGCCGCATTGAAAACGGCCTAGGCGCGCAAACCGTGAGTCTATTTTGGGGGGTAGACCCTGATGCATGGCAACAGCTCGGCTTTAGTCAGTACCTCACCTGGCACACGGGCAATTTTTGGGCTAATGATGAACAAGGCATTGCTATTAATCGCCAAGTGGCCGACGCCTACCAACAAAGTTCGGGGCAAACATTAAAAGTGGGCGATGAAATTCAGGTCTCGGTGAGTGGTGATGCCGGCACTAAAATACGCAGCCTTGTTGTGTCGGGCATATTTTCTTTTCACAGCAACGCTGCCCCGCAACTCAACATCATGAGTTTGGTTAACTTATCCAGTAGCCAAGCTCTGTTTAGCTTAACCACTGACACTGACTCAGCAAGTCAATTAACCGCTGCCGATGAAGCCTTAATTACTAATGTGAGTGACGATAGTCTGTTTGCTAATCAATTATTTGTTGCGTCCACTGACCTAGTGATCGACGCCAATCAACTCGAAGCAGAACTGAGTTCCAGCTTGGCTAGACATCGTAGCCAAACGCAAAACGCGCCACATGAGTTCCACTTTATAGCGGTACAACTGTCAAAGGGCGAGGATACGCTGCAAGCTCAAACTTTATTGCAAACATGGATCCAAGAAAACGGCCTACTGTGGAAGGTGGGCGATTGGCAACAAGCCGCAGGCTTCGTTGCCGCCATGGCCAGCAGTATCGGCTGGATACTTAATGGAGCCATGGTCTTGATTGGTGTCATTGCCATAATCATCATTATGAACACCCTCGTTATTTCCGTCACTGAGCGACTCACCGAAATTGGCACCATGCGAGCTATAGGCGCGCAGAAATCCCTTGTGCGCCGACTAATTATTTTAGAAACCCTAGTCTTATCGGTTTCAGCGAGCGTTGTTGGCGTTATCATCGGGGCGCTGACTATTGGTTTATTACACTGGCTGGGGCTTAATCCACCGGGCGATTTTTTTGCGTTGTTATTGGGCGGGCAAGCGTTACACCCAACACTTGCAATACAAGAAACCTTCAACGCTGTATTGATGATGGTGTTAGCCGCATTAATTGCTAGTTACTACCCCCTGACCATAGCCTTAAAAGTGAACCCTGTGGTGGCAATGGAAGGCTGATCTCGCCTTTTAATGCCTATACACAATAAGTTTAGGAAACCTAACATGACATGGTTAAGATTAGCTTTTCGTAACGTCTTTAGACAAAAAAAGCGTAGCATTTTATTAGCTAGCGCAATTGCTTTTGGCATGCTCGCTATCACCTTGCTGAACAGTCTCACGTTAGCGATGGGTACGGCAGTAAAAACAAATTTTAGCGCCGCATTAGGAGGCCATGTGTATATTTCTGGTGAGGTCGTATCTCCTCGCTATTACACGAGCAACCGAATCAACGAACCTGAGTTTATTCAACAACTGATTGCAGACTCTGGTTTTGATTTAGTCGAAGTAAAATATCGATCAAACGTGCGCGGGCAAGTGATTTTTGGCAGCCAGTCGGACTCAATCAGTATTCAAGGTATAGACCTTAACAATGAAACTAAACTTGCCAAACGTATTGAGGTGCGGCGAGGCAACTTTAGTCAGTTACGACAAAGCAATACCATCGCACTGCCCGTTAAACAGGCGCGCGCCCTAGGCGCCAACATAGGTGACACTGTGTTAGTTAAAGCCAATACCACCAGCGGCCAGCAAAATCTCTTACAATGGCAGTTGGTGGCCATTATTGTAGACCAAGGCAGCTTTGGACGCAGCAACGCTTATGCCAGCCTTAGTTCTGTTAATCAACTCATCAACATCGAGACCAACGAATTCCAAAAAATAAATTTGGTATTGTCCGACATGAACCAAATGCAGCAAGTTACCGACACCTTAAAGCGCCAACTCGCCACATTAAATAAAGCCAAACCAGAGGTAGAAGAGTCGGGACTATTTTCTGGAATGCGCCGCATGGGTGGCACCGGCAGTACCTATGTCGACAACCCTTGGCAGGGCACACAGTTTGAAGTCACCAATTTAGACGATGTGACTCAACAGGTCATGAGCCTTGTGAATACATTGGACTGGATCGCTAAAGCCATATTTGTGATTATGCTATTGATCACCCTTGTGGGCATTTCCAATAGTTACCGTATGGTCTTGTTAGAACGTATTGCAGAAATCGGCAACATGCGCGCCATGGGTGCTCAAGCCAACAATGTATTTCGCCTGTTTATCTACGAAGCAGGGATGCTTGCGATTTTAGGCACCAGCGCTGGTTTAGTGGTGGCTCAAATAGCCATTACGGTCATCCAGGAGCTTACCTTTACTGGTCGAGGCCCACAAACAATGTTTACCGTGGCAGGGTCTATTCCCGCATCGTTAGACCTAGTGAGCGTTGCTTTGAGCAGCGCACTGATCCTTATTATGTGTTTATTAGCGGCTTATATTCCGGCCCGCAATGCGGCCAAACTAGATCCCGCAGAAGCCTTACGCACAGGCACTTAGAAAGGCCTTGCCAAGCAACCAAGATGCTGGCACTCTTGCAGCCATAACTGCAGAGGAGCATGGTTATGGTGGGTTGTTTAAAGTCGCTGTATGACGAGCAAGGGTTTCTGACCGGTGTGCCCATTATTAGTCCTGAAGAAGCGCTATTGCACCGCGCTAACCTAGAACAGGTTGAAGCGCAGCGCGGGCCTATGCACTACCAATATAAAGTGCACACGGTAATGCAATCACCCTATCAGTTAGCAACCCTACCTAATTTATTAGATATAATCGAACAGCTTCTCGGCCCCGACATACTGCTGTATAGCGTGGCCTACATCATCAAAGAAGCCCACAGTGAAAGCCACGTAAGCTGGCATCAAGACCTGACTTATTGGGGTTTAGATTCCGACGCCCAAGTCAGTGTCTGGTTAGCTTTATCTGACGCCAGCGAAGCCAGTGGTTGTATGCATATGATTCCCGGCAGCCACACCAGCGGCCAGCAACAACACCACACAACCCAAGACAAAAATAACGTGCTGTTAAGCGGCCAAACGGTGACCAATTTAGACACTACCAACGCTGTAGTGACCTCGCTAGCCGCAGGCCAAGCCTCGTTGCACCATGGCTGGACCTTACATTCATCCAAACCCAACACCAGTGATGACCGGCGTATCGGTTTAAACATCCAATACATACGCCCCGAAGTACGGCAAATAAAGCAGGACTATGATTCCGCCATGCTGGTGCGTGGGGTGGATCAATATCACCACTTCCATCAAGACCGGCCTGCACAAACCGCCTTTGACCTAGACGCTTGGCATTACCAACAAGACTTGGATGCCAATCTTAAAGCCATCCAAGGTAATACATCACAATAATCAGGCGGCAAGCACTATGACTACAGTCAGCTTCACACAAATGAAACACGGCACCCACGCAGACTACGCAATGCTACAAGAACTTGAGCACCCGTTTCATGCTAAGACGGCGCAACGATTACTTAACGAGTTGGAACGTCAAGGCCAAGACAGCCTAGATGGGTACCCTATCAGTCGTTTAGGTCACGCCCTGCAATCGGCTACGCGCGCATGGCAGGACGGCGCAGACGATGATTGGATTGTGGCCGCCTTACTACACGACATAGGCGACGGCCTTGCGCCTCAAAACCATGACCGTATGGCGGCAGAAATCATCCGGCCATTTGTGCGCGAAGAAGTCACCTGGGTGATCGAACACCACGGCGCCTTTCAAATGATTTATTACGCCCACCACTTACACGGTTGGAATCCTAACGAGCGCGACCAATATAGCCATCACCCCTGTTACCCAACGGCAGTCGATTTTTGTGAACGTTGGGATCAAAATTGCTTTGACCCCAACTACAAAAACCAACCATTGGCGTTTTTCGCCCCTAAAGTACACGCTGTGTTCGGCCGCAAGGCATACGCCGACGATGTGATTAGATCGGGTGAAGTGCTCGGCCTTGGCTCTGCACTGAGCTAACCGCCCGAAAGCATCATATCCGCACCCTTTGCTGCAATCATCATAGTAGGTGCAGACGTATTGCCACTGGTGATACGCGGCATTACCGAGGCATCCATCACGCGTAAGTTAGCCATTCCTTTCACTTTGAGAGTGGCTGGATCTACCACGGCCATATCGTCAATGCCCATCTTACAAGTGCCTACGGGATGGTATACCGTGGTGGCCGTTTGACGTAGATAATCAAGAATTTGTGTATCCGTTTGAACCGCGTTGCCTGGCGCCATTTCTTCGCCTCTTAAGTGATCAAATTTTGGAGATGCAAGTATTTCGCGGGCTTTCTTTACTGCTTCTACCAATACATTTTGATCTTGTTGGTCAGCCAAAAAATTGAAATCAATCCGCACCTTGCAGCGGCTGCCATCATTGGCCAAAGTCACCGTGCCAGTGCTACGGGGCCGCAACACACAAGAGAATACCGAATAGCCATGCCCCCATTCGAACTTTTTGCCTCGGTGACTACGGTACAAAGGGGTAAAATGAAACTGTACATCCGGCTCCGCGTCAAGGCTGCTTTGGTCAGCAGATAACGCCATGGCAGTTTTAGCAAACCCACCTGCCTCTACATAGTTGGTGGTCCACCAACCTTTTTTGGCCAAAAAATACTTAAAGGGTGCCGGCAACACATGGGGCAATAGGGTTTTTAAAGACAGCCCCATGGTGTCGGGTTTAGCCGAACGCACAGTAACCATGCTATCAACATGGTCTTGCAAATTTTTGCCCACGCCAGGCACATGCTGCTGGCATGTTATACCTAGGGTTTCAAGTTCATCCTGGTCACCAATACCTGAGGCCAACAAAATTCGTGGCGAAAGAATAGTGCCACCACACAATATAACTTCTTTATTACACATCAATTGCTGGTGAGAATCCTGCCGTTCGATGTCTAAACCAGTCACTCGCTCGCCGTCAATATGTAACGAACTCACTTGTGTGTGGGTCATAATAGTCAAATTTTTGCGCGTCAGAATAGGCTTAACAAAGGCGGTATAACTACTCACTCGCTCGCCGCGATTCTGTTTGACGTTATAGATGCCCAAACCGAGTTGCGACGGCCCATTGAAATCTGTATTTTCCGGTAATCCAGCGGCGGTGCCCGCAGCTACAAAAAGCTTAACCACTGGGTTAGGGTCCTGCTGCTTAGATACCTGTAGCTCACCATCAAAACCGTGATACTCGGCACTTTGGCCGACTTGGTTGGCCTCCATACGTTTAAATATAGGCAACACCTCATCATAGGACCAACCGGCACATCCTAACGCCGCCCAGCCGTCATAATCTTTGCGATTACCGCGAATGTACACCATGCTATTAATGGCACTAGAACCGCCTAATGCCTTGCCACGGTTAACGTTCATTCTACGATTATTAAGGTGTTTTTGGGGCACACTTACAAAGCTGTAGTCGTAAGTCTTATTACCGTACAGACCAAAAATACCCGCAGGAATACTCACTAAAGGGCTCTTGCCTGTGCCTCCGGCCTCGATTAAACATACACTCACCGATGCATCGGCACTGAGTCGATTTGCCACCACACACCCTGCGGATCCTGCACCGACAATGATATAGTCGTACCTTGTGTTATTTGCCGTCAAAGCATAGCCCTGTGTTGTTGAGTTTTAACATTAGACCAGTATTTCAACACTATCATTGAGACTAATCATGCCACCCTTGATCACTGTCAAATTAATCCCAAATCCCACGCTTGCGCCTTCCAAGCGGCGATACTGAGCCAAGGTGCGCAGCGGTTCTTGTTGAGGGTGTCGCTGCAAAGTGACAGGATCGATAGTGGTTAACACGCAACGTTCACAGGGGTATGCCACTTCCAATTCACACGCCCCTATACGAATTTTTTGCCACGCATCTTCAATGTCTGCAACCGTGTTGTTAACCACTAAATTTGTACGAAAACGATCCATTCCAATAGGGCTTTCCAAACGCTGATTCAAAGCTGCTAACGAGGCACTGGTAGTAAGCAATAATGGCTGAGCATCGGCAAATGAGGCCGCCGTTTGCGCACCAGAACCCAGACCTACACTTGCGTTATAGACAAGCCGACAAGGCATTTCCAAGTATGCACTTAAGGCTGCGTCCAAGGCCGGATTTTGGGACCAAGCAGTGAGTGGCTCATCGCCCCAGTGCTGAACCAATAACTCTTGTTGAGGTTGCGGTTGTAACGGCAGTAAAAAATCACCATACGGCATTTCAACCACTAAACTGCCTGCATCTATACGGCTAGTAATGTGCAACAATTTTGGGTACTTACGTGAGGTAAGCATGGCATTATCTACGCCCACCAGCATCCAGTGCCGATCGTAGGCAACACCGGTATTGAACAAATAACTGGAATTCAAGGCAATGGGGTGCGTCGATTTGATCGGATACGTATTGATGTGAGAAAGGTACAATATGAGCTCCAGAAATAGGTTAACGTATGTAACAGACTTAGCTACCCTGCCGCTTGCTTATTACTTCGGCCATCAAACACAGCATTTCCCACATCATGGTCACGCCCACCAACGCCGTATTACCACTGGGGTCAAAAGGTGGCGCCACTTCCACCACATCAGCCCCAACAAGGTTTAAACCACGTAGATCCCGTAACATGGCTTGTGCATCGTGTGTGCTAATACCGCCAATTTCAGGTGTTCCAGTACCGGGGGCATAAACTGGATCTAGGGCATCAACATCAAAACTCACGTAGGTTTTGCCATCACCCACAATGCGCCGTGCTTCTTGCATCACCTTGTCTGGTCCAAGGTCCATGTATTCCTCAATCTCGATGACTCGGATCCCTTGCTCTAAACCCCAATCTTTATCTTGCGCTGTATAAAGGGCGCCACGTATGCCAATTTGTACCGTGCGTTTAGGGTCTAATGCACCTTCTTCTATGGCCCGTCTAAAGGGCGTGCCATGGGTGTATTCAAAGTCGCCAAAATAGCGATCCATGGTGTCTGTGTGAGCATCAAAATGAATCATTCCAAGAGGCTCTGCGTGAACTTTGGCCAACGCCCGTAATATAGGCAACGATAACAAATGATCACCACCCGCTGTAAGCGGCATAATGCCTTGGTCACACACTTGGTCATAAAACCGTTGAATGCGGTCGATGGAATCCATCAAATCTACAGGGTTCACCGGCGTGTCCCCTAAGTCAGCACAGTTAGCCAGCTCATAAGGCGCAATACCATGCACGTGATGCACGTTGCGTGTCATCGTCGATAGGTCGCGCATCTGCCTAGGCCCGTGCCTTGCACCAGCTCTATTGGTGGTGCCGCCATCCCAGGGTACCCCAATGATGCCAATATCAATGTCATTGACGTCGGGCAAGGCCACATAAGGTAACCTCATAAACGTAGCAATGCCTGCAAACCGCGGTAGCACGTGCCCAGAAATAGGTTTGTTATTCATAACTTAGGCCCTGTTGTTCTATCCATGGTGACCACTTCAGTTTAATAGACCATCATAGAGGTTGCAATCTTGCGGGATTTTAGAGTTTCAGAAATAAAAAATGCCCTGCTAAGAAAACGCACAGTCGGGGCAAAACCCGGATAATTCATGTATTCTTACGGAACAAAGTCAAATGGCAATATCATTCCTACAACCAAAACATTATTGTGGAAACAGGATTTATTGCAGAGCCTAATTGAACAAGAATGGTTAATATGAATTTCTATTTTCGTATCGTCTGCGCACTAATTGCATCCGTAATGGCAACTCACGCGCTGTCTCAAGACCTATCAGGTTGGTCTGATAAGACTGTGTGTAGGCTAGCCTCTAGCCAACAGGGTGCCCCTCAGTATCTTCAAGAAGCTAAAAATAGAGGGCTAAGTTGTGGAAGTGGGGTTGCCAAACCACAAAGCTCAACTACAGCCAACAATAGCTCTGCAATGTTTAGTCAAGACTTCGAAAATGGAAATCAGCGTGACATCCAAGTAGATGATAATACAAAGAACAAGTGGCACATAAAACAGGATAAAGATGGCAATTCTATCTATTGCAACGAATCAACAAATGATTGGTCTGACTTCAACCTTGGAAGTAAAGACGGGTATGATTACTCCATTTCATACAAAATGAAATTTACTGCCGGTAAAGAAGGTCAGTTAGAAACGCATATTAGAAAAACAAATAATGGTGATTACAGGGCAAGTATTTATAGTTTTTCTGGACGGACCAACATAGAATTTGCTAAGTCCGCCGACAGGTTCTATGAGAGCATAGCTAGCGGTATTGCATCGGTTAAAGTAGATGAATGGTCGGAAATTCAATTGATTGCCTCAGGTAACAATATCAACTATCTCGTTGATGGAAAAATTGTTGCTAGCGCTACGGATAGTAGAGCAAAAAACGGCTTTGCAATGATTGCCGTCGCACCTCATTCAGAAGTCTGTCTAGATGATATTGTTGTCAATGAAATTAATGTAAAACCTACCAAACTAAAATCTGATGCAATAACTTTCTTTGATCAGGCGTTTGAAATACCCGACAACATTGCATCGCAACCAAACGATGCAACCATTTCTTATTATTATAAGAAAAACGACACACTGCGTTTGCAATCAGAAGCATACAAAATAGATCCATCTAACAACCCAGTCAAATTCGTTAAAAAAGTTGAACAGCATAAAGTAATTGACCGTGAAATGGCGACTAAAACGGCGTTTAGCTATCTGTATTATGACGATGGCTTAGTAATTTATGATGCAATGCCCCCTGATGGTCGCTTTTCAATGGTATTGGATAATAGTTCTTACTTTTCATCTCATTCAATGGGTAAAAGTATAACGTCCTATGTCATTGGTCACGCCATTTGCGAAGGCTACATCGAATCTATAGACGCACCAATATCAGATTGGCCCTTAATGGAAAATACACTTTATTATGGCCAACCTTTGATTAAACTTTTAAATATGAATGCTGGGGATACGAATGTCATTAAGATTTGGGCAGGAAAATTTATTAAAACGGGACGGAATATTCATGGTAGTGAAGCTGCAGGTGGTCTAAGCTCATTTGCAAAAAACCCACTAGAACTAGCTAACACAAAGCCAATTAGCGCGCCTAGATTTTCTTACAGCAACTTAACAGCTGACGTTTTATTTAACTACATGATGCATCGTGTAGGTCCAGACTTTGACAGTTTTATTACTAACTTTTATCAAAATAAAGTTAGAATAAAACACCCAATTTATTTAGAAATGAATCCACTCGAGGGTCGACCAGATTTTGCATCAACACAAGACCGAATAAAGCAGGGTGTTGGCCGTTATGGAGTCAGTGCCACACGGTATGATTACCTGCGTATTGCAAAGGCGATGGTGGATGATTGGCAGCATGATACTTGTGAAGGTGCGTACCTAAAAAGTATTTATGACCGACGAATAACAGCTAAAACAGGTAACCGCCGTGTTGATACATGGCCCAAGAAGGATCGCAGATGGGGTGAAGCCGATTTCAGTAGCGTCTCTAATAAGTATGCGGGTCAATTTTGGAGTGATGCAGCAGGCCTGAGTGGGCGCAATGTTTTGGTGATGACTGGAGCTAATGGCCAAACAATTGCTATGGATATGGATAAATCTCGGATCGTTGTTATAAGTGCAGGTAAGGCACTTCACGTTAATCAAAAAAAACTAGCCTATGAGCCATTAAAATATGGTCGCATTCGTTAACCCGATATACTGGGGTGACGAGACAGGCGCCGTAGATTAGAACAGCCTAGTTAAGAGATAATACTCAAAACTGGAGCAAATTAAATGACCACAAGAAAGAACTACCCGAAAGAATTTAAATTAGACGCCATTAGTTTGGTGCTCGAACAAAAATAGACCCGGCAGCTAAAGCGGTAAACCCAAACCGCTGGTCTGGAGAGACGAGAAACTGGGATCATATTGAGGCCGTGGAGCTAAGCCCACAAAAGCCTACAATAGAAGCAGTAAAGAACGCAGCATAAATATTGAGAAAAGAGTGCCAACTATCTTAAAAAACGCCGTGTGCCACATGGACACAACCTATTGTATGCCGATTGGCTTTACGAGTAAAAAGTCCATGTAGCCATTCATGTGCTACCACACCATATCACAAACAAAAACAGCCTCCAGCAATTAACCGTAACCAGCTGTTTTTATTACAAAATTTTTTAGGACTAGGCGAATTATTCGCCAGCCGGCTGGCTCACCCTTCGGGCCTCACTGGCTACGCTCGCACGTTGTCTACGCGGGCTGCGCCGCTGCAGCTCGAATCGGGCGCTTCGAATAGCTTATCTACAAACAAAAATGCCCCGCTAAAAAAGCGAGGCATTTGAATTTGGTAGGACTAGGCGAATTCGAATCGCCGACCTCATCGATGTCAACGATGCGCTCTAACCAACTGAGCTATAGTCCTAGAAAGTCTAGAGCGCGAATAATACGGATTTTATGCCTTGATTTCAAGCTGTTTTTCCACGTTTTGCGCTTTTTAGCGGCTCATCAACTGGCCCTTAAGTTGGTGCAATTGGTCTCGGTATCGGCCGGCTTGCTCAAACTCCAAATTCTTCGACGCTTCGTACATGGCATCTTCAGTTTGGTTGATGAGTTTAGCGAGTTGTTTGCTGTTTAACTGGTTGCTATCAGTAGTGTAATCCAGCCTTTTTTCAGCCACTTTTTTGTTCGATTTACCATCGCGGCTTTTACCCGAACCCGGTGCATAAGCACCTTCCATAATGTCTTGTACCGACTTAATAACGCCCCTTGGCGTAATATTATTAAGCGTATTGTGCTCTATTTGTTTCACCCGTCGTCGCTCAGTTTCGTCCATGGCCTTTTGCATCGAGCCAGTTATACGTTCGGCATACAAAATAGCGCGGCCATTTAAGTTACGGGCAGCACGGCCTATGGTTTGAATGAGCGAACGTTCTGAGCGTAAAAAGCCTTCTTTGTCGGCATCTAAGATGGCCACAAGGGATACTTCGGGCATGTCTAAACCTTCTCGGAGTAAGTTGATGCCAATTAACGCGTCAAACTCACCTAAACGCAAGTCACGGATGATTTCCACTCGTTCTACGGTATCGATGTCGGAATGGAGGTACCTCACTCGCACGCCATGTTCATGTAGGTAGTCGGTAAGGTCTTCGGCCATACGTTTAGTTAAAACCGTGGCCAACACCCGCTCGTTTTTGGCAGCCCGTATACTAATTTCCGACATTAAGTCATCTACTTGAGAGGTAGCTGGACGAATTTCGATTTGCGGGTCTACCAAACCTGTGGGTCTAACTACCTGCTCAACCACACGATCGGCCTGTTCTTGTTCGTACACACTAGGCGTGGCTGAAACAAAGATCTTCTGGGGTGCAATACTCTCCCACTCTTCAAACTTCATAGGCCGATTGTCAAGTGCAGTAGGCATACGAAAACCGTATTGCACTAAGGTTTCTTTACGCGACCGGTCGCCTTTATACATAGCACCCAATTGAGGCACAGTGACGTGGGACTCGTCCATTACCAACATGGCATCGGCGGGCAGATAATCAAACAAGGTTGGCGGCGGTTCACCCGGCTTACGACCGGAAAGATAATGAGAGTAATTCTCTATACCAGAACAAAAACCCAGCTCGCGAATCATTTCAATGTCGTAGCGGGTGCGCTGATCTAAACGCTGTTCTTCGACCAATTGATTGTTGTTACGAAAATATTCGAGACGATCTTTAAGCTCCACTTCAATTTCATCAATGGCCGCCAACAAGGTTTCCCGTGGTGTTACATAGTGCGTTTTCGGGTACACGGTGAGGCGCGGCACTTTGCGCAATACTTGTCCTGTGAGTGGATCAAAATAACTGAGCTGTTCAATTTCATCATCAAACAACTCTATACGGACAGCTTCTTCATCAGATTCTGCAGGGAAAATATCAATCACATCACCGCGCACCCGATAAGTGGCGCGATGAAAATCAAGGTCATTACGTTTGTATTGTAACTCCGCCAAACGGCGCACTAAATCACGTTGTTCCCAGGTGTCACCACGGTTAAGGTGCAACACCATCTTGTGGTAAGACTCCGGATCTCCCAAACCATAAATGGCCGAAACGGTGGCTACAATAATGGTATCGGAGCGTTCTAACAATGCTTTGGTGGCCGACAACCGCATTTGTTCTATGTGTTCGTTGACTGATGAATCTTTGTCGATAAATGTGTCGGAAGCCGGCACATAGGCTTCTGGCTGATAATAGTCATAGTATGAAACGAAGTATTCCACCGAATTGTTAGGGAAAAAATCCTTAAACTCGCCGTACAATTGCGCCGCCAAGGTTTTGTTATGCACCATGACAATGGTGGGGCGCTGCACCTTATTGATCACCTGAGCGATGGTGAAGGTTTTCCCTGAGCCGGTTACGCCCAACAACGTTTGGGCAGCTAGCCCAGCGTCTATGCCTTCCACCAACTCTTTGATCGCAGTGGGTTGATCCCCTGCAGGTTCAAATTTAGAGGTTAATTCAAACGGACGATTCATTATTCTGTTCATTTCGATTCATTATGTAAGGCCCAGCGTGATACCCTACCCAGCAAACCCAATAGTATAACGGAGTTCCACCCGTGACGTGGCCACTTTCGCAGCGAATTCAATCTTTTCAGCCTTCGGCTACCGTCAGCATCAGCAACCTTGCGGCGCAAATGACGGCCGACGGAAAAGACGTGATTAATTTAGCAATGGGCGAACCTGATTTTGACACCCCAGAGCACATTATCACGGCTGCCGCTCATGCCATGCAAACAGGTCAAACCCGCTATACACAAGTGGGTGGCACCGCATCGTTACGGCATGCTATCTGTACTAAATACGCCCGTGAAAATCAGCTGCATTACCAACCCTCTCAAGTGTTAGTGAGTAATGGCGCCAAACAAAGCATTTATAACCTAACCGTAGCTTTGTTAGAAGCTGGCGATGAAGTCATCATCCCAGCGCCTTACTGGGTGTCGTACAGTGCAATGGTCACTATGGCTGGTGCTACGCCCGTTATTTTGCAATGCCCCAGCGAACAACAGTTAAAAATGACCCCAGAGCAGCTTGAGGCAGCCATTACACCGGCCACTAAGCTATTGATGCTCAACAGCCCCAGCAACCCCAACGGGCAAGCTTATCAAGCACACGATTGGCAAGCCCTAGGCGAAGTAATACGGCAGCACCCACAGTTAATTGTGATGAGTGACGATATATATGAGCATATTTATTGGGCCAAATCGCCACTCACTGGCCTGTTGAACGTTTGCCCAGATCTAGCGGACCGATGTGTATTGGTGAATGGCGTATCTAAAGCCTATGCTATGACCGGCTGGCGTATTGGTTACGCGGTGGGTCCAGAGAACATCATTGCGGCCATGACCAAAGTACAGGTGGAATCGAGTTCTTGTGCCAGTAGTATTAGCCAAGCGGCCGCAGAGGCGGCATTAAACGGCCCGCAGAACTTATTGCAGCCTATGTTAATGGCTTACCAACAAAGACATAACTATGTGCTTGCCCAGCTTAGCGCGATCCCAGGCATTGACGTGTTACCAAGCCAAGGTACCTTTTACACCTTTCCTAATTGCCAACAAGCCATTGAGCGCCTAGGTTATGAGGACGATGTGGCCTTGGTTAAAGCCATCCTCACCCACACTGGTGTGGCGTTAGTGCCCGGCAGCGCCTTTGGTATGGCGGGTCATTTTCGTTTGTCTTATGCCACAGACTTGACGTTATTAAAGACCGCCTGTGAACGGTTAACTAGATTCTTCAAAACCTAAACTCAATGGGACTTTACTGCTGCTGCATTTTCCACAACCGTGCGTAGTGGTCGCTTTGGTTGAGTAGCTGTTGATGACTGCCTTGCTCTACTATTTTGCCATCGTCAATGACCAAGATACGGTCCGCGTCAATGATGGTAGAGAGCCTGTGAGCAATCACTAAGGTGGTTTTGTTTTGTGAAATTTCTGCCAGGGCTTCAAGAATACTGCGTTCCGACTCCGAATCAAGTGCCGATGTGGCTTCATCAAACAATAAAATGGGTGGATTTTTGAGCAATACACGGGCAATGGCAATACGTTGTTTCTCACCGCCGGACACTTTTAAACCACGCTCTCCAACAACCGTTTCTACACCATCAGGAATCGATTCTACAAACGTACGTAGTGCGGCCATGTCGATGGCTTTCCATATGGTTTCATCGCTGGCTTCAGGGCACCCATAAGCCACGTTATTCCAGATGGTGTCGTTAAACAGCACCGTATCTTGTGGCACCACACCAATGGCTTCACGCAGACTAAGCTGTTGCACACGGCGTAAATCTTGATGATCAATGGTAATGGAGCCGCTGTTGACGTCGTAAAAACGAAATAATAATCGCCCTATGGTGGATTTACCGGAACCACTGGGGCCCACAATAGCGACTTTTTCGCCTGGAGCAACTTTAAAGCTCAGTTGCTTTAGTATCTGGCGCTGGCTTTGATAGGAAAAATCAACCTGAGCAAACTCAATCGCCGCGCTTGAGACCTTTATAGGTTCTGCCTTGAGTTGATCTTTTATGGTGGGTGCCCGTTTCAGCAAACCAAACATATTCTCTACGTCTGACAATGCACGACGAATTTCTCGGTAGATAAAGCCTAAGGCATTGAGCGGCACAAACAGTTGTAACAGGTACATGTTGACCATTACCAAATCACCAATGGTCATGGTGTCTTCGGCCACGCCTTTGGCTGCAAGGTACATGAGCGCCGTAACTCCCAAACCGATAATCAGAGCCTGGCCTGAGTTAAGCAGCGCAAGTGACAAACGATTATCGACCCTGGCTTGCTCCCATGCTTTTAGGTTGACATCGTACTGCTGGGCTTCAAAGGCTTCGTTATTAAAATACTTCACCGTTTCGTAGTTCAATAAACTATCAACTGCGCGAGTACTGGACTTACTGTCTAGGCGGTTCGCTTCTTTCACAAAGCGTGTACGCCATTCGGTGGTTTTTATGCTAAATACCACATAGGCCACCACACACACCAAAGTCACAGCAGAAAACCAAGCGTTAAACGCGAAGAGCAAAATCAACATCACGCCAATCAATTCTAGAATGGTGGGGAGTATATTAAACACCATAAAACGCATCATAAAATTGATGCCATTGGTACCGCGATCTATATCGCGCGAGATACCACCGGTTTGGCGGCTTAGATGAAAGTCGAGTTCGAGTTGATGCAAATGGGCAAAAACTTCTAACCCCACTTTGCGCATAGCACTTTCGGTGACTCGGCTAAACACCGCGTCTCGCAGCTCACCTAAAAACACAGCGCCAAACCGCAAGCCACCATAGAGCAATACAAACCCCAAGGGGATGACTAAGAGTTGCTCTGGACTGCCACCATCTAAGGCGTCTACTAGGTGTTTAAAGGTCCAAGGGATAACAAAGGTCACCCCTTTAGCGCCCACTAACAGGGCCATAGCAATAATCACCCGTACCTTATGGATCATAAGGTACGGCCACAAAGCCTTTAACAGAACCATTAATTCGAGCTCTTTAAAGTCCTTTACTTTATGTTGACCGTAACCACGCTGGGCGCTTGCTTTCAATGGAAGTGCCTAGCAGCACGAATCCAAGTGCAAAATAGCTTCAATTTCTACTTGCGCGCCTTTAGGTAACGCAGCAACACCAACCGCAGCACGGGCAGGATAAGGCTGGTCAATATACGTGGCCATAATCTCGTTAATGATCGGAAAGTTGGCTAAATCAGTCATGGAGATATTTAACTTCACAGCATCGGCTAAAGAGCCACCGCTAGCTTCCGCTACCGCCTTTAGATTCTCAAATACTTGCGTAGCTTGGGCCGCAAAGTCATCACTTACCATCAGCATGGTTTCTGGAACAAGCGGAATTTGACCAGAGATATAAACGGTATTGTCGACCTTAACGGCTTGCGAATAAGTGCCAATTGCGGCTGGCGCTTTGTCGGTTGCGATGATGGTTTTTGCCATGGGAAGTATGCCTTAATAAAGAATGAGATATGTGCATGGATAATAGCAGGCCGGGGGCGATTAAGGCCACATTGAGCCGGTTTTTTTTAAGCTTAAGACACAATCCTAGTGCTCTTGCATTATCCAGCGCGCTGCCTTTTCTGCAATCATCAGTGTAGGGCTATTGGTATTGCCACTGGTAATAGTGGGCATAATGCCCGCATCGACCACGCGCAAACCTTGAATGCCAAACACCCTTAGCTTACTGTCTACAACCGCAAGCATATCATCCTTGCGGCCCATTTTGGTTGTGCCTACAGGATGGAATATGGTCGAACCGATGTCACCTGCAACTTGGGCAAGTTCATCATCGGTTTGGTATTCAATACCAGGCTTAATTTCTGCGGGCCTATACTGGGCAAGTGCTTTTTGCTGGGCAATGTTTCTCACAACTCGCAAACTATCGGCAGCCACTTTTTGATCCTCGAGGGTAGTCAAATAATGGGGCGCAATCGCGGGGGCTTGAAACGGGTCGTCAGACTTGAGAAAAACAGTCCCGCGGCTGGTAGGATTGAGATTACAAACACTGGCAGTAATGGCTGGGAAATTATGCAGCGGTTGGCCAAAAGCGTCTAAGCTCAGTGGCTGCACATGAAATTCGATATTAGCATGTTTGAGGCTTGGGTCACTTTTGGTAAATATACCTAACTGCGATGGGGCCATACTCATGGGCCCGCTGCGTTTGATCGCGTATTCGAGCGCTATTGCAGCTTTACCCCACCATGTTGCAGCCATCATATTCAAGGTTTTAACGCCTTCAACGCCATATACGGTGCGAATTTGTAAATGATCCTGAAGATTGCGGCCAACGCCTTCAAGTGCATGCTCTACTTTAATACCTACTTTGGCCAACTGCTCTGGCGAACCAATGCCAGAGAGTTGTAATATTTGCGGACTGCCAATAGCACCAGCACTTAATATTACTTCTAGATCGGCCTGTAGGGTATGCATTTGACCATTACACCAGACATTCACAGAGGTACACTTTTTTTGACCATCAGCGGCTTTAGTCAGGTTAAGTTTGGTGACTTGAGCATGGGTCCACACGTGCAGATTTTTGCGCTTCTTCACAGGCCTCAAGAACGCTTTTGAGCTGCTCCAGCGCCAACCTTTGCGCTGATTAACATCAAAGTAACCCGTGCCTGTGTTATCGCCACCATTAAAGTCATCGGTGGGCGGTATACCTGTTTGAGTCGCTGCCTTTGAATAGGCATCTAGAACTTCCCAACTTAAGCGTTGCTGCTCTACTCGCCACTCGCCGCCCGAACCATGAAAACGGGCTATGTCATTTACGTCCTTATTAATAGGCGCAGCGTTTTGATCAAGCCGGTAATGGTCTTCGTGAGCTTTAAAGTCCTCAAGGCAAGCATCCCAGCACCACTCTGGATCACCAGTAAGCTGCGCCCATTGATCGTAATCTCTGGCTTGGCCACGCATGTAAATCATACCATTGATTGACGAACAGCCGCCCAATGTTTTGCCACGGGGGTACAATAGACTTCTACCGTTTAACCCGGTTTCCGGCTCCGTCCTATATTGCCAATCAGTGCGCGGGTTATCGATGCAGTACAAATACCCAACCGGAATGTGAAGCCAGTGATAATTGTCTTTGCCTCCGGCTTCTAACAACAACACTTTTTTAGAACTGTCGGCACTCAAACGGTTTGCTAGCAAAGCGCCAGCGGTACCCGCTCCAACAATAATATAATCAAACTTTTGTAACATCGGACGAGCACCTAAAACGAGCTATGTTTATTGCTGGATCAGCATACCACGCGTTCCAACCAAGGGCACGGTCTTGGATCTAAGGGGTCTGGATCTAAGGGGTCCATCTAAAGCATCTAAGGGGTCACACTCGATTGATTTCAACCCATTGCAACGGGGCAATCTATAGAGTCTGACCCCTTTGACGCTTGTAGAGTCTGACCCCTTTTACGCTTCTGTCTTTCAAAACTGAAGGATTGGCTCAATAAACAGGAGCTATCGTTCTGGTTTTATTTTTGAAACGGGGCATGCCCTCGAATGCTTGACCAAAACTCGGTCAACTATAACAACCAAAACTAAGTATGACGCAAAACTAATAAGTACATAGAAGGGATTGTCAAATACACCTAATAAAGCTTTCATAACAACAATTGACAAGGCCATTATCATGATATTAATTAGAACTCCGCGAAAATAACGAGCCATATGAGATCCTTTAATATGTTGGGCTAGCATACAAATTTAAGAATACAAATATTGTGCCAGCCCTCAGATGATTTCGGAGAGTGCCTACCAATTCCAAGCAGTCACACCAGCTATACCACCTGCAATCGCTCGGCCAATGGTAATAGGTGGAGAGCCAACCGCGGTCGCAACGGCGACTACAGTTACCGCTAGTCTTGAAATTTTAAAGCCACCACCGGCGTGACCGTTAACGGGCCCATTTGGACGGCGACCACCACTAACTTCTTCAACTTCACTCATCGTCAATTCTTTCATAACAATTACTCCTTCAATTTATTACTACCACTAGACGATTGCCTAGCAGAACTATAGACCACCCCCACCATATATCAAATGTCAATATTTTATCATTTTTAATATTTAAGACATTTAAATCAGTGATTTTACATACATTTAGGGGATCTATGGCACAAGGATTGTTCCGCCAACAAGCCGTTGAGAAGCAACAGGTTCGACTATACGGCCCGGTGTTATTACGGCAACCCGTTTCTTATTTGATCGCTTTTTGTTGTTTGTTTATGTTTTCATTTTTCGCACTTTCGCTACTGATTTTTGGCGAGTTTGCCCGTAAAGAATCCGTATCAGGTTATTTAGTGCCTCAAGCGGGGTTGTTAAAAATCAAGTCCTCCCGCACTGGCTTTGTGAGCCAGTCACCCGTTGCTCAAGGTGATTTAGTCGTTGAAGACCAGCTATTATTGTCATTACACGACCCTAACCAATTGTTATCAGGCACCTCTGTAGGCGTTCAGTTGCTAGACAAACTGGCCAGCCAAGAAACGTTGATAAACCAACGCTTAGCCGGCTTAGTGTCTATTAGCTTAAATCAAGACGCTGACATTGACGCCAAACTGACTAGCCTTGATTTAGAGCGCAAATCGCTGGTTTTGCAAGTGGGTATTACCCAACAACGTTTGCAGCTTGCCAAGCATCAAGTAGAACGCATGGAGGCCTTAGCACAGGCCAATGCCACTGCCCGTATTAAGGTGGATGAAGCACGCAACTTGTTGTTGCAACTTCAGTCAACACAAGCTGAATTCAAAAGGGCCGTACAAACCAATAAAAGCCAAATGAGTCAATACCAGTTGCAGCGGCAGCGCCAGCAACTACAAGCAAGTAATGACCAAGCTCAATTACGTTTTAACTTGCTCGACATTGAGCAACGGCGCTTACAGCTACAAGGCGAGCAACAAACACTGATCAAAGCGCCACGAAATGGCGTGGTCACCCAAATTTTGGTTAAAGCCAACGAACTGGTACAACAAGGGCAAGTCATCATGCACCTGATGCCGGCCAATAGCGTGTTACAAGCACAACTATTGGTGCCCACCCAAGCCATGGGTTTTATTAGCGAAGGACAAGCGGTGAACATTCGCTATGCGGCCTTTCCATACCAAAAGTTTGGGCTATATAGCGGCGTGGTGTCTCAAGTGTCGCAAACCATACTCACACCCAAGGAAACCCAAGACCTGCCCTTCCCTGTTCAAACCGCGGCCTACAAGGTGATGGTGAGTCTAGACTCCCAGTCTGTTGAGGCCTATGGGCGTAGTATGTCGTTAAAACCCGGCATGCAAGTGAGCGTAGACATTCGGCTAGAAGAACGTTCCTTATGGGA
>Ga0257115_1000024_pt1 | contig 180543 bp, 212 predicted proteins | sample SI112_100mmetaG_FD_194465 | JGI IMG/M metagenome (GOLD analysis project Ga0257115, IMG submission 194465) | Marine microbial communities from Saanich Inlet, British Columbia, Canada - SI112_100m | ecosystem: Environmental > Aquatic > Marine > Inlet | place: Canada: British Columbia | collected...
GTTCAAAGGATCAGCTCTTGCAGAAAAATTAGCCGCTTCATTAAATGAAGCTTCTATAATGCTTTATGAAGCACCAAAGAAAATGTCGGATGCTACTATTAATAGCATGTGGGATACTATTTGTGAAAAATGCCAAGGAAATCCGGGGAATATTAAATTCAAATGCGTTAAGCAAGGTAAAACAGACGTTAATGATTTTATGCATACTTGGGTCGCAAATGGGGTAGATGCTTATGCTAAAAAAGAAGGACATAATGTTTTATTTTTATTTGATCCAAAAACATTAATTGCAGGTGTTGTTCAAGATAGTCAAAAATTTTATGATCTACAAAAAGGAAATAATGGACCATTTGATTATGATTGGGATGTATCATGGAAGTTTATGGGATATGAGCAATATGTACCGAGATTGTCTGTAGCAAAATATAATAAAATTACACCTACGTTAGATATCAAAGATATCAGATCAAGAGCAGAGATAGCGCCTTACATTACAGCTATTAAAAATTATACAAAAGCAAAACTTCCGGGGGCTTCAAAAGCTGTAGTTGACAAATTATACGATATTACTAAAACTCATTCTGTTAGAACGAATAAAGATAAAGCGAAAATGATTAATGCTCTAGACAAATATTATACAAAGACTTTAGGTAGATTAAATGACAAAGTTTTACCCAGCGCTGATAAAGATTCAATTCGGGATGGATTAGATAGATTTTTAGATTGGGCCGCGAGTAATAAATGAAACAATATAAACAATTTCTTGCAGAAGCATCTGGAAAAAATCTTCATATGGAACATCTCGAAGATGAGGTGTTAAATGGTGGTGTTAATGGTACTAGAGGTGCTATTGATTTTTTAAGATCTTTAAGAAACATGTTAGCTGGTCATAATAAAGAAGCAGTTAATGTTACTGTTAAATGGGATGGCGCTCCTGCTATAGTCGCCGGTGTTCATCCTAATGGAAAATTCTTTGTTGATTATAAGTCAATGAGGCGCCCATGTTTTATTCAAGCTGATGTTGATGAACATTTCGGTGGCGGCCCTCTTCATGCTAAAATGAGTGCTTTATTAGAACATTTACCTAAGTTAAAGATTCCAGGTAATATTTTTCAAGGTGATGTTCTTTGGACAGAGGATAAAGATAAGAAGATACAGACAATTGATAAGGAAAGACAGATTACGTTTACACCTAATACGATAACTTATGCCGTTCCTTTAAATACAGAATTAGCAAATGCCATAATTAAAGCAAAGATTGGAATTGTTTTTCATACAACATACAGAACAGCAGGACAAGAAGACTTAGCAGATTTGAAAGCTGAGTTTGGTGCAGATGTAAATCAATGGACATCACATAAGGATGTTTGGGCTGTTAATGCGGACTTTACAGATGTAAGTGGAACAGCAACATTTACAAAGGCAGATGAAAAGAAAGTAACAGATATGTTGTCTCAGTTAGGAAAAGATTTTAATAAAGTCAATGGTCGTTTTCTTGATAGTATCAAAGATGATAATATATTAAAAGTTCATATTAAGACCTATATAAATTCTAAAGTCAGAGAAGGTGAATTTATAGAAGAAAGGTTAGCAAGAGATTGTGTAAAATTTATTAAAGCTAAGTTAGATAAAGATGTTGCAAAGTTAAAATCAGAAAAAGGTCGTACACGAAAACAAATGACTGTTGATGAATACTTAAAGAAATTAAATGGGAATATAGATCAGATAGGTACTGTTTTTCGTATAATGGCTTTAATAAATAATATTAAGCTATATATTGTAGAGAAGTTAGAAGAGGTAAAAGGTTTAACTTCTACCTTTATTAAAACCTCATCCGGGTATAAAGTAACAAAACCAGAAGGGTTTGTTGCTATTGACTCATTTGATTCTGGTAAGGGATTAAAATTAGTTAACAGAATGGAATTTAGTAGAATAAATTTTACCGCAGAAAAGGATTGGGACCAATGAAAAATTACAAAGAATTCTCAAAGCGCGACCTGAAAGAATCTAAGTATTCTGATCAGTTGATTGATGCATTACGTGATTGCATTGATTCCGCGGCTGATAGAACTAAAAATAAACTAGCACAAGTATATGAGGACTATGTTCATAAGTTTATGAGACGTCCACAAAAATTACCATATATGTTACAAGGGTTCTTAGATGCTATCGAAGAAGGTACCGATGCAAGAATAGAATGGAAGGGTGGCGGAGATAGGAGCGACTGGTGAAAACATATAAAGAATATACAGAATCTCCAGTTAATGAAGTTGATTCATCCGGCATAGATATGTATGATAATAAAAGAAAAGAATCAGAGAGAAGGAAGAAGGCTAGAGAAACTCCTTCTTCTCCAGAAACTCAAGCTAAGCTTAAAAGGGCAAGAGCAGGAGAAGTTGAGATGGAAGAAGCATCAAAGTTACCACCTCACCTTGCAAAGTTTTTTGACAAAAAAGGTGATTTAAAACCAGAAGTCGCAGCTCGTATTGCAAAAGGTAGAGAAAAACTTAATATTAAAGATGTAACACCTAAAGGATACGGCCCAAAAGAAGAAGCCTCTGATGCAAGAATAGAATGGAAGGGCGGCGGAGATATTAAGAAGACTTTCGCTGAAATTACAACTGGTCTTTTAAAGCGAGCCGCAAGTGCAGCACACAAAGATATGGAGAAACAAAAAGACCACCATGATTTGGCAGCGTTTGACGGAGGAAGGACAGAAAGGGAGAAGGCGACAAAGAAGAAGGCAGAGAAGAGAGAGAAACAATCCGCAAAATTCAGTGCGGCAGCTGGCGAAAAGCCGGCCAAGCCCGAAAGCCAAGATTCCCGTGATAAGAGATTAAGTAGTGTTAAGAGGAATATGTATAACAGTTATACATCTACAGAAGAACCTGTTGATGAACTTTCAAAAGGCTTATTACAACGCGCGCAACAATCAGCTAAAGCGAAAGCTGGACAACAAAGAGCCGTATCGGCTAAAGCCGCTTCAAGAGTTGGTGACACTAGTCAACCACCAGGACAAAATCTTAAATCGAAACGTGCAGATTTCAAAGCAGCAAAAAAAGATTATCAAGCATTTAAATTTGGTAAAGCTGCTAACAAGAAAACGGGGAATGTAGAAAAAGAAGAGTGGGAGAAACCAAGAGATAAAGACTTTGAAAAGCTAGGACCTCTCTCCAAGGGTGAAATGAAAGGAAAGAGTAAGTATTCTGGAAAGAGCGATGAGAAGAAAGAACAAAACGAGAGTCATGATTATTTTGGTAGCGGACCGTTCACAGGACCAAAAAGTGATCTAGCTGCCTCGGTTTTGAGAATAGCAGAAAAAGCAGCAAAAGACAAAGAGGATGTGGAAGAAGTAAAGGGTTTTGAAAAAATGTCTAACGACAAATTAAACCAGTCTGTTAAAGACGCATATCTCGATAAGGTTCGAGGGGGAATGTGATTTCATTTACTCAATTACGGGAAGGGTCGTTAAAGACAGCAGTATTTGCTTTTGGTCGGTTTAACCCCCCTACAATTGGACACGAGATTTTAGTTAATAAGGTAACCGCAGTTGCTAAACGCAATCGTGGTGATGCTTTTATATTCCCTAGTTCTACACAAGATTCTAAAAAGAATCCATTAGAATATAAAGAAAAGATTAAATGGATGAAAAAAATGTTTAAACCGAAAGGCGAAGACATTTTTAAGTATTCAGGTGATCAACCTAAAGATGCATTGAAATCCCTTTCATTATTACATGATGAAGGATATGAAGAAGTTATTATGGTTGTAGGAAGTGATAGAGTAAATCAATTTAAAAAATTGTTACCTCAATATAATGGTGTTGATGGCAAAGCTCATGGTTTTTATGATTTTAAAAAAATAGAAATAGAAAGCGCTGGTGAAAGAGATCCAGATGCAGACGATGCCACAGGAATGTCAGCTTCTAAATTAAGATCACATGCCGTTGATGGTGATTTTGATAATTTTAAAGAAGGTTTACCAGATAATTTATCTGATAAAGATAAACGTTCATTATATCAATCATTACGAAAAGGTATGAGATTATCTGTTATTGAAGCACAAATAAAAGAAAAATTGGGTCCTGGGAAACCGATTGCTCCAATGAAGAATACTACTAAGGATCCTAAAGCAGCAATGGGAAAATTTGTATCTAAAACTGCTCCACCAAGAACAAACGATGATGCAGGAATAGATAGTATAATGCAAAAAGCAGATTCAGGAGCGAAACCTGCGAGTCCGGTTGTTAAAGTAAAAAATAAGCCAGTGCCGGCAAAAGCACCACCTTCTTCTTCGGTAGATAAAGAATCATTATGTATGGATAAGATTCATTATGAGAATAAGACTTATCATGTGGAAGAATATACAAAAGAAGTGTTTCAATATCTACAACAATTTGCTACAACGAAGCCCAAACAAGAATATTATAAACGTGCTTTAAAAGAAACAGAAGAATTTTGGGAAAAGTATGAAATGGCATTTGGTGGCGCGATTAAAGTAGCATTATGGGAAGTATCGCGGATGAGAGAGCACACAAAGAAGGCCGCCGATTTTATTACATTGTTAGGTGAAAATGTTGATTATGACATAGCAAATCTTTCTTATATGAATGAACGAATAGATGAATTGCCTACAAATAACATAGATATTAATAAACCAGTAAGTTCTAAATTACAAAAAATACTTGGTTTAAAGGAATGGCACAAGGATAGAGCTAAAGAAGGCCGACAGTTAGAAATCGGAACAGATAAATATAGACAGTACCTTGTAGATTTGACTCCGGGAGAGGAGTTTAAATCAGAACAAAATAAAAAACGCGAACAACAAGCGGAAAGAGTCAGTAAGATGATTTCCAAAATTATTGCCAACAGGAGCTAATAATGGATTGGTCAAAATATTATCCCGCGAATTACTCGGCGATAACAGAAGCAGACATTGAGATGATAAGGGAGAAGAGAAAACTCGCTCCTGTGGACAAAGACGCAGTTAAACAAGATTGGAAAGATCGTTCAGATGACGAATTTGTAGATATAGATAAAGATGGTGATGAAGACGATTCTGATAAGTTTCTACATAAGAAAAGGAAAGCAATTAGTAAGGCTGTTGAAGATAAAGGCGAAGGTTGTCCTTGTTGTGATGGTGGGCCTTGTGAATGTCCTGAAGGATGTAAGAATTGTGATTGTTCAGCAAACGTTGATGAAATGTCTAAGGATGAATATAAAGATGTTAATATGAAAAAGCAACAGAAGAAGAAGAAAAAGAAAGATGATCCAGAAGAGGTTGAGTATTCCCTAAAACAAGATACAGTTACAAATATGGATGATCAAATATATGGTACTAAAGAATCAGTTTCTCATGGAAAACCTGGAGCGGTGGATATCTACAAAGAAACCATTGCATTAGCTAAAGTAACAAGAGGTAGAGATAAGTTGTCTCTTGAAGGCGCTGCAAAGTTAATTAAACAACGCTCTTATGATAAGTTAGCACCTTACTTAGATAGCATGGAAGAAGAGCCACGTCAATCTGTTCTAATGATCTTAATGAATGATCAAAAGATTGCAGATAAAGTCATGAAGAAGATGAAGACAGAAAAATATCATGGCTGGTTGATGTCTGAAATGCATCAGAAGTATGATGGTCTTACATGGGCAGAGATCGGAGAACGTTTAATTAGAACTCCAGAACGCAGATTAGTATCTCTTGCATATGCCACTAAGATGGGAACAATTGATGCACCTTCACCTGAAGTTCAAAAATTAGCAGATGAGTGTGAGTTGGCAGATTTAGAAAAAGCTGCTGGTTCAATTATTGGTGAAGATGATGATCTAGATGAAGCAAAATCAGATGCGGAAAAGATTGCTGATAAACAAGCTAGCAATAATAAGATAAAACAAAAGTCAGGCAATCAAGACAATCAGGCTGATGCAAAAAAAGCAGATAAAGCTCGTGAAACACAAGCCAATGCAAATGATAAGGAACAGGAAAAACGACAGGCTCAAGCAGATAAAGATAGAGCATTAAGGAAGAAACAAAAAGATGCCGAAAATGCTAGACGGACTGATGATGGAGGTATGAGCGGAATCAAGAAAGACGCTGGAGCTTCTACAACGCGTTCAAAACTTGCGAATTTAGCGTTTTCTGCATTGGAAGGTACTGAAGAAGAGGTTCCTGAAACTATTGATGCAAGGCGTAGAGTATTTAAAGAAAAAATTAGAAAGCTTGCTTATGAGAAGGCCAAAGAAATAATTGCAAAGCAACAATCAGCGCCTGATCCAACTTATGATGAAGCTAAAAAAGAAGAAGAGGATTCTGATGAAATCGGATCCAAAGTAAAAGAGACCGGTAAGGTCGATAACAAAATAAAGATGGAGCCAACAGTGAAAGAAAGTACAGGTGTTTCCTTCGTACGGAAGTATAAACAGAAAATGGCAGCAGAACAGAAAGACGGAACTCTCGAAAATAATATACTTGAATATCTAGCAGGTGGTAGTTCTTTTGGTCGTGTAAAAAGGGCAGTACCTGTTGGTGCCGAATTTGCTTCTGATGATTCGCCAGCTTCAGCTACTTCAATTGCTCGTGCATTGAAGTGTAGTCCAATGCAAGTACAAAAGTTATTGGATGATATGTTAGAAGCAGGACAGATATCACGTGTAGGTGATGCATATTCATATGCTTCTCCTAGACCAGCTGAACCACAGGGCGAAAAAGAAGATTCCGGACTAGAAGTATAAACAAACAATATGAATATAGTGATTGGAAACGGGGAAAGTCGTAAGGCTTTTAATCTCAATTTATTATTGGATCATACAACATATGGTTGTAATGCGATGTACAGGGATTGGAACCCCACACATCTAATATGTATAGATAATAAGATGTTACATGAAATAGTAATATCACAGTATCCAAAATTACATCATTGTTGGTTTAGAAATTTTCAGTTACTGGATCCTGATATGTATCCAGTTTTCAGGTCAACAGTTACACCTGATATTGAGGTAATAGAGAATAAGAATACAGGATATAAATTCGCCTATTACGGACAAGAAATAAGTAGAGTTTTTCATGATGATACTCATACAATGGATCTGCTAGACAAACCGGTTCATTATTTTACATGGTTATCAGAACATGATAAAGTAGATGTGGTAGACGATTTAAAACATATACCAATGTTAGATTCAGGACTACTCGCAACTTGGCTATGTTGTGAACAAGAAAAACCTGAAACGGTTTATTTAATGGGCTTTGATTTTAACATAAATGATGGAAAAGTAAACAATATATATAAAGATACAGATTGTTATGCTCCGAGTTATGCTTTACCAGTTCAGGCTAAGGGATGGATTCACAATTTTGAAGTTATGTTTACGGAACACTTTCCTGAAGTCAATTTTGTACATATTCAGGAAGAAGAGTGTTTTAATAAAGAAATTCCAAACATAGATACAATGTCTATGGATGAGTTTAAAGAATTGTTATAAATATTTAAAAATTAATAGGAGAAATTCATGCCTCTATGGGGAAAAGCCGCTGCTGGTACTCAGGCACAAAAACCAAAATGGGTTGGTACCACAGAAGGTGCAACATACAATAAACAAGATATCTATGGCGCTGACAATGGTTGGGTTGTTAATACTAAAGCCAGTAAAAATGCTTCAGCGTCCCCTGAGATTCTAGTTGCAATGGGTGGTCTTGGTACTTCACTTGCTGCACCAACTGTTACATCAATGAGATTTACAGCTTCTGCAATCACTGGTGGATCGAGAACAGTTTCTGTTCAGATTACTTGGGATGAAAGAGTTACAGTTACTGGAACACCACAAGTTGCTATTGCAAACGGTAACGAAGGAACTGGATCTGGTCGTGGACCACATACAGCTTCATATGCTTCAGGTTCTGGAACAAACAGGCTCACTTTCAGCGTAGCAAGTCAAACAGTTGCAACAAGCGATGTTCTTACATTAGGTGGATCTAATGTGGCACTAAATAGTGGTACAATTAAAGATACAACTGATGGATCAACTGTAGCATTGTTAGTTCTTTCAGGATTAACTGCGGTAACATTGACAGTAACTTAATAGTTAAATAATATTATGGAATATGTGGAAAATATAAATGTTGCTGTAGTATTGCAGCAACTACAGTCATACAAAGCTGAGAAAGAAAAACTTACCCAAAAACTTTCTCAGCTTAATGACGAGGTAGAAAATAGTAAACGTGGTATACATAGTTATGATGGCGCTATACAAGCCCTTGATGCATTACTACAAACAGCTGAATCTAAAGAGATTGATGTTCCTGAATTGGAAGAAAATTAATGGCAGATAAAACGATACCCGCTTTAAATACACATGATAGTCCTACGGCGGAAGACTTATTAATTATAGTTGATGATCCTTCTGGTAATCCCGTAAATAAGAAAATACGTGTAGACACATTACTATCAGCACTTTCTACAGATACAACAACTAGAAGTGTAGCAAATAAGGTTCAATCTAGAGCTGATACCAATATTGCAAGAGATTTAAATTTACGAAATTCTAAAACTGTTTTACAGCCAGAAGTATTAAAAGGTGAACAGGATGATTTGACTGTCATTTTGGGGACCTTAGATATGGCAGAAAATTCTGTATGGCATGTAGAGATTGATGGAACATCTTCTTCAGCAAATGATACATTTAAATGGTGGAGAGATGGAAATACATCAACCGGCGCAGCAACTGTCAGTATTGACGGATCTACGCAAGCATTAGCAAATGGTGTAAGTATTAAATTTGATGGTGTTACAGGACACAAAGTTACAGATAAATGGCAAATTGTCGGTTTAATAGAATCAAGAATTGATTTTCAAGGAAGTATTTTAGTTGAAGATAGTATTCCTGAAAATGGTTCTTTTACTAGTACCTTTTCAGAAACTGGTAATTTGCAATTAGAATCTGGAATAGATATGGCATTTGAAGATGGTACAGAAAAAGATATGTACATATCTGCAAATACTTCAGTAATAAGATTTGTGGGTGGCCTACAATTAGGTGAAGCCACGGATCCTGTTGGATTTTATGGTGCCACACCGGTATCTCAAAATACAACATTTAGCGCAGGTGCTAGCACCGCGGCGCATATTATAACCGAATTAGAAAGATTAGGTTTAGTAACATAAATATTTTTTGGATGTCTGAGGAAAACCCTTCGCAAGAGTGAGCGATTCTCAGCATGATTTTAACTGGTGATGAGTCCCATCACGACGCCAGCAAGGAGATTAGATGGCAGATAAGAAAATAACGGCTTTAACTGCAGCATCAGAAGCAGCAAGTGAAGACCTTTTACACATAATTGATGATCCTTCAGGATCTCCAGTTAACAAAAAGTTAACTGTTAAATCATTTCTCGCTAATGTAACACATACAATTACCGGGACTGCACAAGCAACATCAGAGATAATTCATAAAACTCTACACACCGCTAACTTAGCTCCATCGTCTGCTAATGTTTTTAATAGTATTGTAACATCTGATGTTACCGTCGATGTTAAAGCAACCGGTTTAGCTCAAGGTAATGTTGCTGTATTAACAGCCTCTTCAGGAACAGCAAAGATCCATGATGGAAACGTTGCTTTCACTTCAGAAGTATCAGGCGTTAAAGGTATCCTAGATCTTAATACATTTGACAGTACAGATTCATCTGCAGGTAAGTCATATTGTATTATCGCATCACACGCAAATAGTGCCGCGGCACCTAGTGCTTCACCAACTGCTTTTCTTAAGTTTGATGTTGCAAGTTCCTTGACTGGAGCATCACAGAATGTTGCTTTTGCTTGGGACGCAGCTCCAACTGGTGGATATGGTGCGTCTGCTGGAGCCAATGTTGGTCCATTTTTGACAACAGGTGCAAATACATCTGGTTCTTATACTGCCCCTGCAAATGGTGCTATTAAATGTAACATTTCTGGTGTAACTAAGTATGTTTTACTCTGGGATGGAATTGCTTAATATATAATTAATAGAATATTATGACTAAAGAAAATATTGAAAAACAAATTGAGTTTTTACAAAAAGATGTTATATCTGTAAAGCAAAGATTAGAAGCAGTGAGGGGAGAAGAACAACAACTTGTCTCCACACTGTCTTCACTTCAAGGCGCTATACAGGTTAGTAATCATTATTTAAGTTTGTTTGAAAAATCAAAGGATTCCGATGATGCACCAGTAGAAGAGCCATCTGAAGATCCTGTGAAAAAAGAAAAAAAGAAATAGACGCATGAATTTTGATGATATTACCGAAAATAATATCGAACTTTTCTGCATGCACAAATACAATAATCCTCAATGCATAAGTACAGAGGATTATAGTGATGATATGAAAAGATTTAAGTATTTAAAAAGACACTTAAATCATTATCTTGCATCAGGTGAATTGAAAGAAAGGTTGATTCTTAACCATTTGATTATGATATATAATCTATTTGACAATGAATCCGGTACGCGAATATTATTTTACAAAATTGAAGACAATAGTTGGGCAGTATTAAAACCCTTTTTAATTTATTTAAGAAGAATGCCCAAAATAGTTCGTGGCGTAAAAGGTACGGATATTCGAGACGGTGATATTCAATTAGATCAACATGTAGTAAAGCAGTTAAGATGCCTATAGGATTAAAATCAGTATTAACGCAGGGTTCAGATTTATTCTTCCTATTTTCCTTTTTAAAGCGCCTGGTAACTCCCTTCGAAAAAACTAAAGCATATGCATTAGGTATTGTTGATAAGAATGGTAAAAATCTTATTAAGAAAAGAAATTTTACCACACAAGATCAACGTGATGCCTATACAATGATGGATACGCTTATTTTCAATTTGAAAAGGCTTCTAGGAAAAGTGCCTGGTGGTAAGTCAAGAATTGCGACTTATGCTGCTGCCTTGTTATTGCTTAGAGAAGAGAATCAACTAAAGTTATTACAAGATGAAAAGTTTTTAGAGGAAGAGTTTTCCATTCTTTACGAAGATATGTGTTGTGAATGGCAATTAGATATGAATGATCCTGATCAAACGTTTTTGAAAGAAGTGAAAGAAGAAGCGATTGATGAGAACCTTGTGAATTTATTCAAAGATGTTCATAGAAATATGAATAATAAAAAAGCTCAGCATGCAATAGCAACCGCACAAGCAATGGGATTAGATCCAATTAAAATTCAAATGTATTTGTTAGCAATTGTACCTGTAATGACAACTTTAGGGGCAAATTATGAACCTGAAGATGAAGTTATAGAAGATGCACCTGCAATGTCAATGGGAGCAGGTGGTATTGCGGGTAGTGCTGAAGCAGGTGATGATCCACCTGTTAGAAAGAAAAAGAAAAAAGGTGATGCTATGCCAGTCCTAGCCAGGAAAGGTATTAAAGAGCATCTAAGAATATTCCCATCACAAAATATAACAGTTTAGAAAGGTAATTATGGCAGGAATACAAGAGACAAAAGACGTTTTAGCTTTTGTGTTTTCACTTGGAAAAGCAACGGCTTCGGCATTGGAAGACGGTGATATTGGTTGGTCAGATGCAATGGATTTTATTGAACCTTTAAAAAAGTTGGGACCAGCTATCGACAATATTGAAGACGTTTTAGTTGAACTACAAGACCTAGACGATGCTGAATTCGCAGAATTGGTACAATATGCCAAGGATGAATTTGGATTAGCTGACTTAGCTGATGATACCGAAGTAATGGTAGAAGAAGCGATCAATGCAGGGGTTGAAATCGTTAAGATTGTAAGAATGTTTAGCTGAAGACCATCCTCGGCAAAAACTGAAGACCATCCTCGGCAAAAAAGGGAATCAATTGATTCCCTTTTTTTATCCTTGAAATTTATTGTTTATTATGTTATAATATAATCTTTATATTAAACCCCGCGCCATTGAGAGATATGAGTCTTTACATAGATCATAAGTATACAAATTTATTATCATCCCGCCTTCAACGTTTTACAAGAAAATCCAGAGAGCTTTACAATTTCAGATGCCCATTATGTGGAGATTCATCTAAGAATCAATTTAAAGCTAGAGGTTATCTTTTCAATAAAAAACAACAATTAATATTTAAATGCCATAATTGTGGTTCTGGTGGACCTTTAAAAGTATTATTAGATAAAATTGATCCAACATTATCTAAGCAATATTCTTTTGAAAAATATAGAGAAGATGCTGGAGATGATACTCATCCAGAGAGAGAAGAAAAAGTACCAGTCTTTAGAAAACCTCAATTTAAAAAAGTAGGATGTCCTAGTCTAGCTGAACTAGGAGCAAATCATCCAGCTGTAAAATTTTGTGATGTAAGAATGCTTCCTAAAATTCGTTATCATGATATGTACTTTGCAGATTGTTTTAAAAGTTGGGTTAGTAAATATGATGTAGAAATCGCTGCACGATTAAGACCAAATGATCCCAGAATTATTATCCCATTTTTTGATAAAGAAAAAAGGTTAATAGCCGCACAAGGAAGAAGTTTAGAGGATTCAACTTTAAGATATTTCACTGTTAAGATTGATAAATCTGCCGGTAAACTTTTTGGATTAGATAGAAATGATCCGAAACAATTAACCTATATTGTTGAGGGTCCTATTGATAGTATGTTTCTTCCTAATGCTTTAGCTATGGCAGGTAGTGACATGGATGATATGGGTCAATTTTATGCTCGGGACGTTACCTTTGTGTATGATAATGAACGACGAAATAAAGAAATTGTAGACAAAATGCAAAAAACAGTGAAGAAAGGTTTCGCAATTTGCATCTGGCCTGACACAATTAAAGTCAAAGATATTAATGATATGGTGCTAGATGGAATGGACATCTTAGACATAGTTGATACCATAAATACAAATACCTTTCGTGGCTTACCTGCAAGGGTAAAATTGAATCAGTGGAAAAGAATATGAGTGAAGAAGTGAAGGTCCATGAATTTGGATTTGTTAAATTATTAGATATAATGGGTGATGATGAAGAAGTAGAAAACGCGGCTCGAATAAGTTATGGACAGGGAACACGAAAGACAAGTCAGACAAGAAATCTTATTCGGTATCTGATGAGACATGAACATACATCACCTTTTGAGATGTGTGAAGTTAAGTTTCATATGAAGTTACCAATTTTTGTAATGAGACAAATAGTTCGGCATAGGACGGCGAACTTAAATGAGTATTCAGGACGATACTCGATTATGAGTAATGATTTTTACGTACCTCATGATGATGATATCCAAAAGCAATCAAAACAGAATAACCAAGGTAGGGGGGAAGAAATTGAAGAAAAAGATTTAGTTAAATATGAATTTAACAGAATCTACGACAATGCTTCCTGGGCCTACAAAAATTTATTAGATCTTGATTTAGCTCGCGAGTTATCACGTGCAGTACTGCCTGTTGGCAATTATACAGAAGTTATCTGGAAAATAGATTTACATAATTTTTTTAAGTTTTGTAAATTGAGAATGGATGGACACGCACAAAAAGAAGTTAGAGAGTATGCATCTGCCATGTACGGCATGGTAAAACCAAAATTTCCCCTTTGTTGTGAGGCATTTGAAGATTATCAACAAAACGCGGTTTCATTTTCTCAAAGAGAATTAAACATTATTAGAGATAATTTAAATGGCAGTTGGGTAATGGCAAAGTACGGATTATCAGAGCACGAATCAACAGAATTTTTAGAAAAGCTCAAAACGATAGAAGGGGAAGAAGAGAAATGAATTTACCTACAGAATACCAGTCCTTTATTCATCTTTCAAGATACGCAAGATGGAGATATGATGAAGAGAGGCGAGAAACATGGTCAGAAACAGTTGGCCGATATTTTGATTTTTTTAAAGAAGATTTAAAAGAAAAATGTAATTTTGAATTAAGTAAAGAAGAACGAGAACAGTTAGAAGAAACAGTATTGGCGATGGAAATTATGCCGTCTATGCGATGTATGATGACAGCTGGTGTTCCTTTAAAAAAAGAAAATGTTGCAGGTTATAATTGCTCATATATTAAATGTGATCAACCCAGAACATTTGATGAAATTATGTACGTTTTAATGAATGGAACTGGAGTTGGCTTTTCTGTTGAAGAAGAACATACAAAACAGATGCCAATAATTGCTGAAGAATTTTATCCTACAGATACTATTATTGTAGTTGCTGATAGTAAATTAGGATGGTGTAAAGCATATAAAGAATTAGTTGCTTTATTATATCAAGGTTTAATACCTAAATGGGATATTAGTAAAGTTCGACCTGCTGGAATGCCTTTAAAAACTTTTGGTGGTAGAGCAAGTGGTCCACAACCTTTAGTTGATTTATTTAACTTTGTAACGGATATATTTAAACTTGCTGCAGGGAGAAAACTCAAACCAGTTGAATGTCATGATATCATTTGTAAAACAGCGGAAGTTGTTGTTGTGGGTGGGGTCAGGCGTAGTGCTCTTATTAGTTTGTCTGATCTCAATGATCGTGAAATGCGATTCGCCAAAGCAGGTGAATGGTGGAAAAACGATGTCCAACGTGCCCTCGCAAATAATTCGGTTAACTATAAGGAAAGACCAGACATCGGTACTTTCATGCGTGAGTGGTTATCTCTCTACGATAGTAAATCCGGGGAACGAGGAATCTATAACAGTATGTCGGCCAAAAAACAAGTACAAAAATTAAATGAAAGAGAACAAGATGGAAGTGGAAATTACATTCGAAGACGAGTACCCAGAGATGACTTCGGCACAAATCCGTGCAGTGAGATCATTTTACGCTCACGAGAATTCTGCAACTTATCTGAGGTCGTTGTCAGGGGGGCAGACACTAGAGAGCATCTCAAGAACAAAGTTCGCAGTGCGACCATTCTTGGAACATTTCAATCCACACTTACCGACTTCAAATATCTTACAAGAGAGTGGAACAGAAACTGCGCAGAGGAACGATTACTGGGAGTCTCACTTACCGGAATCATGGATAATGGGTTAACAAATGGTAAAGCGGGTAAAAAGAAAACTGGTGAATTATTGGAAGAACTCCGTGATATTGCCATTAAAACAAATGCAGAATGGGCTGATAAACTTGGCATCCCTAGATCGGCCGCCATTACGTGTGTTAAGCCTTCGGGGACTGTTTCTCAGTTGGTTGATTCTGCTAGTGGTATTCATGCCCGTCATAATCCTTATTACATCAGAACAGTGCGAGCAGATAATAAAGATCCTTTGTGTAAGTTTATGATGCAAGCAGGATTTCCTAATGAACCTGATGTAACAAAACCAGAACATACAACAGTATTTTCATTTCCACAGAAGAGTCCAAAAGGTGCTATATGTAGAAATGATATGAATGCTTTAGAACAATTGGAACTTTGGAAAATATATCAAGATCATTGGTGTGAACATAAACCATCCGTTACAGTTTCTGTTAAAGAACATGAATGGTTGGGTGTAGGTAATTGGGTATGGGATAATTTTGATAATATCAGTGGTATCTCATTTTTACCATTTAGTGAACATACTTATAAGCAAGCACCATATCAAGATTGCGATAAAAAAGAACATGATGCACTATCAGCGAAAATGCCTAAGGATGTAGATTGGACGACATTAGGAGATTATGAGAAAGAAGATCACACTGCTGGAGCACAATCTGCAGCATGTGCAGCTCCTGGTGGTTGCGAAGTGGTTGATTTAATATAGAAATTTTTTACTTGATTTTTAAATAACTTTGCCGTATAATAAAGGGTAATATGAAAACAGACTTCGAAAAATATGTTGAGGATTGTATGAGCGTTATAAAGGTTTATACTGATTCTTTAGATGAACGTACACTTTCGCAGATCTGGAAATCAATCGAGAATTCTTCAGCTGGATCCGGAAAGGTTTGGTTGGAGGATGTTCTCGATAAAACGTATAGGGAAAGAAACCCGGATACAAATTTTATTTATGATTGAAGATGATAGTTTTTATAGATATGGATGGTGTTATAGCAGATTTTGATGGCGCCATTATTAAACAGTTTGAAAGTAAAAAAATATGGGATAATAGATGGAGTGAAGTTGATCCTGAATTATTCCTCAAGTTAGAAAAAATGCCTGATGCAGATCAATTAGTTGATTATGTTCGTGGAATGTTTGATATTCACTTATTGTCAGCTATTCCTAAAAAAGGCAGATTTGAAAAATCAAGGGTTCAAAAATATCAATGGGCCTTTAACCATTATAAAATATATCCCTCTAAAATACATGTTGTTTACAGAGAAGAAAAGCAGTATTTTGCTGCTGAGGAGAATCTCTCTCCTAATCTCTTAATAGATGATCATGAAGGTAACATAACCGAATGGAGGGCTAAAGGTGGAATTGCAATTCATCATACTTCATCAGAAAATAGTATAAAAGAATTGCAACAGTTAGGATTTTAATTGATATGTGCAGGTATTGATTATTCAATGAATAGTCCCGCAGTGTGCATCTATAAAGAAGATGGAATACTTAATCCCAGTAATTGTTCTTATCATTTTTTTGGTTTGGATAAGTGGAGGCCTCGGTGGTCCGCCCTTCAAAATGTGAATTGTTATAAATTCCCAAAAGATTTAAAAGATCTAGATAAGTATATGTTTTTGGCAGAATGGACCATAGAGACACTCCGCCACTATAATTATAGAGCGTCCAAAGTTGTTTTGGAAGATTATTCATTTGGATCTACAGGCAGAGTTTTTCACATTGCGGAAAATGTTGGGATATTAAAATATACATTAAAAAAGAACGGTTTCCGCTATGAAATCGTTCCTCCAACAGTTCTTAAAAAGTTTGCTACAGGTAAGGGAAATTCTAATAAAGAAGCAATGTTAGAAGCATGGAAAACAGAACCGGACACTTTTGATTTAGTTCAAGAGACTGGTAACCCGGCTAGTGATATTGTTGATTCCTACTTCCTTTGTAAATATGGAGTTAATCAGTGAATATATTTACGTCTCGAGTATGTTCTGTAATTTTCTCGATTTGCTTTTCTAGTATCTCTCGCCTATTTGGCCAATATATGTATTCGTTGGTTGAAGACTTTGCCAAATTGTTCAACAGAGGAACAATCATATCTTCAACTGTTTTCATTTTTATTTCATACTCTTTGTTTAATTTGTCTTTATGTTTATCAATATCTTCATAATGATAATCCAACAAACTCCATATTTTATTCACTGTACCTTCAACTTCTTTTATTTGTCCAGCTTTAGCTTCTGCAACAGCAGCTTCTACTACTTTTGTTTCCGGTTCTTTAGCTGTGGCAGTAAAATCTGTTTCACTTACCGTACTAAAACCAAAATCATTTAATTCGTCCATATGTACCCTCAAGATTTAAAATTTACTAATATATTTAGGACAGACGAGACTAACATAGGTGACTGGTATAGTTCACCTGCTAGGTACTTTGATCTACCGGGTAATTCAAAAGATATCTGGAAATTAGACCATGGATATGAACCAGAGTATGAAAATGTCATTTATGGAGGTGGTGGACTCATAGGACAAATGAGACCTATGGGACATACTATAACAAATCAGAAAAATGGCAATTATAAAGTATTTGGATGGGGATTAGGAGAACACATTTATGTTAGTATGGATGAACAAACACAATCTATACCTCCAATAGATATATCATATCCTTTTTATATTAGAAAATTTGATCTATTAGGTATTAGGGATTGGTATCCTGGAATATATACTGCAGTACCCTCAGCTAGATGGGTTCCGTGTGCGAGTTGTATGCATGAAGCCTTTGATAAAGAATATGAAGTAAAAAATGATATTGTTTTCTTTACACATCAATCATTACCAATGTTTGTTATTCATATGATGCCTAAACAAACATGGGACTATCCACATATGAATAATGATAATAAACAAACATTTGAAGAAGTAATAGAATTTCTCGGAAGTGCAGATGTAGTTGTCACAAATTCATATCACGGTGCTTATTGGGCAACACTATTAGGAAAAGTTGTGGTTGCATTTCCATGGGCTTCTAAATTTCATGGATTGAAACATAAACCACTTCTTTGTCCGGCCCCTGATTGGTGGAAGACTTTAAACAATTCAGAACAACACCAGTATAACCACGCGCTTGAGGAATGTAGACAAGCAAATAGAGATTTTCATAAAGAAATGATAAATTATATTTTAAATGTACCACAAACATTAAAATTCGAGACAACATGAATTTAGATATTTACAAAGCAACAGATATTCCACAAAGACGTGAAGGTAATATTGCGAAAAGGTCTTTTGGTGGAACAGAATTAACGACATTAGAGTTATGGTCTCATTTACCGCAAAAATATAAGACAGACTATCAATGGGTGATATCAAGATTATATGATGATGATATGCAAACCGTTTTACCTAAAATATGGTGGTTTCATGATCTAGCAGGTGATCCATGTCATAAGCTTCTTGAGCATAATACTGGCCATGAGAATTTTGAAAAATTTATTTTTTCCAGTCATTGGCAAATGATGACCTTTATATCAAAATATAATTTGCCCACCACTAAATGTGAGGTAATGAAAACAGCGATCTTCCCTCACGAACAATATGAAAAGCCAAAAGATGATAAACTAAATTTAATATATTGTTCTACTCCTCAAAGAGGTCTACATATTTTATGCAATGCTTTACATGAACTCGAAAGGGATGATTGGCATTTACATGTTTATTCATCTTATAGTGTTTATGGGTGGAAAGAAAATGATCAACCTTATAAAGAGTTATTTGAACATATAGAAGGAAATCCTAATATGACTTTACACAATTCTGTTATTGGAAGACCTTTAAGAGAAGAATGGGAAGATATGCATATTTGGACTTATCCTTGTATTTGGGAAGAAACATCTTGTAGAACAGCTATGGAAGCTATGTCTGCAAGAACTGTTATGTTAACAAATAATTTAGGGGCTTTACCTGAAACATGTTCTGATCATGCAATTATGTATCCTTATGTTAAAGATGAAATTCAACATTGTTATAGGTTTGCAGATGAGTTAGATAAGTTGATGGATAATTATTGGGAATCTGAAACTCTAGATATAATTAATAGAGCGAAGAAACATGCCGACAAATATTATAGCTGGGAGTATAGGGCCCCTAAGTGGATTGAAATGTTGGAGTTAATGGAGATAGAAGATGACCTCGCTGAAACAGATTAGAGGAATAGCATTCTCGTGTTTTGATTTATTACACGCCGGACATATTACAATGTTAGCAGAAGCGAAACAACATTGTGATTATCTTATTGTTGGATTGCATACATCACCAGGACATAAAAAGAATGTAGTACAATCATGCTTTGAGCGATGGGTACAATTAAAAGGATGTAAGTATGTGGATGAGATTATCCCATATGAATCAGAAAAAGATCTTAAGAATATGCTCAAGACAATAACACCTCTTCATATGAGATTTTTAGGTGAAGAATATTTACGTGACAATTTGTTTATAACAGGGTATAATATATGTGAAGATAGAGATATTGAAATACATTATTGTCGAAGATATCATGATTATAGTTCAACTGAGTTAAAGGAGAGAATTGCTAGTTTGTCAAACACCTCTAAGAGTTAGTTTTATTGGTGGCGGAACAGATCTACCAGAATATTATAAAAACGCTGATAAACCAGGAAAAGTAATCAGCGCTGCAATAGACAAATATACATATGTTGTAGTAAATAAACTTTACAGGAAACAATGGGTTTGTAATTATTCTAAGAAAGAAATTTGCAATTCTATTGATGAAATCCAGCATGAATATATTCGTGAAGTACTTAAACATTTTAAGATAGATTTTGGTTTAGAGATTACAACTTTAGCAGATATACCTTCTGAAGGTTCAGGGCTTGCATCATCATCAAGTATCTTAGTAGGATTAATACATTCAATTGGAACATTGGTTAAAGCAGATTTAAACCATAACGATATAGCTCATCTAGCATGCCGTATTGAGATAGAAATATTAAAGAAGCCAATTGGCAAACAAGACCAGTTTGCTGTCAGTTACGGCGGTTTTAACACTCTTTCCTTTAGGAAATCTGGCAAGGTCACGGTTAATGAATTAGAAATCGATGAAAACTTTGAGGATATGTTCGTTTTAGTTAATACAGGTATTCACAGACAGTCATCAGATATTTTGACAGATCAGAGAAAAAATACCCAGAGAAAAGTTCAGAAATATGATCGAATGGCTGAATACGTTGAAGAGGGTTTAAGACAACTTAAGAAAAAAGAATATTTTGATTTTGGACTTACAATGCTTAATTCAATGAGAATAAAACAAGAATTAGCAAAGGGTATTATAAATGATAAAATAAATCTGTTGATTAATAGATCATTACATGATATAATAGGTTATAAAATTTGTGGTGCAGGTGGAGGAGGATATTTACTCTTTATGACAGAAAATCCTCAAGGCATACAATCAAAGTATGAAGACCTAGACACTTTCAGAATAAAGTTTGATAACCAAGGATCAAGAATAATATTAAATAATGAAAAGTAAAACTTGGAAACATTTTGCGGATGATGTAGATGGTATATGCCAAGCAGTACGTGCAGATCATATAAATCATCTTATAGAAGGTATTTGGGAGACTTACAAGTCCCAAAAACAATTTTTTATTTGTGGTAATGGTGGGAGTGCATTAAATGCAAGTCACTTTGCACAGGACTTATCAAAAGGGGTTATTGAAAATGGAAGTTCAAAACCTAGGATTAGGGCTATTTCTCTTAGTAACGACATCGGTTTCATTACTGCTACATCTAACGATGATAGCTATGATAACATATTTGTAAATCAGCTTATAACGCTCGCTAATGAAGGTGATTCATTATTTGTTATAAGTGGTAGTGGAAACTCAGAAAATGTTGTTAGAGCCGTTGATTACGCTGAATTAAACGGGATTAAGACGTATGGTATCTTAGGATATGATGGTGGTGTGTGTAAGTCTAAAGTCCAAAAGTTTATACATATTAACTATAATCATATGGAAAAGTGTGAAAGCGTAATGTCTATCATATTACATTACGTGATGTGTGAATTAAAAACAAGACATGAAAGTTATAGACTTACAGGAATTCAAGAAGAGTCGTAATCTTAAAAGGGCAACAGCAGAAACTGATGTGCCTTTAAAAGTGGATAGTTTTTACAAACATAAGGATTTACCATTATGGATTCATGTTATGGGACAAAGTATTCCTAGCTTATTTGGTGGAGGCCAAGTGATAATAGCGCAAGCGCATGATGGTAAGGTGTTATGTTTTGAATTCGGAGAAGAGTCGTTATGGGAACCTGTTTCATTTAACGTTTTTGATAGAATAGTAATGGAAACACAAAATAGTCAACCTGATCCTCCAGAAGCGAGTTAATATGGCATTTCAGAAAAGATCGCTCGAAGCGCAGCATATGGGTGAAGAACCAGATCCAAGGGATTGGATGGAATTAGAGGAAGATGTTCTAACAAATAAAATGTATGACGCATTTAGATGGTATTATAAATTCTATGACTTTAAAGAAACAATGGATTTTGTTTCTGAATACTATAAAAAGAATAAAGTTAAGACGACATCACCTAAAAAGATTAAACCAATAGATTTAGAAGCAGTAGGAATGCATGTTGGTTATATTGCGCGGTTAAAAACACGGGGTCTTGATCGGTGCCCAGAAAAACTTGAAACACTTTTTATTGAGAAACTTAAAAAGATTGAAGAAATTGCTAATAGAAGAAAAAATCAACAAGAAGTGGCACAGCCTAATAAAGTAAGACCAGATATTCAGCAAAGAATGCATGATATGGCAAAGAAGTTGGCATTTGATGTGGAAGAAGTTGTGGAACAACAAATTGATAGTGGATTTAAGGAAAAATTTAATTTTAAGACCTTTGTTAAACAAAATAAGATTTCTAAGCCTGTTGCAAAGCATTTAAAAGAAGAAATAAATTTAATGGCGGAGGAGATACGATTAGCAAAAGATGGAGATCCAGATCTTAAAGAGGCATATAGCCATTTAAATGGAATTATTAAAAACAGATTAATCAAATTTTATGATAATTTGATTGAAGAATGCGATAACATTCAAACGGTGAAAAAAGAAAGTAGTAAACCTGTTAAGTTAAATTGGTATAGAAGGAATAAAAACAAAAAGAAAAAGAAAAAATGATACTCGTTGATTATAATCAGATGATAATTGCTAATTTTATGATATTTCAAAAGCAATTTGAACCTGGAAAAGAAAATGATATGGTTCGCCATATGGTTATGAATAACATTAAGATGATTCGTAATCGTTTTTGTGACAAATATGGAAGTGACATGGTTTTCTGTTGCGATAATAAAAATAATTGGAGAAAAGATTATTTTCCATTATATAAGGCAAATCGTAAGAAAGCCAGAGAAGAAAATAAACAGAATATAGATTGGAAAGCTTTATTTGGAGTTATTGATGATATTCGTTCTGAATTAGAAGAATACATGCCTTATAGGGTTGTTACTATGGATGGATGTGAAGCAGATGATATTATAGGCGTTATATGTAAGAATTATAATACAGATCCTATTTTAATTGTTTCATCAGATAAAGATTTTATCCAACTACAAAAATATAAAAATATTTCACAATGGTCTCCTTTAACAAAGAAATTTTTAAATAACCCTAAACCTGAAGAACAGCTAAGGGCTTTAATTGTAAAAGGTGATCGTAGTGACGGAGTACCAAATATATTGTCAAATGATAATTGTTTGGTAGAAGGGTTACGTCAAAAACCACTTTCAAAGAAGAAAATTGAAAAATGGTTAAGTGGAAATCCAGAAGAATTGTTTGAAGGTGAGCTTTTACGCAATTATAAGAGGAATGAAACTCTTATAGATTTAGCGTGTATACCAGATTCAATTCAGATAAATATACAAACACGGTATGAAAGTGATCAGTACACCGGCCGTGATAAAATGCTTAATTATTTCATTAAGTATAGACTTAAAGAATTGACTGAATCCATTCAGGAGTTTTAGATTATGACACTTATAGAATTATTTAATTTGATTGATAAAGCAAAAAGTCAGAAAGAGAGGGGAGAATTACTAACACAAAATAAAAGTCACCATTTGGAGAACTTACTGTGGTACACGTTCCATCCAGATGTAAAATTTTTATTGCCTGAAGGTAATCCACCGTATCAAGCCCAAGCAGAAGATCCACAATCGACATTGTTATACGGACAGATTCGTAAATTGAGATATTTTGTGGAGGGCCCAGGCGGAACTGACTTTTGTGCTGGTAATAATATTAATCCTATAAAAAGAGAAACAATGTTCATCACTATGTTAGAAAGTGTGACACCAACTGAAGCTGAGTTCCTTATTAAAATGAGTAAGAAAGATCTCGGTATTCGTGGGTTGACTTATAAGTTAGTGGCGGAGGCGTTTCCTCATCTCATTCCGCCAGTGCCGGAAACTAAAAAAAGCAAGTAGTACCATAATAACATATGATGCGTAATGTGAATTAACATTTCGGAGCAATTTATGTTTAAGACAATAGCTGCTATTGCTATCTTATTAGCAATAGTATCCTATCCAGTAAAAATCGTGCATCAACAAGCGGATGCTGCTAAAATAGTTGAGTCTACCACCAACGAAAGGTCCGCAGTAACACTAAAACAGCACTTGGAAACCCCAAGCATTAGTTTGAAGCCGATTCGACAATGGAAAGTTACACAATACAATAATTTTGTAAACCAACAGGATGAAATATCTTGTTTAGCACATAATATCTATTTTGAGGCTGCAATTGAAAGCACTGCCGGGAAACTAGCAGTAGCTCATGTTACACTTAATAGGGTACTAGATAAAAATTACCCGAACTCTTATTGTAAAGTTGTACATGATGCCCAGCTTCACGCAAGTGGTCACCCCAAACGAGATATGTGCCAATTTTCCTGGTATTGCGATGGTAAACACGACATACCATATCCAGGAAAAAATTGGGCCCATATTCAAGGCTTAGCAAAATGGTTTTATCAAAGCAACGAAAGAGATCATTTAAGAGACATAACAGATGGTGCTACTCATTACCATGCGGATTATATTGATAATCCAATGTGGTCTAAATACAAAAAAATTACAGTTAAAATTGATAGACATATTTTTTATAGGTGATTATGCCAAGTTATGATTATATTTGTAAAAATGAAGAGTGCGGTCACGAGTTTGAGGAGTCGCATAAGATAGTAGATCGACATATACCAGCAAAAGAGCCGTGTCCCTTATGTAACAAGGACACGGTACAAATGAACGCTCAACGAGCCGGATTTGTTTATGATAATATTTCAGGCACGACTATAAAGGGTCATAAGAAGAAACCAGATGAAGCCTTTACAGATCACTTGAAACAAATGAAAAGGAATTATCCGGGAAGTAATATGAATGTTTAATCATGTTGAGTTAGATTTTGAAGAATTAGAAACAACTAATATAAACGGCCAAAGGGTATATCAAACACCTGATGGTAACTTTCCTTCTATTACAACAGTCTTGGGCCGTAAAAAAGCGCAATTCTTTAAAGAATGGAGGCAAAGAATTGGTGAAGAAGAAGCAAATAAAATAACTACACAAGCAACTCGTCGAGGCACGAGCATGCATACGGTAGTGGAAAAATATATTGCTAACGATACTGATTACTTTGGAAAAAGTTTACCTAATGTTCGTTCTATGTTTAATACTATCAAACCCTTTATAGACTCCCATCTTAATAATATTGCTGGTATTGAAATACCTCTCTGGTCCAAACAATTAGGAATTGCCGGTCGCTGTGATTGTGTTGGTGACTGGAAGGGGGAGAAAGCAATATTGGATTGGAAAACTTCTGGTAAAATAAAAAAGAAAGCATGGGTTGAAGATTATTTTTTACAAGCAACAGCGTATTCTATAATGTTTGAAGAAAGAACAGGAATACCTATAAATAGTATTGTAATAGTTATGGCAGTTGAGAATGAGGAGCCACAAGTTTTCGAAGAAAAGACTCCGGATTATTGGAAACTCTTGGAAACGACATTGAAGGAATGGAAGTGAAAAACCAAGTCCTGATAACGGGCGTTAAAGGATTCATTGGTCATCATTTATATGACTCATTAATGGACGAAGGCTACAATGTTAAAGGTATAGACGACTGTTCCGGGTTAGGCTGGGAAGACAGGGAAGTCCCTCATTCTCATTGCGATATTACTAAAGATCCCTTACCATTTTCAAATGCAGAATATGTTATTCATCTAGCTGCAAAAGCTGGTGTTCGTAAAAGTTGGCAAGAAAAATATTTAAAAGATTATTGTGATACGAATATAAAAGGTACAGCACGTATCTTTAATCATTATAAAAATTCTAAAATATTATATGCATCAAGTTCTTCCGTTAAAGATATGAAAAGCCCTTATGCAATGACAAAAGCTGCCGGTGAAGCCATGGCTCCTAATAATGCTATAGGAATGAGATTCTTTACAGTATGGGGTGAGCGCTCACGTCCTGATATGTTTTATAGACAACTCCAACAAAAAGAAATAGGATATCTAACAACACATACTAGAGATTGGTGTCATGTAGATGATGTTTGTAATGCTATTAAATTATTAATGGAAAATTTTAAAGTTTGGAAAAAGAAACTACCAGTTTATGAGATTGGGTATGGAAGCCCAATGTCTGTATATGATTTTGCAAAAGCACAAGGACCAGAAGAATTTGATATTGATGCATTACCGTTTAAAAATGTAACCGGTGAGTCAGAAGAAACTTGTGCTGATTCTGCTCCATTAAAAGCACTTGGCTGGAATGTTATGTAGTTACCCTTACAAGCAAGTTGCCTTAAAAGATTGGGACGGCGATAAATTAAAGTGGTCCCATCCTTGCTGTAATATGTCTCGCCCGGAATGGGAAGATCCAATGGGAATGCATGACATAGATAAATTAACCCCCCCTGAAATATTTGAATCAGAACAATTTAAGTTGTTGCGAGATGATTTTGATAATAATCGCAAGAATGATTTTTGTAAAACTTGTTGGAATATGGAAGAGAGGAATATTGAACCTTTTTATATTCATAATGATGATATAATTCCTAAAGGACAATTAGATTCAATTGATTTTACCTTATCTAATAAATGTAATTTAGCTTGTAGAATGTGTGATCCACAAACAAGTCATAGGTTAATGGTAGATTGGAAGTTTTTCAAATCCCAAGGGTTAATTAAAGATATTGAAAATATAACAGCTGGTAAATTTAGAGAAGAATTAAATATACCAAATGTAAAAAATTCGATTCAATATAAATGGCTTTTAAATAATCCAGTAAAGGAATTAAGATTTAGTGGTGGCGAACCATTTTTTGATTCATTAATAATAGATTTATTGGATAAATATATTAAAGAAGGTTGGGCAAAAGATACCATCTTAGCGTATCATACTAATGGTACCCTATTTAATGATGAATTAATTGGCAAGTTAAATCAATTCAAAAAACAGTTTCCAAAAATTAGTATAGATTCAATAGAAGAAGGATATGACTATATACGTCATCCTTCCAATTTTGATGATTTAGATAAAACCGTTCGTTTATTTTTAAATAATTCTACTAATTTGGGCAGAATTAATATTGCTGTTGTTATTTCTGCTTTAAATATCTTAGACCTTCATAATCATTGGTCATGGTGTTGTACCTTACCTAAAAAAGTTTTTGTTTCATATTGTGAAGTATATCCTGATAATAGGGGCATCAGCCCTAAGAATTTGAGCAGAGCTTTATTAAATGAGTTGCCTTACATAGATTCTAGAAAACATCAGCAAATAATTCAATCTTATAAAATACGAAACGTTGAAAGGAAAGAATCGGTTAAAAAAGAAATAGAATTATTCGATATGTCTAGATCCCAAAGTTATAAAAATTATTTACATCCTCATTTAGTATCATGGTTAGATTCGTAGTAGTTGGTGGAGGCGCCGCAGGATGGATTACATCTCATTATCTAAAAAGAAATTTAGATTGTGAATTAACAGTTGTCCATAAAAAAGAAAATGAAATTATAGGTGTAGGAGAATCAACAACACCTACTATTTTAAAAGTTATAGAAGATGTTAAGTCATGGCAAGAAGATAGTAAAGCCCTTATCAAGTATGGAATAAAATTTAACGACTGGTTAAGACCTAATAGTGAATGGTATCATTTATTTGAAGATGCTTTTATAAAAGATGGTGTTGACTCTATTGAATTTTTGAAAAACGAACATCCTAAAATTGATACTACTACATTTAATTATTATCATGGCGATTTTTTAGTTAGATGTAAAAATAATATAATGGATACTAAAAATAATTCAATTCCAGGATATGGATTTCAAGTACAGGCAGATAAATTGGGGCTTGCTTGTAAAAATGAATTGGAAGGTGAATATAGGTTAATTGAAGAAGATGTTACTACTGTTCTTTCAGATAAAAATGGAATACGTTCTATCGGAACAGAAAACCATATACTACATGCAGACTATTTTATAGATTGTTCCGGATTTGAAAGAATATTGATTAATAGGTTATCATCTTTTGAACCTTATGAAGATATGATAGCCAATTCGTATATTGTTGGTAGACTAGATAAACATAAAAAAAGACCTTATACAGTAACAACTGCATTAAAAAATGGCTGGCGATGGGAGATAGATACTCAAGATAGAACGAACGCCGGTTATGTTTATTGTGATCATTTAACAAGTCATGAAAAGGCAATGGAGGAATCAGGTATAGAAGGAGAAAAGAAAAGTTTTGTATCTGGTAAAATGAAAGATATTGCAATTAAAAATTGTATTAGTAATGGCTTAGCACAAAGCTTTATTGAACCGTTGGAAGCAACATCATTAATGATGACTTGTTATACAGTTGAAAAATTCGTTGAAATTATTAAGAGAGGTAAAAGAATAGAAACTCTTAATAAAATTATGGATAAATTTTTAAAGCACACTAAAGAATTTGTAAAATATCATTATATATTAAGTGAAAGAAAAGATTCAGAATGGTGGGAGTATTGGACAGAACAGAAAAGTGATATACAAGATTTTTTCGAACGCTCATTAAAGAATAAACGATATTGTAAGAAAAATGATACATTATTAAATCATTATAATATAGCTTCAATGATGGTAGGCTATGAATGCTTAACAGAAAGAAAAAGAATATGATAATAAACAAGATAGTCAACTATTGGAAAGAAAACTTTGGGAAAGAAGATTTAAAATTCCCCTGCACTTATAAACCAGGCAAAAATAGCAAAGAATTTGAAGATTCTATAGATGCGATGTTACGAGAAAAGTATCCTGAAAATTGGAAGAAGCACGGCGGAAAGTAATGAAAAAATCCATGGAAGAATTTGCTATTACATTACAGACATGGACATGTAGTATGCATAATAATCCTGATAGAGAAGTTTGCCCTGCACCTAATGGAGAAACATTAGTAGACTATATGAGTGAATATGATTTAACTTCAAGAGTTGATTTTCCGCTCTCTATACCTGAACAAGTAGCGCTGTTTATGTTAAATGAACATGTTCATTGGAGAGATTTAGTTAGCTATGATATGAATTTGGTTTTAGATGACATGGAAAAAGAATCATTAGATTATACTTATAGATTAAATCGTACACTTTTAATATCAAAAGGAATATCTAATTCAAATGAACCATGGGCACAACAAAGTAATGATCTTCCTCTGCACCGAATGAAACATATGCTACATCCGAATATTGGTTTTTTTGATAATATGTCCCGATATCAATTTTTAGATATAGAAACACGAAATGGACATCCTGTATATATTCCATTTAAAGAAACATTATATTTGTTTAATCAACTATGAACATATTAATTTTAGGTGGAGGAAGTGCTGGTTGGTTAGCAGCCGCATATTTATCCCGAACTAATAAAGTTGAAATAAAGCTTCCTAAAAATTCCAAACCTATAGGTGTTGGAGAAAGTACATTACCTGGACTAGTTAAATTTTTTGATTATTGTGGAATATCTGAAGATGATGTAATTAATAAGTGTGACGGTGTAATTAAATATGGTATTAAACATCATGGTTGGCATAAAACTGATTGGGTACACCCGTTTCCCAATAATACTCATGCTTATCATTTAGATGCGTTAAAAATGATTATTCTTCTAGAAGAAAAAACGCGCTCCAGATTATGTAAAGTAGATAATCCTGATTTAGTAATAGATTGCACCGGCTTCAATAGTGATTTTTCTAAAAATAAACAATTTGGTTCTTATAAAACTCTGTCTAATAATATGGCACTCTTCGCGCCCGGTGATTCTAATTGTCAATCTATAACAAATACTTTCGCTATGGATTATGGGTGGATGTGGAATGTAGATTTAAGATCAAGGAGTGGTAATGGGTATGTTTTTAATAATAATTTTATAAGTGTAAATGATGCCATTGAAGAATTTAAAAATAAAAATGTAGGCAATGTTAAAGCCGAAGACATTCAAGCTATTCCCTTTAATAATAGGTATTGTTTAACCCCGTGGTTGGGGAATACCGTGTCTGTGGGATTAAGTTGTGGATTTGCAGAACCTCTTGAAGCTACAGGACTTTTTCTAATAACATGGGCGATAGAAACTATTGAAAAATTAAAATATAAAAAAAATAAAGAGGAAATATTTAATCGTTCATATGTTAGATTGTGTCAGCATGTATATGATTTTTTGGAATTATTTTACACTTCTTCTAAAAATGATCATACTGAATATTGGAGATCTTTAAAAAAATATCATACATTGAATAAACCAAAATATAATATTAATTTTTTTAGGGAAAACTATTCTTATAAGTTTTTAAATGATGCCAGCTTATGAAGAACGTTTACTTATTACAATTAACATCTCCTTTATCTGACTCTTCCGTTGGAGTTGAAATGTCGAGTAATAAATCGGTATTTTTACCATATTCTGTCGGTCTTCTTTGGTCTTATTGTTTACAAAATAAAATAATATCCGATAATTTTATATTAAAGGATTTAGTGTTTAATATAGATGATTTAGATCATTATATTGATAACATAGAACAACCAGATATAGTTGCTACTAGTAATTATATGTGGAATTCTAATAAACACCTTTATATATTAAAAAAATTAAAAAAAAAGTATCCGGATTGTTTGATTATTTGTGGAGGACCACATGTTCCTAATTCTAATGATGATAAATGGTATGATTCGCATGACTATGTGGATATTGGTGCTGTGGGAGAGGGAGAAAAAATCTTTGAACAAATTTTATTAGAATATTTTAATAAAAAAGATTTTTCTGAGATACCAGGAATTATTTTTAGAAAAAATAATGAAGTTTTTAAAACGAAACAAGCTATTAGAATTAAAGATATTAATACAATCCCTAGTCCATATTTGTCGGGGCTTTTTAATAATCTTATATTAAAAAATCCTTCAGTTAATTTTCACGCTACCGTTGAGATGGATAGAGGTTGTCCATTTAAATGTACCTTTTGTGATTGGGGTAGTTTAACTCAACAAAAGATGATAAAATTTGATGAATGTAGACTATTTAAAGAATTTGAATGGATTAGTCGCAATAAAATAAATTATCTTTGGTTCACAAATAGTAATTTGGGTATATTTAAAGAAAGAGATTATAATATAATAGATAAGGCAGTAGGGTATCATGAAACTACAGGTTATCCTAAAAAAATAGCACACTCAGGTTATGCAAAAACACCGGCAAATAAAAATTCTTCATTACAAATACAACAACGATTATTAGAGGGCGTTAAGAATAATAATACTGTTCCTAGAGTAGCTTTACAATCTACCAATCCAGAAGTTTTATCTAATATTAAAAGAAAAAATATGAGCATTGTTAATGCGGATAAGATGAATTCTAAAGATATAGAGATTGAATTAATATATCCCCTACCAGGTACTACGTATGATGGATGGGTTAAAGAGCTATCCGGAATGATGCCAATTAAAAAATTAAAAATAAACGTATATCCTTGTTTAATTTTACCGAATGCGGAGCTTAATGATAAATCTTATAAGAAACGTTTTAAAATGAAAACAAAAACCATTCCCTTTAATGTTGACATGGAAGAATGTGAAATTATTACTTCTATGGAGTCTATGTCATATGAAGATGTTGTTAAAGGCTGGATGTTTGTATGGATTGTTAAGAATTTTTGGTTTGAACCAATATTAAGATACATATATTATGAATATTTTAAAGCCGATGTTAAAATAAAAGATTTTTTTGTTAAATTTCAAGATTTTCTAGAAAATAATCCAACATCAACCACAGGCATATTATATAATCGATTAAAAAATAATATTCATAATACATATGATGATTATGACCAAGTAGTTGATCATAATTATTGCATTGGGTATTTTCGAGAACATGTTAATTTAGTTTTAAAGGACTTTGAAAAATTCATATACAAATATTTTAATAGGTCTATAGATAATTTAGGTGTGGGTTATGCAATGCAGTAATAGATCATTAAATGACGATGATTTATTGATAATATTAGAATTTTTAGTTGAATGCTCATATTTAAGATATAAAAATAATGTGAGTTTAAAAAGTATCAAATATAATGAAGCCAAGTGGGTGGGAACCTTTATAGATTCATCTTTAATTTCTATGAGTGGTGTTAAATGGGAAGAAGAGTTAAAAGGATATCGTTTATTATTCAGAGGTGTTACTCTTCCTGGACATGTAAAAAAAGTATCGAGAGATATTATACAAAGTTCATATCAATGGAGCCATATAAACATCCAAAAGGAAATTACAGGTGGAGTCGGACCATATTATTTAACAAATAATGTAGATTCTAAAAATGGTGTTAAGAGTTATAAATTTTCAAACATTATGAAAAAGTTATCCCAAAAAGGTATCGTAGATTTAGTGGATGTCAAAATGTTTAATAATGTGAAACAAAATATTTGGAAATATAATTTATGAAAATATCTTTATATACTAGTGGTTCAACAGGAAAACAAAAACTAGTTACACATGCTGAAAAGGATTTTTATAAAGCCGGTCATTGGTTAGTTGAAAAATGGGGAATAGGATACGATGATGTTATTATAAACCCTTTCCCAACATGGACTATTGCATGCTGGGCGTTTTGTATAATACCTGCAAAAATTGCCCATTGTAATTTAGTAAATATTAAATTTGAACCTTTGAAATTCTGGGATGTTGTAGAAGAAGTTAAACCTACAATTCTTACATTAGCAATTGGAACATGGAGGACCCTTGTTAAAAGAAAAAAACCTAATCTTGAATTTGTTAGGAATTTTTCTACAGGCTCTGCGCCAGTTACTGATGAAGATATATCACTAATGAAATCAACAGGCGCACAAAATGTTTGGAACATATATGGTTCTACAGAATGTATACCACCTGTAATGATATCAAATAATAATATTTTTGATTTTCAAGAATCTCCATATTATTTGGAATACAAAGATAATTTATTTGTTGATGGTGTAAGCACAGGTGATACATTTGATCTTAGTACAGGAAAATTTGAGAGTAGAATAAAACAGATAAAGGCGGATACATGGAAGTCTTAACAGAGAAAGAATATTATACATATCATACCGAAAATGCAGTTCCTACGAAATTAAAAATAGATAGTGAATTGTTTGTAAAGGAAATATCCAGGTTTAATTTTATACCTTGGGGAGATGTTCACTTAGAATTTCCACGGTATGCGGTTCCTTTAATTAATGAAGATGGAATTTTTAAAAAAGATGATCCTGCGTGTTATCCATTAGATAGATGGAACTTTTTATTAGAATATCCCCAATTCAAATATAAAGAATGGACAGATGACCACCTGGTTAAATGGAAAGAATGGAATTCTCGAAAAATTGATATGGATAGTATTGTAAATGAAAAACATTTTAAGGAACCAACTGATGCATTAAAAATTTCCAGTCTATCTGTATTAAGTGAAATATTGCCTTATATGTATAGAAGCTGTATATTCAAATGGGATTATTTGGGACATTTTAAAAAACATATAGATACTTGGCACCCAACACAGTGGATTAGGTTATGGGGGACCACTAATCCCGACGGCATGGTTTTGCGTTATGAAGAAAATGGTACAATGGTAAGAAGGCATAATATAGAACAGGGTAGACTTTATCTACACGATTCAATTAAGCCTCACGAAGCGTTAGCCTTTACCGATGATGTATATCAATTCTTTATAGCATTAAATCCGCGTGCATTGGAGGTTTTATGGTAGAAAGATTAATAGATTCCAGTGAGCATTGGAAAAATGGAAACATTTCAGAAATTAAAGATTTTGCAGATGAGTATGGATATCTTTTTTTCAAACAATGTTTAGATGTAGAAGAGAATTTAAACGTTAAACATCAAATAGACGAAGTTTTATTAAAATATAATTATATTACTGAAACTGGGGATTTTAATACAGATTTTCAAGATATGTTTTATGCCGGCGGTGTGGGTCCAGATGAATATTTTACTGATATTAATTATTTGGAAGATTTGCATTCATATATGCATCAAGATATGTTTTATGCTGTAATGAAAATAATTACCGGCAAAGATTGTATACCTATACCCAGATTAGTTCAAAGGACAATTTTTCCTAATAATCCCAGATTGACAACATTACCACATCAAGATCATTGGTATGCTGGAATGTCGAATGATTTGTGGACAATGTGGATTCCTTTTGGTGATGTGTCATCAGATATGGGTTCTATGAGAGTATATCCTAAATCTCAATTACTTGGGATTATACCTCCAGAAAAAAGATATTTTTCTGAAGAAAACCAGATGATTGGATTTCACCCAACTAACTTTGAAGAATGGATTTCTGATAATTTTGAAGCAGGAGACTTTTTAATGTTCAATGTCCTCACTCAACATGGAAACAATCATAATATATCATCTAAAGTCCGGTGCACCTTAGACGTTAGATACCAACCTACAGATGAGAGATTTTTTGATTTATTTTTTGATACACATTCTAAAGATTTGGAATGGAAAGATATATATTCAAATTTTAAAGATAAATCAAAATGTTTTTATTGGGACAGATATAATTTAAATATTGTTCAAGATGAATCGTTATCCAGAGCTGTTGCTGAAAATCATGCAACTATAAAAATAGATTTCAATGATACATTAAAATGAGCAAAAATATATACATGTGTCAAATAACCCCAGCTGACGAAACTATAGGGGGGATGTCAAAATGTGAATGGGCATTTTTACCCTACACGGCAGGCGTATTATGGGAATATGCTCATCGTAATGAATTGATTAAAGATAATTACGTTCTTAAAGACACTATTGTGATGAGGGACCCTTTAGATGATGTATTGAATAAACTAGATCAACCAGACATAGTGGCATTTTGTTGTTATGTTTGGAATACTAGCTTTCAATGTATTATAGCAGAAAAGATTAAAGAAAAATATCCTAATTGTCTTATTGTTGTTGGTGGCCCTCATATACCAGTTAAACAGGATGAATGGTTTAAAGATCGGCCATATATTGATATTGCTGCTGTAAATGAAGGCGAAGAAATTTTTGAAAATATTTTATTAGAAGGAATTAATGATAATCCAGACTATTCTAAAATAAATGGAATCATATTAAATGATACTAATGGTATCCTGAGAACACCGAAGCATCCTAGAATGAAAGATCTTGATGTAATACCAAGTCCCTATCTTACTGGGTTTTTTGAAAAAATAATGAAAGAGTATCCTGATGTAAAATTCCATGCTACATGGGAATCTAATAGGGGGTGTCCCTTTAGATGTTCTTTTTGTGATTGGGGTGGGTTAACTTATCAAAAAGTTAAAATATTTGATATAAATAGATGTAAGGATGAAATTACATACATTGCAGATAAAAAAATGTTTGCAATGTGGATATCCGATGCAAATTTTGGTATATTTAAAAAAAGAGATGTTGAACTCGTACAACATTTAGTGGATACTTACAAAAAAGAAGGCTATCCTGAATTTTTTCCTACATTAGGGTATGCCAAGACACCTCCGAAAAGAAATGGCGTCGCTGAAATTCAGAGATTGATCAGGGAGGCATTACCTGATAATAAAACACCATCTCCTAGAGTAGCTATACAAAGTTTTGATCATGATACATTAACTAATATTAGACGTGATAATTTAAGCATAACTGATCTAGATCTAATAGTAGATAATCAAAAGCAAAATGATGTACCTTTTGAAGTTGAACTTATAATTCCTTTACCGGGAATGACATATGATAGTTTTGTTGCTGATTGGGAATATTTTTTACAAAATGATTCGTCTGATGGAATGATATATCCGGCCATGGTTCTTCCTAATTCCGAATTTGGTACGGCTGAATATCAAAAAAAATATAAAATCAAAGTTAGAAATATGCCGTACAATTATTTTGTAAGTAAGGATTTTTCTGATAGACGTATATATACCAGTTTAGACAAATATAAAAATGAACATTTGGAATATGCTGATATAATAGTAGAAACCTTTTCAATGTCAGAATCTAATGTTATTAAGTGTTGGATGTTTTATTGGATAATAGAATGTTTTTGGTATCACATTGTTTTAAAAGATATTGTAAGTTATATAAGTAAATGTCTTAATATTCCGATAGTTAATGTTTTTAAGAAAATGCAAACATATATTCTCAATTCTTATGGAATCATAAATGAAAGATATTCTGAATTAGAGTCTTTAGTAAATAAAAGTTATTTTGCATATGATATGAAATCTCAAAAATTTCAAGATATTAAATTTTTCCAGGAACATCATGAGTTTTTCTTTCATGATATCACAACATTTATTTCTGATGCGTGCAAAAATGATTTAAATGATGAACAATTCACGGAGACGATTGAAATGATAAAAAGAAAAGATGATTCGGATTTTTATTATCGAGATGTAACACAAAATATAATTGATGGGAGCGAAGTTGAATTAGGAGGAGCTCCATGAGTAATCAACAGGACGTAGAAAAACGAATTCAACATAATGCTACGGACAGTGCTGTAATGCACGGTTTATATGCAACTGTTCATAATGATTGGTCTGGTGAGATTAAAGATTATGATATAACTCCATATACAGATTCAAGTGAGGCATTTCATGATGGTGATTATGACGAGATTAAAAAAAGAGCTAAGTCAGATGGTTACTTATATATAAAAGGAGCAGTGGATGTAGAAAGAAATATGTCTTTAAGGAATGATGTTTTGCGTATATGTGATGAACAAAATTTATTAATAAAAGATGATATTTTACGAGATGACATAGATGTTAATTCCGGTTCCGGCCCTCATGTATTTTGGGATAAGTGTGTTAAATTACAATCTTTTAATGAATATTTACATAAAGAACCTGCTGTACTTAAATTATTTTCTCATATGTATGGCGAAGAATATGTTTTATTACCCAGAGCACTTTTTAGATTTTTTAAAAATAATGGTGAATTTTCTAAATTACATCAGGATTTTTGGTATTCCGGAGTTGCGAAAAATATGTGGACTGCATGGGTCCCATTAGGCGATATTCCTATGGATAAGGGTGTTATAGTAACTGCGAAGAATAGTCATTTAAATATAGGCATTGTTCCAAATGAAGATAGATTTTATGACCAATCCAATCAGATAACTTATAAACTAAATAAAGATGATCATGAATGGTTGGCTAGCGATTTTGAAAGTGGTGATGTATTATTCTTTAATTGTTTGTCTACTCATTTTAGTACAACCAATACAACGAATCATTTAAGACTATCCGCTGATTATAGATTTATACCCACATCTGATCCTATAGCAGATTATTTTTTTATACCTCATATGACCGAACATACGTGGGATGACATATATGAGGATTGGGACAGCACAGATTATCAACGATATTGGTCCCACTTAGAATCAAAGTTTATATCTCCAGATGAAATAGACGACACAACAAACACTATTATGAGCCACACAACTCAATTTCAAAGCAATATATGAAAACAAGTAAAATACCCGGATTAGGAAGATTTGGTCTATTCATAGACGATCTACATTATAAAGATATTACTCCTGAATTATGGAATGAGATTGCTACTTTATATTTGGATAATTTAGTAGTTATAATACGCGATTGTGATTTTACTTTAGCACAATTCGAAGAGCTAACCCTAAAATGGGGTGATGGCACTAGTACTTTTTTGGTTAACATTACCAAAAAATATGGGTTCACAGATGTTTTTCAATTTGCTGATAATATGGCAGAATTAGATTTAACTGATGAAGAGAAGCAATGGTTCAGGGCAGTGGATAAGGTTAAGGCTACTGATATAGATCCAGAAAAAGCTGCAGCAGTTAGAGTAACATCTAGAAGAGATGAGAATGGTGATTTTACAGGAATGTTTCCCGACGGAGAACTGCTTTGGCATGCTAATGAATCTGGTAATTTTTTATTTGCACCCAGCGTAGCTTTTTATGGATTTGCAGATGTCGTGGGATCTTCTACTGGATTTTTGACAACGACCGATTGGTATGAAGAACAAACAGAATCTTTCAGAAGTGAGCTCGATGATATGATTCTTGTTCATGATTTTACTAAAAATAGATTTACTCCTGAATTATCTGAAGATGAACAACAAGTAATAATTAAAAATAATATGTGTCCTGAAAGATGTGAATTGCCTATGGTTATGCAATCCCCAGGTGGAATAAAAGGTTTACATTATACTATTACCAGTACCGTTTCCGGAATTAAAGGTGCAACTGATTCAGAGTTTAAAAAAATAACCGATAGTATAAATGAAACATTATTAGTAGATAAATATATTTACGATCATTGGTATACTTCTAGAGATTTATGTTTTTTTGATAATGCGATTTCTCTACATAGGCGCCAAGGCGATTTATCTAAGGGTAGATTAGGATATAGGATTCAACATAATTTAAGATATATACAAAGAGTTGATAGTCTATATTTAAAAGAACCATGGAAATCACAATATATAAAAGAAATTAATGAGATGAACGATATTTTAGGATTTAACGATGCAAGATTCCCAGCGTTCAATTCTTATTAAATAAAAGGGTAGTTAAATGATACAAGATAACGGATGGTATAGAAACGAAAGCGATACAGCACTCAGAGATAAACTAGCTGATGATTTTCCCATTGGAACTAACGATGCGTCTTTCAGTTTTCATCAGAAAATATTAAATGATTTAAGTTTATCTAATACAAGAGTCTCAATAGACATTGGAGCATATACTGGGGCCTGGACATCGGTTTTGAGTGATAATTTTAATGCAGTTTATTCATTTGAGCTTTCTGCCGATAATTGTGAATGCATTAACAAAAATACGGAAAGTAAAACCGGCATAACCTTACATAATGTTATTATTTCACATCGGACTAGTAAGACTGTTACTCTGTCGGATGGTAAAGAATATGTCGTAGAAATATTTTTGAAAGATGGGGCACAGGTCAAACAGGGTGAAGTTGGTATCATGGAATTAACTGATGCTGCCGACTATAGTTCTTCCAGATTTGTCAGAGCCGATAGACCAACGGTTGAGGCAGTGTTTTCCGCAGAAACTGATAGGTCTTCAGATATTACAATGAAAGAAATTGATGAATACAGTTTTACCGATGTTGATTTAATTAATTTGCATACTAATGGTAGTGAATATCTTGCTATTATGGGTGCTATTGATACCATAGCAGCATGCAGACCTGTTATAATATATCAAGCATATGAAGCTGAAATGAGTTATTACGGTCATCAATCAGATACTTGTAATTTTGATGAAAGTGCCGGAGGTATTAGTAAGGCAGATCGCGAGACAATACAGACTCCAGAAACGATTGACGAATTTGTAACCAGCTTAGGATATTCTATTACAACAAACACATCATTTGATAAATGGGGCATGACATATAGGATAGCTGTCCCCGATTAATATGACTAAAAACTTTACATGTGAATTTCCATATAGCATGTTAAATATGACCATGGAAGGGGACTATCAAACTTGTTCTTGGTCTAAGGTATATCCAAAATATCATAATTCATCTCCGAATAGTTTTTTTAATAGTTCTTTATTGAAAAATATTCGATCAGATATGGCTAATGGTATATTTTCTTCTGATATACAAGACATGTGTCGGTTTTGTATAAAATTAGAAAATTCTAATGAAACGTCTCCTAGAATTCCTTTTATTAAACCCCCCAAAGAAGAATTAACTCATATTAATTTAAATCAAATTGGCAATCGATGCAATCTCCGATGTGCTGGTTGCGGTCCTGAGAGGTCTTCTAAGTATGGACCGTTAATAGATAATTGGAATTATAATATTGATGAGTTCAGAGATATTAAAAAAATTGGGTTTATAGGTGGCGAAGCACTATTAATGAAAAGTGTAAAAGATGTTCTATTTAATCTTGATGCAGAATTTGTACTTATAACTAATGCTACTACTTTTCCCAAATGGTTGTATAAATTAACTAAGAAGAAAATTAAATTTATAGTTTCAATAGATGGTGTTGGACAATTAGATGATTATATTCGCCAAGGTTCCAATTTTACTAAAAAACATTTAAATATAAAAAAATATGCAGAATACTTTGATATAGATTTTATGTGTACTATGCAAATGATGAATTATAGGTATTTAAATGATATTAAAAATTATGTGTCTGATGAATTTGGAAAAAAGTTAACTTCGGTTAATAGATTGATGGTACCCAGTATTTTAGATGCTATAAATTTACCCATACCATATAAGCTTCAATATAGTAAAAGTAACCAGTTAACGAAATCTTTTAAAGAAGCTTTTCCAGATTTAGATAAATTTAAATCAGCCATGAGTTTTTTAAAGGCACGCGATATTCAATATAATAAATCGTTATTAGATTTTTTACCAGAATTTGAAAATGAATATATGCATGCTGAGCCTTCTGAATATGCCTTAGAGGATATGAGTAAAATGACTGATAATGTTCCACCCATTATAATGTATAATATATGATATTCGGAACAGTTGAAAAATGGGCCGATGATGGCCACGCTTTAAAGGGTAAAGGTACTGGAATTAAAAATGCAGTAAAAGCTGGCTTTGATACTTTTGATACTGCACCTGGATATTTAAATGAGAAAGAAGTTGGTAATGATCTTGAGGACATCTTTCAAGTCCAATCTAAATTAGATTATTTTAAATGGGGATATGAAAATGTTATTGAGGAGTTTGAAAAATCCAGTGAACATTTAAGTATAACAACATATTTAATACATTGGCCTGTTTTACCACTAAAAGAATTAAAAGAAACATGGAGAGCATTTGAATATCTTAAAAATGAAGGCCGAGTTGAAAAAATAGGTGTTTGTAATTTTACAATAAAACATCTTCATAAATTATTAGATATATGTGAAACACCACCTGATATAAATCAATTTGAATTAAATATATTTTGCCAGAATGATGAATTGGTTAATGAATGTAATCGTCACAACATTGAAGCACAGTCTTATTCTTCTATCTGTAGAGGCAAATCTATTTTTGGAGCACCGCCGATCTCATTAAATGTTATGCTTGATTGGTTATTAACTAAAGGTGTTAATCCAATTGTTAGAAGCACTAAAATTAATCGATTACAAGAAATGATAAAACTCGAAAGCAGTTTAACAGAAAGGTCTTTAGATCATTATAAGGAATATGATAGGCAATTTCGTTTCTGTCCGGACCCAAACACCATGGGGAATTGGTAATATAAATATTGTATTCACTAAACTCAAATGAAGAAAAAGGATAAAAAAATGCAAAAGGTATTAGTTTGCATTATTATGGTAACATGGATGGTTGTAGGATGTGAAGCAGTAAGACAAGCAGGATGTTATGGATATTGGGTAGGCGCCGATGGTCATCAGAGAGGCACTAGATGGTCTAATCAAAATAACACTAGACCTTATCGACAATGTGTAGAAAAAGAAGTACCACATAAAAATACAGAAAAGAGACCCTATGGTTAAAATAGCATTACTAGTTGTAATGTTATTGATGATTGGTTGTTCAAAAGAAAATAACTGGCCTTATCCATTGACTCCGTTTTTCGCAGAGTGCGAATATGAAGGAAAAGTTTTTGTAGATTATGAATATCTCAAAAGAAAAAGTGCGGGCGGATGTAAAAACGACGAACCTTTTAAATATTATCCAAGAGGCGAACCGAATTTGACAAATGATTAATAATTATATATGAAATGCTTGGCACCGTGGGTTACAATTAGACAAGATGAAGATGGTTCTGTAATGCCTTGTTCTTCTTATTTTATACGCCTTAAAGATGTTAAAATAGGATCTACTCATAGAAATATTCAAGAATTTTTTAATGGATCTGATTATAATGATTTTCGTATGCGAATGTGCAATGATGAAGACATTAAAGGGTGTATTGAATGTAAGGTAGATGCTGAAAATGGTAATCCAAGTCATCGCGATTATTGGAATACAAAATATGCAAATATTACAGAACCGGCAATAAGAGAATTAGAATTATGTTTAAGTAATAAATGTAATTTTCAATGTATAGCGTGTAATAGCCATTTTAGTAATAAGTGGTATAAAGATGATAAAGCATTAAATGAATTAGGAGTAGATAAAACTGGTCAGCTATCACCTCGAAGACATTTAACTTCTCCTGATGATATGGTTGGGGTTAATTTAGATAGTTTAGTATTATTGAGAATCCTTGGAGGCGAGCCCTTAATAGAACCCCGATTTTTAAATATCTTTGAAGTACTAAAAGAACGAAATATTATTCAAAATGTTGAACTGTTTATTAATACAAATAATTCCATCTTTCCAAATAAAGAATGGCAAGAGTATTTACGATTATTTAAAAAGATTACTATAGTATTAAGTATAGATTCTATAGGTAAGCTGGGTGAATGGAATCGCCGCGGTTTAAATATGAAGAAGTTTGAGATCAATAAAGGTCGATGGATGAACTTTCCTACTAATGTCGCATATAATTCTGTTGTCCATAATTTTTCTGTATTGGGTTTAAATGATTTAATTCATTGGGTAGATCTTCCGATTCACTTTGGCATGGAAGGAAAAGATCACGCTTTAGATTTAACATTGGGACCATCATACCTATGTATTCAAAATTTACCTGAACATACGAAAGAGTTAATCGCGGATAAATTGGACAGGAGATTAAATAAGGTAAAGGAATTTATGTTTGCAGAAGAACATAATCCAAGGTATGTAAAACAGTATAAAAAGTTTTATGAATACTTCGAGAAAAAATGGGGCATGCCACCGGAAAATAAATTAATTTATGAAAGCGTATGCGAGAAATATTAGTAGTTGCATTAGAAGAAGAGTTGTCAGGTGCTGACATATATTGTGGAATAGGACGAAGGAGCGGATATAATTTATCAAGCTTTTTAGAAAACCGCGGACCTTATCCACTACCCAAAAAAGTTATAAATTATGGTACTTGTGGATCCTTTATACATGGGCTAAGAGGATTACATAAAATAACAACCTTTAGTGATAGTGAAGAAGACCAAGGAGATGGTTTAGGTCTAAAACTTTTAACACAGGAAAAATTTGTTACAAAAATTGTACCTGGTTATGACTTAGTCGATTGTGAAGCTTTTTATTTAAAACAAATATGTGATAAAAGAGAAATAGAATTTGAATGTTACAAATATATAACAGATGAAGTTGGTAAAAATACAAAACAAGATTGGGTTAATGGAATGAAGGAAGGTGAGGCATGTTACAGAGAATACTTGACGAAGGTTATGTCAAAATCGATTACGAAATAGATTTTCCCTACGAAGAATTTAAACTGGAATGGCCAGTTTTTAGAGAAACTCCATATTGGAAATTGGAGATGATAGATTGGACTCCATTTGAAGAAATTAAATGTGAAAAATGGTGTTCTGATATGTATCAACTTAATATGGATATTCTTAATGATCCCCTTTATGAAGATACAAGAAACTGTAGAGCTTCTATATTAAGATATAATAAAGGGTATATCAAAGAACATACAGATAGAGGAATGTTTACCTTTCTTTATAATATCTATCCCGGAATATATCTTAAAATAAATGAAAAATGGGAAGAGTTAGATTACGGACTGTTTATTTGGCTTGGTGATATCGGTGCAAAACAATTTAATAGGCCGGCAATGGAACATAAAGCTAATTGTAATGATATTCGTTGGTCACTTAATTATTTTTCAGCCCCGAGCAATATTGAAAGTCTTTGGACGGCAAATGAAATGACCGGTACATTATGAACAGATATATTATACAGACTTTAGTGACATGTAAAGGAAAAACCTTCTTATCTAAAGAATCATTTAAAAAATGGTTTGTAGAAAATTTGGTTCCTCAAGATTCTGATCCTTTAAGAAAATATAATTTTACTATCATGGAACAACATGGTCATGAGAATTTCTTTTTAACATTTATTGCTCCGAATAAAGGGATATTAACACATATATATCAAACAAAAGAAGAATATTATAATAGTATAAAATTAAGAACTGAACAACAAAACTTAATGCATAAATACAATATAGGATATGCAGTTTCAGATGTGATGAAACAGGTTATCAACTAAAAGAATTACAGTAAGGAAATTATCATGTTACATGGTTCATTTAATAAGATGCTGAGAGAAACAATTCATGAATCTCAAAAGTGTCAAAGGAATTGGGATTTAAGTAAAGATATCCCTCAAGAAGATAAAGATTTAATCATCGAGGCCGCAACTAATTCTCCTTCAAAACAGAATCTTAATTACTTTAATGTTCATGTTATTGAAGATCGAGATGTAATTGAAAAAATTCATTCATATACAGAAGGTTTTGGGCCTATCTATAAAGATTTTGATACAAATAAAACCCCGCATGAAAGATCTAAAGATGGTCAAGCTCATTATGAGAAAGGAAAAGAGGATGGTAAATATTATACAAATCCTCAAGTATTAGGACAAATGCTTTTAGCATTTACTCCTAATGAACCCTCTCAAGTACGTGAAGAGAATGATTCTTATGATCAAGACAGAGATATGGCAATTGGTATCTCAGCTGGCTATGTTAATGTTATAGCTACTCAAATGGGTTATTCAACCGGTTGTTGTAAGTGCATAAGTGATGTATCGGCAATTAGAGAAATTTTGGGTGAAGAGCCTATTTTGCTAATGGGAGTTGGTGTTGCTGATGCAAAAAGAGATAGACGAGAACATCACAACGATCCTTCTTTTACGTTTCCATCATTAAAGCAGAATAAGAAAATTAGTGTTAATTATGTTTAGAAATGCCTCTTTGTGATTTACCATTTAAATCTGTTTTTTTTATAAATCGAAAAAAAGACTTTCCTCTTTTTATGCCTTGTGAGGCTATAACTAAGAATAATGAAAGCCATTGCCCTATTCAAAAAATACCTAATCCTCTTGAATGGCAATCTGATGATTCAGAATTAAATCCAGAACAGATAATTAATTCTTTAAATTATCAAACCCTACAAGATAATCATCGAAAGGGTATAAAAGACAAAAGGTGTAAATTTTGTTGGGACCTAGAAAAAATAGGACCCCACAGTCCTAGATTAAACCCCGACAAAATTGATAAAGACACTGATGGATTAATGGTGCATTTTTTATTAGATAATAAATGTAATATGGCATGCCGGATGTGTTCTCCGATGGCTTCAAGTTTACTACAAAAAGATTTTAATTATTTTAAACATCATAAAAATGTTGATGATATCACTTCGGTAACCGATGGTTTTTTTTCTTCCGATGACATATTAAGTTCAGTAGAATTGTCTCAATGGGATTGGGTGATTAATAATATCCACAAAATTGGAGCCTTAAAAGTAACTGGAGGAGAACCTCTTTTTAATAAACAATTTATTAATGCAATGACCCCATTAAAAAAAGATGGGTTAAATTTAAATGTCACAACGAATGGATCTTTATTTACCAATAAAATGTGTGATATTCTTAACGAATTTAAAGGATTGTATTTCACAATATCACTTGATTCAATAGGAAAAAATTATGAATACGTGAGATATCCATATAATTTTAAAAAGGTGGAAAAATCAATAGCCAATTTTATTAAAAGATGTTATAATATAAAGGAGATTAAATATAATTGTGTTGTGAGCGCATTAAACATATTTTATATAGATGAATTGATAAAATGGAATAATGATTCATTTAATATTTATTTTACTGAAGTATATCCCAATCTTAGAGGCATAGGTATAAAAAACTTGCCTGTGTTTTTATTAAAAGAATTGTATGATATAATTCTTAATGTAGAATTTAGTGATCATATGTTATTAAACATGATTCAAAAAGCTATTGATGATAATCAAGAAGATAAACAAAAGATGATTAAAGAAATAAAATTATTTGATTCATCTCGAAATCAAAAGTTTGAAAATTATTTACATCCCAAATTAGTCCAATGGTTGCAGTCTTAAATTACGGTCATCGGCCACTTGAAAAAGAAAAAAGAGAACAACGAAATAAATTGTTTGAAGGAATGGAACAATTCTATTATGTTTCTAATTATATTGCATCTCCAAATCATAATACAGTTTATATAATGGAAGAAGATGATAAAGTTTACATAGATGAATTGATTCCGGCGGAAAGCAAACACCTCATGGGGCTTAAAGATATTAATTATTTTGATTATTTTCGTTTATTAAATAAAGCACAATATTATTTTCCTGAGCCTTTCAAGAAATTGGTAGATGCACCAAATACTATTAATACACTAACCGCTAATCATAGTGCTCAACAGAGCTTAAACGAACTTATTTATTGGATGGAATTTTGGAATAGAGGTGATAGAGATTTTGATAAAATTATCTTTATGTCAAATTCATATTTTTGTGAAGATGAGAAATGGATTGAGGAACAGATTCAGGAAGACAATTGGTTTATACATGATGAAGGTAATAATAAACATGCTAAAAGTTTTTGGTCTTGTGGGAGACATATATTTGATAAAATAATAAATCAACTACCAGTGTTGGCTAAAGAACACTGGAAGAATTTTCATTCTGGAAATCAATTTGATTCCGATTCTGAAACATTTAAATATAAATTATTTTTTGAAAAATTTAAATTAACTCCGGCTCCACCGAACGGAATGACAAAACGAGGAATACAACTTCCTGAAAATGGTCATCCTATAAGAATAGAAATGGGATGCAAGAAATGGTTAGATGGACATTATTAGAAAAAGAAATCAACATAATACTGGAGACAATTTACGTTTACATTTAAATGAATGTATAACCCCTACATGGAAGAACTTTCAACATTATCCTGATCTCGAGAAGTATTATAAAGAGTTTGAAAATATTTTAGGACATAAATTATTTTTCACTGAGGGCATTTCAGGTGCTGTAAAAGAGATTATGTCTATTTTGAAACCACGTACGGCAGAATGGCAAGGTACTTGGGCGCTTTATGATATTTTTAAAAAGTTATATAGTTCAGATAATGGACCAGCAGTAATGTTTTGTTTATATCCAGAAACTGATATTGATAGTGTAGTTAAAGATTATGATCATGTGATTATAGATGATGCATATCAATATTTTCATGCTAGAGATTGGACTCCATTTTTAAAATATAAAAACGTAACTATCATGAGAACATTTTCTAAGGCTTTTGGATTAGCAGGTCTTAGAATAGGGTACATTGCAGGTGAATTAGTTGATTTATTAGATATGCATAGAGGTGGATATGAAGCAAATTCTTTTGCTCTTGAAAGGGCTTTGTTTCATTTAAAAAATGAAAATCAGGTAAAGCAATATGCTAGTGAGGTAAAAAGAGTCAGGGTACATATGCTTGATAAATATTCTGACATGCGATGGGATGGATATAGCAATTCATTATATACGAAAAGAATTGACATTCATCAAAAAATGCTTGATAATAATATATTGGTTAAACAATTTGCACGCGAAGCACGGATCACATTAGCACCAATGTCACATATGAAAGAAGTATTCAATATATTAGATGAATGAATATTTACAGTATAAAAAATCACTTGCAAAATTTAATCCTGAGAACTATGGTTTAGCGACTATAGATTTAAACCCTACGGAGTTATGTAACAGGGTTTGTCATTTTTGTCCGCGAAGCTCTTTTTATCCTAGTTTAAATTTAAACATGTCACTTGAATCTGCTGATCTATTACAAAGACGTTTAGTAGAGTTTAATTATCAAGGTGCTCTTACAATAGCAGGAAAAGGTGAACCTCTTCTTAATAAAAACATATATGGAATAATTACAATTTTAAATTCTTGGAATCCTATTTTAATAACAAATGGTGATTCTATTTTAAAGGATAATTCAATAGCGAAGAGATTGTTTAATTCAGGAGTACATCAAGTAATTATTAGTGAATACGATAGCATGACGAAAACAGAAATTTGGGATGAATTATTTGAAGGACGAAATTATAGAGTTAAAGATTTAACAAAAGGAGCTGAACAATATTTTAATAATAGGGGTGGCTCTTTTAATACTATTAATAATTCTTTAGAACGAACGTGTTATTTTCCTTTTTATAAGATTACTATTAATTATGACTTATCTTTAAATTTTTGTTTAAATGATTGGAAGTATAAAGAAGAGATTGGTAATTTGACCACGAATACTTTAAAAGATATTTGGATGGGCTCTAAGATGATGGCTTATAGAAAAAAGCTAATTGAAAAAAGAAGGTGTGATATTAACGCTTGTAAAAAATGTGATACTGATGGTACATTAATGGGCCAGGAGAGTTTTGAATGGTTCCAAACATTATAGAAATAAATCCAACAGAACTATGTAATCGAAAATGTAGTTTTTGTGCTAGATCAGAAGATTATCCAAATCAAAATTTAAATTTAGATTTAAGAGGTGCTTTTATAATAAGGAAAAGGCTTGAAGAAATGGATTGGAGAGGAAGTCTCAAATTGACCGGTCAAGGTGAACCAACTCTTAATAAAAAAATAATTAGAATTGCCCAAGCATTACAATCGCATAACTGGGAATTAACAACTATTACTAATGGTGATTTTTTACATAATATAGATTCAAAATATTTTAAAGTTTTTGATAAAATTACAATATCTTGTTACGAAAAGGAAAAGTTTGAAGATTATAAAAAGTTTGATGTCGAAGTTAGAAAACAGTGGCTTCCAGAAAATCAAACCCTATTTAATAATTGTGGTGGAGCCCTTGAAAGCACTAAAAAAATACCTATGCAACGGGAGTGTTATACCCCGTTTTACAGAGCTTATATCGATTGGAACTTAGATGTAAGGTTGTGTTGTCATGATTGGAAATATAAACATACATTTGGTAATTTAAAAGATAAGACATTCAAAGAGATTTGGTATTGTAAGGAATTTCAAAAATTAAGAAAACAATTAAAAGATGGTAATAGATCATTAGCATCATCTGCATGCTCAGAATGTAATGCAAATGGCAAAATGAATGTGCGCACAAATACTACGGATGGTAAATCAATATTTGAGAATTGGAAATATGATAAAACATGAAGATTTAGTTTATTGTGGAGCATGGCATGGAGATAAAAAATGGAAGGAGGTTGAAATTGCATCTGATTTCTCCGTTTATCCCTGTTGTCTACTTAATGCCGCACATCAACTAAACAATACATATTTTGATAAAAAATTAGATAGCATGGACAAAGATTGGAATAATTTAAAGCATAATAAATTAAAAGATATTTTAGAAATTTGGCGTCAACATATAAAACCCGAATATTGGAAAGATGAAAAAACCTTGCCGGGTTGTTGTAATAATTTTTGTAGTATAAAATCGGACAAGTAATGGTAAAAGAAATAGATCATTATTATGAAAAATTGTGGCTAGATTTTGATTTCACTATATCAAGCTATTGTAATGCGGCATGCCCTTCCTGTAAAAGATATGAAGATTTTCTTATTACAGAATATAATCCTAATCAACCATTACATCCGGGACTAAAACAATTACATATGGATTTTGACATCTACAGATCAATTATAGAAAGAGATATCGAACTGTTCAAAAATAAATATGTGACATTTGAGGGGGAATTAGGGGACGCCCTCACTAATCCAAATATATTAAAATTTATAGATTATAGTTCTAGCGTATTTAAAAGACTCAGAATAGTTACTAACGGGGGGCTTAGAACATCTAAATTTTTTAATGACTTGGGAAATACATATAATAATTTAGAAATTATGTTTTCTATAGATGGATTAGATAATGAGATCAATCAAAAGTATAGAAGACGTGTCAATACGCCAAAAGCATATGAGAACATGATTGCATATAAACAGAGTAAATATGGTGCCGGCACAACATTTTGGCAATATTTAATTTTTCAGCATAATTGGTTTGAAATTCCAGAAATATTAAACATTGCAAAAAAGTATAAAATTGTGATTGATATGAAAATTAATAATCGGCCTAAATTTCGAATTGAAGAGAAACTCATACCGAACGTTATGGAGACGTATGAACAAAATAAGTTTGAATGCAGTTCACTACAACAGATAAAGTCTAGATAGATATTATGATAAATTCTGAATTTCAACCACTAAAAGAAATGATCGTGGGCGCTTCATATTTAAATCATACAAGTATGATTGAAGGGTTAGATCAAGTTATAGAAGAAACAAATGAAGACTGTAGGACTTTAGCAGATATATTAACAGAGCTAGGGGTAAAAGTTCTAAGACCTAAACAGAAGGCATTTAATAAAAAAGTTCATCATCCTATAATGCCTAGAGATGTATTTGGGTTTTACGGCAATAAAATGATACAAACGTATGGGGCTATTCATTCAAGACAAGAAGAATTAATATGTTATGATGAAATAGTAAATACATATAAAGATAAGATTCTTATTAGAATGGGTAAGCCTGATATAGATGAAACAGAAGAAACTGAATATACTGAAGCCCATTCTAATAAGATTAAAGTACAACAAAGATATGACAAATATAAAGATTTGTGTTTGTGGGAAACAGCTAACATGGTAAAATGCGGCGAGCATATTTTGCATACTCAATCCGCTGATAAAGATCCAATAAGTGGAAAAGGAACAGAAGTAGGTTTACAGTTTATGAAAGAGATGTTACCAGAATTTAAATTTATAGAGCTCCCAGTCGGTGGTCATATTGATGGTAAATTAGCTCTTTTAAGACCAGGACTTTTATTAACATGGCGGAAAGAATTTATTCCTGATGCACTCAAAAATTGGGATGCTATTATAGTAAATGATAAGTCCAAGTTACCGGACGAATTTAAAAGTACTCGTAAACAGCGGTTTTATAAAGACTATGTGCTAAAGTATTTGAGTGATTGGACAGGATATTGTGAAGAAACATATTTTGATGTTAATTGTATTTCAGTAAATGAAGATACAATAATTACTGCCGGCAGCGAAAAAGAAAATATTAAACAAATAGAAAAATATGGTATTAATGTTATAAGATGGAAGCATCGTCATAGATACTTCTGGGATGGTGGTGTCCATTGTTTTACACAAGATACGGTAAGAAAGGGTTCCTGTGAAAGATACTTATAAACAATATATAGATAATGACCCGGAGACGCCTTCTTCAACATTTTGTGCGTTACCTTGGATGCACATTTCAACTCGCCCATCAGGTCATATGAGGGTATGCTGTACTGCAAATGCTTCTGCAGTACAAGATAAGAATTCAACAAATAAGACAATATCAGAAGCGGGTGTTCTCAGAAGAGATGATGGGAAACCTGCTAACCTAGCAACCACACGTTTACTAGATGCATGGAATAATGAGTATATGAAATCCGTGCGTAGAATGATGCTTAAAGGTGAGCGTCCTGCATCTTGTTTAAAGTGCTTTAAGGAGGAAGATGCCGGACATAGAAGTAAAAGACAATGGGAAACATCAAAATGGGTCAACGAACTCGGACTGGAAGATGTTCTTAGCGGAACAGAAGAGGATGGAACCATTCCTCCAAGAGTACGGTATATTGATCTTCGGCTTGGCAGTAAGTGTAATCTTGCATGCGTTATGTGCAGTCCTCACGATTCATCTAAATGGGTAAAAGAATATAAACAGATTTGGCCTACTCTAGAAAATAAAAGACTCAAGTCTAATATGGAGTGGGAAAAGGAATCTGGGAAGTTAGCATGGTCGGGTGGTTCATATGCATGGCATAAAAAGAACCCGGAATTTTGGGAAGACTTTTATGAACAGGTACCTACACTAAGACAGTTATATTGGGCAGGTGGTGAAGCACTTATAATGAATGAACATTATGAGGTTCTTGAAAAAATTATTGAAATGGGGCATGCTAAAAATATTGAATTGAGATATAATTCAAATGGTATAGAATGGCAACCTAATTTATTTGATCTTTGGAAAGAATTTAAAAATGTTATTATGCATTTTAGTATAGATGATTATGGTGAACGTAATCATTATATTAGATATCCTGCACCATGGAAAAGAGTTGTAAAACAATTACACAAAATAGATGATTATCCACATGGCAATCTAAGATTAACAACTGCAACATGTGTTACAGCTCTAAATATTTTTTACCTACCTGAATTTATAACTTGGAAATTAGAAGAAGATTGGAAGTTATTAAATAAATTTCCTGCCGGTGCCGGAATGATAGATTTGCACTTAGCATATTGGCCGCCCCAATTAAATTGTAAAGTATTACCTGATTGGTTTAAAAAAGAAACAACATTAAAATATAAAGATTTTGGAAAATGGTTAAAGAGTAATTGGAAGAAGTGTAATGGGGTTGATGATTTAACTTGGGATGAATGGAAAGAGTTACCCTATGGTATAAAGAGATTAGAAGGATTAGTATCATTCATGAACGATGAAGATTGGTCGGAAAGGTTACCAGAAACAGTTGAATGGTGTTATACAGTATCAAAAAAAAGAGATTTAGATTTTAATAAAATATTTCCAGATCTTGAATGGTTAGAGTGGTATAATAAATAGTAAAAACATATTATGAAATTGACATATTTAAATAAAACAGTTGAAATTAATATTCCATCAACCACAAAACGGTTAAAGCAACAAGTTCTAGAAGATTTTTTTGATTCATATAAAGATGCAGATAAGGAACCATATGAAAATGAAGAATTTTTATTTAAATTGGGTTCGTTTGAAGGTTCTTCAGATATAGAAGAAATTCCTGTTAATGTTATAGGACAATGGATGTCTGGTGGGGCAGATAGTTCTTTATTGGCTTATCTATTGTGTAAAAAAATACGTGATGAAGAATTGGATATTAAATTTCAACCTATATCTGTTCGTAGAGGCAGAGCGAACAATCCTATATATGCCGGAAACGTAATAGACTTTATAGAGGAAGATTTGGGTGTTGATTTCATTTTACCTCACGAGGTTTATTATCCTCCATTGGATGATGAATATATGAGAGAAATAAAAATATTTTGGGAAAGAGATGATTATAATTTTCGTCATCGTAAATTTGAAATATTATATTCAGGAATCACTTCAAATCCACCAGCGGATGATTCAACAATACCTAAGAACAAAGAACGTGTTAGGGATGTCACTGAAGTTGATAAAATTGTTGAACAACGAAATGGATATAGACATTATATAAATCCATTTATAAATGTTAATAAAAAATGGGAGGCAGAAGCATATAAAGATAAAGGATTATTAGATTCTTTATTTCCATTGACATATAGTTGTGAAGGAAGTATTGAAGCCACAAAACATCATACTCAACATTGTAAAAGGTGTTGGTGGTGTCAGGAACGATATTGGGCATTTGGTAGATATGTATAATATAGAAGACAAGTCAAATAGATATCAGATTATTTGGGATTTAGGTCGTAGATGTTCTTATGCATGTACATATTGCCCCCCTCATCGTAATAATAAAACTTCTCCGTTTATAGATTTTGAAACATTAAGAAAAACAATGAGTGGTGTTGCAGAGTATGCTCTTCTTTATGATAATTTTAGAAAGAAACCAGCTAAAAAGAAATTAAGTTTTACAGGAGGCGAACCAACTGTTCATCCGGATTTTTTTAAACTTTTAAAATATATTAAAAACGAATTTCCTGATTTTAGTAGAGGCCTTACAACTAATGGTTGGTTTGGAAATAATATATTAGATAAGGTATTGTCTTATACCACCGGTGGCACTATATCATATCATTGTGAATCAACAAAGAAACAAAAAAATCAAGTAATATCAAATGCAATAGTTTTAAGAGAAAAATATAAATGTAATGTAATGTTTCATAAAGATTACTTTTGGGAATGTGTAGATGTTTGTGAAAAGTTGGAAAAGAATGGTGTTGATTTTGTGCCCAGAATTATTGGTGATGATAACCCCACCGACAAGAAATCGATTAAATATGGATATACTCATGTCTATGGTCGCGAAGAAATGAAATGGTTTCGTAATTATTGGAAACAGAAAGGACAAAATGTTACAGAAGAAGGAGACACACAAAAAGGATTGGGAAGGCCATGTTGCGGAGGAAGATGTTTCAAAGCAGACGGCGTGGATAGTTATTTTCTCGCTGATACTAACTTTCTTGGTTGGAATTGTATGGTTAATTGGTACTTTCTCTTTTTAAATTCAGAAGCAAATCGAGTTTGGACTCATCAAACATGTGGTGTTAATTTAGATGGCGAAGTTGCACCACTGGGAAAGATTACAGACTTTGAAAAGATTATTGATGAGTTAGAACATGAATTATATGTTCATAATCGTATACCGATGATTACATGTCCTAAAACATTTTGCGGATGCGGAATGTGTGTAACAAAAACTAGTCAGAATATTGAACCTATGTTTACTAAACACGTTGTGTCTGGTTTAGACCATTTTATTGTTCCACAAAAAGAAAGTAATTATGAAGTTGATATAACAACTAAAAAAGTTTTAAATGAACTTGATTCCTCAAATGTTTAAGATAGGTGTTGTTGAAATAGAATTATCTTCTTTATGTAATGCTAAATGTTCAGCATGCATGAGAACTATTTTGGATGAAAGAGATGAATGGTATTATAAAGGCAATGTATCTTTAGATGATATAATTGATTGGTTCGAGTCTCTTGATATATCTGATACCAAAATAAAGATGTGTGGGGTTCTAGGTGACCCAATGATTAACCCGGAATTATATGAAATAATATTTTATTTTCTATATGAAAAAAATGTCCGGGATATTGAAATGTCAACAAATGGCGGCACACGACCAATACAATTTTGGAAAGACTTAGGACTATTATCAAAACAATCCAATAAAAGATTTCATATTCATTGGGCGGTTGATGGAGTTACAAGAAATGATTATAGAGAAAACGTTATCCTGGATAAAGTATGGGAAAATATTAATGCTTACCATTCTACTGGCGGCCATAGTATCTGGCAGTATATCATTTTTGATTATAATGAAAGTGAAGTTGAAATGGCTAGAACAAAGGCAAAAGAAAATGGAATGAAATTTGCCACTAGAGTAAGTTGGAGAAATACATCAGAAAAAGCTAAAGTAACTTCCAAAGCCGCCAATAAAATAGATTCAGATTCTTATGAAGTAGTTGAAAAAAGGGCTAGATCGAAACAATATGAAGATGCCAGAATTGTTTGTAGACATAAAGTAAAGGGTGAAATATATATTGGGGCTAATAAAAGATTATGGCCGTGTTGTCATTTATATGATGAATCTATATCACATAAATCAAATGATATAAATCACTTATATGGAAAAATCGGACACGACTTTAATGATTTAACAAAATATTCAATATCTAACATTTTAGAGAGCAATTGGTTTAAAACCGAATTAGAAGCAAGTTGGAATAAATTACATTCTCTACATTTACCTAGATGTTATTTGACTTGCGGGGATAATGGAAAAAGAGCAGTAATTAAAAATGTGGAGCCATAATGAAAAAGAAAACTGGTAAACGAAAAAGTAAATCATGGCGCAGACGTATTCCACGATGTACTCTATGTACAACATGGCGCTGGCTGGGCAATGCGAAAGAACGTATACGATTTAGCGACCGAAGAAGAATGAAAAATGTGGAACCGGAAAACGATTGAGTGGATAGATGTTGAGTTAACATCATTTTGTAATATAGCTTGCCCTGGCTGTCTTAGGCAAGAAAAGAGAGAGCAAGTTGAATCTATTTTAAATAAAAATATTATTGATTTTGAAGATCTTAAAAGATGGATTACCTCTAAAGAATTTCCTAATCTTAAATTATTAAATTTTTGTGGTTCCGTAGATGAGCCCACCCTTCATCCAGATATATTAGAAATTGTAAGACATTTTAAATCTTTTACAGATGTTAATATTGCATCTAATGGGTCTACCAAAACAAAAGAATTTTGGAAGGAGTTGGGTGAACTAGGGGCCTCAGTATTTTTTGGATTAGATGGAACAGATCAGGAATCATTATTAAAATATCGAATCGGTTCTAATTTTAAAAAAGTGCAAGAAAATTGGAGAGCCTTTATAGGAGCAGGAGGCAACGCAACTTGGCAGTTTATTGTGTTTGACCATAACGAGCACTTATTTGATGATGCAGAAAGAATGTCGGAAGAGGAAGGGTTTAAAAGATTCAGAGCAATATTTTCTCATAGAGGAGGAAGTGGTGAAGTAAAAAAAGAAGTAGAAGAGGAAAAGGAGATTCGATGCAAATATGGAAATCAAAAAAGATTATTTATAAATCATACCGGAGCAGTGCTGCCTTGTTGTTATTTAAATTCCGAAGCTTTAGAAATAGCTGCTACTAGAAAAGGAAAAACTAAATTTGGAAAAATTTGGAATGACTCCGGCGGAATTTTAGCAAATAATTTAAAATATAATACTATATCTGAAGTTATAGATGGTGAAATGTTTGACCTTATACAGAAATCTTGGGAGTGGCCGGATCCGGTAGAGAAATGTTGGAATACTTGTAAAGTTAAAAAAAGAGATATTTTTATAGATAAGGAGATATAATATGAAGCAATGTTTTTATGCAATGGGTGGAATCAATTATAAAAACGGAACTGTTTCATGTTGTCCAAGGCAGGCAGATCAATTAGTTTTTCAGAATGATACTTTTTTACCTTCAGAAATTTTCAATCATGAAAATTTTAAAGAGTTGAGAAGAAAACTTCATAATGATGAATGGCCTAATGGATGCGATACATGTGAATCAATGGAGGAAGTTGGTGTCGCTTCTATGAGAAATGATTTCACTTTAGAAAAGAATGGAAGCTTTTATAAGGATCAAGGAAAACCACCTGAAGGCGCTAATATATATACTGTTCAATTTTATGAAGAATTTCATAAAGAACATTGTCCAGAAGAACATTTTTTAATAAAGTGTTATAATCCAGAAACTCATGAGACGAGGAATGAAGGGCTGAGACACATAGAACTTAGGTTTAGTAATGCTTGCAATTTTGCTTGTAAACATTGTTCTAAAGTATTTTCTTCTGGATGGAAAGGTAAGCTTCAAAATTTTATACCAGATGAAGAATCAAAGTTATACGATTTAAAACAATTATTGGGGACTGAGCATAGACATGATAAGGATGACGATTATGAAATGGCTTTAACTGTTGAACAATCCTTACAAATAGTTGATGATTTAAATGCTAATTTTCCTTATCTAGAACATATTAATTTTGCAGGAGGAGAACTTTTATATCAAAAACAATTCCTTCCGGTATTAAAAAAATTAGGAGATCATCCTAATGCTTCTAATATACATCTTAGTTTTCATTCTAATTTTAATTCTGATTTTGATGTTGTTAAATTGTCTGAATTATTATTACCATTTAGTACTTCCACTATTACAATATCGATTGATGCAGGCCGAACGTTTTATTCTTATTTTAGAAGTGGTGGGACATGGGAACAATTAGAAAAAAATATTAAAAAGTTTAGAGAATATAATGATTATACCTGGTTGGATATTACATGTACAACTTCAATATATCAAATGCTGGACATTTATGATGTATTTGAATCTTTTATAAGTTTAGAAGCATCTGTTAATATATCTATAGTGCAATCTCCAAAATATTTAGATCCTTCATTGATATTATTAGATTTTGAAAAAGAAACAATGAAAGATATAGAAAAAACAGAGGAGCTAATTAAGTCATTTTTCGATAAACCTATAGAAAGGGTTTCCGAAAAAACTGGACACATGTATTGGGTAAAGCATGAACAAACTCTGGAAAAACTGCATCGCATAGTTAAATATATTAAAAGTTTTAAACCCAAATATCATGATTATAATAGATTTTTAATTTATAGAAAAAAATCCGATATGATATGGAATGAAAATTTTAATGACTATTTTCAAAACTATCAAATAGATGAACATAATGAATTGATTCGCGTAAAATGAAACATTTTTGCATGGCGCCATTTACTCATATACAAATGAACCCGGCCGGAGAAATAAATCCATGTTGTATTTTTGATAAAAGAATTTATCCAAGATATGATAGTTTAGAAATGGCTTTTAATGGTCCAGAAAATTCGGAACTTAGAAGTAAGATGTTAAACGATGAATGGATTAAGGGTTGTGAAAAATGTTATAGGGATGATGAAATAGGTAAACCAAGTTATCGTAAAAATTTCAATAACAAATATGATAAAAGTTATATTCAAAATCCAAAAATAAAGGAACTAGAATTTTCTGCTTCCAATTTATGTAATTTTAAATGCATAGGTTGTAATTCTAAATTTAGTTCGGCGATTGGTGGAAAATTATATAAAAATTTATTACCGGATTTAGATTTAAGTGAATTAGAAGATTTAAAGATTCTTGGTGGTGAGCCATTTATGGATCCACTGTATTTAGAATTGTTTAACACTCTTAAAATTGAAAATATTAATTTAATGATTGTTACAAATAATTCTATTTTTCCAAATGAAAAATGGAGAGAGTATCTTACCAGATTTAAAAGTTTGAATTATAATGTTAGTATTGACGGAATTGGTGAGGTAGCGGAGTTTGTTAGATATGGAACCAAGTGGTCTCGATTTGAAAAGAATTTTGATAAACAATTAAAACATTTTTTCGTAATACCTCATTACGTCTTTCATACCCTTAATAGCACGGACTTAACTGATACGATTAAGTGGATAGAATCAAAAGGGATAACTAATAATACTATATCATATGATTTTTTAGATGGACCGGAATGGTTGAATGCATCTTATTTGCCTTCTAATGTAAAAGATATCATAATAAATAATAATGACAATTTTTTACAAAAAGAAATAATAAACTTCTTAAAGTCTAATGAATTTGATAAAAGTTATTGTATTAAGTTAATTAAGTGGATGAATGAAAGAGATGACCTTCCAGATAAATGTGAAGAGATATATTACGAGGTCTCCAAATGCTTAAAGTCTTAACCAAAGATGGTTTAAAATATTGTAATGATCAGACTATTAAAACAAGAACAAATTTTAAAGGTTGGCATTGCAGACAAACAAACTATATTATTGATGCCGGCTGGTGGGAAGTGGGTACTTCAGTTTGCAGAACACCTTATCCCGTTTCAATAGATGATTTTACTGAACCTAAAGAAATAATATGTCCTAATGAAAATTGTTTCTGTGGTACTGATATAGCTATGCCTAAAGGTAAAACAGAAGATCATATGTTGATGATTCCTGTTTACACCGATGTAAAAGGAAAATTAAAACCGGATGATGAGGTTCTTGCTGTTTGGGGTGATGATGGTGTTTCCGTAGATTTTTATACAGATCGCAAATGTAATTTTAGATGTAGTTATTGTGATCCACGTAGTCACAATTATAAAGGTGATTTAACGTCATTAGAACGGATGCAAGAAGCTTGGAATAAAGTTAATCCTTTAAATGTTAAAAAAATAATTATCTCAGGTGGGGAACCAACCCTTATTCCTCGTTATATAGATTTTGTAAAATGGTTAAAAGAAAAAGAACCTGAAGCAATTATTTGGACTTTAACTAATGGAACTAAACAGGTATCTTACTTAAGAGAATTAAATAAATTATCATTAATAAACTTTTCAATACATCCAGAGTTTATTAATCATAGATATATTAATAAGTTGGAACGATTTTGTGAAGAAGTAAATTTACCTTGCAAGATTAAAATTATGTATCTACCAAAATATGAAGAATTAATAACAGAGATATATTCAATGTTTAAAGGAAGATTTGAAAAGGTATATGTAATGACAGTACCTTTATGGGATATGAATAATAACATGAATTTAATGAAATATACACCTGAACAACTTGATTTTATCCATGCGACTCAGTGAAGAAGATTTTACTAAGATACCTTGGCATGATATTGTAGCTCTCGGCACTAAGACAATGCTATATCGAGATACATTTACCATATCTTGGTTGTTAGGTAGATTTTGTAACTATAAATGTTCTTATTGTTGGCCATACGCCCGGGCAGATAAAAAAGATCACAGACCAACGGAACTATGTCTTAAAACTATTGATGAAATAAAACGTCAAGCGAGAGATCAGGGATTTAATTCTTTTAACTGGTCTTTGTCTGGAGGTGAACCAACCTTTCATCCAGGTTACTTAGATATACTTCAGCACTTAGCTGATGACGAGCATGCTAAAAGACAAAGAATACATATGACTTCAAACTGTTCTCGTAAAATAAAATGGTTTGAAACATATATTAAATATGCACAAAAATTTGACAAAGCATCAATTACAGCATCTGCTCATTTTGAACATTTAAATACCCAAGACAAGATAGCTGACTTTGCAGATAAGTTAGTTTTTCTTCAAGATAATGGAATTAGAATAACTATTAATATGGTGATGATCCCAGAGAGATTTTGGGCACTGACAGATCATGTTTTATATTTTAAAGAACGTGGTATTCACACTACATTAAAACCACAATCAAATCCAACAGCAACAAAAGTTGTAGAAGGATATACTCAGGGACAATTAGATATTTTACATAATGATTCTAGACCATCTGATCGAGAGATAGATTTAATAGATTCAAAAGGAAATATATATGAATTGGACCAAGCTGAAAGATTTAACGCGTTTAATTTTAATGAATTCAAAGGCTGGGACTGCACGTCGGGTTTTCGTAGTATTATTATACGCGAGCCTTGTGGGAGCATTAAGCGGTCATATTCTTGCAGTGATCTACCTTTAGGAAATATAGAAACTGGATTCAAATTATTTGATAAACCTATGCCCTGCATAACTGATAATTGTGTAAGTTCAGCAGATAGTAAAATTCCTAAACGAAAGCCAGAAAGTAATTATCCATTATGGAAAAATTAAAACACTTCTGTGCATTACCCTTTACTCAATTTACTGTCTCATCATTTAATGAGTATCAGTTATGTTGTGATAATACGGGTGAATCAGGAATGTATAGTGATCAACATTCTATCTTAGAATATTTTAACTCTGATTATATTAATAAACAAAGATTATCATTTCTTAAAAATAAAAGATTAGATATATGTCAGTCCTGTTGGAAAAGAGAAGATAAAGGTTTAAATTCAAGAAGATTAGAAAGTTTAAAAGGAAATTATAGAGAGCAAGTAAGAAGATATAAACAAGGATTACCTTTAATTCCAAATCATCCTGTTTTTAAAATTAAGTTTGGAAATTTATGTAATCTTAGATGTATAATGTGTGGTCCGCAATCATCATCTGCATGGGCCCAGCATAAAGAAAAACATAGTGAAGGTACATGGCCGATTTATGAAAATACATTCAATGAAGGAACATATGAAGATTTAAAACAAATATTACCTAATGTAAGTCGTATTATTATATCAGGAGGTGAGCCTTTAATGAATGATAGATATTATGATTTTCTTGAATGGCTTATTGGATATAAGTTCGCAAGTAAATTAAAAATAACAACTCTTACTAATGCTACGAAAATACCAGAACATTTGTTTCAATATAAAAAAGCTTTTAAACGATTATCTTTTAATATATCAGTTGATGGTATAGGAAAGAAAGATGAGTATATTAGAACAGGGCAGGTTTGGGAAAAGAAAAAAGAGAATATTTTCAAACTACAACAAAATTTTATGATTGGATTTGAAGTAACAGTGCAGGCACTTAATATTGGTTACTTAGATAATATTCAAGGTTATTTAAAAAACAATTTTGGAAGAATGTCTCCATTAACAAACATCTTAGTAACTCCAAAATATTTTGATTCCACCAGCTTACCACAAGATATAAAACAACTCTACTTAAATAAAAATACAAAATATATTCCTGAGCGGATTACAAATCTATTAAGAACACCTACAAAAGGTAAATCTTTTCAAAAAGGTTTAAGGTTTCTTAAACTGTGTGATAAAAGAAATAATACAAATTTCTTAGAAGAGTGGCCCGAATTTAGACCGTATGTATAATCCCGATCAAATAAAACATATTCATTTAGAACCCACCCAAAGATGTCAAGCCGCATGTCCAATGTGCGATAGGACAAATAATCCTCGTATAAAAAATGCTGAATTGACCTTAGATAATTTCATGCATATGGTGGATATTGATTTTGTGAAGCAATTAAATTCATTATTAATGTGTGGTAATCACGGTGATCCTATTATCTCATTACATGCTCTAGATATTTTAAGATACCTTAGAGTCAACAACCCAGATATACACCTGCAAGTTACTACAAATGGTGGTGCCAGAGACGAAGACTTTTGGAGAGAATTAGCTTTCATTTTAGGTAGTAGAGGTAAAGTACAATTTAGTGTTGATGGCCTGGAAGATACAAATCATTTATATAGAGTAAATGTTAATTGGAAAAAAATTGAAGAAGCAATGGATGTATTTACTCAAGCAGGTGGAAAAGGTGTTTGGGTTTATTTAATATTTGAACATAATGAACATCAAGTTGAAGAAGCAGAACAAATGGCCAAGTTATTTGGATTAGACTTTATAAGAAAAAAGACTGGAAGGTGGGTACAGAGCTATAAAGGTAAGAAGATTGATAAAAAGATAACCAACAAAGGGAATGAGATTAAACCAGCTACAAAACCAGAGCATCAGAATCAAAGCGTAAATAAATATGATAGATTGGTTAAGACTCATGGTTCCTTTCAAGAGTATTTAGATCAAACATCCATCAAATGCAAATCCCTTATAACTAATGAAATATTTATCAGTGCTGAAGGTCTTGTAACTCCTTGCTGTTGGACTCATGGACGATTTTATAAAGCATATCAAGAGATTGGTGAAAATCAGATTTGGTCTTTCGTAGATGACGTGAAAAATATAAATGCTCTTCATACTCCGTTACGAGAAATCATTAAAGGAAACTTTTTCGCACAGCTGGAAAAGAGCTGGAATCTCCCTTCATGTTCTGATGGGAAATCTGTTGTATGTGCTGAGAAATGCGGTTCAGGGTTTGATGCTTTTAGAGATCAGTGGAAATGACAAATTTTTATTGTTTGAAATGGGGAACAAAATATAATCGCTTTTATGTTAATAGACTGTTTAATTCTTTAAAGGAGCATTATGACGATCCTTTTAGTTTTACTTGTCTTACTGATAATACTGTGGGTCTTGATAAAGATATTATCGTAGACCCAATACCAACTGATTTTAGTGAGTTTCCAAGAACACAAATATTTACATCTGAGAAGATGTGTTATTTTAATAGTTATAAACACATCTCGGGACCGAAGGCTTGGTTTGACTTAGATATATTAATACAAAATAATATAACGGAACTTATTAATAAAAAGAAAAATAAGGTAACATATATTTGGAACTATTGGAGAAACGAAGAAGCACATAAAACTAATTATGGTTGGATGACTACTCCAATTAATTCTTCTTTTGTTGCTTGGCAAGATGATTTAGGTTTTGATATGTATGAAAGATTAGTTAAAAATAAAGAGAAGGCATTTTTTACTTATCCATCATATGACAAATATCTATTCTATCAAGAACATAGAAAAGGTAATTTAAATTATTGGGAACCAGGAATAGTATATAATTATAATATAGGAGTTAAATATCCTGATGATTTAAACCCGACAAAATATAGATCTGATTATAAAGTCTGTTTATTTAATACATCACACAAAGCATGGGCGAAACCTAATGAAACACATATAGAGTTACATCAGGCAGAAGGCTGGGCATATGACAAATGGATTAGTTATGAATGAGTTTGATTCGTTTGCTTCTGATATCTTAAAAAATTCGGATTCAAATGCATATGATATTTTGTGGTATACTGTTCCAGAAAATAGACGACATAATGTAGGTGCGGCTAATAACCGATATAATAAAACCTTAAATGATAAGATCCATTCTTTAATTACTCAATATTTTGACGAAGACGATTTAAACATGGTATGTTCTTGGTATATGAATTATCATGTTGACAAAATAGAAAAATTAGGTTATAATATAACTTATTATGATTCAGATCCTTATGTGTGCGAAGATTGTGATCTTATAAGTGACAATATACATAACGTAGATGTTATATTTGATAGAGTGCGATTTAAAGGTCCTATCATACATAAATTTTGTGAAGATACTTATCCTATTGGTAAAGTTCATAAGGGAAAATATATATTAGCAGGTAGTAATAAAAAAAGATTGCATATATGTAACCCTATTGAATCCTCTCAGCAATTAATAGAACAGAATGAAATCAAGTCCGTTATCTATGAAGAAGAATACGAATTTCAAAAAGTTAAATATTCAATAGTAGTAGGATGTTCATAAAAAATTTCAAAAGTGCTGAGATTAATTTAAAAATTCTTGAAAGAGATAGACGTGCCAATATAGGTGAATGGGCTAAAAAGAATTCTATTTTAGAAAAACATAGGCGCAGATTAGATAGTAAAAGAAGACAACTCGATCAAGAAAAAATTGATGATACTGGTTTATATGAAAAGAATAAAATAGAATTTGAGAATACGATGGAATGGTCTCCTTATATGAAGGTTAAAAGATTCTTAGATGAATCTTATCCTGAATACGCTTCTAGTCTTTTAGATTCAATATCAGATGGTCAATATGAATCTAAAAAATGGATGAGTGAAGTTTTAAAATCAGGTCAATTAGGTAATAAAGATCCTTTAAAAATTGAAATAGCTGGATCCTGGTTTGGATGGCCAATGATTGAGTTATTAGAAGATGCTATTGTAAAAATAGAAAGTATTGATTTATATGATATAGATGAAGTATGCCATGAAGTAGTTAGAAAATATATATATCATTTCAAACCGAAATATCATATAAATCAATATCATGATTTTTTTGAAAGAGGTGATAAAAGGATCCGGCATTTACTTATTTGCACTTCTTGTGAGCATATGCCAGATATAAGTGAGATGAAAGAATATTATAAAGACACACCCAAACCAATTCTTGCACTTCAAAGTAATAATTATGTTGAATTGGCAGAACATGAAAACTGTGTTAATAGCTATTCTGAGTTGGCTGAGAAGAATGAAATAAAAGATATAAGGTATCAAGGTGAAAGAGACTTTGGTTATTATAAAAGGTTTATGGTTATAGGAACATGGTAAAAGAATTTCGCGATTCAAATTATTATAAAGTATTTAAGTTTGTAAGAAACAATTTTCCAGAATATGAAGATAGTTGGTGTGATTCGATTTCTTTCGATCAGTATGAATCAAAAAAATGGTTATGTGATGTTCTAGATAATTTAAAAATAACGGAAACAGATAATGTCCGAAAATATACTAAAGATGCAGGTGTTACAGGATGGTTTTATCCTCTCTTAATAGATATAGTCGGGTCATGGTTTGGTTGGCCGTTAATAGAAATGATTGACCAGTTTTCTAAAGGAAGAATTACACGAATTGATTGTTATGATTTTGATGAAACCTGTCAAAAGGTAATGGCTCAATATAAAAATATGTTTGACCCGAAATATGATATAGTACAACATGATGATTATTTTGAAAGAAAAGAAGTAAGAAGAAGGCACTTGGTTATTTGTACTTCTTGTGAACATATGGGAAATTTTAATAGAAGATATTATAAGGGTAATCCTTTTGTTTGTTTACAATCTAATAATTATTTTGATTTACCGGAGCATACAAATTGTGTAGAAAATGTGGATGAATTAATAAAGAAAAATAAATTGAAAAAGATATGGTATAAGGGTGAAAAAGATTTTGGCACTTATAAACGTTTTATGACAATTGGACAGTGGCAATGAAACGGGCTGTTGCATGCATCTGCGTTGGAGATAAGTATAATCTTACTGATGTTAAAATATTAGAACAAATGGTATTCCAAAATACCACCTATGATATAAACTTTAGAGTATTTGATGAACCAGTATTACCTAAATGGTGGACTAAGGTTTTATATCATTCACCAGTAATAGAACCATTTGAAGAAGATGTTGTTTTAGCTTTTGATTTAGATGTAGTTATAAAGGGAAGTATAGATCCTTTGTTTGATTGGGTAGAACAACAAGATTATCTATGCGCAGTATGGTGTAGATGGAGAGAGCATATGGATAATTTTGAAGAACAAAGAGATAAAGATATATTTTGTACTCCTTACAATTCTTCAATATTAGGATGGAAACCAGATACTTGTTTGAAGATTTGGGAAGAATTTGTTTTTGAAGATATAGAAAAATATAATGGATTCGATACTTATCTTTGGATGAAGAGATTGGATCCTATTAGAATACCGGATCATTTTTATTATTCAGCACATTTTGCACAGTATCAAGAATTGGATTATCCGGTGGCCCTTTTTAATAAAGGACAAAACATTGGTTTAGAAAAACATGAAATAATATCTAAGGTACCATGGGTGAAAAAATACAGGAATTAATATTCTCTATAAACCACGGAGGGTTAGGTGATAGGTTTTGTATGCTCTCAAATATTTTACATACTATGCAGCACTCCCCTGCGGGCTCAGTGAAATTAAAGGCTTATTTGTATCCACAGGATGAAGCAGACAAAAAATTAAGAAATAATTTAAAATTTAATAATTTGTTTGAAGTAATAGATTTTTTACATCTTGAAAGGCCGAACAATCCATTTTTAGAAGATAGCGTTGAATTACTTAATGAACATAGCGATCACTTTGAAGGATTTATGAAAAATGTTGAGAATGAAATGTATCGATCTTTTAATGATACATTACTTAGAGATGCAAAATATTGGCCTGTGAGTTATGAAAAATTCGCTAAGAAAAAATATATTACGTATCTACTTTATCACACAGAAAAACTTCATTTTGGTCAGAGTCATAAAATTCTTACTAATGAACAGATAGACGTTTTTAAAAATATTATCAGTAATATGACAGAACTTTCTGATAAATTGGAGTTTGTTGAATTGGAGGATTATAATTATGAAAAAAATATTGAGTTATTATCTAAGAGTTATTTTCATATAGGGTCAGAAGGAATGTGGACCCACTTATCCAGAGCAATGAATGTTTATACTATAGCGTATTCACTACTTGATGAATTTATTGGAGAATTTAATCAACAAGGTCATTTTTGTTCGAAAGAGTTTTTAGAGTGTTTGGAAAAAATGAAAGAGAAAAGCAGAGAATTAATATGATACATGTTTATTCAGATAGTTTTGGTGAAACACATGGTGCTGGTACTTGGCCTGCAAAGCTTGAATTTATTAGAGAAGAGGAAGTAAAAATTAACGGGTCTGGAGGGACCGGTCCAAATTGGAGCTTAAGAAAATTAATTAATGATTTGGAAACTTCAAAGATAAAAAATAAAGATAGTGTAATTGTTTTACTGTCCGATCAGAAGAGAATGGAATTTCCTTGGTTGGAAAATGATTGGTTAGCAGATGGTATTTTTTTATTAGCAGAAGATATTCCAGAAGAAATAGTAAAACACCTTAAAGGAGGAACACCAGAATTTGACAAATATAGATATAAGAAATATGAATATGAAATAAGAACAATTGCACAATCATTAGGTCCCATGTTTTTATATGAGAACGTCAAAAATATAACATTTTTACATTTACTTTCTCAACAGTTTAGTGAAATAAATTTTTTGGTATTTACTTGTTTTAGTCTCAATCATTTTACTTCAAGATATAAAAATTTTAATATTACATCTACAAAATTATTATATGATTTGGATTTTGAAGAATTAAATTCATCTAATTTTTATTATGTATCAACTCCGGTTTCATATATGGCCGGCACATATGATGGTGATGAAATGTTGAATAATCATATGACTGTAGAACAAAACGAAAAATTTGGTATCTTTTGTAATGACATATTAAATAATAATACACCCGATACTAGCTGGTTTGCTTATAAGGCATATGATGATCCTTATGCAGAACATCAAGGATCAGAGCCGCCAGCACCACTTTTCATTTACGATTGATATGACAATACACATTTATGGTGATAGTTTTGGAGTAATTTGTAAACATGATAAAACATGGCCGGCTGAACTATCAAGATTAAAAAAAGAAGAAATTGATGTTAAAGCAGAATCGGGTAGTGGACCTAATTTTTCTTTAGATTTATTAATTGCAGATTTAGAAAATAGTTCCATTAAAGATGATGATACAATAGTTATTCTGTTATCCGATCAGAAGAGAATGGAGTTTCCTTTTGTAAGGAATAATGAACATGTTACAGGTGTTTTTAGAATAGCTGAGGATAATAAAGATTGGAAACATCCATTTGAGCCAGATAATAAAGATGATCCTTGGCCTGGAGTACAGAATCAGTCCTACTTAAATGATTATAAAAAGGAAACAAAAATTATAGCACAAACATTAGGGCCTATGTTTTTATATGAGAATGTTAAGAATATATCTTTTTTACATTTGTTATCTTTAAATTTTAAAAAGATAAGATTTGTGGTATTTACTTGTTTCAGTTTAGATCATTATCTAGGAACTTATAAAAACTTCAATATAAATTCAACTGATTTTTTACACAAAATAAAATTTGAATCTTTAGATAGTGAAAATTTTGATTATGTAAAAATTCCTGTAGGACATATTGTAGGCCTTGATGATACTGGTATTCAATTAGATAATCACATGACACCAGATAAAAATTTAAAATTTGGTAAATTAGTATATGATATAATAATGAAAAATGAGATTGATAGATCCTGGTTTAATACACATCCCTATGATGATCCTTTTGAATACCAGTATCCATTAGAACCCATTTTCATATACGATTAATATAAATAAGATAAGGTTGTTGATATAATTGGATAGCTTTTTAGGACGTGGGTTCGATTCCCACCGCCTCCACCAGAGAGATATAACTTAGATGTTGTATTTCGCTGATGGGGGCGTAACGGTATTCGACTGAGAGTGAAGGGATTAAGGAGACCTAAGGGTGGTAACCTATAACCAATAATCTAATCGCAGATAATACCGATTATTTTCCAGCACAAGTGGCACTCGCCGCTTAATCGCTGATGGGCTTATGATTGTGCCTGGAAACAGAAACAATCAACCACACATAGAAAGGAAAAATGGCTGAATATAAAAATGAAGAACCCTGCGAATTTGTATACCGCGTTAAAGCAGTATCAAAAGTAGTAGATGGAGATACAATAGATTGTTGTTTCGATTTAGGATTTGATGTAATGTTTCATAGTCGGGTTCGATTATTGGGTATAGATACTCCGGAATCCAGAACAAGACATAAGAATGAAAAGGTGTATGGTTTACTTAGTAAAGACGCACTTAAATCATGGGTGCATTGGGCTGTTATGGATGATAGAGATGATATTGATATTGAAATTAGATGTCCTGAAGCAGATAGTCGTGGAAAGTTCGGAAGAATTTTAGGCGAAGTTTGGGTAAATTGTAATGCAGAAGGAGAGCACGGTGGTTGGACTAACGTTAACAAATGGATGTGTGAGAACGGACACGCTGTTGGTTATTGGGGTCAAAATAAAGATGATGTTAAAGGTGAACATTGGGCAAATAGAGAATATCTTTCCGAACAAGGTAAAATGGCACTTCTTCAATGGGATGAAGATTAATGAAAGCATTCGCTGAAGTAGCAGGTTTGGTATCAAATGCGTATCATGGACAAAATGAAGTTTCTATGATACGTAGTTTTGAAAGTCCACCAATCATTTTATCAGGGCCATTATTTAAAAGAATATTTGAACTTACAGAAAAAGAAGCTCTTCACTCAATTGGATTAAGTGATTTAAAAAATAAATTTCCTAAGGTCCAAGGAAGAGCTAAACAAATTTCTACCTTTACTCAAATGCAACCTAATTCGCAATTTTGGCAAGGTGGAATAGATGATGAGGATAGACCTGGTGGTTTGTTATTGCATGTGAAAGGAAATGTAACAGGTCAATTCAATCAAGACATGTATACCGAAATATTAAGAGGTGGTAGACGTGTTATAATGCTAAATGATGATACCATTGAAGAGCAAGAGTTTGAAGACGAATTAAAAGGTCTTCAATCCGAATTCAGAAAATTAGTCCATGAAATTTTTAAAAAGAAATTAGGCATTAAACCTGATAGCCCTTTATCTTTTTCTGATAATAATTATCCTGAAAATATATTGCGGACAGAATTAGATGGACGACAAAAAGCTACCCTCATTAAAAACTATTTGGATGGGATGGAAAAGCTTCTGAAAAATAAGAAGTATAAAGAAGCTGTTTCAGATATGATGTTTGATATGATTGCAGTAGGTGATTATGAATATAACGAAATTACTATGGAAAAAGTAAAGTTAATTTCAATTTATGTCACAAACTCAAATATAGATCGCTCAGACGTCGATAATCTAAGAAAACAATTTAAAGTCCCTATCTATCCAAATGCTTCTCGAACACAAATTGAGAAGATCCTCCAAACAATAAATTCATAAAAAAATACTTGACATTTTGTTGAATATATCGTATAATAATACTATTAAATAATTAATTATAGGAGCACATGGAAGCACGAAGAAAATGCGATCCAGAGTTGGGTCAATTAGTAAGTGAACACTTGGAAAGTCTTGGTTTAGAAACACCTATGACACAAGTTCGAAAAAATTATGATAGTGAGACAGCAATTGAATCTATCAAAGGAAACATGACGGAGATTATGACATCATTAGGATTAGATCTTAAAGATGATTCATTACAAGATACACCCAAAAGAGTAGCACAGATGTTTGTGAATGAAATTTTTTGGGGACTTGATTATGACAGATTTCCTAAATGCACAAAAATTGAAAATAAGATGAACTATAAAGGTTCATTTGTATTAGAAAGAAATATCAATGTTCAATCCTATTGCGAGCATCACTTTATTGTTATTGATGGTGTTGCCAGCGTCGCTTATCTCCCAAACAAATATGTTTTAGGGTTATCTAAGTTAAATCGAATTGTTCAATTCTTTTCAAAACGTCCTCAAGTTCAGGAAAGGCTTACTGAACAAATTAGAGCTGCGATTGCGTTTGTTGCTCAGACAGAAGATGTTGCCGTTCAAATTGATGGCGCACATTTCTGTGTTAAATCACGAGGCATTCAGGATCTCAGATCTACAACTGCAACATTCTCTGCATCAGGTGTTTTTTCAGAAGGATCACAACGTCAAGAGTTCCTTGCAGGATGTCGTTCTTTAATGGCTTAATATGACATACATTTCACATGAAATACCTAGATCACTAATAGATGAACATCAAGACTTTATTAGCGATTATCAATTTGTATTACTTCATAAAATTCTAGAAGATAAAGATTACGCAGAGATGGTTTGTGACTTTGCGAATAATGGAGAATTTACTTATCTTGATAATAGTTGTTTTGAATTGGGTGAATCATTAGATAATGATATTCTCTATGAATGGTTCCAAAGATTAGAACCAGACTTTGTAGTTCTACCAGATGTTCTCGGAGATAGAAAAAGAACACTGGAAAGGTCGATTGAATTTGCTAATGATTATCCAGACACAATCCCTAATGGTATGCCCGTTATTCAAGGAGCAACACCAGATGAAATGATTGATTGCTATAATGACTTTACTGAGTATAGTGATAAATGGCCGATAATTGGTATACCTTTTGTTTATCGTTGGGCTGATAAAGACCCAACACTTCAGGCGAATGAAAGAATAAAGTTACTTGAAAGAATGGACAGAGAGTGTATTGATAGAGATATCAAACATCATCTATTAGGTACGTGGCAAGCAAGAGAATTTGCACATTATAGAGATTATAATTGGATTCATAGTATAGATACTTCCAATCCAGTAATGGCAGCATTAGACGGAACACCTTATGCAGGAATTCACGGATTAACACAAAAACCAACATCAACATTTGATTCTATTTACGATATGAAAGAAGAAGATATTAACTTAGATCTTTTATATTATAATGTTGATAGTTTTAGACAAATCGTTACGGGTAAATTTCCTGAGAGAAAATATCCAGAGAATTTAAATTGTTTTAAATACTTTACATATTCAGGACAACATGGCTAATAAGATAGATCCAGAACACTATCAAAGTAATACAAAATTGGAAGCGATTGATGTTATAGAAGCTTTCGATTTAAATTTTCATCGCGGAAACGTTGTTAAGTATGTTTTGCGAGCAGGTAAAAAATCAGAAAAGGGTTACGAGAATAAAGATAAACAATTAGAAGATTTGAAAAAAGCTAAGTGGTATCTTGAAAGAGTAATCAAAAATGTTACGGAGGGATGATGGACTTACGAGAAGCTAGAAATAAACTTCCAGAAGTTAAAGAAAATGTTGCAGTTATATTATCCGGTGGCATGGATAGTTCTATTGTTACAATGATGTTAGCCCGACATTATGGACCAGAAAAAGTATTTGCTTTAACATTTAACTATGGTCAAAAGCAAGCTGAAGAATGTATGAAGGCAAAAGAATTATGTCGTGAATTAGGTGTACCACATAAGCAATTAGATATAGGTTATTTCGGAGAGTTAGTTCAACCTATTAGTGCAAATATATCTGGCACTGATATTGACATGCCCAACATTAAAGAAGTGTTGGGAGATCCCCAACCTGTTACATATGTCCCGTTTAGGAATATGATGTTGTTAAGTAATGCATGCGCTTTTGCAGAAGTAGTAAATGCAGAATACATTTTTTGTGGACTTCAAGTTCATGATGAATATGGGTATTGGGATACAAGCCAAGCCTTTGTAGATGCATTAAATGGCATTACAGTACTAAATAGAACATTCAAGACACAAATTATTGCGCCGTTCTCTTTATTAAGTAAAACAGAAGAATTAAAAATATGTAAAGAGCTAGGAACATTTAATTTATTAAAGCATACATTAACATGTTACGATCCAGATGAAGAAGGTCGTAGTTGTGGAAGGTGCCCTTCTTGTTCTGAAAGAATTAAAGCGTTTCAGAATATTCAAGAAATAGATCCAATACCTTATCAGGAAGGCGATTAATGTGTAGTATTTCTGCAAGCAAGAGCAAAGAAGTTTTATTAAAATTAGTAGAACTTAATAGATATCGGGGCGAAGAATCTCATTCAGTTTCACAGTTTTTATATCACGAAGATTTAGATCCTGACGCCAATGGTTTTTATCTTAAACAACAGATTAAATCATATGGCCCTTTAGATGTAAAACAATTAGATGGTGAATGGGATTATTGTATTGTTCATCAACAAGCACCCACATCAAAAGAAGTTAATAATACTGATTTAGCAACAGGAAGATTTATTCACCCAGCTGTGAAAGGAAAATCTTATTTGTGGCATAATGGTATTATTAAAGAAGGAAAATTTGAAGGTGATTGGGATACAGAATGGTTGTTTGATCTTACATTAGATGATTTAGAAAAAAGCCCTCTTAAAAGATTTGATGCTAAGATAAGTGAAGCAGATGGTACATTCGCATGTATGATGCATCACGATAGTAGTATGTTTATATTTCGTAATGAAATTAGTCCTTTGTTTAGTGAAGGATCATCCTTTTCTTCTACTAAGTTTGAAAACTCTATTCCAGTGCCCGCAAATACAATGTGGGAATTAGATTATGAAATGGGTGGTTTAGTAGAACAATGGAAATTTGAAACAAAAGAAAATCCCTATCATTTTGGAGAATAATGTTTATACACCCCGTGAATGCCTCTACTGAGGTAACCAATATCGATGATACAATGATTCAACCAAATACTGTTGATTTACGAGTCGATAAGGTTTATCGAATCGGCGCTGGTCCAATGCACATAGATGAAGAAGAAAAGATACATCGAAAGTCAATGGAAATATTTCCCGATGAAGATGGTAATTTTCTTTTAAGTCCAGGCTGTTATGAAATGCAATCCAATCAACAAGTAGAAATAGCAGAAGGGGAAGTTGCTCTTGTTCTTGGTAGAAGTACTTTTAATAGAAATGGCGTTTTGATTATCAGTTCAATTTATGATTCAGGTTTTAAAGATTATGCAGGGGCAACTGTGTATAATATAGGCGGAGAAACAACCGTTAAGCCTAATACGCGATTTGCACATTTAATTATTGCAAAAGCGGAATCCTTACATAAATATGATGGAGACTATGGCGAAAAAAATTGAAAATAAAGAAAAAGAAACTATAATAAAAATGCTGACTCCTGAAACATTCAATTTGGATGTTAAGAAGTTGTCAGATAAAATGCCGGTAATGGATGCAATTTTACATTATTGTGAAATGAATAAATTAGAATATGAAACAGCTGCTTCTTTAATATCCACAGATCTAAAAAGAGTCTTACGAGCTGAAGCTGAAGAATTAAATTTCATACCGACCACATCGAAACTACCTATCAATGTTTAAAAAAGTAAAAGAGAGTTTGGATGGGTCGTCTTTGCTAGAACACAACCACCTGATTGGGTAACCGCCCTATTCCAAATGCCATGAATGAATTTGAGTGTTATAGTCTTTATACCTCTCTTAAATTACATTTTACTACAGATTACGATTACTTTAAGTATAATGGTAAATGTAATGTTACACCTGAGTCGTTTAACAAACGAAGAGAGCGATTCTTTTTTAAGAAATTATCTAGAGAATATCCAAATCCAGAATTAAGAGATTTTCTAGTATCGAACTTTTTAAGTGATATAAATATGTGGATAGGGGATGCTTTTGGTGAAAAGTGTGTTTCAACCTATCGTGACTGGCGGAAGCGTATTGAGAGTTTACAATACATTTTTCGTGAAGATTGTTCGAACATCATGTCAGATGATTCGAATGAGTTCAATGCTTTATTTGAAGTAGTAGATGGACAACATCCACCTATTCTTCGTTATGCTTTAGCGAAAAAAATAAACATTGAATCTTTTATCATCCTAGATGATATTTTATGTTTCATACCCAAATTTAATAGAGATCTTCAGGACCCAATCGTGTGGCCGGACTACTATAAGAAGTGTGTGAAATATAAGCCATTCTTTACTCATGAATTTGAAGCAAGCAGAAAAAGCTTGAAAAAAGTTCTTGACATTTAATAAAGAATGTTATATAATATATGTTATATTATGATTAAGTGAATAAAGCGTATACAACGAAACAAAGCAGTTATAAGGAGAAATATGTCGTTTGCAGATATGAAGAAAAAAAGAGGTTCCTCATTAAGCCACCTCAGCGAAGAGCTTAATAAAATCAACAATCCCGGATTTGGTGTAGATGAACGTTTTTGGAAAGCCGACTTAGATAAGGCTGGAAACGGTTATGCAGTCATCAGATTCTTGCCCCCTATTGAAGGAGAAGATCTTCCTTGGGTTCGTGTTTTCAATCATGGTTTTCAAGGACCAGGTGGATGGTATATTGAAAACAGTCTTACTACTCTTGGTAAGAAGGATCCAGTTTCTGAATATAATTCAGGTCTTTGGGCTACAGGTGTAGAAGCGAATAAAGATATTGTTCGTAAACAGAAAAGACGTTTGACTTATTATGCCAATATTATGGTAGTTGAAGATTCAAAGCGTCCTGAAAATGAAGGGAAAGTTTTCCTTTTTAAATTCGGGAAGAAGATCTTTGATAAAGTCAATGATCAGATGAATCCTCAGTTTGAGGACGAAACACCTGTTAATCCTTTTGATTTCTGGGAAGGAGCGAACTTCAAATTGAAGATTCGTAAGGTAGAAGGCTTTACAAATTATGATAAAGCTGAATTTGCTGCTCCTACACCATTGTCAGAAAATGACGAAGACATGGAAAGGATTTGGAAACAACAGTATTCACTTCAAGACTTTTTGAAGCCTGATAACTTCAAGTCATATGAAGAATTATCCTCACGTTTAAATAAAGTTCTTGGTAAAGGAATTGATCCTTCCATGCAGAGAGCTGAAGATACAGTGATAGGTCCTGTTGATCATACTAGTGTACCTTTTGATGGTGGAGTTCCTAATAGGCCTGCACCGCAACCAACTGTAAGTGCTCAAAATGATAATTTGGATCAGGGTAGTATGGATTCTGGAGAAGGAGATACTCTTTCTTACTTTGCTAAATTAGCTGAAGAAGAATAATCATTCATTTAGTGGTCATCTACTGGGTGACCACCTTTTTCAATGAATCTTTTCGTGAACTAGTATCAAGGTCAGTCTGGAGGACGATGCCTTCGGTTTTGGTGGTGACTACTGAATTATCTACTACATTTACTGGTTGTCTATCTCTTTCTTGTCTTGCTAATTCCCTCTCTTCTTTTCTTTTTCTCTCCTCGGCCGCCACAAGTCTTTTATATGCTTCTGGATCATCTTTTTCCATTTTAGCCATTTGGTAATGTTTTGAATCTTTACCGAAAATTCCTTTGGCTGCCTTTTTCCCTAAAAATCCCATATCCATCATCAACCTCGCAATAAATTGGGGAATTCTTCGGACGAAGGCAAAGACTGGTTCTAGAACATGATCGTAAATTGCATCGGTTGCCATTGTAAATAATTTTTTGATACCAGTAAATAAAGAAAAGTTACCATCTTTATCTCTTAGATTTTTATCAATAAATGCTACTGCATTTTTAAAATCGAATTTTTTTAATATCCAAGCAACTGCTTCACCTAATAGGTTTGGTATAGCAAACAATACATCGTCGAATACAGACTCTATACCGGCCCCTATTGCGCCTGTAATACCACCTTCTTTATATCCATCTACAATATTACTTATTACATCAAACGCAGAAAAAAGGAACCCAATAGGAATGAATACCTTACCAATAACTTTTGCGATCTTACCTACAAAACCTAAAATGTCTTTTAAGGGTTTGATCCAATCAGTTAAAGGAGCAATTATACCTGAAAACGTTTTTGCGGCTTTTGTAAGAATGCCGTCTTTAGGTCCGAATGCACCTTTGAATGAATCTCTAAAAGAATTAAAAGTTTTAATTGGATGAGCTAATGCTTCTGCATTTAAAAATCCAAGAGCACCAAAGTTAAGTACGTTTACTAATTTGAAAAACCCTTTAGTAATTTTTAACATAGTACCAAAGATATTATCAATGGCAGTTAAGAATCCAGTCTTTACTTGCATCAACTTACTACCTTCAGCAAACATTGGCATCTTAAAGAATGCTCCAAACCTTGTACTAAATCCTGCTTTTGCTTTTACTATGCCTTCAGCAACATCATCACCTATATTGAAAATTTTAGTTTTCAATTTAGAAAACATACCTTGTTTTTTAATGACAAGGTCATCAACTTTTGCAGGATCTAATCCTAACATTTTTATAATACTGGAGTTGAATTTTGTTTTAGCTAGTTTACCTGCATCTGCCGCTTCGTCACTTATTTCTAATATATTAGCGTGCTTCTTCAAGAACTTTATTTTAGCTGCGTCGGATAATCCTTCTGCATCAGCAGCAAAAGCCAACATCTTAGATTGGGATTTTAGAAACTTTAGTTTATCTTTTTGAATACCGTCAGTATGGTCAGCCATCCATGCTAACATTTTAGATTGCTTTTTCAAAAAGCCGGCTTTATCAGCAGCGGACATATCTTCAGCTGTATTCATCCACTTCAACATATTCGTCTGAGCATTGAAGAACTTCAATTTATTTGCATCTGTTAATTTTTCAGCATCAGTAGCCCATGAAGCTAGTCTACCTAGAGTTTTAGTAAAGTTGTTTTTTTGAGCGAGCGCAAATTTGTCTGTGTCTGGGCCAAATTTTAAAAACTTTCCTATATCATCTGCAAATCCAGCCTTTTGTTTAGCAAGTTCATTAGGAAATTTTTGTTCAAAACCAAAGTACTTTTTTAAATTAAACCACATACCACTTTTGGTTTTTCCTAAATCTTTAACATCTCCAGGAGGAAATCCTAAGGCACCTTTGATTTTATCAAAAAAAGATGTCCTATGAATTTTCATATTATCAAGTAATTTTGTGAACTGATCGCCAGTAAAAAAAGCTGTTATCGAATCTTTAAATAATGCTAATCCGGCTATAGCCGCACCGCCGAGTCCGGCAGCTAATCCACCCCAACTAAAATCTAAGCCACCTAAGGATGGTGCTCCACCTCCTCCACCACCTTTATCTTTATCTTTAGCTAAACGAGCGGCTTCCATTGCTGCTTCTAATCGCTTTCGTTCAGCATCTTTAATAAAGTCAAGGTATTCAGCAAAGAGATCGGCAGTTCTAAATGTGTTAGCTTCGACTGATTGTAATAAATTATTACTCATATCGCCCATGCGAATTGAGTTAGACCAATATTGTGTCTGCGCATCAAATGAATCTTTCATTTGATTTACAAACATGCCGCTAGAAATAGCATCTGCTCCTAATTGTGAAGACACCTCATCTTGCCATTTTTTACGGGCAGCATGTTCTTTTGGATCTGTTTTTACTGTCTCAGCCATGTCTTTGTCTTTCTTCTTCCATACGTTGATTTTCTTCTTCTATATGTTCAATTAAGAGGGCAATATAAAGGTCTCTTTCGTAACACATCATATTTTCTATCTCAGTCAAACTCCATTTATGATTCTGTATTAGAGAAAAAATGGTTTTATAATAGTTAACTAAACTATTGTGACTGAGTATTAACCGAAAAAAGCCTGTAGCCCCTCCAAGGCTACCTTGTCTTTTTTACCACATTTTTCGCACTGCCAAGATACTTCATGTCTTAATTTAGGCATGGTATTAAAATAAGCAACAATCTTACCAAATTGATTTTGATTTAGACTGTAAATAAAATCTTCTAATTCTTGTTCGGTACTATTTTTAATATCATGATATTCTTCTTTATCATATATTCCAGCAATACATGCTTTGGTAATTTGAAAGATAGAATCCATTTGAGATTCCTCTGCTGGTCTTGTCATTCTATCAATATCTGGATATCTTAATTGCACTGATATTTTATCATCAAGTTTAACCAGATCTTTATGGTCTTTATTAATATGTAATTTAATATCATTACAATTAATTTCAACTTGTGTGGTGCCATTACACCCATCTTTTTCATCAGCTGTTGGGTGTCTCATCCCAACTGTTATCAATTCACCTACTGAGCGCGCTCGTAAATTTAAAAATAACATTTCAACATCAAATGCTGGTAGGTCATTTGTAACAAGATCCTCATCAAGGCAACAATTTTTAATAATTTGTTTAGTTGCAGTGACAATATCTTGCGTATCTCCACCTTCAAGTGCTGTTAATAAAATCTTTTCTTCTTTAACAAGAAAAGGTCTATATTTAACCGGCCTATCTACGCTATGTAATTTGATCGTATAGGTCGGATTATCTATTACTGGTAAACTCATAATATCTCCAATTCAATAAATTATATCGTGGTCCATTTATGACATGCAAAGCTCACATTAAACTGACCAAGTGTGTTATTTGAATCCCATCCTAACGTGGTGGCATCAACGTTTATTGGGAATGTATCCATATATTTAGTACCTGTTGTTGCTTCTTCTTCACTAATCGATTCATTGGATTGATCAAATGCCAACACAGTTATATCGCCTTTATAATCATCAAAATATTTCATATTTCCGGTTTCAGTTGGAACACAAAAATCCATCCATTTAATAAAAAAGTTTCTGGCTTCCCATGCATTAGTAATGATAAATTGTAATTGATATTCAGTGTAAGTATTTTCTCTTGCCATTTTACGAACAGGGCCATAATGTTTCAAATCTGAAGTAGCTATTGTTCTCGCACCTAAGGGAGCCTGATTACAAAAGAAAGTAAGTCCTGCAGGCAAATGAACCTTACTCGGTGGTTTTATTTTCGCCACGAATCTATTCATTGGGGCTATACCACCCGCCTCATCCAATTTAGCTAAAAAATCTGTCGTATTCATAAGGTCCTTATCATTGCTTGACTATCCATCCAGACTTCAGATTTATCAGCTTTTCTAAAATCTTCAACAGGTAAATGTATTGCTGTAGCCCATTCATCAGCAGGAACATGTATAAATGTGCCTGAAGAGTATGTTATATCGTATTTATGTATGGTTGGTTTAACTTCTTTATATCTAACAAAAGGTCTTATGTCGCTGTAAGAAATGTCTATATAAGTTCTTGAAGTATCCTCATTTAAATTAATCCGGACAATTAATTTTTTCATCAATGCTTCTCTTAAATGATGCGGCAGATAATGAAAATTTATTCCTACAAAACCTCTTGACCAAGCTTCAATTGGAATAACTAACGGAAACCTATCATAATATTTTAATTTATTTTTATGCTTGGGATCATAGTTCATAAAATACATATGACCCATTTGTATTCTGTTTTCGCCTCTAGCTAAACGAGCTTGTTCTCTGGTACCTTCTGATATAATTTTATATGGATCTTTAATTCCGCGCGATCTACCGACGGTTAATTCCTGACGAAGGGTATTAAATTTATCCCTCAACCATACAATTGCTTCATCTGCTAGTTTTGTTAGTTTTAGTGCCATGTATTATTTAGATAATAATTGATCCTCGGTTAATATAACAAATTTCCAATTTTTCTTTTTGCAAACTGCACTTGCTGCTTTCCACTTTGCTTCATTAACCCCATATCTTTTCATTTCTAATAAAAATCTACCAGTTTTTCGTTTTCTGCCGGTATCTTTAGGGGGAACAGTTTGTTTCTTAGGTTTTATTTCAATTAAGGAAATTTCTATAAGACCGTCATGTTTTTTAGTTTTTACCCAAAAGTCTGGATAGTATTTGTGTATTCTTCTATCAAGTGGGGATCTATATGGAATTACTACTTCTTCACTAGCCCATTTAATAATACTTGGATTCTCATCACAATACACCATAAAGCGTCTTTCCCACAAACTTCTATAAATTATCTTAGTGGGATCACCTTTATATTTGCTTCGATTTTTAGGTTTATACTTTCCTTTATAAGCCATATCAATTCGTTATAAATAATTTAATATATTAGGCTATTTATACAAGAATAACAGGAATTTTTTACATGGCAATTTCAGACACAGAAAAAAATTTACAATATCCATCTGACTTAATGAAGACAACCGAACAACATTGGGTGGAGTTTACGGCCTATCCTGCGCTCTTTGGAGGAAAATATTCTCCAACATCAGATTTTTCAATAGCTCTTCCAATGAGTGCCCAAGCAATGATTAGTACTTCTGAAGCTATATACGCTGAACAAGAGGGATTAGGAACCGTATTATCTGAAACGGCCGGTAAGGTTGCAGGTGGTTTAAAGCCATGGTTTACATCGGGCAAAGGCATAGAAAAAAATGTTGCAACTACTTTAGCTGGAATTACAAAGGATATGAATCAAAGTACTGGTGAAAGTGTAGCAGAACATGGCGTCGCACAAATGATAAGGAAAAATGATTTTTTAAAAAGAGCTGCCGGTGGTTTAAATGTTGCTATTAATCCTAAAATGTCTTTATTATATCAAGGACCTGGAAAGTTTAGAAAATTTACTTTTGAATTTCCCATGATAGCAAAATCAGCAGGTGAATCGGACATGATACAAGGTATTATAAAGAGATTTAGAATGGCAACATTACCAGGTTACACAGATTCTCATGTAACTAACGCCCAGACTTCTACGGGATCCGAAGCAAAAAGAGGAGCCGGATCAAACTTTTTTACATTTCCAAGTAAATTCAAAATTCATTTTGGTCACGGTGGAGGAACAGGAAGTTCGCTACAAGGGAAGGAAACACCCTTTAAAATAGCAGATAGTGTATGTAATGCTTGTGTGGTTAATTATGCCGCTGCCGGTATTCCATTCTTTTTTGAGAATAATCACCCGTTTGAAGTTAAGATGACCCTTACATTTACAGAAACAATAATTATGACCAAAGAGTTGGTCAATAATGGATTTTAATGTCTTATTTTAGTTATTTACCAAAAGTAGAATATAATATAACAAAAAGTAAATATTTTGAGACCTCAACTGCTGTTGATATATTTGTTAGAAATTTAATAAAACAGAACGTTATAGATAAAGGCGTAACGTTTGATCTACATACTATTGGAGACGGTGAAAGACCGGATATAACATCATTCTTGATTTATGGAGATGTTAAATATGATTGGATTATATTTTTAGCAAATAGGATGTTTAATCCTTATTTTGATTGGCCTTTGAGCAGTCAAGATTTTAGAAAATTACTTCAAAGTAAATATGGTACAGCTGAACGCGCAAGAAAAGTTATTCATGAATATCATCAAATTATACAGCCAGCAACAGATTCTGTAAGAGAAATAAAAGTTGTAGTTGATAATGAAACATGGTCATCTTTAAATGATTCGGAAAGAAGTCGAATAACAAAATATGATTATGAATTTAAAATAAATGAAAGAAATAGACAAATTAAAATAATTGATAAACAATATATTGAAAGTATTTTTAAAGAAGCTCAATCAAAACGATATGGAACGTAAAGTATGGCGGGAAGAACAGATGCAGAAGAAACAGGGGAAGGGTATGAATGGCATCAAACAGATAGAACTCCTACAACATCACCGGTAGAAGATAATTCCACTCAGGCAACTGCTCGGATTCCTGGTGACTATAAGGTTGAAAAGTTAGTTCTTTTGTCACCTAATATAGATGCAGAAATTGATTTAACACCGACTTTTGATACTATATCTATATTTGAAGATATAAGCACACCTTATTTATTAATGGATTTGTCTATAGTGGAATCATACGGACTAAGAGAATTGATTCCTCTTATTGGTGAGGAATTTATTGAACTTGTGGCAGGCACTGCTGGTGTAACAGCAAAATCCGGTTCACCATCACAAAATAAATTTGATGGTATTATTAGTAAAGTCTTTAGAGTGACAAGCTTGTCACCGATAATATCAACATCTGAAAGAGTTAAAAATTATGTTATACATTGTGTTTCTGTAGAGGCAATTATTAATGAAAAAACTAGAATAAGTAGGGGATATAGAAAAAAGTCAATTGATCATGTTATTAAGGACATTTATAAAAAAAATATTGTTAAGCCTTTGGAGAATGAATATAGTAGTTATGTTGGAAAAGATAAAGTTAAACCATTAGTTATTGAACCAACCGAAGGTACTCATGATATTACGTTTCCTTTTAAAAAACCATTTGATATTTTTAATGATTTATCGGAAAAGGCTTTAACTCTTAATGAACCTGAAGAAGAAAATGTTGCGCAAGCACGTGGTGATGTTCCACCGGCACGACAAGCAGGTGGTGCATTGTATATGTTTTATGAAACATTATCTAATTTTAGATTTGAAAGTTTAGAATCAGTTTTTAAACGGACCCCTAAGCGACATATATATGCAAAACCTAGTCCCTCAATCAGCGCAGATGATATCATAAATGGTTTTAATGTTTGCCTAGATTATCAAATTGATGGGCTCTTTGATATTATTGATAACTTACGTGCCGGAATGTATGCTTCAAAATTAATAACTCATGATATGACACGGATGCGATATGATATTACAGGTTATAGTTATGTTCTTAGAAATGATACACCTATTTCAATACCTGAACCTTCAACGGGCATAGAAACTGAAACACAATCCGGAAGCACAGAACCAGAAGCATCTAAAAAGAAATTAGCAGATTTAACTTTGTCATTAGCTAGAACTGGTGCTGGCGGTAAATTATGTACAGATAAAAATGACCTTTTACATGATAGTGATGATGGTGAACGTTGTAAAATAAAATTTATGGCTACGGATTTAAATCACGCTTATTTTTTTGAGGCGAATAGAAAAGATGCCGGAGGCCCTAAAGAAAAAGGAATAAAAGAAAGCAATCTTGAAAGAAGAGTACAATTAAGAGATTCACAATTACAACAATTAGATAACATTAAACTTACACTTAGAATGTATGGTGATTCATCTTTAAGAGTTGGAGAAATTATAAACTTTTATGCTCCTTCTCAAACTTTGCAAGAAGGATCAGAACAAACAGCCGATGTATTTTTAAGTGGTAAATATATTATAACAAGAATTAAACATATTATTAATGCTGAACAATATCTGATGAATATTCAATGTAGAAAAGATGCTTGGTATTCTGATTTACCAGCGTTTGATCAAGCACTAAATGCATCTCGTTTACTTGGTAATACTTCTAAAGACGAAGCGAAGGCTAGGGCCTTAAACGTTAAAATCTCATCCGGTACAACTGATGCGAGCAATGCTCCAGATACAATTACGCCAAATGATGAAACCATATGACACATAGTATAAGGATTGAAAGATAATGGAAACTGACTTTATGGGCAAAGCTGGCTTTATTTGGGCCATCGGTGTTGTTGAGGATAGAAATGATCCTCTGTATCTAGGAAGATGTAAAGTAAGATACTTAGGTTGGCATACTAGAGATAAACAAGAATTACCAACAGTAGTATTACCTTGGTCATTTCCTTTAATGCCAATAACATCCGCTTCACAAACACAAGTTGGTACAAGTCCCACTGGCCCTGTTCCAGGAACTTGGGTTTTATCTTTTTTTAAAGACGGTCTAGATGCCACTGATCCAATTATGTTAGGAACATTGCCCGGTCGGCCTGATAAAGCATGTGATCCACGTGATGGTTTTAATGATCCCCGAACTTGGCAGCCCAAACCATTTCAAGTAGATGACAACGGTGCGGTTATTGAAGGATCAGTTGAATTTAAAGATGTGCCCCAATTTCCATTAAAATTGAATCGGGTTAGGGATAAGGGCGTTGAAATTACAGAACGTACTGATGATCCTAATAAACATAAAGATAAAGATATTTGGGATTTTTCTTATAACTTTCCTAATATAAGATTTTTAAATGAACCTACTACTCCTAGATTAGCTAGGGGTTTGCAGGATACATCAGCTAAAATTCTTAATAGAGTAAGACCAGGTCCTGGGCCTGCATCTGTAATGGTTGAAGGTAATGCAGAGTCTCCTTTACAAAATAGAAGAGATGTAAAGATGGGCAAATTTGGTATTAGAGCTAGTGATTTTGCTGATAGGCCAACCTTCATGGAACCAGAGTCTGCATATGCCGCACAGTATCCTTATAATCATGTTCATCAGACTGAAAGTGGACATGTTATAGAAATGGATGATACTCCAACTGCGGAAAGATTGTCTTGGACACATAGATCAGGTGCCTACCGAGAAATGGGACCAGCAGGTGATGTTGTAGATAAAGCAACCAGAGATGCGTGGTCCTGTGTTTTGAGAAACTCATATGAACAAATAAGTGGTAATAAATTTTCTTCGATAGATTATGGATATGAATTAGCTGTGGCCGCTACAGGAGGAAAAGAAGATTATTGGCTTAGAGTATGTGGTACTGGCGATGTTCATTTAGAAGCCGAAGAAGGTAACATTGAAATGTATACTAAAAACGGCGTAACTTTTATAAATGCGAAGCGAATTGAATTTAATGCTAAAGAATATATTAGAATGTCTGCTCCGCGGATTCAACAAACAAAATTTCCACGGAACAATCCGAGTTTAAATCCATCAGAAGCAGGAGATAAATCAGGACAGGAAGTCGAGGTAGCAGGAAATCAATCAGAAAATGTTGGCGGTGCGAAAACAGTAAATGCTGGTCAAATTGGAATGAACACAATGGGACCTTTTACTACATCATGTCAAAGTGAATCAAAGAATATTTCTCATAGTTCAGAAACAACAGTTATGGGATTAAATATTCTTTTGGGTCAAGGTGCAGCCGGCTGGAGTACTGCAGTTCAAAATGGAATTATTAATTTAAGAAGTGCAGACGCCAAAGCTGGAACAGGTGGAATTTTACTTCATTTAAATGAATTACCAGTTTCCAGTCCGTCATCGGCAAAGTCATCAGCGGTTGGTTATTTGTCTATTATGCCTACTGATCCAATCTCGTCGGAAATTGAATTAGCTTCGACATTTGGTAAAGTTTCTATGAAAAATAAATTCGGTGAAATAGCATTAGAAGAAGCCCCAATGGGAACCGGAGGAAATCTAAAACTAGAGACAAATGGTGTAGGCGCTGAGATGATGATGAAATCACCGATGGGAGGAATCAGTTTTGATGCAACGGGTAAGGTTAATATCTGGAATGAGGTAACTTCTTTAACGAACATAGTAAAAGTTCTCTTTAGACATCTTTTGGAACACACACACGGACATAATGATACTATTATGGGTACACCAAACCCAATGGCCGTAACATTACCAAACGCGTTGCAACCATGGTATACAGACTTACTTACAGAACAGGCTAAACTAGATGGCTTTTTTGCGCAAAACAAGGGTTTTTAAATAAAATAACTAATATGACAAATCAAACACAGTGGGAAAAAACAACACAATTAGTTCCTCATCCAAAGGTGTTAGAACTAATGAGCAAGTTAAAACAATTAAATGATCTCGAGACTAAATTGATGACAGAATTTAAAAATGCACTAGAAAAGCAAGCGCAAGAAGGGGATAATGGCGGAACAAGAAGCTGATCTAGATCAGCTTCTTTCCCGGAAAATGGTGGAACAAGAAGCTGATGAGTGGTCCTCTAGAAATTTAGGAGATATAGGTTATCTAAAGCACTTTTTTGAAGTAGCAGCAAAAGGTCTGGAACTTCATAAGGAGAACGCGGCATTTATTAAGGAGGCTTATGAATTTAATAGGGCACTTGTATTTGCTAAGGTAGATCCATTATTTGCAGCATTAGATAAAATTTTTCAAGAAATTTTAAAACTATTAGATGATCTCAGAGGTTTAGGTTTTTATTATCTACCTGTTCATTCAAAATCAATTGGTACATCTAATGAAGTACAAAGAAATCCTGTTACAGGTGGACTATTGATTGGGGGTACATATTATGCAAAAGCAACCGCCAGTGGCATACCCGGAGAATACAAAAAAGCTAATGTTTTTCTAGGTGACACTCCAGCTACGGATAAAGAAACAGGTGAACAAATATACGTAAAAGATACAGCATGGGAAGATCCATTTGATGCCGACGGCAACAGCACAGGAACAGAATTAACCTTAGAGAATGCTTTTGTATATGCTAATGAGAAGTTAGGTTTAACGCAATTATCTCCAACTGGTATTTTACAAACAATTGATAGATCTTTTGACGATAAAAATGATGTCCCTAAAGGTAATACGGCTTTTACAACCGATACATCACAATTATTGTCAGAAGATTATTATCTATCAGGCCGGCCAATATTTTCAAATTCTGCAACGGTAGGTGGAATTATTATTATAATGGGAGCACCCTCTTTTGATAAATTTGGAGATATTTTAAAAACATTTAATAAATTTATTAATTTAGAAAGTTTTAATCAGTTAGTAGCTGATGTTAAGAAAATACTCAATCCGCCTGTCGTACATAGAATAAAGTTATCTTGGGTAAGCACCAAAACTATTGATGTGGATAGTGAGTCACCGGATTTTAATACACCGCCTTCACTTTCTGATGCTCCCGGCAAGAAAACTTATATAGAAAAAGATGATACCGTAGGTTCATTTTACAAGCACGATAAGAACGAAGATGGAACATACAAAAGCAATAGAGTTTTGAAGGCTACGGTAGGCAAATCAATAGCCCGAGTCACTAAAGTTATAACGACTGAAAACATGGTAATTGAAGATAGAGAAACGCTAGGCCATAAAGCAGATACTCATAATACCAATTTAACAGAAACAATGATTAAAAGGAATCATCAAGAAATAAAAATAGATAGAAATTTGGTTCCTTATCAAAATCAAGAATTGGAAATTGCATATATGTCACCCGGCATGGAATTTAAAAAAGGTGATATTATTGTAGAAGCGATACCCATGACGGACTCTGGAGGTACTCAAACCGCAACCGGAGATAAAATTGATCTTAATAAACAAAATGCGGGTGATCCAGGTAAAGACAATGATAAGGAATATGTTCAAGTCACTGAGGGTGAACTTATAGTCGGAAAAGTAGTGGATGAATTCTATGCAGATGCTTTACCTGAAAAACCAGATTGGAGAGGTAAAAGATTAGAAGAATTAATTCCACCTTTAGGTTCAGTTTTAGATACTACTGAAGCACATGTAAGAAGTATATTCGCAACTATTAAAAACTATCAGGCCAGTCTAGATCCGATTATAAAATACTTAGATGGGAAAATGGATGAACTTACGGCATTCAGTAATGAAATTGAAGAATTATTAGAATTATTTGCTGTAGGTATTCCCGCGCTTGGTATGTACACATTATACTTGAATCCCCAATTAGGGGGCACAGCTCGTTTCAGAGAAAGAATGATGGGTGCAGGAGGACCTGATAAGCCACCTGAAAATTTAAAATTTTGTGCCGGTGTTTGTTTTTTAGGTGGTGGACCAACAGGAGGACCATTAGTTAAATCTCTTGATTTTCTTGCGTTGATGCTAGGAATGAGAAAGCCGACAGAGGAAGAGGCAGTTGCGCAATCTAGATTGGAAGAATTGGCGACTCCGCTTTTTGATGAAACAAAAACATATATGGCCGGAGATAAAATTTATTATAAGGGCGTTAATTATATTTGTTTAGTTAATTATACAACTGGCGAAGAACCTATAATAAAAGATCTGAATGATGAAAATGTGATTAATGCAGCATATTGGGAAAGACTAGGAGAAGCTGGAGTTAAGGATGAACAAGTTACAGTTGGAGATGCAAGAACTCCTGAAGAAATAAGAAAAGCCAAAATAGATTTTTTGAAAGATACTAAAAAGGCTTTAGGTGATATTTTAGTTAAATTAAATGGGGCTTCACCTGGTGCATCAAGTTTAAGAAAGAAGATTATGGATGTTCCTCTTTATGGAGCAATGGATCCACTGCAATCACCACCAGCGTTTATTTCATCTGGTGCAAATGAATCCACTTTTAATGATCTTCTAAACTTAAGAGATATGGATTTAGAAGAGTTAGATTTATTGGTTTATAGAATCACAGAAATGTTGGTTTCAGTGGAAATTACAATGATTCAAGAAACACCAGATGTAGACACAGAACCTGGTAGTTTTAGATCAAAAGGGAAATCGTTACTTATTTTAAAAGGTGAATTTATAGATGAAGTTGATGATTTTGAAGGGGGACAAAGAAAGGTTAAACCAAATACAACTATTACTATTCTTGATCCTCTCAATCCAGGTTCTGGTTCAACAAGAACTGTAGAACGTATGTCAAATACAACAGTGGCCGTTCTTAATGAACCATTTGAACCAGATATAGAAACTGCACTGGCTTATGATGTAATTTTAACTGATCAAAATGAAACTGAATATAAGTATAAGTCCGAATATAGAGCAAATAATACACACTATTATCATCCAGGATATAGATTACGTGAATTTGAAGCCAAGGCAAATACTATTTCAACTTATTCAAAAGTTGATGTAGCGGGTAATTATATAGATATACCTGAGTATGAAGCCGGGAACCCGAAAGGTTCCGGGTTCGACAACAAACCGCGAAATGTTAATGAATACCCGCTTGGTACCATTATAGAAATAAATGGAACTGTACCACAATCAGAAGGATATGTTGGTGGGGGTGGAATAGAAGTATTATTAGAAGAAGAAGAACAGGTGGCAGAGACATGGAATGCGATTGGTGTTTCACAGGATGATGTCTTAATTGTAACTCTTGATACAGGAGTATTTACTAAGTATATTCAAGAAGTTCTTGATGATACACATATAGCAATTGATTCCGCCATTCAAGCAGGGGGAGATGCTCCGTATCAAACCTTGTTATATCATTCTGATTGGGATTTTGAATTATCAATCGGCAAAAAACAAGTAAAGGCCCAAGACGATAAGATACAGAGTAGTAAGAATAAATTTCTTGATTATTTGAATGATATTAATGCTCAGGCAGATGAGATTTATGATTACTTGGATAAATTGAATAACGAGGGTTGGTAATATAAATAGATTAAATAAGGAACATCTATGGCACAAACACGATACACAGAAATAGAGTATGATGAAAAAACTGGCGCAACTATCTATTCTGATGTTGATATATCTTTTAAAGCTCATCCTGTAACAGGTGATATTATTAAAACAAAGAATGCGACTGTGATAAAACAATCTATGCGTCAGATATTACAAACAAGAGCAAATGAAAGATTGGGTCATCCTGAAATTGGCGCAGGTGTTCAAGAATTATTATTCGAACCAATGAATCAATTAACAGAAAATAGACTCGTTAGAAAAATTGCAGACTCTTTAAGAATGTTAGAACCTCGGGCTACAATAAGGGATATAATTGTAATGGGTGATCCAGATAAAAATGCTTATAGGATAAAAATTATTTTTACGATGTTAGGGCAACAAACCGACGAAATTTTCGAAACTTATACGTATAGGTAAGTAATGGCAACAGATGTAGCGAAATTAAATGTTTCAGAACTGGACATGCCGGCTATCAAATCCAACATGATAGCCTTTTTAAAAAGTCAAAGTGAATTCGCAAATTTTGACTTTGCAGGTTCAGGATTGGATGTAATAATGGATATGCTAGCATATAATACTTATTATAATTCATTTTATTTAAATATGTTAGCAAATGAAATGTTTTTAGATACTGCGGAACTTAGAAATTCTGTTGTACAGAAAGCCAAACAGATGGGTTATACACCTCGATCTGTTCAAGGAACAAAGGCAATAGTTACATTGCAGATAACTCCTAGTGATCAAGCAACCACAATGGTTGTAGAAAAAGATAAAAGATTTTCTGCTACTATAGATCAGGACAAATATATTTTTACTACTGCGGATTCGTATAATGCTATAATTGGTTCCAATGGAAGATTCACGGTTCCCGATGTACAGTTGAATCAAGGTATAAGGTTAACTCACAAATATGCAGTTGATTATTCTAACAAAGAGCAAAAATTTCTTTTACCTAATCCACAGACTGATGTTACAACATTAGAGGTTACTGTAAAGGCTTCACCGACTTCTACAATTATAGATACCTATACAAAGGTAACAGACACAGTTAAAGTAACAGCAACATCTAAAGTATTTTTCTTATATGAAGAATTTGATGGTAGATATGAAGTACAATTTGGAGATAATAAAGTAGGAGCGCGTCCAGCTGATGGAAGCCAAGTTATTTTAACAACAAATATTTCTGATGGCCAAGTTACAAATAAAGCCGCAACTTTTCAAGCTATTGATTTAATAGGAGGATATGCGGATGTTCAAGTAGTAACTACAACCGCTGGTTATGGTGGTGCTGTAAGGGAATCAATAGAAGAAATAAAATACGGTGCGCCTAAATTATATGAAACTCAAAATAGAGCAGTTACATTAAATGATTATAAAAGAATTGTAGAAAATGAATGGGTTAATGCAGAGTCAGTAACATGTTGGGGCGGAGAACAAAATGATCCGCCAAGATATGGAAAAGCGTATATTGCAGTAAAACCCAAGAGTGGATTATACTTAACATCAAAAGATAAAAATGCAATTAAAACTGATATATTATTAAGAAAGAATATGGTTTCTGTAACACCAGAGATTGTTGCTCCTGATTATCTTTATCTAAAAATTACTTCAGATGTTAGATATGATCCAAATAAAACTATTCAATCTGCAGATCAAATAGGATCAAATATTGTTAATGTGGCTCTAAATTATAATCAAAATGAATTAGGAAAATTTGATTTGAGATTCAGGTATTCACGATTAACTACTTTAATTGATAATACAGATCCAGCCATTTTAAATAACCAAACAACTGTTCTTTTATTTAAGAGATTGGTGGTAGAATTAGCACAAGCTTTCAACTACGCACAGAATTTTTCGAATCAATTAAAATATCCATACGTTGGTTATAAAGGAACATTGACTTCTTCAAAATTTCAATATATTAATGAATCAACAGAAGTTGTAGAAACTGGATGTACATTATCTGATGCAGATGGTATTATTCAAGTTGTAAAAGAAGCAGCCGGCGAAGTTGCAGTTATTAATACTAATGTTGGGACGTTAGATTATACTACAGGTAAGATGACTTTGGTATCATTTAAACCTATAACAGTTGAAGCTGTTGTAAATAATAATACAATTGAAATATTTGTGCAAACTAATGTATTGGATATAACACCTATAAGAGAACAAGTTATTATAGTTGAAAAGAAAGATATCCAAATTAATATGATGACCGATACTTCATTAAGTACAGGTGATTTCCAAATGGCAACATCTGATGAAACCCCCGCGCAGGTAATTTTTGGAGCTAATACTGCATAATGGCTGATAACAGAATATCTGAAATAATACAAAATCAATTACCATCCTTCTTTACTGAAGAAGGTAGTAATCTCCCTGTCTTTATGACAAAGTATTTTGAATTTTTAGAATCCTACCAAATAGAATATACTGATTTAGAATTAGACGAATATAATATTGTCCAAGAGGATGATGACGGCGCATATTATGTTCGAGGGACTGCTATAGATCAAAGAGAACTTGTTTACGAACCTTCAGATGGTGCAGAGTCAACTGATGCCGGATTGCAATATGGACACTTTTATCCTGTTTATGGAAATAAGGCACCTGCTATAGCCGCTTCTGATGATGGTACAATTTATGAATTAGAATTAGAAGAGTTAAGGGGTAATGTATTTTATATGCCGAGAAAAGGCGGAGCAAATGGTGGTAACTATGGTATAGCAATAAAAGATCCTCCTAGCACCTCATATACTGCATATACAGCCGCTTCTAGAATTGTAAAGGAAGATTCACCAGAAGATGGGAAAGCTAATACAGAAATTATAGTTGAATCGGAAAGAGGAGAAGATGCTACATTTGCTATTGGTGAAGTAATTATAGGCGCTACATCTGGTGCTCAACTTATAGTAACTGGTTATCAAAGAAAAAACGAACCTGCTGGTAAATTTTTAGAAACAGCAAATACCGCATCTCCAAAATATAATTTAGATCCACATCTATTATTCGCACGTCCTATTAATGGAAGAGTATTGATACACGGAGAATCTATTAGAGGTAGATTGACACGTGCAAAAGCTACAGTAGGTGAAACAGATAAAGATTTATTGAGAAATCCTCTTCGAGGTGCTGCCGATATAGATTTAATGACTGATGTTGATGCAGCTGACAACTACATGTTACAACAATTCAGGGAAGATTTCTTATCAAATATTCCTTTTGATGCAATTGGAGATTTAAGACAAGCGATTAAAACAGCAAGGGATATCTATAGAAGCAGAGGTACAGAAGATTCTTTTCTTTGGTTATGGAGAACAGTATATGGATCAGATCAACTAAGTTTTATATATCCAAAAGAAAGATTATTGAGACCTTCCGATGGTACCTGGAGTTCTGCAAAATCTGTTAAATTATATACCGGTACCGCTATAAACCCAGATGAATTTAATAGTAAAGTTATTAAAGGTCAAGATTCTCAAGCTACAGCAACTGTTGATAATTCTATTGCATATATTGAAGGATCGACCGCAGTAACAGAATTATATTTAACAGATTATGTTAAAGGGTATGATGCTCGTTTTGATATCTATTCTGATTTTCAACCCGGCGAAAAAATAGCAACGATTGAAGCATTTGTTGATACTGAAGCTGGGCTTTCGGAACTTATGAATAGTCCTGATTCTTCTGATGCTGTGAAAGCAATGGCATTTCCGGCAGGTTCTTCTAGAGGAGATTGTATTGCTGTTATTGGTGATATTACAATTGTAAGCGCCGGTACAGGTTATAAGGTTAATGATGAATTAGTAATAAAAGGAGGTCCCGGACAAGGTGCTTCAGCACGTGTATCCGCAACCGCTAATGGCGCAATTGATGAGATTATTGTAGATGATGGCGGTAATGGATATATGGGCGGTGAAATGTTAATAGTTGATAGTGCCGGCACACTGGGCACCAATCATACTGGCGCTATTCGCGGAATTCTAGAAACAGGAACATTTAGAGATTCTAATTCAACAATTGATAAAGTTATTTCAACTGCAAATGGTGGTTCAGCTGCTTCCGCTATTTCATTAAATGCATTTTCATTTTCTGTTGATGATCCAGGCGATGTAAGATATCCCGAAAATATTAATACACATTTTAGTTCAAGTAATTCAACTACTTGGGTTGCTGAAGTAACAAATCAAGATACTGAAGATGGCGGCGCTAATATTTTACTTGAAGAAGGTGACGGATTAATTTTAATAGATAGTACAGATGGCTCAGCAGATGCTGGTGATAATATTCTTTTTCATACAAAGAATTTTGAAGATGATATTCAATCAGGCTATTATGTATATGATTCTAAAACAGGAACTAAAGGAACAATTGCTGGGCCATCAGTAAACACTACATGTTTTGTTTATGTAATTGAGAGTGAATCGGCGGCTAACTTTGTTGAAAATAGTTATGGTGATTTATACTATAGTGCAAACGCTACAGCAGTTCCTGGGAAATCCCAAATGTTTCAAATTGCTTCAATTAAACCAGCAAGTTATTATGAAACAAATCAATTAGGAGATAATACTTATTCTATTGATAGCTATTACGGAGCAACAAAATATACCTATACTTCTTTTGGTGCAATTGCGAATGTACAGGTTATAACTACTGGAATTGATTATTTAAAAGGCCCAAGTTATGAAGCATCTAATCAAACTATATTAGGAAAGAAGGCATATGAGTTTGAAGATCCTATTACTGGAAAAAATACTGCTGAATTATCATATTTAAATTTTGCAGAAAATGTTCAGGGGAAATATAGATTTGGTGAATATGTTATCGGACAGACTTCAGGTAAAAAAGCTCAAGTAGTACAGCCATATGTTAATTCATCGGCGAATTCTACTGCTAGTTCAATGAAAGTGAAAGAAGTAGATACAACATTTTCTCTTGAAGACGAAAGTGTTATTTTAAGCGGATTAGGAACATTTGAGAATAATACTTCTGCTCTTTATTCTTTTTCTACTAAGGGTGTAGGTGGTGCTGTTGTTATAGCATCAAATGGAAATGAAACTTGGGATAATCAAACAGGTGATACTGGTAATAATACTCTTTCTATTGAATCTTCAAATACAATATATGGATCATATAGTGGTAAGATTGCTGTTAATGATCAATTGGAAACATATGTTGGACTTAAGGGTTTAAATAATAGTACAGGTGCTGACTATGAGAATTTATTAAATGCCGGTAATGAATATATTGGAAGAATAAGTTTTAGAGCTAGTACTGTTTTATCTAGTGTTGTTCTTAGATATGGACATTCTAAAACAGATGTAAACTTTGTAAGCGACGGTGCAATAGGCGGATTAACAAATGTAGATTTGTATAGTCAAGTAGGCACTAATAATGCTGATCAAATTTATACTTATGAAGGCAAATTTACAGTTGATCCTACAAATAATTATCATGCGATATATTTGTATATAAAAATGAATACATCTACAACATATACATTACATGTAGATAAAATTGAAATGATAGATGTTACAACTCGTGGTAAGCTTGAATATGAAGGATTCAATACAGCAGATGAACCAGAATCATTTATGATTATGGAACCATCGGAATTTACTGCTGGAGAAACTGTTGTATCTTTAGTTGGTGCTAGAACAGCTGTATTAGCAAGTGCAAATGTTCAATCAGTTGAATCAACTGAGAATTATGGTAATAATGCTGTATTAAAATCCGGTGCTTTAAAAACTGGAGCTATTAAAGCTCTTACAATTGCACAGGCAGGTATAAACTATACTACAGTTCCTACAGTTACGGCCCCAACAGGTGATAACAACGCGACATTTACAGCTAACCGTACAACTATAACTAATTATCCTGGAACGTTTAAAAGTAAATTAGGAATGATTAGTGATATTATCAGGGTACAGGATTCTTACTATTATCAAGATTTTTCATATGTTTTGAGATCTGATATTCAGATTGGTACCTTTAGAGATATGGTAAGGTCTTTTGTTCATCCAGCAGGATGGGCAGTATTTGGTGAGATAGGTATTGAATTTTTGATTAGTATGTCCATTGAGGCAGAATCAGTCACTAATAAAAAGCTTGAATTGTTCGTTGATAGAACACCAGCATATGTTACACAATACGGCCCAATTGATAAAGATATGAGAATGGGTTATAATAGAACAATGATGCCGTTTGATAGTGAATATGGCCAAATTGATTTTGATTGGGGTATTATTCATAATTATCATATTGAATTCTTAGATCCAAGATGTATTGGTTTTGGCGCAACGACAGATGATAAACATTTTGCATTTCACTTAGGAAGGCAAGACAGTACTACTTGGTTAAATGGACTCGGATGGGACTATGAAAAAGATTATGCTGGTAATTTAGCTGGGCAATTTGGTGTAGCTACACCTTACAATAGTAGTGATGCCGGCAGAGTAGAAATAACACATTGGTTCATAGAACATGATCAAACTAATGCTTTGAACGAAAGTACTAAAATTGCACCTTGGTATCCGAATGTAATCGCAGAATATGTTATTCCAGGTCACTATGAAGGAAATGAATGTACAGGACATAGCGCCGGCGGTGGAGTTTCCCTACACGGTAAGGATTCACACTATAATACAGAAAATAGATGGAACCCTCAAACTTCGACTAATGCAGCTGGGACATATGCGGGCGCACAAAGACCACCGGAAACTTTCTGGGGTCTAGGTGGAGACGGTAATCCAAGTCTAGTACGTAAAGGTGGATTTGAATATTGGCCAGAAATAGGTATATTAGGAAAATATACTTCACCGGATGGTAATGAAACAATGCCATTAGTTACCACTCATGTAAGTTATGGTGAAGAAGAAGTTGAATTAATCGGTGATGCTACTATAACTGTAATAAGTTGGAAAGAGCCTACACTGCCTATAAGAATGGCAACCGCGTCATTACCAAATTTAACTAGTGTTGATACATATGTTAAATTAGATGAGAGTAGGGTAAAAATACAACCATTTGATAATATGTCCATTGATAGACAAACTGTACATTGGCCAAATGCTGCAGATCGTTTAATCGCGGTAACAGTTTCAAGCACTGATTTTCTTTTTGATGGCGTAAACATTAATGATAGTGCATGGTCAAGAAAACTTATCAAGGGTGTAACATATCGTTTTAATCAAGAAGATAGTACTAATTTAGGACACCCATTAAGATTTGCAAATCTTCTTGACGGTAAACATGCTGCAGGATATGTAGAAGCAACAAATCAATATCCTTATACTGCAGTTGGCACACCAGGAAGTGGTGGATCATATGTTGATTTTAAAATTCCAGATTTTGATGTAGCACATGTTGATGGTTCTGGTAGCTGGAGTAAAAATGATACAGTATGGGCTTATTGTCATAATCATTCAAATATGGGCGGCCCAGTAAAAATAGAAGAGAAGATAGTAGTTAATGGTTCTGAATGGATGCATGTTAAAAAATCTCTGGGTGTTAATACTCCAGATACTACTGCTTCCGGAATTTATAGAGATCCAACTTATGAATATGGACAGTCATATGCTAGACCAAAAGATAAGAGATTAAATAATCCATTAAGAACTGATAATAAGTTTGAAGTCGCAGTTGCAAATATTAAAGCTGGACATGTTGTAGGATTAAGAACGGATGGGACAATACAACAGGTATATCAAACAGGGAATGTTTGTTTCCCAAGAATCAATTATGTTCATTCATTATTAGGAATAGTTCAATCAGATGGCGCTGTTGGGGAATTTGTTGAAGTTCATGATACTGATTCAACAGAAGAAAAAGTTTGGGATCTAGTACCTGGTGCTGAATATTATCCTAATTATAGTGCAAATTCTGCGAATCTTCAGGAAGAGGCATATGTTACAACTACTCCTCCTACAATAACTTCTGCAGATGCTCTTGATAGAATTAAATTAGGAAAAGCAGACACAAAGGATTCATTAAATTTATCTTTTCCTAGATGGGAGATATATACTTATCAAGCACATGAAAATTTAGTAGAAGGAAATGTAGTAGGTTTAATGTCTAATGGTAAGGTACAAAAAGTTTTCTGTGAAGTAGATGGAACGGCTAAACCTCAATTAGATGGCGTTCACTCATTACTTGGTATAGTAAAAGCGGATTGTTTACTAGGAGATTGGGCTGAAATAATAACAAAAGATCAAACTCACGAGATGGCAGCATTCTTTCAAGGTGCAGACACAAACTTTACATGGGCAACAGATACAGATCTTTATGTTGATTATAGAGATGCTTCTATAAAGCTAAATGTAGCTTATAGCAACCATCCACTTAATAAGATTGGAAAGTCACTTGCTGGACAACAAGGTACGGAACAGACGGTATTAGTGACATGCGATATACCGACACATGGAACATATTCGCCTACATGGGATAAAACGAAAGCTAGTTGGCCATGGAATACTTATTGTAGAGTATCCACAGTTCCACATTTAGATGATATAGTAGGCGATAGCACAATAGAAGAATACGCAGGACTTGGTATAGAATTAACTATGCCACAGAATGATCACCCAGTAGAAAATCTTGAATCTGGGCAGAGCATATTATTTGATGATATAAATATTATACTAGAAGAAGCAGATGGGATGCTTCTCGAAGATGGTGATGAAGTATTAGTAGAAGATGGTACAACTGATGCAACATCTGCCATGGGTAAATTAAAAATCGAGAATGATTATCTCTTATATGAAGACCTTATAAATACAGGTAGTGACTATAAACGTATTAATATATATAGTAGGTTTGATGCTAAATATATTGTAGGTAATTATACCACAAGTAGTTTTAATGTACATGAGCGCGCGAATAAATACTTCCCGGAAGGACGTAGTGATCACGCAGCTCAACATGCAGTTTTAGAGTAATTAATTAATAACGATTGGAGTTATCGAAATGCCGGCTTTAGTAACAAATAAATTTAGAATGTTCAATGCAAAGCAGTTTCGAGAGTCTTTTGACGAAGATTCCGGAATGACAACATTTGCGAACACAGTCGCGGGCGATACATACTTAGAATCTAATATGTATCTTTTCATCGGTGGTGTCCAGAACTGGGCTAATGTAGCAGGAGCCGCGGCAGCAGACAACGACACAACACCCCCTACACCCACCGATTCAGTATCAAATACTTATTATAATCATTGGAAAGATATGATCGCAGCTAAAAAGGTTGTATCTACTGATGTGACACATTGTATTCCTAGATATAATTGGGCTAACAATACATCTTATTTTGCTTATGATAATACGCAAAATGCTATGCTTGCCAATACCTTTTATGTCATGACAGATGAATATAATGTATATAAGTGTTTAGCAAACAATAACACTGGTGGAACAAGTGTTGCAAAACCAACAGGTCAAGCAGCAACTATTGTTACACCTGGATCAGATGGATATAAGTGGAAGTATATGTTCACAATTTCGGCCGCATCGGCTTTGAAATTTGTAACCACTAATTATATTCCTGTACAACAAGTACGTTATCAGAATACTGTTATGGCATCGGCCACACAGGAAAACACCTTACAACGTGCTGTTGAAAATGCAGCTGTTGATGGTGCTATCAATATCTATAGAAAAACAGCTAACGGAACAGTTGGTGGAGCTGAATATTTAATTTTTGAAACCAACACATTGGATAACGGTTTTGGTAGTGCATATTCACATACTACTACTTCCGTACGTATTCATAGTACCGCAAGTGCTGCTGATGATGTTTATGTCGGTTCAGATATATTCTTTACATCAGGAAATGCAGAAGGACAAGGTGGAACTATTACAGATTATAATGGTACTACAAAAGTAGTTACCTTCGCGCCAGCAGTTTCATCTGCGGCCGCACAAAGTGATAGTTTTCAAATTGCACCTAGATTACAAATATTAGGTGATGGAAGCGGAGCAAATTGTAGATCAAACGGAACTAATACTTCTGGTTTAACTGATGTTATAACAATTGCCGCAGGTTCTGGATATACAAATGCAGCTGTTAGTGTTTTAGCTAATAGTTCTTGGAATACAGATGATGCCACAGTTCAAGCTGTTATCGAACCAAAAGGCGGTCATGGATTTGATGCCACAGAAGAATTAGGTGGATATAACGTTATGGTTAACGTTAGACTTGAAAATGATGAGTCCGGAGAATTTACAGTAGCCAATGATTTTAGAAAAATTGGTTTAATTTCACATCCGAACGCAGCTAATACAACTAATGATAATGATCTTGCTATACCAGCAACTATTTCATTGGCTGACCAGGCACTTAGAGTTACAGTGCAATCTTTTTCAGGTTCTGCATATTCATCAGACCAATTAGTAACAGGTTCAGTATCAGGTGCAACAGGAAGAGTAGTTGACTGGACTTCAGGAACAAGTAAATTGAGAATGTCTCAAGTTACAAAAGGTTCAAATACTTCAAACGGATGGGATGGAACACCAGGTTCTTTTCAAGCTAACGAAGCGTTGACGGTTTCTGGAGGTGGAACAACCGCTAATACAAGTGCTATTGAAGGACCTGACTTGAAACAATATACTGGTGATATTCTATATGTTGAAAATAGATCACCAATTTCAAGAGCTAGTGACCAAATCGAAGATGTTAAGTTAATAATTAACTTCTAATATTTTACAATAAGGTAATAAGTGTCAGGCGTAAAAACAAATTTTAACATTGCACCATACTATGATGATTTTGATAAAGATAAAAACTTTCATAGGATCTTATTCAGACCTGGTTTCGCAGTTCAGGCAAGGGAACTTACCCAGATGCAAACCATCTTGCAAGAGCAAGTTACCAGGTTCGGTGATCATATCCTTAAAGAAGGCAGCAAAGTTTTTGGTGGAGATGTAACACTCAATACACAAGTTAATTCTTTAAAGTTAGAATCGGCTTTTGATAGTGCTACTGTAACAGTTAGTTCTTTTGAAGGTAAAACTATTACTGGCGGCTCCTCAGGTGCCAAAGGTTTAGTTATTAGAGCAGAAGCTCTTACTGTATCAGATCAACCTACTTTAATTTTTTCTAAATTAGGTGGTGGAAATTTTTTAGATGGCGAAACAATTTCTACTTTAGAAACAACACCATATCAAGCTAATACTGTTAGTTTAAGTGGTGCCTCTGGAGTGCAGTATGCTCAGAATACGGCATCTGTCGCAAGTATTACAGAAGGGTGTTTTTATATAAGTGGATTTTTTGTTTTAAACCCCGCGCAAACTATTGCCTTAGATAAGTATAGCGGTTTACCAACAAAAAGAATTGGTTTAACAGTTACTGAATCTATTGTTCAAACAGATGATGATTCATCTATTTTAGATAATGCACAAGGTACTGCTAACTATGCGGCACCGGGTGCTGATAGATTTAAAATGGCATTGACTTTAACATCTTTAGATATAGCAACAACAACTACTGCTACAGATGGAACTGTCACAACTACTTCTAGTACTTTTACAGAATATGCTGGTGAAAAATTTATAGAATTAGTTAGAATGGAATCTGGTGTTAAAGTTTCAGAAACCAAGTTTCCAATTTATGGGGAACTTGAAAAAACATTAGCTAGAAGAACATTTGATGAATCAGGTTCATATACTGTAAGACCATTTGGAATACAATTAAGAAATCATAAAGATGGAAATACTGCTTTAATCTCTGCCGGATTAGAAGCAGGTAAAGCTTATGTAAAAGGCTATGAATATGAAAATATTGCAACACAATATATTGATGTAGAAAGAGGTCGTGATACAGCAAATGTATCAGATTATATTGTTGCATCAGATTATGGCAATTCTTTGTATCTTAAAAATGTTTTAGGTACTTTCGATATATCCAAACATGAATTGGTGGATTTGCATTGTTGTCCTTCCGCTTCTGTTAATGCTATGTCAAATGATACTAATGCGTTAACAAAATACAATCAAACGAAGATGGGAACAGCGAGAATAAGATCGTTTGATTGGGAACAAGCAGATCTAACTGCATCTAATACTACACACTTTCATTCAGTATATTCATCTCGAATATATGACATACGTTTAGATAAAACTATCGCCGGTGAAGTAACTGGTGAAGGTGATGATTTAACAACTCTTGGTGTCCCAGCAGGAATTACATCATATGCAAATGGAGCATATAAGGGCGCAGTGGTAACTGTTAATACCACGAACGGCTCTACTGTTTCAAGTGATACAGTTTCGATTGCTGAATATATTGCTATAGGTTCACAACACATAATTAAAGCTAATACTGCTTTATCACAAAAAGTATTATCAAATTCAACATTTACTATTTCTTTTAAATTTCAAGATTTAGGTTGTTTGATTGTAAAGCATGCAGCTGTAGATCAATTAACTGCTGCAAACACAACTTATGTTGTAAAAACAACATCTGCAGATATTGATAAACTATCAAAATTTAATAATGATCCTGAAGGAATAGCCCAATTATCAGGTGTAAGTAAAAATACATTATTATATCAATTACCATTTTCACCTTTGGCAACTATACCTGATGGGGTTACTTATACATATAAAACATTTCAATCGATTTCTGTACCAATGGCAGGTGTGACAACTGTATCGACAGCTTCCGGTGCTTTTATAGGAACAGGCGCTCAGTCCGCATCAACTGCGAAAGAATTGTTTTCAGTAGCTGTTAAAACAATTGATAATGCCGCCAGCCCACCGGTTGATAATGTAACAGGAGAAGCATTAACTGAAGGGCAGTTATTAAATTTTGATGCATCTACAGGTAGAACAGCAACTATTGATAGTCCTACTCAAACAACATTAAATTTAAATACAAAAAGTGGTGCATATCAAGTAGAAGTACTTTCAACTATTAGAACAGCTAATGCAACGCCAAGATCAAAAACGTTAACGGTTGGAAATACAACTGTCATAGCTTCAAATACAACTATTTCTAAAGGTCAAGTTCATATTGCTGAGCCTAATAAAAAGTCCGGTAAAAAAGATAACTTGATGATATCTGATGTTGTTAATATAGCTTATATAATTGATTCTGGTGACCCTGCTCAACCGGTAGGTCAACCGATGATAACAGCACTCAAAGATGCTGCATCAACAACTGCCGTAGACGCTACTTCCAGATATGATTTAGATAACGGACAACGAGATAATTATTATGATTGGGCTTCTATTACATTAAAGCCTGGTCAACCAGCCCCTGCTGGACAACTATTAATAATTTGTGATCATTTTAGTAATCCTGCTTTAACACCACCAATTCAAGATGCGCTTGCTGGATATTTTTCAATTACATCATATGCCGACGTAAGTTCAAATACAGGATATCATTATGACCTACAAGGTGTTAAAAGAAAAGGATTTAATTTCTCTGCTGTTCCAAAATATACAAGTCCTACAACAGGTGAAGAAATTGAATTAAGAGATTGTATAGATTTTAGACCCACACGTTATTCTGCTAATAATGATAAAGGTTCTAATACTACAAATGATATGACATCTAATAATGCAGCGATTCCTTCTTCACAGTTGGGATCTGCCGGTGGAACACCAGACCCTGAATATACATTTCAATTTAATATTCAATACTATTTGGGCCGGAAAGATAAATTAACTCTTTCTAAAGATAGGAAGTTTAATGTAATTAAAGGTGTACCTGCATTAGAACCAGTTGCTCCTCCGGATGACGACGATTCTATGACATTGTATACATTAACTATTCCTCCATATACTTTTAATACTCAAGATATTAAAACAAAGTATATTGATAATAGACGTTATACAATGAGAGATATTGGTAAACTAGAAAAGAGGATTGAAAATTTAGAATATTATACTGCATTATCAATGTTAGAAAAAGAAGCTGCAGCTTCATCTATTTCTGGCGGATCAACACAAGACTCACTCTTTAATCCTGCCGGTGATAGATTTAAAAATGGTATTTTAGTAGATGGTTTTAAAGGTCATGGAATAGGTGACGTTATAAACAATGATTATAGATGTTCAATTGATATTGAAAAGAATGAATTAAGACCTCCATTTAAGACAGATAACTATACATTTCAAATGACGGATATTGGAGGTTCTAGTAATAATGTTCAATGGCATTATCCAGCACAAGAACTAATAACATTACCTTATACAACTGCTAATTTAGTAAATCAACCATTAGCAAGTACTTATAAAGGAGTTAATCCATTTGGTTTAGCTCAATTTACTGGTGGTATTAAAACATATCCTGATTCAGATACATGGTATGATACTGAATTCCGACCTGAGGTATTAGTTAATATTGAAGGTGTTAATGATAATTGGCAGTTTGGAAATTATCGTGCCGGACATGGATCACAATGGGATAATTGGACTAAAAATTGGCATGGCGAACAAATTAACCCAGAACCAGAAATAAGTGTTAAGGATGCCGGTGCAACTTCTATTGGTATAAGAAAAGCAAATCTTATTAACAAAGGACAAACACGAAAAGGTATAACTTCAAAAAATATTCCAGACTCAATTAAACGATCATTAGGAAATAAAGTAGCAGATATTTCTATGACATTCTGGATGAAGGCACACTTGCTAGGTTCTCAATATACACCAGATGATAATAGAATATATTTTGTAGCAAGAGGATTAAAGCCAACAACAAATGTATATGTATTTTTTGATGGAGATAATGTATCCGCAAACGTTTATCCAATGCCTTTCTTAACAATTAATGGTGTTGATACAGATAAACATCTAATGTTGGGTGAAACAATATCTGAGGGTTCGAATGTTGCGCAAATTATACTTCCACAATTAACTACTTCAGGTGGAACCGCAACTGCGTATATTAAAGTAGTTAAGGCATTAGATCTTAATGGTGATAATGCTGATCTAGATCAAGCTTTTTCACCAGGTTCAACAACTATTCTTACATCTAATAGTGGTGTTTCCGGAGTCATATCAAATAGAACTGTGCCTACAAGAGGACAAGCAGATTATATGTCAACTAATCAAGCCGGTGAATTTGCAGGTATTCTTTCTATACCAGCAGGAGCTCACAAATCAGGTGAAAGATTATTAAGAGTTACTGATCAAGAAATAAATTCTGTTCCAGATTCAACTATGGCAGCAGAATGTACTTACACCGTAAGAGGTTTAGTAGATGGTAGAGAACCAACTTCGATTTCAACTAGGCCCTCTGTTTCACGAAGAGAAGATGTCACTAATGAAAATGTAATAACAAGTCCTACTAGTAGAATTGAAGGTTCATCTCAGTGGATGGATCCAATGGCTCAAACATTTATTGTTAATAAGAGTAATTATCCTGAAGGGGCTTTTATTAAATCAGTAGATTTGTGGTTTAGACAAAAAGCAACAGCTAATAGTTCAACGCCGCAATTACCTATAACGGTTCAGATTAGACCACTGATTAATGGATATCCAAGTTCAGGAACTATTATTCCACATAGTGAAGCAGTAAAAAGACCAGAAGAAATTAATACTATAGTAACTGCTCCGGATGCTTCAAATACATCTCATTATACAACATTTGAATTTCCTGCACCAGTATATTTAACAGGTGATGAATATGCATTGGTTGTTCTTTCAAATAGTTCTGAGTATCAATTATGGACAGCTATACAAGGATTAAGTCCTTTAACTGATACATCCATCAGTCCTAATATTAGAATACCTAAGCAACCAAATATTGAAACAATGTATTTACCAACCAATGCGGGCATGCCACAAATGTCTCCAGGTGAATCATTGATGATGAGAGTTAATAGGTGTCATTTTACAACACAAAATCAAGGCAACATAATTTTGATGTCTAATACACATAGTCAAAATATGGCCACATCTAATGTTTATATAGATGCATATAAATTTAATACATCAGTAATGAATTTTGATAGTACAACAATTAATATGGCATTTAAGACTACTAATACATCTGGTGGATATTCATCAACGAATTACGTAACAGCCGAGAAAGATAAAAACGTTAATCTTGAAGAACGAATGATGATGCAGTCTAATACAGCAAATAGTTTTAGTACACATATTACTATGAGATCTACTTCAAAATTTGTTTCACCATTGATTGATACTTCAAGATTTAGTTTAACTACAGTTGAAAATGATGTTGATAATGCAGCTCTAGCAAATTCAAATATATACATTATTAATGCTGGCGCAGCTTATACATCTACAGCAGTAGCTACAGTTTCTGGTGGAAATGGAACAGGTGCAGAAATTGCATTAACACTTTCAGCTGGTGGAATTTCGGGTGCAACAGTTACTAACGGTGGTTCGGGTTATACAGAAACTCCAACAATAACAATATCAGATACAGGACATACTGGAACCAATTTCGCAAATGTTGTTGTAAGTAGTGAATTAGATGCACAAGGTGGACCAATCAATGCTAAATATATTACAAGGAAAGTTAACCTTGAGGATGGTTTTGAAGCAGAAGATATTAAAGTTATCGTTCAGGCTTATAAACCAGAAAGTGCTAAAATATATGCATACGCAAAAGTTTTAAGTCCTGATGATTCCTCTGCATTTGATGATAGAGATTATATCCTATTATCACAAGAAACAGCTGCTTCTGTACATTCTTTAAATGAAGATGATTATAAAGAATTTTTATTTAAATCACCAAATGATACAATTGATTATACTGATGATTCAGGAACCAATTATAAGAAGTTTAAAACATTTTCAATTAAGTTATGTATAACTTCTACTAGTACTTTAAAAGTTCCTAAAGTGAAAGATTTAAGAGCAATAGCATTAGATGAATAAGATACAAACCGAAGACCCTCGTTTTGTTAGGGACATACACTCAAAGGCACTTTTAGCCACAGATAAAACTGCCCTAAATAGACACAGATCACAACGGCTAGCTGTTGAGGCCGCTCGTAAAGAAAGAGCTGAGCATCGAGCAGAGCTTGATAGATTAAGTAATACTGTGGATAAGATAGAAAAATTATTAATGAATGTTTTAGAAAAGGATAAAGATGGCAGCTAATGTAGCGTTATCAGATACGTTTGATTTATGGAGAACACGTACAAATCAACTATTGATGTACACTCAAACACAGGGTGGAAAAGACGTATTACACATTTCTAATACTACCAATTCAACATCTAATACAACAGGTGCAATTACTTCAAATGGTGGTATAGGAATTAAGTCGTCAGCAGTCATCGGTGGTGATTTACTCACACATTCAGGCTTAACTGTAACAAAAGTTTCAAGTTTACAAGGTAATACCGATATTGGTGACACGAACGCAGATACTTTAACAATTACTGCGAGAATTGATTCTGATACGATACCTTATACCGATGCCGATAAGAATTTCGGTAATAGTACATGGAGATGGGGAACAGTACACGTTAGTGGTATTGTAGGTTCAAACTCGTCTGCCTCTATATTAATTCCAACAGGCACTTCCGCTGAAAGAGCAGGTACTACAGGTGCAATTAGATGGAATACAACACTAGAAAGATTCGAAGGTAATACAGGAACATTATTTTATCCATTCGGAGGAAATCCTGAAGATCAAGATGGTGATACACAAATTACTACAGACAACGCAAGTGACGAAGATATAATTAGATTCTTTACTGGTAATTCTTCAACGCAATCAACCGAACGAATGAATCTAGGTACATCAGGTAACCTAGCAATCGGAACTGGCTCAACTCTTGGTGATGCGATGTTACACGTTGAGGGTACAGCTAACGTCACCGGCACCGTAAACTTCACAAATAGGACTAATTTAAAGGGTAATACGCACGTTACAGGAGGAGCCTGGGCAAACGTTTCTGTATCTGATTATGTTAACTTTGCAACAGAATCTATGACGTTAGATTCTAATACAGTAATTGTAACCGGTAATTTAGTTGTTCAAGGAACCAGAACATATAACGATACTACTATTATGGTTTCCGAAGATAAAACAATGGTCTTTGGATTAGCAAGTAATATCTATAGTCAATCAGATGCTAGTTCTGGAACAGTTACCTCCCAGAGAAATAATTCAACTGAGACACACGGATTATCGGTCACTGATAAAGTCTTTATTACTGATGCTGGAACTTCTGGTTTAACAGCAGAAGCAATATATACAGTTGCTACAGTACCGACAACCACTACATTTACGTTAACAGGTTATTCAGGGTCCGGATCGTTTGATTTCGCGAAATGTCATACAGATGCTTCAGCAACCGGCGGTGGTATGATAATACCTGGTGCCACTGTACACAGTGTATTATATAATAGTACAGTTGGAGGATGGGTTGTTTCTGATGGATTAAAGAGTAACGGCGCTGCCCATTTTACAAGTACAATAAATATGGATGGTGATTTAGATATCGATGCCGCAGTTGTCCATGATGGGGCTTTCACCCATGATGGGGCATTCAAAACAACAGCAGGTGGAACCGCTGCCGCTAATTATATTTTAAAAAGTGGAGGCGCAACCGGAGAAAGTTCATGGGTAGCTTTTGGGATATATGATTCATCCGGAACGAGACTTGGACCATAATATAAAGACGATGAAAACAAATGGCATCACCGTTAAAGGTTATAAATTCTGGATCGGATCTTCAACAAATGACCGATGCAGAAATAGACAATATGATAGTTCCTCTTGTTTTGCAGGAGTTCGCCTCTAATCAAACATACAATGTTCGAGGTAACGTAACTGCATATGCAAACAACTCTGGGAACGCCGGCGGATTTGATAATAGACTCCGAAATGATGATGTAGGAGATCATCCTATTTCAGCTGGCAATTTCACTACAACTTCCTGGTCTATTCAACAAGAGCAGTCCAACGCTGCTGGAACTACAAATGTAATTTATCCCACTAAGTGGGTTACATCTGGTGGTAAGTTGCAGCGAATGACTACTGCTGAATTACAAACTACTATTTTAGCTAGAGTTGCTAATCATTGGAAAACAACTACCTATCCCGTTGGTGGTTATTATTTTGGTACTGCTGCACCCGATGCAGATACATGGATTTATTGTGGTGATGTTCTAACAGAAACTTATAGACAAACCGGTACAGATAGTTCAACTGATTTTAAGTTATGGAGAAAAACAGGGCCAACCTCCACTTCTGGTTCAAGACCTGTTTATAATAGAACAGGTAATGATGGCGTCCAGGAATTGTCCGATAATGATATGAAATCGTTAGCGGCAGAATGGAGAAACTATCTATTTAATGTTGAATCTATTGGTCATTATGAAATGGTTTCCGGTTCATCAGCACCAGGAACAGGTACTTGGACACAAGTAGGAAGTTATGTAGATTATTTAACGGATACAGGTAATGTAATATATTCTCAAGGATACGAAGGAATATATTCAGCTGGTTATGAAGGAATATATTCTAATCAATATGAGGGATTGTATTCCGGACAATTTACAGGAATGTATTCAGGACAATTTACTGGTATATATTCAGGGCAGTTTGCAGGTATATATTCGCGAGGTTATGAAGGATTCTATTCACAAGGATATTCCGGTGGTTATGGAGGTGGTTACCAGGGACCATATGTAGGTTCTTATCGATCAGGATTTATGGGTGATTATCGTGGTGACTATGAAGGAAGTTATATAATGACCTATGGATCAGGTAGTGAAGAAGGATTAAACCCTAGAGCTTCATCTGAAGGTCCTGCATATACTGGCACATATTCAGGTACATTTTCAGGAATTTATTCCGGTACATTTTCAGGAATTTATTCTGGGGTATATTCAGGAATTTATTCAGGACAATATTCAAATCAATATGCCGGCTTTTTTTCAAATCAATATGAAGGCATTTATTCACAAGGTTACCAAGGAATATATTCTGGAGGATTTGAAGGCATTTATTCATCAGGTTTTGAAGGTTTTTATAGTATGTTTTATGTTGGAATTTATAGTAATCAATATACTGGAATTTATAGTAATCAATATACAGGTTTAACAGTGCTATCATCATTAGGTTCTGCAACGTACACATTTTGGAAGAGGGTTGCGTAATGGCTACTGACGGAAGGGTAATGAGAATCTATCCACTGGGTAGTAACACAGAATTAGCCGCAACAGAAAGTGGAAAATTATATATAGGGTCAGTAACTGAAACCGGTTCCGGAGCTTCTGCTAATATTGGTAAAATTACAACTATTACATCTACACCGGGAGCTGGAGTATATGATAATGTATTTTCAGCCGGCGATTATCTTGTTATTAGACATCAACAATATGGAATGTTAGGTGTTGGTCAATGGATTAAAGTTCAATCTGTTTCAAGTACGGGAGCCAGTACAGAATTAACTTTAGAAGATGGTACTGCAGAATTTTACAAATATTTAAATTCATCCGGAGCAAGTTATACAGGACAAACTAGCGTAGGTATTACATTTGAAAAGGTAATGGGTTGGGGTATTAGACAAATGACCAACGACCAAATTGATGATTCCATAGTTCCAGAAGTTTTTAATAGATGGGGATCCTATACAAAAGGAACTGCAACACATGATGATTGGAAAAGTCATATAAGACCTTTAGCTGGTACTTCTAATACATCTGGTTATGATTTATGTGGAACTGTTGGTGAAAGATATAGAAGCCCAGATGTTGTAGGCGATCATCCAGTAGCAAATAATGTAACTATAACTAATTATTCATTAGAACAATGTGTTGGAACAAAGCCTTTTAACGGCGCATCAAATGCAACACATGTTGATGATTTAGATAGCACTGTAGAATTTTTAGGTGCTAATACAGGTGGATCTCACGGCGATAAAGTATACGAAATGTCAGACGCAGACATTGCGGCCGGCCCTGTTATTGCTAGGTGTAATGCATATTTTACTTCAGCATCAAATACTGTTGGTTCTTATCATATTGGAACTGCTGTGGGAGATTCAGATACTGGTTCTTGGCATGATGAAACATGGTATACAGATACAGTAATAACATCGTCAGGTTCAGCAAACGTTGCATATCATCTTTATAGAAAAGAATCAGGAGCGGTTAGAGGATGGTCAACTTCAAGATCTTTATCAAATGCTAATACAGAAGCAAGAGCCTCAAATTCTGTTACACATTGGACTGGTGCTAATGCTGACTATATTGCTGTAGGAAATTATCCACGTGCAGCAACGGATGAGGTAATATACTTACCAATTTATAATCAAGGTAATAATCAAGCTAAAGAATCAAATACTGTTCAAGCCTATGGACATTCTGCAACTTTACAAAATACTGCAGATGATGCTGGTATACATTTGCATTGGATTAAACATTTATTGATATCAAATGCTGGTGAATATAGTTTAGTAACAGGTAATACAGCTCCTGGAATTGGTACATGGTCATTTTGTGGTAATGTATATGATAAAGTTACAACAGTTGGGGATGTAATATATTCTCAAGGATATGAAGGAATTTATTCTGCAGCATATGAAGGCATTTATTCATTAGGATATGAAGGCATTTATTCATCCGGATTTCAAGGTGGATATGCTGGTGGATATGCTGGTGGATATGCTGGTGGATATGCTGGTGGTTACGCCGGTGGATACACTCAAACTTATGGATCTATGGCTGAGTCTCCAAACCCACGGACTTCCTCAGAAGGTCCTACATACTCTGGAACTTATTCAGGCACTTATTCTGGAACGTATTCAGGCACTTATTCTGGAACGTATTCAGGCATATTTTCGGCTGGCTTTATTGGAATTTATAGTAATCAATATGGTGGAATATATTCTGGACAATATGCTGGATTCTATAGTAATCAATATACTGGAGTAACGGTATTTTCTACTTTAGAAACACAAAATTATAGTCTTTGGAAAAGACACGCCTAAATATAACTAATAACATATTATGAAGAGGAATTATGGCAGAAACTGCAGAAGTCGCTGAATCCACCGAGTGGAGTCACGATACAATGATTGAAGGACTATGGCGCTCTGGTGATAAACAAGAAGTTTCCATTTTATATGAACGAGAAGATAAATCTCGATATTCCGGACAAGCAGAAGAAGGAACAAAAGAATGGAAAGATTTCTTTTTTAAATTCACTACCGAACAAGTAGACTCTTTTACAGATGCACATCGTGCTCAAAGAGAAGCCCACGGGCCAAGGCCTGATCATCAAAAACAAATTCAAAAAAGAGAAGACAAACAAGCAGTTGAAAGGAAAAAAGCAGCTGATGAATTAGAATCTCTTTTTCGTGCAAAATTAGAAGCTTTTGAAATACCAGAAGTTAGAGACAGTGAAAATCGAGATTTAAGATCTCGTATTAGAAAATCTAAATCATTAACAGAAATTTCTGCGTTAGTTGCTTCACTCATTACTCTATCTATTATCAGGGTAACCTTAAAAGCAGAAGACCTTTTAGATGAAACACCAGAAGTAAAAGAAACTTCTGGAACAATTGAAGAAGTTGCTAATGAGGTTCCTAAGGATGAGAACTGATGAAGGTTTTTTATTAGTAGCTACTAACCATAAACCGTATCACACTGCTGCACAACAGTTAGCTGATAGTTTAAAAGAATTTGCACCTGAACATCCGGTAATACTTTTCACAGAAGATAAATGGGTAGATTGTCCTGGAAATCATATTTTTGATGAAGTCCATGGAGGTATGCCTAGTTCTAATCGCGCTAAATTACTAGCATTAAAAGATACTCCTTTCGATATTACATGTTATTTAGATTCTGATATGGTATGTGTTCATCCGGATGCACCTTTAATTTTTAAAGGTTTAAAAGATGGATATGATATGGCGTGGACTAAAATTAGAACATATGCCGCAGCTATGGTTTGGTGGGATAAAAAACAATTAAAAGTCCCACATGGTGGAATGTGCTTATATAGAAAATCAGATAAAATGATTTCTTTTATGGAACAATGGTGGGAAAATTGGTGTTGGAAAAAGAATCAAGTAGCAGAATGGGACGAAAGATGGAATGGCAAATATCCTTATTGGGAAACCAGAGGATGGGATCAGTTTCCTTTACATTTAATGATGGGCGCTATTAGACAAGATGATCCATGGTATAGACCTGATATAAAATGGCATTGGGTTTATGGCGGCGATCCACCCTGTACACCTGAAACAGATGATTGGAATGATGGAAGTGATTCAAGGTGGAATTGGATTATTGGATACCATCATGATAGGGAAAATATGAAACCAGAAGATATAGTATTTCGCGATTATTCGTGTTTATTATTTAAAAGTCAATATCAAAATGGAAGAGTATGAAACATACAGAACATATTACTAATTTTTGTAATGATCCAGATATTTTAAATATTTTAGAAGAACTTGGTGAATATTTAGACGGTTTAGATTTAGATGCAATGAAACTTCGACCAGGGCGTCAAAATAAACCTGAAATGAATGCTGTCATTTCAGATAATTATTTAAGTACATTTAGAAAAACAGTTAGGCCAGGACCTCCTTGGCATCAAAAAATAGTAGATCTTCTATTAGATTTAAAACAAAGAAAACGTAATACAAAAGTAGCAGACCTGGCAACTGCTTTAGGAAAAAGAATAGGAGCAAGAAAACAGGCTCTCAGTGCAATATATCCTCCAGGTGGCTATGTTGGGTGGCATACTAATGCAGATGTTCCGGGTAGAAATTTATTATTTACTTGGTCTCAAAAAGGTGAAGGTGTTTTAAGATATAAGAATCATACAAAAGGATTCTCTTTTGATATACCTGATCACAAAGGTTGGAATATAAAATCATTTGATTGGTTTAGTCATGGTCAATCTGAAAAGGAAGGATATACATGGCATGCTGCAGGATCAAATTGTTTAAGAGCAACCCTTGCTTTTGTTATTCATAATAATCCAATGTCCAACGAAATGTTAGAGGATGACTTCAATTTAACATCTTGGAGTCCGGGTTGCTTTATAAGTGATACTGATTTAAAATATGAATCTAAGTGGTGGGAGAATACTAAAGATAGTATTATCAATTATGAATTAAGTGATGAATTAATAAGTGAACTTGAAACAAGCCCTTCAGGTGTAAAATATGGTCCTCGATAAGAAATCCCCTTATATAAGAATTCAAAGTGGATGGTTTAAAAAGAATAAAGATAAGATTATTAAAGAATTTGAACCTTTAGTTGAAGAAGGAACGACTGTAGGTGGAAATAAAAACGAAAAAAGAAAATCAGATGTTCATCTTTTTGATATTTGGAGATTAGAATTAACTGATTTTAAAAAAGTTATTATTTTTAAAGTTAAAGAGATATTTACTACAGAAAATAAAAATTATGGATTTGATTTAGATTATTCTACTGTAAATATTCAATTTACTAGATATCAAAAAGATGATTTTTATGAATGGCATGCAGATGATGATTTACTGAATACACATATAAAAACACATAGTATAAGAAAATTAAGTATGGCAATGCCTTTAAATATTGGTGAATTTGAAGGTGGTGAATTTGAAATTAAATTATCCCCAAGTGAAAATGCAAAAACAAGAAAAATACCTATAGAGCCTGGAAATATAATAGTATTTCCTAGTTTCTTAGAGCATAGAGTCCTCCCAATAACCTCAAATACACGTTATTCTTTAGTGGCGTGGATCTCAGGACCTCCATGGAGATAAATACAATATATGTAGACAGAAAATGTATTGTAGGATATGAACCATGGCAAAACCGCAAACTCGCGAACAATTAAAACAATACTGCCTCAGAAGTTTAGGTCACCCAGTTATAGAAGTTAATGTTGATGACGATCAATTAGAAGATCGCATTGACGAAGCTTTACAAGTCTGGAATGACTATCATTATGATGGGTCGGAAAAAATTTATTTAAAACATCAAGTTACATCAGATGATATTACTAACGAATATATTACCGTTGGGGAATCAACTATAAGTATAATCAAAGTACATCCTATTGATTCAACAACAGGAAACATTAATATGTTTGATGTGAGATATCAATTAAGATTAAATGATATATTTGATTTGAGTAAACAGCAGCTTTCAGGATATACTATGGCTATGCAACACTTGAGTTTAATAGAAAATTTATTTAATCAATCTCCTTCTTTCAGATTTAATAGACATACAGATAAAGTTTATCTTGATGTTGATTGGGATAAAGAATTGGTTGTTGGAAAATACTTATTATTTGAATGTTATAAATCCGTAGACCCAGAAGAATTGACCGATGCATATAATGATCTTTGGCTAAAAAAATATATATCTTCATTATTTAAAAGACAATGGGGATCTAATCTATTAAAATATGAAGGTATGCAATTACCCGGTGGCACTACATTAAATGGTAGACAAATTTTTGATGATGCAACAACTGAATTACAAATGTTGGATGATGAAATCTTTACGAAGTATCAATTACCTGACGACTTTATGGTAGGATAAAATGAAAAAATTTAAAACTTTTATAGAAAAACCTGAATTCTGTAATGTGCCCGGCGGAGTTAAAAGTCCAGCTCTTGCAGCGAAGTGTGCGGAACCAGAAAAGAAAAAACCGGCACCTCAACAAGCTGATATTAGATCAAAAGCTTTGAAGGATAAAAAAGATAAGTGGAAAAAATTAGGTTTATCTACTCAAGAACAAGCTGAATTAATTGCAAAATATACCAAACATTCGGAAATTGCTGGATGAAAACGTTTCAAGAATATATTGATGAAGATATCAATTTGCCCATAGAAGTTGGAGATATTGTTCTCGGTGGGAAATTTAAAAATAGAAGAATAGAAGTAAAAGATATCGGAAAAAATGAAAAGGGTGATATTACTATTAATGGAAAATCAATTCTCAGGATCAGAATAACAGACGAAAAGGCTGACGATGCCGACGAGTAATTATTTTCAAAAATTTGATCATAATAATGAACAAAATCTTCTTCAAGATTTAATGGTGGAGTCTATTCAAATTTTTGGACATGATGTATCTTATTTGCCCAGAACAAAAAATAACGTAGATAACATATATGGTGAAGATCCAACTTCATCTTTTGAATCAGCTTATCCTATAGAAATGTATATTAAGAATACTGATGGATTTGAAGGCGAAGGTGCATTTGTTGGTAGATTTGGATTAGAAATCAGAGAACAAATAACATTTACTGTTGCAAGACGTACTTGGGATGGACAAGGAATATCTGATAGACCTTTAGAAGGCGATTTAATTTGGATGCCTCTAACAAGTAAGTTATTTGAAATACAATTTGTTGAGCACCAGGCTGTCTTTTATCAAATGGGAAAACTTCCTGTTTATGATTTATCTTGTGAATTGTTTGAGTATAGTGATGAAGATATTGATACAGGTATAGCAGCAATAGATAAAGTAGAAGTTGAAAATGCTTATTCAGTAGAATATGTATATTCCGCTAATTCGGGTGTTTTTACAACTGATGAAACTGTTACAGGAACTCTTTCAGGAGCAACGGCAGTAGTATTACAAACATCAACTTCAGGTTCAGATAGTATTATAAGGTTAACAAATATTGTTGGTACTTTTAGTGCAACGGAACAAATTACAGGTGGCACTTCAGGCACGACAGCTAATTTAGGTGCAACTGCAACGGAGTTTGCAGGTGACAGTACTGCTAATAATAAAACAATACAGACGACAGCAGATGGCATTATAGATTTTAGTGAAGGAAATCCATTTAGTGAAGGAAGTTTTTAATGTTAGGACAATATTGGTATCACGGATTAACAAGAAAATATGTTTCTATATTTGGAACCATTTTTAACGACATCTATTTAAAGCGTAAGAATGCTTCTGATGAATTTGTCGAAACATTAAAAGTTCCCTTAGCATACGGTCCGAAACAAAAATTTATGACTAGGATCTCGGGCGATGCTAATCTAGACAAAAAGGTGGGGATGCAACTGCCGAGGATGGGCTTCGAGATGACTTCCATGTCATACAGTCCCGAGAGAATGTTGCATCCCCTTAACCAACAAAAATCAATGTGGAAGGGTCAAATTGGAGTAGTTAAAAGTCCAGTACCATATGATTACGCTTTCACATTGTCAGTGTTTGTAAAAAATGCGGATGACGGAACACAAATAATTGAACAGATAGTACCGTTTTTTCAACCCGATTTTACAGTAACTATAAATGCACTTCCAACAATGGGAATCAAGTTAGATGTTCCTATTATTTTAAATGGTGTTAATATTGAAGATTCATATGAAGGTGATTATCAAACACGAAGAGCAATAGTTTGGACATTAGATTTTACAGTTAAGGGTTTTCTTTATCCGAATATTAAAGGTAAAGGATTTGGTGACGGTAGTGATGATCAGGCAACAGCATTAATACGCACATCAATTATCAATTTTCATATAATGCCGTATAGAGATCCAGGCTCGGTAGACGCCGAAAGAATTTTATTAGAATCAGATACAGGGTTTGGAAAAGGTAGGGATGAAATATTAAATGAAGATGATTCCAAAATGTTATTAGAAACAACTAGAACAGATATTAATGCAACATTAGTAAAATCAAGATTTACATCTAAAGTACCTATAGATGTACCAGCTGGCGATGATTATTATGAACCAACAGAAACAAGAGATTTCTTTGCAGAAGGTCTTGAATGGGATCCAGCTACAGGTACTGATACAATGGGTGGTACATTAGATATAAACGCATTCGGTAATTCAAACAAATGATTAAAGATAAAATGGAAACTATTGAAAATATTGATAAGCAGGTTGACCCTAAAACGGTTGATACAAAATTAGATGAGGTATTTGAGATTACACCAACATCTAAAAATGAACCTGTTGTATATAAAAAACCAGAAGTGAATGATGATGGAATGGATACTGATTTTCAGTATGCACGAGAAAATATATATAATGTGATAGAGAGAGGGTCTGACGCCATGGAGGGCTTACTTGAAGTAGCTAGGGAAACAGAACACCCGAGAGCATACGAAGTAGTAGGTCAGTTAGTTGATAAGTTAACAAATGCAAATAAAGAGTTAATGGGATTACATAAAACAAAAAAAAGCATGTCAGATGAAGTCGTAAGGTCACCTCAAAATGTTACTAACGCACTATTTGTAGGGAGTACAGCTGATCTTCAGAAGATGCTGAAACAGAAATCTAAGGAGGCGTAAGCGTGGAATCGCTATTCAGTGCGGTAAATATAACAATGTTTGGGATTATATTATTTTCCTCATTGTTCATATTTCTATTCAACTACAGACACGATAATAAAGACAAGTATCAGGGCAAGTATTCTCTAATTGTATTTGATCTTTTCATTAACATGGGTATGTCAATTACTGGTTATATTTTAGTATGGCTAGTATTTGAAAACGTTCCACAATTAGCTCCATTTAACACTTATAGATTTCCAGTAGGATATATGTTTGGTTTGACTTCTAATATAAGCATTCCAATTGTTTTGAAGTGGTTTACATCACAAATCACTAAAAAGTTAAATGAAGCAGTGAAGAAAGGAGTATAATGGCGGTAAAACCTAAACAAACTACTGCTCCTGAAGAAGTTGCGGACGAACATGTCGAGGTAATGGAATTAGAACCAGTAAAAGCCATTGAAATAGAAACTAAAAATCTAGTAGCATCAAGTAGAATATTCATATACACTATAATAGGATTACTGGCATATTTAATTTTCTTAGTAATACCAGATATTTCCGAGAAGGTTACATGGGTGGAAAAGGATCTTAATTCTGTATTAGTACAATCAGAAAGATTCAAAAAATCCACCAGAGTATTTGCAAGAGATAATCAATGTGCATCTTGTCACTTAGAGCCTGATTATCTTCTTCATAATCTCTTAACGAAGTATCCTAGTTTTTCAGATATTAAATCATTTATGTCTGTAGGACATCAACGATATTATACAATGACTCAACCTATATCAGATGCTGAACTCTTAGCAATTTATAGGACTTTACAATGATCATGGTTGGCAAACTTCTTGCATTTTTAATATTTTTAGTTATATCAGCATATCCCGGTAAAGCCAAAGATTCTCCTCATGATCGTACTGGCGCAGTAGTTAGCAAAATAAAACAAATAGAATACATTCCAACATATGGATCAACGTTTAAAAGAGTAAAAGAACGTGGTCATATAATATGTGGTGCCAAAGATTCTATGCCAGGTTTTGGAGAAGAGCTTTGGGATGCAGAAACAGGCGTATTAAAATTTCAGGGCTTTGATATAGATATTTGTAGGGCAATTGCTACTGCAGTATTCGGAGATAAGGAAAAGGTTGAATATGAAATAATAGATGGTAAAACAAGATTTAGTTATTTAATAGATGGAACGGTTGATGTGGTATCGGCTACTGTTACATACACATATACTAGAAATGTTCTTAAAAAATTAGAGTTCATGCCCACTACATATTATGATGGACAAGGATTTATTGTTCGAAAGACTCTTGGTGTATCATCTGCAAAGCAAATGGATGGTGCAAGAATATGTTATAGTTCAACCGGAACTGCCGCAAAAAATACTAAGGATTTTTTTACAAAACATTTTCTTAATTATGTTCCAGTTGTGGTGCCAGTTGGAGAAAAATCTAAAGATTATTACTTAGATCGTAAATGTGATATGTATGGCACAGATCGCTCCGGTTTAGCATCTAATAGAATTGGTTTTAAAAATCCGGAACAACATGTGATCCTTCCAGAAATTATTTCAAAAGAACCTCTTGGTCCAGTAGTAAAATATGGAGATCAACAATGGTCTGATATTGTAAGGTGGACAATATATGTTCTGTTCATTGCAGAAGAAATGGGATTAAATTCAAATAATATATCTAAATTTAAAAATAATATAGATCCAAGTATACAACGATTTATGGGCGAATTAAATGGTAATGATCATCCTCATCTAGGGGCTAAATTAGGATTAGATGCTACATGGGCATATGAAGTTATTAAACAAGTTGGAAATTATAAAGAAATATATGAAAGAAATCTTGGTGAAAATACACCTCTAGCTCTTAAACGTGGGCTAAATAAATTGTACACTGAAGGTGGTTTATTATATGCACCTCCATTAAAATAGGGAAAAAATGCCAGATGAATTAGTCGATAAAATGTCAAATGAAATAGCCGCAGCAGAAGATAACTTACGAATATGGACAGAAAAATATGAAATGGAAGTTAGGCGTGAAGCAGTGACTGCACAAGCGGATGCAAAGATGGCACTTGACGCGGCAAAAATAAGATTAGAGAAGTTGACAGCACAATATAAACCAGAATATTTAACTAGGTTTGAAGCACTTCCAGTTCCACCAAAGTTTAAGCCACCATTGCCTGTAATACCAGAAGAAATTAAAAAAGAAATTCTACCAAAGGTAACCAGAAGTAAGAAGAAAAAGAAAAAGTGAGTTAATAAAATATAAACATTATAATTAAAAAAGGATGATATGTCTTGGATTGGGAATATAATTAAAAAAGTTTTTAAAAATGAAGGTTTAAAACAACCAGAACCTGAACCTAAAAAAGCTGAGAAAAAAGTAAAAAAGAAAAATTTGAAAAGTATGACAAAAAAACAATTAGAGTCATACGGTAGAGAATTAGGTGTCGAATTGGATAGACGACATAATAAAGCTAAATTAATTGCACGACTGGAAGAGGCGGTTGCAAATTAATAATACAATAAAAGAGTATTGGCGCGATTGGGCTGCACTCGTTTATTTGTTTATCTGCTTAGTAGATTTTTTTGTAGCGCCTTTGATATGGAACTTAATGATGGCGGAATATTGTGACACACATGATTGTATAAAAGAAGGTGTAACACGATGGATTCCTTTGACACTTGAAAGTGGCGCCATGTTTCATCTTTCATTCGGAGCAATCCTTGGTGCAACGTCATTTAATAAACATAAAGAGATTCACGCTAGCACTAAGTCTACTGATACTTAGTGGATGTGCTGAAAATAAAACTGATTCAAATAATGATCTTGATAGTGGAGATAAATCAAATCTACCAGTCACAATATCATCTCTGATTGAACACGCAGAGTATTGTAAAGTAATTTACGATAGTGGTGGTAATCAAAAAGATGAAGTTGCATTTGATGTAAAACAAGATAGTGGAATAACAATAATTATTATTAGGGGCACTGCCAATGCAGAAAATGTCCAATCTGATATTGATGTAAGATTAGTAGATGATGCAGTCACAGGAATCAAACTTCATAAAGGATTCAGAGATGCGTCTTTAGGTGTTATGGAGATTATTGATAGAGATCATACAGTTGAACATACTGTACATATTACAGGTCACAGTTTAGGTGGAGCTATTTCACAAATAATAGGAATGTGGCTTCATAAAAGAGGTCACAATGTTCAAATCTATTCTTACGGATCACCAAAAGTTACTTATCAAATTATGTCTGGAGGACAGCCCACTCATTGGCGTGTGGTTCGTCTTAGCGATCCTATCCCTTTTACTCCTCCCTGGCCTTATGCTCATACCGGTCTTTTTATAGATAGTCAGACTTTAGATTGGGGTCCAGATAATGATAATGGATTAATTTCTCAAACAGATGGCTTGACTCACGCCATAGCAAAATATGTGGAAACATTGAAAGCCGCTCAATGAAGGGTGAAGAAAGACCTTACTTAAAAAAATATGGAATAGAAGAAAAGGTTAACCCATTTGAAAACATTCCAGAAGATAGAACAGCCGTAGATAACATTTTAAGAGTGAATCACGGTAATCAAATGAGATTAAACTTGATGGCTGATGCTAAAGCTAATATTATGATTACTGTTTCTTCTATTGTTTTTTCAGTCACTATAGCTAATTTAGATAATGAAATAATGAAATGGCCTTTAATAACATTTGCAGTTGGAAACTTTTTTACATTATTATTTGCCATATTTGCAATTATTCCAAAAACAGCTTATCCTAAGCTACCACATTCCAATGAAATTGATAGAAAATCGCCTTGGTTTAATCCTTTATTTTTCGGACATTTTGCACATATTGATATTGATGAATATAAAAAAGATTACGCAGAAAAATTGTTGACTGATGATAAAATATATGATACTATGGTAGGAGATATATATGGCCAAGGAAAAGTACTTGCACTTAGTAAATATAAGTATCTCAAATGGTCATATAATTGTTTTCTTGGAGGGATGGCATCAGCAATGGCAGTTTTTGCATTACAAGGGGCTGCAGCAGATTTTATATTAGAGTATGGATTATGGTTAAAAGATATTATATTTGAGGAAATATCATTTACTTTTGATGGACTGAGAGAAGTAGCCTGTCAAATAAGTACTCCATGTCGACAGAAATATAACTTATAAATATGATATACAGATAACTTTATGGAACGTATAAATGAGTATATTGAATAGAAGTAAACGTCAAGGTGACGATAAAATAAATACTGTTAAGGAATTGATTATTACATCAGAAGATAAATTATGGGAAAGTGATCCAATGAAAGCATTGACATTTGAAGGTACGGAACGTCGCAAAAAATTGAACTGGTGGACAAGAACATTTTTATCCATTGTTATAGTTCTTACTTTTTTATTCTTAGTGTGGTTACTCTTTATGGAGGACCTGCCTGATGCATCTCGCGATTTAATAAATATAATGACCGGGGCGTATGTGGCGGTACTCGCCAAAGCAACGGACTACTGGTTCAAAGATAAAGATGATCCAGAACACAAAGAAACAGAACGAGAATTAGCAAAAGATGCTAGCGTAAGCTAATAAATTAAAATCTAAAAAAAGTAAAGCTATGTCTTTAGAAAAAGAAAATTTAGAGGCCCATGTTGACTTATGTGCGGAGAGGTACCAGCGCTTGGAAGAAAAGTATCAACTGCTGAAAGATACTATTGATAAAAGTAATACGGTTATTCACGAAAGAATTTCCAAAATGAAAGATAGTATGGACGAAATGAAAGCATTATCAATAGAACAACATTTTAAACTAAATAGAATAATAATAACTACTGCTGTTGCTGTTATAGGTACTATTGTTGCCGCAGTTATTCAACAGTTGATCCATAATTAGGTTAATATGTTAACATTGATTGATATAATAGAAGAAGAACTAGATGAATTATTAGAGCTTGAAGAAGATCTTGCTGAAGATGGTTTAACTTTAGAAGATTTCTATGAGTGGACTGATCAATTAGATGAAAAAGAATCCCAAGCAAATTATATTAATAGAATGAAAAAATTGGGTAGAAAAGCCAGACGTATAAACAAGTTATCTTCAACGAAAAGAAAAAAGAAAAGATCTCAATTAAGACGAAAGACTGCTGCTAAGATTCAAAAATCAGCCCTACGTAAGGCCCAAGGTGATGTAATACCAAAAGCAGTAATGAAGGCTACAGGTACTGGTGGAATGATTAAAAGAAAAAGATGGAAAGAAATGAAAAAGAAAATGGTTGATAGAAAGAAAGTAGTAAAAGCCCGTGAAGTTAAAAGAGGCGAACCCGCAAGGATGAAAGCAGCCCGTAGATCAATGGCCAAACGAGGATAAATATGCATCATATTTCAGTAAAAGAAAAAATTGAACATACAAAGTCATACAGTTCTGATGGTGGAAGAAATGTTCGTAAAGTTATAAAAAAAAGAATTGTTTCCCGAAGAAGGACCGCAGTCACAGAATCAGGTGCTGAATTATTGAAAACCGCTCCAAAAGATGAAAACGGTCAAACCAATTGGAAAAAAATAATGAATAGCTAAATGCCAAGTACACATTATCTCGGAAATCCAAAATTAAAATCTGCTAATGTTCCAGTAGAATTTGCTGAAGAAGAATTAGCTGAGTATATAAAATGTCAAAGTGATCCTGTATATTTTATTAAAAAATATGTAAAGATTATTCATGTTGATAAAGGCTTAGTGCCTTTTGATCTATATTCTTTTCAAGAGAATATGGTAGAGACATTTCACGACAATAGATTCGTGATTTGTAAGATGCCACGACAGTCTGGTAAGTCAACCACTATTATTGCATTCTTTTTACATTACATACTTTTTAATGAAAATGTACAAGTAGGTATTCTTGCTAATAAAGGTTCACTCGCTAGAGAATTATTAGATAGATTAAAACTATCTTATGAAAATTTACCCATGTGGTTACAGCAGGGTATTTTAGCATGGAATAAAGGTAATATAGAATTAGAGAATGGTTCAAAAGTATTAGCGGCTGCTACATCATCATCCGCGGTACGGGGATCATCATTTAATATAATCTTCCTAGACGAGTTCGCCCACGTTCCAAAAGAATTAGCAGAAGAATTTTTTACTTCAGTATATCCAACTATTTCTTCTGGGCAAACTACCAAAGTCTTTATTGTATCTACACCTTTAGGGTTAAATCAATTCTATAAGATGTGGGTTGATGCAGAAGAAAAAAGAAGTAATTATATACCTATAGATGTTCATTGGTCTGAAATTCCAGGTAGAGATTCAAAATGGAAAGAAGAGACCATTCGAAATACCAGTGAAAGACAATTTTCACAAGAATTCGAAACTGAATTTGTTGGTAGTACACAGACACTTATAGCAGGTTCTAAATTAAGACAATTGCCGTTTAAGACACCAATACATTCGCAAGAAAATATTGATATATTTGAAAATCCAATAGAAAAACATTCGTATACTATATGTGTTGATACGGCAAGAGGACAGGGATTAGATTATTCCGCACTTACAGTTATAGATTCAACTGAAGTCCCTTATAAACTTGTAGCGAAATATAGATGTGATACTATATCACCTTTACTATATCCTAACATAATTTATAAAATAGCTAAACATTATAATGAGGCATATGTATTAGTTGAAGTAAATGATATAGGCGAACAGGTAGCAGTTACCTTACACCAAGATTTAGAATATGAAAATATGATGATGATGACTTGGAAAGGCAGAGGCGGACAACAGCTGGGCGGTGGGTTTGGTAAAAATGCTCAGTGGGGTGTAAGAACTACTAAACAAGTTAAACGTTTAGGATGTGCTACATTAAAGAGTTTAATCGAAGAAGATAAGTTAGTTATTACAGATTATGATGTAATATATGAACTTACTTCATTTTCAGCAAGAAAAGATTCATACGAAGCTGAAGAAGGTCATCATGATGACTTAGTAATCACGTTAGTCATCTTTGCGTGGTTAACTAATCAAGAATATTATAAAGAATTAACAGATGTAGATTTACGTGAAAAGATGTACTCAGAAAAAATGAAAGAAATTGAAGAAAGCTATTTACCGTTTGGAATTATAGATGATGGATTGGAAGAAGAAGAAATCGTCGATAATGAAGGAAATAGGTGGCAAGTTGACCGAACCAATAGAGTTTTAGAAGATACAGGTCATCATACTTTTTTCTGAAACCGGTTTGTTTATAAATAATCTTAGTAACTAATAATACATGAACTTAATGAATCATAGGAGAAGAAGATGGCATTTACAGTAAGTCCAGGAGTAGTTACTCGTGAGATTGATTTAACTACAATTGTGCCTGAGACTGGAACAACTGCAGGTGCTTTTGCTGGGGCTTTTCGCTGGGGACCCTTAGAAGAGGTTGTCAATGTTAGCAGTGAAGATCTACTCGTAGAAAATTTCCAGAAGCCTGACTCTTCAACATATCTATCTTTTTTCACAGCGGCGAACTTCTTAGCCTACGGTCAAAATTTAAATGTTGTTCGAGTAGCAAATTCACAAGCATATAACGCAACGACAGATGCGGCAAATACTGTCTTAATTAAAAGTGACACAGCCTATTACAATACATATTACACCGAATTTGGAGGCTCAGGAGCTTCTGATAATTACGGTGAATTTGCAGCGAAATATGCAGGGGAACTAGGTAACTCACTTAAAGTCGGATTATGTGGTGCTGACATACCAGAGCTAATTTTGACAGGAGCTGTAGCTATTGCCTTTTCAGGAAATGAAGGTACTGTTACAGGAACGTCAACTCTTTTTACAATGGAATTACAAGTCAATGACGTTATTAAAAATAACGATGCTAGCACATATTTCATAGTAACAGCAATAGCGTCCGATACATCAGCAACAGTTCAGTCTTCAAGTAATACTGCTGTGACTGGTTCAAATTTATTTACTAGAATGAAATCATCACATTACGAATCACCATCAACAAGTGTAATGGGAACAGTTCAAGTTTCCGATACCGCACGAAAAGTAATGACTGGAACAGGAACATATTTTGATATCAACTTGATAGCCGGTGACAAAGTAACACTTAATGGTGAAACACATTCAGTAGCTTCTATTACAAGTAATACAAGCGCAACCTTAGAAACAGCAATTTCACCAAGTTCGACAGCAATTTCAGGTTCAATTGCATGGTCCAGAGAATGGGAGTTCGCAGGTAATTTTGATTATGCGCCTACCACTTCAGACTTTGGAACACGAAGAGGTGTAACACGAGATGAAGTTCATGTAGTTGTAGTAGATGAGGACGGAGAATGGACAGGTGTTAAGGGAACAGTATTAGAAACTTTTCCAGCACTGTCCGTTGCCTCAGATGCTAAATCAGAAGATGGTCAAGCACTTTATTATAAAGAAGCTATTAATAGACGGTCTAAATACATTTGGTGGATGAAACACCCTTCAGGAACGGCTGCGAGTACAGCACCTAATACTGCACTATGGGGAACTTCCGCTAATTCAGCTTCCAAGCCTGCATTTACACAGAATAGAATAACTGTTAATGCAAGCATGACAGGTGGAGCAGATGGTCAAACGTTAACTGATGCTATTACAATTACAGGATTCGATAAATTTAAGTCTTCAGAAGACATAGACATTTCATTAATGATTGCTGGATCTTGTTCTTCAACAGTTGCCAGTTATTTAATTAGTAATATTGCTGAAGTTCGAAAAGATTGTATGGTATTCATCAGTCCAGAACAAAGCGATGTTGTTAATAATGACGGCGGAGAAGTTACAGCAATTAATGATTTTAGAAATAATTTACCTAGCACATCATATGCGGTTATTGATTCTGGATGGAAATATCAGTATGATAAATACAATGATACGTTCAGATATGTTCCGTTAAATCCAGATGTCGCCGGACTCGTTGTACGAACAACATTGGAAAGAGATTTTTTCTTCTCACCAGCAGGCTTTAATAGAGGCCAGGTTAAAAATGTTGCTCGCCTCGCATGGAATCCTAATAAAACGGAAAGAGACAATCTTTATAAAAATGGTGTAAACCCAGTTGTTTCGTTTTCAGGTCAAGGTACATTATTATTCGGTGACAAAACATTGTTGGCTAAGCCTTCGGCATTTGACCGTATTAATGTACGTAGATTGTTTATTACTTTAGAAAAATCAATTGCTATCTTCGCACAATTTTCAATGTTTGAATTTAACGATGATTTTACGCGTTCATCATTTGTTTCGGCAGTAGAACCTTTCCTTAGAGATATTCAAGGAAGAGGTGGAATTACAGATTTTGCTGTAATTTGTGACGAATCAAATAATACACAGGAAGTTATAGATAGAAATGAGTTCATCGGAAGTATATTCGTGAAACCAACCAAATCTATTAACTTCATCTTACTCAACTTTGTTGCTGTTAGAAGCGGTGTAGAGTTTGAAGAAGTTGTGAATGCTGTATAAATAAAGATAATTATACAACAATATTAGGGGAATTTAAATGAGTTTTCAAGTTGATGGACAGAATAGTTTCATTTCGAAACTAGCTAAAGGAGGCGCGAGAGCTTCCCTTTTTGATGTAAATATTTCACTCAAAGGGGATGCGTCAACTACTGGTACCAATCCAAACTTCAAATTTATGTGTAAAGGTGTGCAAATCCCTGCTAACGCATTAGGTATAACTACTGTTAATTATTTTGGTCGTGCGGTTAAGATTCCAGGCAATAGAACGTTTGAGGATTTAACAACAACTGTTATAAATGATGAGGGATATTTCATCAGAAACCAATTGGAAAGTTGGATGCATAAATTGAATTCGCACCAAGGTAATGTACGTGATGCAACCATGGTAAAAAAGTTAGATGGTTACACTGCGGATATGACAGTATGGACCTATGCGAAAACAGGGGATTTTGATCAAGGATATAAATTTGAAAATTGTTTTCCAACTGCACTAGATCAAATTGATGTAAATTGGGATCCAAATGATGCAGTAATGGAATATACAGTTACCTGGTCTTACGATTATTGGGAGCACATAGGTATAACCGCTGATTTTGACGGATAAACGAGATAATTTTTAAGGATAGAAAAAATGCCAGATTTTAGAATAAGCTCTTTTACGAGCAAGTTACAAGGTGGTGGAGCAAGATCCAATCTCATGGAAATGACATTGGGGACAGTCCCAGGAGGCGGCACTGCTACAGATTGGAAATATTTGTGTAAGGGTTCTCAAATACCACCATCAAATATTACACCAATTGAGGTACCTTATTTTGGCCGCCAAGTGAAAGTTGCTGGGGAAAGTAGAGAATTTCCTGCCTTATCTACCATAGTCGTTAATGATGAAATGCATACCCTGAAAAGCGCACTTGAGAAGTGGATGGCGATTCTTAACGGCCACAAATCAAATAAGGCCAAAGAAGGCATATTCGCGACCAGAAGTAGTTATACTACTCAAATGACATTAAAAATGTTTAAAAAAGATGGTGAAAAAGATCAAGAGTGGAAGTTTATCGGCGCTTGGCCATCAAATGTATCAGCTATTGATTTAAGTTGGGATTCAGGGAACACAATTCAAGAATTCACCGTAGATTGGCAGTATGACTACTACACACATGAGCAAGCAAACGTTACGTCATAATAACCCGTTTGCTTTAATACTTATAGATAGAAATATATTATGAAATTATTTGGATTTAATATTGAGAGAGATCGTAAACCCGACTTACCTGCACTAAGTTTCCCGGAAAATCAGGAAGGTGCTATCGAAGCCACTTCGGCTGGTGGTGCCTTTGCTTCTTATCTTGATTTAGAGGCATCTGCTAAAACTGACGCTGATTTAATAATGAAATATAGGGAAATGGCAGAGCATCCCGAATGTGATATGGCAATTGAAAATATTATTCAGGAAGCCATTGTTACCAACCAAGCAAGAAATCCCGTTGATTTAGACTTAACTCATACAGATTTATCAAAAAATCTTCAAGATAGAATTTCGGATGAATTTGAAATTATCTTGAAATTACTTGATTTTAATAATCAAGCATATGATATTTTTAAGCGTTGGTATATTGAAGGTAGAATCTTTTATCATGCAATGATAGATCCAAAAGAAATTGAAAAAGGAATTCAAGAATTAAGATTAATTGATTCTTTTAAAATTAAAAAAGTTAGACAAATAATCCCAGATCAAAAACAAGCACCTGGTGTTTTCAAATTACCTAAATTTGAAGAGTATTATTTGTTCAATGAAAAAGGATTATTAACACCAAGTCAAATGGGTGTTAAGGTAGCTCCAGATTCTATGATAATGGCACATTCAGGAATAATGACAAGAGATAAGAAATTCGTTGTTTCTCATTTACATAAAGCCATTAAAGGATTAAATCAATTAAGAATGTTGGAAGATGCTGTCGTAATTTATAGAATAGCAAGAGCACCAGAACGAAGAATATTCTATATTGATGTAGGCAACTTGCCCAAGCAAAAAGCTGAGCAGTATCTAAAAGATATTATGACAAGATATAAAAATAAGCTTGTATATGATGCAGCATCTGGGGAGATCAAAGACGATAGACGACATCAATCAATGTTAGAGGATTATTGGCTTCCACGAAGAGAAGGTGGAAGAGGAACGGAAATTTCTACTTTACCTGGTGGACAAAATCTAGGTGAAATGGAAGATGTTGATTATTTCAGAAAGAAATTATATCAATCATTAAATGTTCCTTTATCCCGATTAGAAGCTGATACACCTTTTGTATTAGGTAGAGCATCTGAAATTAGTAGAGATGAATTAAAATTTTCAAGATTTATTGATAGAATTAGAATAAGATTTTCTCATCTATTTTTTCAAATAATGGAAAAGCAATTGATTCTTAAAAACGTTATTCATACATCTGAATGGCCAAAATTAAGAGAAACTATCAGATTTAATTATGCAATGGATAATCACTTTGCTGAATTAAAAGAACAAGAATTAATGACTGATAGATTAAATATGATGAGGGACGTAGAAGAATTAGTTGGAAATTATTATTCTAAGCAGTTTGTTAAAGATAAGATTCTTAGACTTACACCAGAAGAACAAAAGAGAATCGAAAAAGAAATTAAAAAAGAAGAAAAAGAAGCTGAAGCAGATGGTGATCAATATCCGCCACAAGCAGGAATGCCACCGGTAGTTCCACCAGTTAATAAAATTAATGTACAGCCGGGAGCTGATCCAGGTGGTGGAACCTTTACGCCGGCGGATCAGGGCCTGGCAACATCTCAAGGAATGCAACAAGCTCAAGATGAAGTACAACCAGAATTATTAGCAGGACAAAATTTATTAACGCTAAATAAGAAAAGAATATATGGTGGAAAATAATGGTAGAGAAATTATAGCAACAATTATTGATGATATTGTTGCAGGCAGAGATTATAACGCACTGACTTCAGTCCAGAATGTATTACAAAAAAATACTGCTACAAGATTAACAGATTTTAAAAAAGACCAAGCTGAAACAATGTTTAAGGAAAAACAAGATGTTTAAATACGATAGAAAAACCTTTTTACCAACAGATCAACGTCAGGAATTGAATGAAATTAGTGACGATCAAAATCCTGAATTTATGTTTCAAACAATGCATATGAAGCTTGTGATTGCTATAGCGAATGGAAAAATTAACGCTAAAAAAGCGGCATTAGAAGAGTTGGCTAATCGTGGTTATGATAAAAACGGTAAATGGGTCGGATGGGATGAGAATCCTGCAAAAACTGCTCGAGAAACAAAAAGACGCGCAAAATTAAAATGGCTGTACCCTTCCGGGTAGGAACGACAGAGCCAGTAAACTACGACATTAAATTAGTATAAATAAAACATACACTTTAGAAAGTAGACAATGAAATTAAAAGCTGCAAATACTGCTAGTACAACAACAAATTTGAGTTTAGGAAACGCTACTGCTGTAGCCGTAACTACTACCGCTGTTACATTAATTACTATTATAGATAGTGACGGAACAGCATCGGGCACAGACGGAACTGTAGTTGGCTCAATTTCATTACCTGCTGGTTCAGTACAAATTATACAAAAAGATGCAGACCAGTTTATTAAGGCTAGTGTAACAAATGCGCAGTATACACCGGTTGCTAGGTCAAGTTATTAAGGAAAACAAATGAAACTAATTTGCGAAGTAAATGAAGAAATAGAAACTCTGGTTGAATCAGAGGGAGACAAAAAAGGTTATTTCATTAAAGGTGTTTTCCTTCAAGCAGAACAGAAAAACAGAAATGGTCGCATATACCCTATGGAGACTATGGCGAAAGAAGTTGATCGTTATAGTAACCAATACATTAAAACAAATAGGGCTTTTGGCGAACTAGGTCATCCAGATGGACCCACGATTAATCTGGAAAGGGTATCGCACATGATTAAAGAGTTGAAGCAGGATGGACCCAATTTTACGGGTAAGGCGAAAATCATGGAAACTCCCTACGGGAAAATTGTTAAGAACCTAATTGACGAAGGTGCGAAGTTAGGTGTAAGTTCCAGAGGAATGGGTTCTCTGAAAACTACAGGTGGAGCACAAATTGTGCAAAACGATTTTCATCTTGCAACGGCTGGTGATATTGTTGCAGATCCTTCCGCCCCCATGGCTTTCGTAGAAGGCATCATGGAAGGTAGGGAATGGGTTTGGGATAACGGTATTTTAAAAGAAGCTGAAGTACAAGAAATTAAAAACGTTATAGTTAAAGAATTTGCTAAGAAAACGAGGGACGAATCGGTTTACGCTGAGTCTTTTGAAAAGTTTTTATCAAAGCTTTAATTTTATAAATATATACAGTAACTAAAAATTCATAGGAGATTGTAAATGTCTGAACAAGAAACTGTCCAAAAACAGCAGTCTCTTGCCAATAGTGTGAACGAACTAGAGACTTTAGCTCAACAAGCATTGGAATTAGATGGCGAGGCAAGGGAAGAGCTCGTTGAACAGATTAAAACACGATGCGAAGAAGAGGGTCTGTCTTCCCAAGAAACTGATGAGCTATTGGAAGAGATAGGTCTTGTTCAGGAAGCACGAGTGGTACAAGAGGCTGATAATAAACCTAAAGCTGGCAAGGGCGAATCTGCTGAAAAAGTAGATGGCGACCATGGTAAAGAACAACCTGATCCAAATCAAGTAAAAGGATCTGGTACAGCTATGGGCAACCCAGTTAAGGGAAAAGCAAAATGGAGCGATAAGGGTGAATCAATGGAAAAGGTAAAAGAAGATTCCTTACCTAAAACAAAAGCCGGTATGATGGCTGCTGTTTATGAGAGATTAGGAAAACTGAAGAAAGATCAGATTTCTTCTAATTACGAATCCATTCTAAAATCCTTAGATGTAGTAACAGAAGGCACAGAAGAGTCTACTGATACAAAACCAATTGATGTCGCTGATGATATCAACGCATTAACCGAAGGCGAAGAGCTTTCTGATACATTCAAAGAAAAAGCAAGTACTATCTTTGAAGCCGCGGTGCAAGCTAAAGTAAATTCAGTAATAATTGAAAGAGAGCAAGAACTTGAAGAACAAATGACAGTTCAGCTTTCTGAAGAGATTGACGAATATAAAGAAGAGCTAGTTAATAAGGTAGATAGCTATCTTAACTATGTTTCTGAAGAATGGGTCAAGGAAAATAAACTTGCCATTGAAAAAGGAATCCGCACAGAATTAACAGAAGGATTCTTAGTTGGTCTTAAAAATCTATTTACTGAACATTACATTACAATCCCGGAAGAGAAAGTTGATGTTGTGGACGATCTATTTACAAAAGTAGAAGGTCTTGAAGAGCAACTCAACGGTCAAATTCAGAAAAATGTAGAAGTTCAATCAGAACTTACTAAGTTTAAAAAAGAAAAGGTCTTAGGCACTATTACAAAAGACTTGACGGAAACCCAAAAAGAAAAAGTAGCAGATTTAGCTGAAAATGTTGATGCTGAAGACGCAGAGGACTTTGAACAGAAGGTTGAAGTACTGAAGGAAAATTATTTTCCATCGGAAGACAAAAAAGTCGCAATGGTCGAAGACATAGAATCATCAAATGATGATGAATCCAATCCCACTCATTTACAAGAGGGAATGGATAAATACATGTCGGCTATTTCACGACAAGTTAGATAATAATAACAACTTTTTTTAGTAGTTTATAATAAAACATTTAGGAGATTAATAATGTTTTTATCCGAAAATTTACAAGAGAAGTGGGGTCCTGTTCTTGACCATCCTGATCTTCCTCAAATCAAAGACTCTTACCGAAAAGCTGTTACAGCAGTTCTGTTAGAGAATGAGGAGAAGTCGATCCAGGAAGAAGGCGGTTCTTCACTTTTATTTGAGAGCTCTCCTACGAACGCTGTTGGTGCCGGTATAGGTAATACAGCTGGAAATATCAAGGGTTATGACCCAGTACTTATTTCTTTAGTTCGCAGAAGTATGCCTCTCTTAATCGCATACGATGTTTGTGGTGTTCAACCTATGACAGGTCCGACTGGCTTAATTTTCGCCATGAAGTCCCGTTATGCAAGCCAGACTGGTTCAGAAGCACTTTTCAGTGAGTCTGATTCCGGAGTATCTGGATTGAAAGCTGGTGGAACTTCCGCTCACACATCAAATGGTAACCCCGCGGCTGCCTCATCTAGTTCACTTGCATATCTCCCAGGTCGTGGAATGACTACGACTACGGGTGAAGCACTTGGCGATTCAGCTTCCAATGCTTTCGCAGAAATGGCCTTCTCAATTGATAAGGTAACTGTTACAGCGAAAACACGTGCTCTCAAAGGTGAGTACACGATGGAATTGGCACAAGACTTAAAAGCAATTCATGGTCTTGATGCTGAAACTGAACTTTCAAATATTTTGAGTTCAGAGATTCTGTCGGAGATTAACCGCGAAGTTATCCGAACAATTTACGGTAACGCCAAAACTGGTGCCCAAACCAACGTAGCCTCCGCCGGTACATTCGATATGGATGTCGATTCAAACGGTCGCTGGATGGTTGAGAAATTTAAGGGTCTCATGTTCCAGATTGAGCGCGAAGCTAATGCAATCGGGCACGACACACGTAGAGGAAAAGGGAATATCCTTATGACTTCTTCGGATGTTGCTTCCGCACTGCAAATGGCAGGAGTGCTTGATTATCAATCTGCCGTTCCAGGTGGATCGTTGAATGTTGATGATACACAATCAACTTTTGCTGGTACTCTTAATGGTCGTTACAAAGTATATGTTGATCCATATGCAACTATTCAAGACACAAACTGGTTTGTGATTGGATATAAAGGTTCGTCAGCTTATGACGCAGGACTTTTCTACTGCCCATACGTTCCACTACAAATGGTACGTGCGGTTGGTGAGAATTCCTTCCAGCCAAAGATTGGATTCAAAACACGATACGGAATGGTATCGAATCCTTTCTCAACAGGAACCGCTGCATCCAGTGATGGATCACTCACATATAACACAAACGTTTATTACAGACGATGTCTTGTTACAAACTTGATGTAATCTTGTATTAAATTAAGTGATATAAATAAGGGTAAGGGGTCTTAGATTTCCTTACCCTTTTTTTTTGAGGTTTCATGGCAGCAACAAAACAACCAGACAATATAAATTATCTTTCGCCTACTGGATTCAGGTTCTCTTGTCAAGCTCTTCCTGAAACACAATTCTATTGCTCACAGGCGGTAATACCTGGAGTATCTATCACAGAAATACCAGTAGCAACCCCCCACAGACAACATTGGGTAGCAGGTGATAATCTTGTATATGATGAATTTACTATCACAATGATAGTAGATGAATATATGCGAAATTGGCAAGAAATTCAGGAATGGATACTTGGATTAGGTAAGCCAGAAAGTTTTCAACAATATGAAAGAGCTAAAGCTGCAGATAAAATTAAAACACAAGGCTCTTTATTTGTACTCACCGGTTCAAAAAACCCAGCATTAAGATTTGACTTTTATGACCTATGGCCAAAATCAATATCATCAATAAACTTTGATATTCAGGCCTCTGAAATTACATATGCAACAGCAGATGTAGCTTTTCAATATAACTATTATGAAATGACGAGATTAAAACCATCAATGTAATATGAAATTAAGTGAAATACAGTTGTTATGGCAAAAAGATTGTCATATCGACGATACTAAATTAGATGTTGAATTATTAAAAATACCCAATCTTCATAGTAAATATTTGGAGTTATATAATGATGAATGTCTCCAACAAAGAAAATATTTCTACGAAAAAAAGAAGCTTCTAAAGTTAAAGACTATTTACTATGCTGGTAAAATGAGTCAAGATGAATTAGAGGAACTCGGTTGGGAACCATTCATGTATAAAATTATTAAAGGATATGAACCTAAAATAGAAACATATCTTGCCGGTGATAATGATTTAATTAAAGCAGATGAAAAATTAGACTATATAAAACAGAAAGTAGATTTTCTAGAGTCAATTATCAAGTCCCTAAATACTAGAGGATATAATATTCGATCAGCAATTGACTTTTTAAGATTTACAATGGGATCATGAAGCTAAGTAAAGTAGATGATGTACATATGTTTATTGATTGTGATGCTTCGCAGGCTGCAGAGCTAAACGACTACTTTACTTTTGAAATTCCAAATGCGAAATTTACTCCGTCATACAGAAATGGTTTCTGGGATGGAAAAATCAGATTGTTTGATGTTAGAAAAAGGCAACTGTACTATGGGTTATATGAATACGTTAAAAAGTTTTGTGAAACCGGAGACTATGAGTTACAAATTGACGAAGGTGTTACGGTCGGGGATCATAATTTTAGTGATATTGATTGCACTAGATATAGTGAACGGCTTAATTTAAACTTAACTCCGAGAGATTATCAATTACAAGCTGTTAGGCATTGTATTAATATGGATAGATGTTTACTTCTATCACCGACAGCATCTGGTAAATCTTTCATAATATATTTGTTACTTAGGTATTTTAATACAAGAAGTTTAATAGTGGTACCAACTGTATCACTAGTACAACAAATGTATACCGATTTTCAAGAATATAGTGATGATTGGAATGTTGAAGAACATTGTCATTTAATCACTGCTGGTACAGAAAAAGAAACCGATAAACAAGTTGTAATCTCTACATGGCAATCTATCTATGCTTTGCCTAAAGATTACTTTAAAGAGTTCCGCTTTATGGTTGGCGATGAAGCACATTTATTTAAAGCAAAATCTTTAACCTCAGTAATGAGTAAGCTAAAAAACTGTCGTTGGAAGTTTGGAACTACTGGAACTTTAGATGATTCCCAAACTCATAAATTGATCCTTGAAGGGTTATTTGGTCCTGTTTTTCAAGTTACACAAACAAAAGATTTAATTGATGCAGGATACTTAGCTCAATTTAATATACAATGTATAGTATTCAGATATACACAAGAAGAAAAGTTATCAGCTAAAAAGTTTAATTACCAAGATGAGATTTCTTTCCTTATTAATCATGAAAAACGAAATAAATTCATTCGTAATCTTGCATGTGATCAAACAGGAAATACATTATTATTGTATCAATTCGTTGAAAAACATGGTGAAATATTATATAATATAATACAAGAAAAGGTAAATAAAGATAGAAAAGTATTTTTTGTTCATGGAGGAGTAGATGGATCAGACAGAGAAGAAATCAGAAGAATTACTGAACAAGAGCGAGATGCTATTATCATTGCAAGCTTTGGTACCTTTAGTACTGGTATTAATATTAGGAACCTTCACAATATCATTTTTGCTAGCCCTTCTAAATCTAAAATAAGGAACTTACAATCAATAGGTAGAGGGTTACGAAAAGGAAGTAAAAAAGAGGAAGCTACTTTGTATGATATTTCTGATGATTTGTCTTATAAAACGTATACTAATTATACACTCAAACATTTTAAAGAGAGAATTTCTCAATATAATGAACAACAATTTAAATATCGTATGTTTCACATTGGAATCTAAATTATATATTCCTCTGTGGCAACAACATATTTATTATAACATATCTAAATAAAAAAATCAAGGAAAAAATAAAAAAAATAAATCCTTGATTTTATTACAGAAATAGGGTATAATATGTCATTAAAGAAAAAATCCATCGAAGTTTTATTTGAAGATGGTAGGATATTGTTGCCTAATAATAGGTGGACACCTTATCATCAATTAGAACACGAATATATTCATGAGAATAGTATTGATTCTACATTCAGAAATACTGTTGATCTAGACTTATCTAAATGGGTCAGTGTTCTCGTAGATTATGGATATGGGGATATAGTTTGTAATTTAAATTATTGGTTATGGTTAAATGAAATAAGACCTATTAAAATAAAGATTTTAATTGACATTACCCATGAGAAAAAAAGCTTTAATAATAAAGAATCTACAAAAGATAAAATTGAATATTTAATACACAAACAATGGCAATCAAATATTGAATATAAGTATGTTACAATACGAAGATCTTTTGGTAATATGTTAAGGACTTATAAAAGTGCATTCCGTGGTAAGGGATTAATGAAACATACTGATAAGAATTACCGAAGAATGTGGCATAAGTATGTACCTGTTAATTTAGAACAATATTGGTTTACTCCTCTTTCAATGCAATTAGAATGGTTTCCAACAAAATCACAATGGGAAAATCCTAAAGAAAAAAAAGCAGTATTATATAGATATTCACCTCCTAGAGATTGGGATCTAATTACAAATTATTCTTTTGCAAATATTGGTGATAAAATGATATCACAAGATGAAAAGGAAGTTAGTAAATATTGGTCTAATTTAGAGAAAGCTTTAAAGAAAGAAAAATATAGTGTTGAATATCTTGATTATAATATGACACCGAATCAGTTATTTACAAAATTGTCTAAAGCTACAATGTTGATATCATCTAGAGGAGGCTTTTCATACTTATCGCAGCACATTGGAACCCCCACAGTTACAATTTTTCCTCCTGCGAGTATGGTTCTTAATAGAAATTATAATGGACAACATGTTCAATTTCATAATAGATCAATTAAATTATTCGAACCAGAACATATTGCAAAAGTTGAAATTGATGAATTGGCTAAAAGAAGTACATTAGAAAAATCTACAGCGTATTGGAAACAAACAGTATATAATACTCTTGAAAAAATGCAAACATTAGAAAATGATGTTGGGTCATTTAATTCAGCTACATCAAAAGTTTACAGAGAAGCATTACGAAAAGACGCGAACGAAAAACCGAATGAAGATTTAAGTAAAATACTCCCTATTATTCAATCGAAAGAGAATGAAGATTGGGAAGGGAAAACTGTGAAATCAAGTATTAAAAAAGCTTTAACCAAAAAACCTAAAAAGAAAAAAGTGAAGAAGGCAAGTGGCAAGAAAAACTAAGGGTATTATTCATAGTATAAAGAAAGGTGTGAAAAAGAGAACTAGTATTGGTAAATCTCGACGTTCAACACCTAAAAATAAATCTAAAAAAGCTAACTTTAAAAAATATAGGGGGCAAGGAAAATAGATTATGGCTAGAAAGAAATCAATACATTATGTAGACAATAAAAAGTTCCATGAGGAAATGGTTGCTTATAAAACCCATTGTGCAGACGTGAAAAATGATGATCCTGAAGCATTAATTCCAATTATACCAGATTATATTGGTGATTGTTTTATGAAGATAGCGGAGAGATTGAGTTTAAGACCTAACTTCGTTAATTATGCATTCAGAGATGAAATGATATCAGATGGCATTGAAAATTGTGTTCAATCTGCTCATAATTTCAATCCAGAAAAATCATCCAACCCTTTTTCATATTTTACACAAATCATTTACTTCGCCTTTATAAGACGTATTCAAAAAGAAAAGAAACAATTATACATAAAATATAAATCCATACATAATAATAGTATGATATCAGATAGTGTTTCAATTTCTGATCATGATAGTGAAGGAGCATATAATGTTGAAGTATTATCTGAAGAACAAAAGGCTAACATATATAAATTTGTAGGCGATTTTGAAGCTGCTAAAGCTTCTAAGAAAAAACAGACTCCTAAAACGGGGGCAAATACATTAATCCCACATATGGTAGAGGCTACTGAATCCACGTCATGAGATCAGCTATTATAACCGATACTCATTTCGGTGCCAGAAACGACAGCTTAGCATTTAGTACATATTTTGCTAAGTTTTATAAAGATATATTTTTCCCTTATTTAAAAAATCATAATATAACACACGTTATTCATATGGGTGACGTATTTGATAGACGAAAGTTTGTTAATTATAAGACGTTATATGATGCACGTAGATTTTTCTTCGATCCTTTAAAGGAAAATAATATTGAATGTTGGATGTTAGCGGGTAATCACGATACCTTTTATAAAACAACAAATGAGGTAAATTCAGTAAGTTTACTATTAAAAGATTATAATAATATTCAAGTTTTTCACAATGCTACTGAAATGGAAAATTGTGTTTTAATGCCTTGGGTATGCAATGATAATTATGAAGAAAGTATTAAGATAATAAAAAACACTAAACACGATTTAATGTTTGGTCATCTTGAGATTATTGGTTTTGAAATGATACCAGGACAATTTAGTCCAGAAGGATTAGATCGCAAATTATTTAATAAATTTGATATGGTGTTTAGTGGGCACTTTCATCATAAAAGCGATAATGGAACTGTTTATTACACAGGAAATCCTTATCAAACTAATTGGTTAGATTATAAGGATCCGCGCGGGTTCCATATTTTCGATTTCGATTCGAGAGAATTAACGTTCATTCAAAATCCATATGAAATGTTTCATAAATTTCATTATAATGATATGGAATGGACTAATGAAGAAGTTAATCAAATGGATTTTGATGATTGGCAACAATGTTATGTAAAGATTATTGTTGAGAATAAAACAAATCCATTTCTTTTTGATATTATTTTAGACAAGATGTATAAGTCCGGAGTTGGTAATATTAGCGTGGTTGAAGCATTCGCAGAGCTTGATAACGATGTTGATATTATTGATGAAGCACAAGATACAATATCAATTTTATCCACATATATTGAAGGGTTGGAAACAAGGGTCAATAAAAAAAGCCTTGACATTTTGATGAGAAACCTGTATAATGAATCATTAACCTTAGAGTAGTATGAGTGACAACGCATCCTGGTTTTATGGTGAGCGTTTACCTGAAATAGCCAGAGAACATAATTGTTCGTTGAAAGAAGCAGAGAGAATATTTAGAGACGAGAAAGACATGTCAACCCCCGAAGAAACAAAATATGAAGAAGTTGAAATTGAATTAGAAAAAGAAGTTTTACACAATTTAATGTTAATGGCACATGAACGTGATATTTCATTAAATAAATTAATTGGTATAGCATTAGAAGATCAAATAAAACAATTCGAATACAAATTTGAACATGGTCCAAGCCCGCAATTTTTAGCTGAAAATAAATGATTCTATTTAAAAATGTTCGTTACAAGAACTTTTTAAGTAGCGGAAATATATTTACAGATATACAACTGGACAGGTCTAAAACGACCTTAATTACAGGTGAGAATGGTGCTGGTAAAAGTACTATGCTGGATGCAATAACATTCAGTCTATTCGGTAGACCATTTCGTAAAGTTAATAAGCCTCAATTAGTAAATTCTATCAACGAAAAATCAACTGTTGTTGAGGCGGAATTTATGATTGGGAAAAAACATATATTAGTTCGTAGAGGAATAAGACCCAACTTATTTGAGATTGAAGTTGATGGAGTTCAGCTACAACAAGATGCTAATATAAGAGATTTTCAAGAGTTTTTAGAAAAGAGTATTCTAAAGTTAAATTATAAGTCATTCACTCAGATTATAATTTTAGGAAACTCTTCTTTTGTCCCCTTCATGCAATTGAGAGCTCATGATCGAAGAGCTATTATAGAGGACCTTTTAGATATTCAAATATTTTCATCCATGAGTAATGTGTTAAAGACATATGTGGCTGAAAATAAAGTAAAGTTAGATGATAATCGATCCACAAAAGATTTAGTTGAAAATAAAATTAGCTTAAAAGATGACTATATAACTCAATTAAAGAATAAAACAAAAAATTTAGTTACAAGATTTGAAAAAGAAATTAAATCCAATTTAGATCAAAAGACATCTCTTTTAACAGAGATGGATGAAACAAATAATAAGGTCCAAGAGCTTTTAGGACAAGTAAACGATGCAAAACAGGTAAGCGAAAAACATGATAAACTTACAGAATATCAACGTTCCATTCTCCGAAATGTTGATTCCGAACAAAAGAATATCACCTTCTTTGAGTCAAACGATGACTGTCCGACATGTAAGCAGAACATCGACCACGCCTTCAAACACAAGGAAATTGTTCAAAAGCAAGAAAAGATCAAAGAATATGAAAACGCAGTGTCAGAAATTGACGACAAATTGGATGAAGTTAGATCAAGACTTCAAGCAATACAATCAATCCAAGAAGATATACAGTCTCACCAAACTAAAACACAGACACTCAATAATAGTATAAGTGCAATTAATCAGTATGTTGATAAAATTGAAAAACAGATACAGGAAACAGAACAGGATACTGGTGATATAAAAGAGGAGAAGAAAAAATTAAAAGAATTTCAAAAAGAATTAGATGATATTCAAGAAAAAAGAGAAACACTTATAGATGATAATGAGTTATATTCTGTGGCTAGGAATATTTTAAAAGATGAAGGTATTAAAGCAAGAATAGTTAAACAATATTTGCCAATCATGAATAAATTGATTAACAAATATTTGACTCAAATGAATTTCTTTGTATCTTTTAATTTAGATGAAAATTTCAATGAAGAAATTAAATCAAGATATAGAGATGATTTTACGTATGATTCTTTCAGTGAAGGAGAGAAGATGCGAATTGATTTAGCATTATTGTTTACATGGAGAGCAATAGCTAAATTAAAAAACTCTGTCAATACAAATTTATTAATATTAGATGAAGTATTTGATAGTTCCTTAGATGGCGAAGGTACAGATGAATTTATGAAGATAGTAAATGAACAAGGAAGTTCTACAAATGTGTTTGTTATTAGTCATAAAGGTGATACATTATATGATAAGTTTAGAGTTCATATGAGATTTGAGAAACGTAAAAATTTTAGTGTAATAATATGAGAGAATTAGTCCCAGAAGAACATAATTTACTTAACCAAGAAACCATTCCATTTAGCCGACTGGCTCCTCCAATGGATGCTCGTCAACTTCAAGATGAATTGATTGAAGGTATGTATCACTATAATGGTGTGGGATTATCAGCAAATCAAATAGGATACAAATATAAAGTATTTTCAATGAATCATGAAGGCCAATCAATGGCGTTATTTAATCCAGAAATAATAGAAGTATCCGATGAATTAGTTTATGAAACAGAAGGATGTTTGAGTTATCCAGGATTATATGTTAAAATATTAAGACCGAAAAGTTTATCAGCGTCATGGGAAGATGCATCAGGTGAGAATTTTTCAGGTTATTTTTCAGATCTTTCAGCACGCATTTTCCTACATGAAATGGACCATATGGAAGGTAATATATATTATGAGAGAGCCAAAGTTGTTCATTTACAAAGTGCTAGAAGAAAACGTAGGACTAATCTTAAAGCTTTAAAACAGCAGAGCCCCGAATTATGGCAAAGTCATATAAACAACAAAAAACTAAAGAAAAATTTAGTAAAGATATCTTAGATAAACAATCTAAGAAACAACGGCGATTCGGTAAAGAATTAGCTGATAATTATGTCATCGATTGGAAAGACGATGAACTCGAAGAAGAGGAATATGAGTACAATAACACTAGAGAATAATCAACCTAGAACATATAAGTATAATAGTACGAAGGAATATGTAGATAAATTTCCAGTTGCTTATCGACAATGGAAAGCAGATAGTCATTGTAATGTCATTCATGGCTACAGTTTTAGTATGAGATTCTTTTTTGGTACAGATCATTTAGATGTTAGAAATTGGGTGGCAGATTATGGTGGCATGGGAGAACTTAAACAATTTTTAGATGAACAGTTTGATCATACGTTGTTAGTAGCAGAAGACGATCCACATATTGATTGGTATAAGGAAGCAAAGAAAAAAGGTATTGCAAATGTTATTACATTACCTAAACTCGGATGTGAGGGTTTAGCAGATCAATTATACAAATATGTAAACGGTATATTCATTCCAGATATGTGGGGTCCAGGTGAAGCAGATAGGCTTTGGTGTTTTAGAGTAGAAGTACGAGAAACACAAACTAATATGGCTTGGCGCGAAGGACACAGAGAATGGGGTGAAGATTTATTTAACATAGATGAAGGATAACAATGGAAACAAGAGTAGCAAAAGAAGATTATAGTACTTGTGGTAGTATGGAAGTTAAAGAGTGTGTAAATGAATGTGTTGAACCAATATGTTATGTGCGAGATTTACGAGAAGCGGTTTCTGGCACGGGTGTTGAATCAATGGTGGAAATGGCATTAGAGGAACATTGGTTTACAGCATATAATGTTGGAATAAAAGATTGGCCTTTACTTCAAGGATAAAAGGTAACATGTCAAAATTAAGATATTCTGAAATGTTTTATAGCGTTCAGGGTGAAGGTAAGTTTATAGGAGTACCAAGTGTCTTTTTAAGATTATATGGTTGTAATTTTGAATGTCCAGGTTTCGGTCAGGAAAGAGGTATACCTCTTCTTCCACGTGATGATATGCCTTGGAAGAATCTTGATATTAGTAAATATAAATCTGTACAAGAATTACCAGTTATGCATATTGGATGTGATAGTTCAGCTAGCTGGGCTAAAGAATATATGCATCTTTCTGTGTTTGAACAAGCTGATGATATAGCTGAAAAATTATTAGAGTTAACTCCCAATAATAGTTGGGATAATGATGGCCAAGATATTCATTTAATATTAACTGGCGGTGAACCACTAATGTGGCAAAAACAATTACCAGATTTATTAAATGCTCCAGCTATGAAAGGGCTTAGAAATATTACATTTGAGACTAATAGTACATTTCCACTCACCGAAGATTTTTATCAATGTTTAATGAGAAAGAGTTCTGTTGATGTAACATGGTCTTGCAGTCCTAAATTAAGTATTAGTGGAGAGGAACATGAAAAAGCAATTAAACCAGAGAATTGGGATCAATATAGTACAATAGCTCACAGTAATCTTTATTTAAAATTTGTTGTTCAAGATGAAGAAGATTTAAATGAAATAGCAGATATACAACATCGAGAACAATTAAAATACGATATATATTGCATGCCTTGTGGAGGGACTAGTGAAATGCTAGCTAAAACAAAATTCAATATTGCTGAAAAAGCTATGGCAAGAGGGTGGAGATATTCGCCCAGATTACATGTAGATTTATTTGGTAATAGGTGGGGCACATGAATGAAAATTTATGTTAGTGGTCCTGGTGTTTCTATAGCGGCCAGAGGAATAGGTTTAGAACGATATACATATTGGTCTAAACGTTCTGAGATGGAAGAAAACGGATCTGGAACAGGAGAGGATTTGTTTAATTATTCTTGGAATATATCAGATCGCGATAGAATGAATGTTCCAGAAGACGTAGATTTTTTAGAAGATAAAGCATGGAATGATCCTGGAAATTGGGTTATAAATGCATGCAATTATGAATTAGCTGATATATGCATAGAAGATGGTGGTGTAGTTAATAGATATCGACCACATGATATTCCTCACGTAAAACATGTATTAGTAAAGTTTAAGCCCCAATTACGTCCGAAAGGATGGGATCTGCCCGGACAGCAAGCTGCTGCTCCTCCTCTCAATCATCATACCCACCGTTATTTTTTCTATACAGGCTTTTCATCTGAAAGCGGTTATTGGCAACATAAACAATATAATAACTCAATACCTCTTGAAAAGTTTAGGTTACAAATAATAGAGGTCTCAAACAGAAATTGGATCGTAGGTCTGGAAACAACACAAGAATATAGTCATGTTATATCCAAAGAAATGTGTGTAAATAGACTTCCTGTTAGAAATCGTGTATTCTTAGAAGACTGGATGAAGGCAACCAACTTACCTTTAGACTATGATATGTTTACAGGTAATCACAAGAGAGATTGTTCTAATTTTAAAATTCATAATAGATATTTTTGGGAATAGATAAGGTATTATAAATAGTACATTAGGAGAAATTATATGGCATCTATTGTAAATTTATTTGTTGATCAAGGCTCGGATTATACTTTAACATTAACTGTTAAAGATGATGATGGCAACGCAACAGATATAACGGGATATACCGTTGAATCCCATTTTCAAAAGTGGACTGGCTCAAACAAAGTATACAAATTTACCCCAACCGTAACAGACGCGACTGCCGGTAAACTACAAATAAAATTATTGGGGTCTGTATCTGATGATATTTCACCAGGACGTTATAATTACGATGTTGTTATTAATAATTCAACATATGATATAACTAGACGCGTTATCCAAGGTCAAGTAACGTTAAATCCCGCAGCAAGTCCTAAAGGTGCAACTTTATTAGAAACCGGTAATAAATTATTACTTGAAAGTTAGGAGTGTGAATGGCCAATACAATAAATATAGGTGAAGTAACCGCCGTAGTGAATTCCGGTGGCGGAGTTTCGGTACTTGTTGGGGGTTCAAATCAACCAGGTAAATCAGTCACTACCCGTATTGCTTCAGATGATACTGTAGTTCATTTAGGTATTGTTGATTTAGAAAATCTAACAGTCAACTTAAAACCTAAGGCTCCGGAACCTGGACAAAAACCTGCCGGGCTTGGTTCTAATACTCAACCCTTTGGGGATTTATATCTTCAAGGAAATACCTTAACATTATCTACACGATCACTTGGAATAACAGAAGTAGGCGGAGCAGAATATTTAGATTTTGGTTCTAATACTATTATCGGCGCTACACAAATTACTGGTAATAGATTACTAGCTTTTGCAGATCAATTAAAAATATCTCAATTAACTGATGTCACGCTGTCCGGACTTCAAAATGGATATATTTTAAAATGGAATACTAACACAGGTAAATGGCAACCGGGTGACCCCTCAACAACTGCTGCAGTTGATCTTTCTGCTAGTGAAATAGGAGATTTATCAGACGTTGCAGCATCAGACTATGCAAATAATTCTGTATGGCAATATAATGCAGGATTGGGCGCTTGGAGATCCGTTGATATAGATGTTTTATCATTTACAGACTTTCAAACAGCGGGAACTCTCACTGTTAATACCGAAGTAGTTTATTCAACAACAAGAACTATTCAAGGTGTAGCAGGTGAAGTTGTTGCGGATACTTTTAATATAAATACTTACAGAACTGCTAAATATCTAATAACATGTGAAGACTATACAGTCGATAATCAAGGATATTGGACGGGTGAAGTAAATTTAGCACATGATGGTACTAGTACAGCATTGACAGTTTATGGTGAAGTAGAGTTAGGTTCAATTACAATGAGTCCAACAGTTGCTTCAGATATAACAGCAAATAATGTTCGATTAAAAGTAACTACACAGTCAGATCAACAAGTAGTTACAGTTCATCGCACAGTATGTACCAAATATACAGCGTAAAACATCTGAGGAATTTAGTCAATGGCACAACAACAGTTTAGAGTAAGAGGTGGTTTAAAATCAGATGCCAATGTAACTCTGCTTAATACTCCCACCGCAGGCGCAGTAGCAACTAATGGTAAAATTTTACAAATGGACAATAATTCTAATGTCCATTCTCGCACATTTTCACAAGTAAAAGCTGATATAGATGCTGGAGAATTAAATGCAGTAGTTGCTGGTAATGGTATTACGGTTACGGCTAAACAAGCCGGAGGCGTTGGTACTGATACACAAACTGTAACATTAGGTACTCCAGACACATTAACAGCAGTAACTACAGACGCTGTCACTACATCTTCACATACTCACGCAATAACAACATCTAATGATACAAGTGGTGCATCAGCCGCAGTAGTCCTAGCAGCTAATACAACCGGTGGTTTAAAAGTAAAGAACTTCGCAGCAGGCGGAGATGCCACATTTTCTGCTAATGTAACTATTGATGGTAGTTTATTTGTTGATGGCGCACTCACATATGTTAATGCAACGAATTTAAGTGTTAGTGATCCTTTAATTACTTTATCTGCAAATGGTGATTCAGTTGCTCCTACACATGACCAAGGACTTATGGTCAACAGGGGCACCTCAGCAAACGTTGCTTTTATATGGGATGAATCAGAAGATGAATTTGCATTTATTCAAACCACTTCCGGTGGATTATCAACAGGTAGCATAAATGTTTCAGATTATGTTGATACGAATCAAGGCGCAATAACAGCACAAGATTCTATAACAGTTGAAGGTACAACAGATTCAACAAGTGGGACATCTGGTTCAATTCAAACTGATGGTGGTATAGGTGTTGCTTTATCACTTTTTGCTAATGTTGTACATGCAGATGGAACATCAAATTCTACATCTAATACAACAGGACAGTTACTATCATCCGGTGGTTTAGGAGTTGCAAAAGCTGCTGTAATTGGTGGTGATTTAACAGTCCATACAGATATCTATCATAAAGATATTTCTAGAACCCTAGTTACTTCCGCTACTATTGCACATAATGGTAATGCTTTTCTGTTTCAGATTCCTATAGCCACTTATTCTGCTGGCGAAACAATTTTAAAGATGAAAGCAGGCGCTAATGAAACAGCAATTCATAAGTACACATTCTGTGAAAGTGGAAGTGGCGCTGTGGATAATAACGAATATGCTTCGTTAGGACATGATATAACAACAACTATAACTTTTGAAATGACAGATGGTTCTGGATCGTCCGGATCAACACATATAGGAATGAAAGTAGCTAATGCAGATGGTGTTTCCATAGTTTGTAAAGCAGAAGCGACCTTCTTTACGGTATAATCAACATGGCAGTAAAAGTATTTGAAGTCGCCAACGGAATAAAAATAACAGGTGATACAGAATGCACCGGCGATGTGGATCTTGCATCCTCCAAATCATATAAAATAAATAATACACTCATAGCAAATTCATCTCAGTTAGGAACTACGATAAGAACTGAGGTTTTAAACAAAGCGGAGTCAGATGCGCTTGCTTTAGCTATTGCACTTGGATGATGGAGATTAAATGGCAAATACATTTAAAAATGCTTGGGTAGAGGATATAAGTAACAGTTCCGGCAGCCCCACAACAGTTTTAACATGTCCAAGTGGAAATAGTTCAAGGTGTGTTTTAATTGGTATACATGTAACTAATAAGCATGCTTCAGCCGACATCAAAATATCTGTAGAACTAACAGATAGTAGTGCTTCCACAAATGCAATAATTTTTATAAATGACGTTGGCGTTTCCGTTAATTCCACATTAGATATCCTAGATAGCAGCAAGCTCATTTTAGAAGAATCAGATATATTAAAGGTATGGTCAGATACTGCCACATCAGTTAATGTTTTTCTTTCATATCTATTAGTAGATAGTACATGAGATTTGTAAATTTATCCGCAACCAGTGAAAGGGTAGGTAAAGGCCATCGCAAACGGCTGATACTTAGAAAAGATGCTGCTGGGCAGTCTGCCGCCTTACCTGTTTTAGCTTTTGGTGATGCAGATACTGGTTTTTTTCAAAGTTCCGATGATGTTTTAGAATTAACAACTGCTGGCGTTTCAAGAATGAAGTGGGACGCATCCGGTATAACAACCGTTTCCGGAAATTTAGTTGTTAGTGGTACCACAACTACGATCGGTAGTACAACTCTTACAGTAGATGATAAGAATATTGAATTGGGTAGTGTTGCAACCCCATCAGATACAACTGCCGATGGTGGTGGTATTACTCTTAAGGGCGCGACCGATAAGACTTTTAACTGGATCAATTCAACTGATGCTTGGACTTCGTCTGAACATATTAATCTTGCTTCTGGTAAAACCTTTCAGTTGAATGGTACATCTATAACATCAACGGCTGCAGAACTTAATCTCCTAAGCAGCGTCCCTGGTCTTGTTCAAGCAGATTTAACAAAATTGGCAGCAATAACTTCATCTGCCGCAGAACTCAATTATACTGATGGTGTAACTTCTGCTATTCAGACTCAGCTTACAGCAAGGCTTCCTCTTACAGGTGGAGCAATGACAGGTGCTATCACAACCAACAGTACATTTGATGGAGTAGACATAGCCGCGCGGGATGCAGTCTTAACCAGTACAACGACTACAGCAGGTGCGGCATTGCCTAAAGCTGGTGGAGCAATGACAGGCAATATTACAAGTGCCTCTGATTTATCTTTAGATGTAGAAGGTGATATAACTTTAACTGCACTTTCAGATATTATTCATCAGTCAACATCTACAAATTCAACAGCAGGACATCATATCTTTAAATCTTATAACACAGAAATTATGAGGATTGATGGATCGCAGAATAGAGTAGGCATCGGGGATTCTGCACCTAATGATAAGTTGCAAGTTGCAGGTACAATTACTTCTCAACACAATATAGTTTCTGATGAAGTCTATAACCTATTTTCTGCAAGAAGTTCTCGAACCAATAATGACTATGGTGGTGTAGATAAGCAGTACATGCAGATGAACCTTGTGACACCGGGTGGCACTAATACTCCAGGGGAGGGTAATGCCCACGCATATGGTGATTTAAGATTTGCTTTTGTTGATGGTGCAGATACTACATTTCATGATAGAGTTACATTCCGATATAATGGCAACGTAGGCATCCGGACAGTGCAGCCGCATGCTGTTCTTGCGATACGAGGCCAAAATGAAAATACTGGCAGTAGCACTCACGGTGCCGAAGAACCTATAACAATGCTCAGAGGTTCTAATGGGTCTACTGTTCAAGAATGGGTTCATGGCAGTAGAGCAACTGTTAGTCCCTCCCATACCACGATGTATTCATGGTATAAACTTTTTTCACCCGGAGGATATTCTAGTGCGGGAACCCCCGGAGCGTGGGAAATCCATTGTCATATAGGTGGAGGTCATGCTTCGTCTGGAATGGTTCAAAAGTTTACTCTTTTGCAATCGAATACTCACAGCGGCGTTGCTGATCATGGGGGCGCAAACTACTCACTTGTCAATAGATATTGTACTATGGGTGCTACAGGTGGTGGGGCATATGGTGCTGGACTAACTGTAACTTTTTGGTATCTTAGCAGTGGTGCTGGCAACAATGGTGCCACATTTTTCGTTAGGGCTCAGCATTATGCTAGAGAACCCCAGATGACTTTTTATGCAAAATATATTGGTGGTACTGGAGCAGGAATTGGGAACCATGAACAGTCTTTCTCGTTCTTAGGAACACAAGACAATAATAATCATCAACCGTCTAATATTACTAGTATCGGAATCACCACCGTTCATTAAGGGCATTCTAATGGAAATTTATATGGAATACAAAAAATCAGATATGTCCATTACTGGATTTGTGTTTGAAGATAATACACATTATGAAGAAACAGATACACACAATATTTCAACTAACAAGATTGAATGGTTAGAAGAAAAAACAGTAGTTTATTATAATATTCAATCATTTGATGATATGACCATGATAAAAACTTATGAGGATGTTATGGATACAATAAATAATACACATCAAGTAAGTGAATTAGGAGTAGTAAGTTTAATAGAAGATGGCACATGAGATTTGTAAATTTACAGACAACTAGTGAAAGGGTAGGTAAGGGTCAAGTACGACAACTGCTACTTCGAAGACCTATTGCTTCGCAGTCTGCCACCTTACCTGTTTTAGCTTTTGGTGATGCAGATACTGGTTTGTTTCAAAGTGCCGATGATGTTTTAGAATTTTCAACCGCCGGCGTGTCAAGATTTAAAATAATATCAGATGGAACAGTTGCTGTTGCGGGAAATTTAGTTGTTAATGGTACCACAACCACAGTAAATAGTACTACTCTTACAGTTGATGATAAGAATATTGAATTAGGGTCCGTTGCAACACCATCTGATACAACCGCTGATGGTGGTGGTATTACCCTCAAAGGTGCAACTGACAAGACCTTTAACTGGGTCGACTCAACTGATGCTTGGACTTCGTCTGAACACATTAATCTTGCTTCTGGCAAAACCTTTCAGTTGAATGGTACGGCTATAACATCAACGGCTGCAGAACTCAATCTCCTAAGCAGTGTCTCTGGTCTTGTTCAAGCAGATTTAACAAAATTGGCTGCGGTAGATGCATCCGCGACAGAACTCAATTATACTGATGGTGTAACTTCTGCTATTCAAACACAATTGGATGCAAAAGCTCCAATAGCTAGTCCTACGTTTACTGGCAACTTTACCTCAGTTGGTATAGATGACAATGCAGATGCAACAGCAATTACTATTGATTCTAGTGAGAACGTAGGCATCGGCACTACGGCTCCATACTGTAAATTAGATGTTCGTGGTGGCGTCGAAGACCCAACTTTAGACTTTCATAGTACTGGTTATTTCTCGATTGGGGCAAACGTTCAGCTAGCATTTGGGTCTTGGGAGTCAAGTCCGTGGGCAATTTGGATGCAGACAAGAAATGCTACTGTGAATGGTTCTTCGTATCCTCTTGCTATAAATCCTTTGGGTGGCAACGTAGGCATCGGTACTGCGGCTCCAGACGCAAAATTAACAATAACAAATGCTGGAGCTAACTCTCTGAGATTAAAAACAACAGGGGTACACGGAACTAAACCTTACATCTCATTTGATTCAGGATTAGCTGGTACTAATTACGCAGAAAAGGCGAGAATAACTGGTGGGTATGATAGTGCAACAGGTGGTAGTGGTGGATATTTTAATATCGCCACTAAAACTACAGGTGAATCCTTAACTACTAGATTTTCTATAGATTCTTCAGGTCATATTACTCCCGGTACTGACAATACACAAAATTTAGGTTCTACAACATTAAGATGGGCAAATTTTTATGTTGGAGATATGCACTTTTCAAATGAGGGTAAGGAAGGTGGAAACGAAGTTGACGGATCCACTGGTAATTGGACTATCCAAGAGGGTGATGAAAATTTATTTGTAATTAATAGGAAAACAGGTAAGAAGTTTAAAATGAATTTAACAGAGGTTTAAAAAATGCCAATACATGCTGATGTAATTAATTGCAAAAATACTTTAAGGGCGCAGGGGCACCAAGTCTGGACTACTGAGGGGGCAACCGCTCCTTATATCCCTTATGGTGGTGGTTATTACACTTCTCTTTTTTATAATGTTGGTGGTTATGCCGCCATGACCGGCCGGATGTATGTTAATTGCAGTATTTCACAACAACATCAAGGCACGTATGATTTTACATTAAGTAGATATGGAGGTGGTGTTTCAAATAGGTCATCAGGTGGCATGAACAGTTATATAAGTTGGGACACACCTCTGATCGGCACAAATGAATATATGCGTTGGACAAATACTAATGGTAGTTCTTGGGGTAATGGGACATTGGATATTACTTGCATTATCTGGGGCGCAGGTGCAGATAGGTTTGTTTCTGGTTATCCTGGAATGGACGATAATTTCTCATCTTCACAAACGGGGAACTTTTTTGTACGAGCAGCATAAATGGAAAAACACGAATTAGACGATGATAGAGAAATTTTATACTGGGTTTCTCCAGGTGTAGAAGGCACACTACTAGAAAGTGACCGATATGCTTGGTTTGAAGATGAGAAACGACACTATACAAATATATTGAGAAATCAACGGAATGAATTATTAGCAGAGAGTGATTGGACACAAGCTCCAGACTCACCCTTATCAGAAGATAAAAAAGTGGAATGGCAAACATACAGACAGACACTAAGGGATATTACAATAACAAACTGGCAACTAGAAGGTACTGTTTGGCCTCAAATACCTGAATAATATATGAAAATTGTAATCATTGGAGGTGGTAATGCTGGTGTATGGACAGCATTACATTATGGACACTGGACACGACACCTTACAGACATTGAAGTAGAATTAATACATGACCCCGAAATTGATTCATTTCCAGTAGGTCAGGGTACGACATTAGATGTGGTTGAATTATTGTGGTTAGCATGCGGTACTGATTGGTATCATAATGAAATCCGAGCCACACCAAAATTAGGTATCTTATATGAAAATTTTAGTAAGGAAAATCCAAATATATATCATACATTTCCTTTCAATTCTATTGCAATGCAAATGGATCCAAAATATTTACAGGGATACATATTAAATTCTGGATTGTTTAATGTAAAAGAAGAAAATGTTACTGATCTTGATACTGTAGATGCTGATGTTATTTTTGATTGTAGGGGAAATACTAAAAAGGATGATATTGAATATGTACCATTATACAGTCCAGTAAATTCGGTTTTATTAGCATTAGGTCCGAGCCCAACTGATCCTCAACTATGGAGTAGGCATGTAGCAACACCTGATGGTTGGACATTTGTAATTCCAAACACTACAGATACTATTTCTTATGGTTATGTTTATAATGCAGATATCACTCCTCTGGAAACTGCCAAGACTAATTTTAGGGAACTTTTCCCGGAAGCTTCAGAATCTTACAGTAAACATTTTGACCACAAACAGGAAGTGGTTAATTTACCATTTGAATCATATATAGCAAACGAACCTGTACGAATAGACTCTAATGGAAGAAAAATAATATTAAATGGTAATAGATTATCATTTCTTGAACCGATGGAATCTACTGCAATAGGATTTTATCTGGAAGTGGCTATAAAAACTTTTGATTGGGTTATTAATAGAGACCCCTTTTTATCCCCGAAAGCAGGGTTAGAGATGAAGGTTTTTCACTCTAAAGAAGTAATAACCAATATCCATAAAGAATTTCATGAAATACAAAAATTTATTTTATGGCACTATACAAAAGGATCCGTATATGATACACCATTTTGGAAGGCTGCCCAAACAAAAACAACTACTGTATTTGAACAACCAGATGAAAGATTTCAAGAGATAGTTAATTTAGCAAAATCGATTGATAGTACGGATTGCCGTGCTTTACCAACTCCCGCGGGCGGCCCTCCTGTAACATACGGTCAATGGCCTCCATTATCAATTAAAACATGGTATGACAAGTACATACAGAGCCCTGAATAATATAAAATATAATGTGTGGTTTTTTTGGTATAAGTGATCGTTCATTAGTTAAAACAGATTTTCAAGATATAAATGAAAGAGGCGAAGATAATTTCACTTTCATTGAAAATAACGTTTTAATACATCAAAGTGTTTTATCTGTTACCGGCATTTTCCCAGGCCAGCATGTATTTGATGCAGGACATTTTCACTTTACCTTTACGGGAGAGATTTATAATGCACCTACAAAAGGCTATTCAAATGATACAGAGTGGTTAGCAGAGAAGATTGCAAGAGAAGATTATAATTTTGATGATGTAAACGGCCAGTATGCTATTTCAGTGTATGATAAGAAAAAACAAACAATAACCTTGATTAGAGATCCAGTTGGTCAAGTTCCTTTATTTTATTATAATCATAATTGTCTTATCTATAGCAATACTATAAAGTCAATTGCTACTACTATTGGTGCTAAATTAGATAAAACTTTTATTAAAAAATGGCATCAGCTAAGACATTATACATTAGACAATACACATTATAAGAAAATTAAATTATTTCCTAAGGGGTTGATAATAACTTATAACATGCGTGGTAGAGCTCTTAAATCGCGCGTTATTAGACCTAAAAGAATAAACGATGGCAATGTATACAGTTTATTAAAGAATATGCAACCCGCATATTCGAGTCATCGAGCTAATTGTGGAATAGTTTCAGGTGGAGTAGATAGTTCTGTTGTATCAGCTCTTTTTAAAGATAACTTAGATTGTTATGTAACGACTATTAATGAAGATAAGTGTTGGGCTTCAGCAGATATTAAAAAATATGGATTTCCAACTTCCTTAGTAGAAGTTAAAAATGATGAAAAACAATGGTGTGAAGCGGCTATAGAATATATTCAAAAATCTTATATGATTCCATATACCTGGAGTTATGTTGGTTATTATATAATGGGTAAATCAATGAGTCCACGTGTAAAAGTAATGCTGACCGGTGAAGGAGCAGATGAAATTTTCGGTGGGTATGATGTATATAATACTAATAAACTTTCAAAGTATTCACTAAGAAAAGATGGAAATGGTTTGAATGATAAATACAAACAGCAGGTATCAAAACAAGTCTCAAAATTTAATAATGTAGCACAAGCAAATAAGTATTTGGATCAACGATCCTTTCTCCCCTGTGCGGCAATTGGCGCTAATTTAGCATTAGGAATGAGTTGCATAGAGTCACGAAACCCCTTTTTGGATCATTCTATATTCTACAATGATGCCTTTGTAGAAGATATAGGAAAACAACGATTAATAAAAATATTCAAAGATGTCTTCAATTTTGACCCACCAAAGAAACAAGGTTTTTCAGGGTATATGAATGAATTGTATAATTATGTCAATAATACTGAAATAACAAATGACCCTAAAGATATAAGTCTTTGGAAAAATGCTTGTTATCAAATTATGGAGAATGTATGATAGATTTTTGGGTTGGTTATACTCCAGGTAGAGAGATTGCAAATAGGAAATGTCGGCAGTCTTTAGAACAATTTGGAGTGGTCACACACGATGTACCGCATTATTGGGTACCTAAAACGAACAATCCTTTTGCGAGGACGCGATACTTAGTTCCATTGATAGATTATAAATCAGATAATAAATGGGTTGCTTTTGTAGATGATGATTTCTTATTTTTTAGGAATCCATTATCTTTATATAAAACATTAGATGATAATAAAATGTTATATGTAGCAAAACACCCTGAATATGTATCTGTGACTACAATGAAAATGGCAGGTAAAGAAAAACATAAAGGTTGGCGAAATATTAATTATCCTAGAAAGAATTGGTCTAGTTTAATGATTTTCAATAAAGAAAAGTTTCCTTTAACTATTAAGGAAATTTTTCATTCTCCGATGAGCTTTTTACACCAATTAGAATGGGCGGAACCGGAAGAAAATAATATAGGTTCTATTCCTTTAGAATGGAATTGGTTGGTTGGGGAATTACATTGTCCCGATCGTGAAAATATTAATGCTGCTCATTATACCTTAGGAGGACCATGGTATGAAAAGTGGCCAAAATCAGTTTATGATAAATCATGGATAGAAATGGAAGAATATGATTACAGTAAAGATTTCGCATAAGGATAATCGTGATAATCAAGGGAAAGTAATAAAAGCTATGCAAAAGCTAAAGCAAATAGTTTCCCGTGAAGGCACTCTCAATGAGGTGAAAAGGCGACGTTATTATGTAAAACCGTCGATGCAAAAACGACTAAAGCGTGAAGAGGCAGAAAGACAACGAATAAAAGATATTCGTAATGACATTAAACAAGCAGAACGCTTAGAACAACAAATGTGGGGATAGACATTTGAATTACCTAGAGAAGTTAGAATCCAACCCTAGATGTAGAAGAAGATATAGAGATAGTCTTATGAATTACATCATGTCCATGCTCCCTATGGATCATGAAAAAACTATTGCTTTATTCGCAGAGAGAGCATTAAATGAAGCATATAATAATGGCCGCCACGATGGTCATAGAGGACCCCAAGCTCACACAGAAATCAAAAAAAGATATTGATTTTTTAATAAAAATATAGTATAATATAATCTAATATTTAATAATAGGATGTATTATGCCGAAAATATATGATAATGTGGGGATAAATTATAATAAAGGTACTAAACGTGTTAACTCTGTAGCTCCCGGCTGCACAATTGAATACGAAGCAGATATCTATGAAGAAAGAGATAAGAGAGTTCGAAAAGCTTCAAGACATCGTTCGCAAGAGACCAACGCAGCATTATTGGCTTTCAAACGAAGTCGCGAACAACTCGGAATCCAAAGACCAGGAGACATCGAGGCCTCGCCAGGATTTACTGTCAAAATTACTTCGATGGCTGAAAAAGACCTGAGAGGTTGGAATACAGGTAAGGAAAAAACAACAGGGGATGTTCCCAGTGGTTTTACTATTGCCCCTGCTTATAATAAAGGCGCATATCAAGTAGTACCTTCTACTGATACAGATGCATACACACATAGGAAATAAGTATGATTAGCTATTCAACAGAATTGTTATATCATTTTAATTGTGGTGATTGTAAGAATTGGTGGAGTTATGCTTCAACAGAAGATTACAAACCACACGTAATGCATTGTCCTCATTGTGGGGAAATGGATAAAATTAAACCTATAGACAATAAAGAAGATGAGTGAAGAAATTAAAATTTTAAAGTTGAGTACAGGTGAAGAAGTAATTGCTAAGATTAACGAATTAGAAGATTCTTATGAAATGATAGAAGCAGTATCATTTCGATGGGGGATTGAATATGATGCTGACTTAGGGCGAAATGTTGAAAGATTGCAGCCAGGCTCATATCCAATTAATTCAGCATTAGGTCGTTATGAAATTAAGAAAGATCATGTATTGGTAACAGCACCTCCACGTCCGGAAGCACTTGCAGTTTATCATGGATTTGTAGCAAGTGTGTTAAATTATAATTCGGGTCAGCCAAAAGCAAATTCTTGATAAATAAAGTATAATATAGAAAAGGATTCTTATGAGAACTCGATATGCAAGTGTAGGCACTGCTCATTTAGGGCATCCAAAAAATGACGTGGAAGAATCTACAAAAGAATATGCTAAATCTCTTGAGAAAATAGCAAATGATAAAGCATTAAAAATGCTTACTAAATCTGAAAGAGCAAATCTTCTGAAGATTAGGGATTTACTCGCTAAAGAGGAGAAGTAGTGGCGTATAGTGAAAAAGTTGTAGATCATTTTACGAACCCTAAGAATGTGGGAAGTCTTGATAAAAACGATGTTAATGTAGGAACTGGCCTTGTCGGCGCACCTGAATGTGGCGATGTGATGAAACTCCAAATTAAAGTAGATGATAATCAAAACATAATTGATGCAAAGTTTAAGACATTCGGTTGTATTGGATCTAATAGTCCAATTGCAACTCCTAACGGATTTAAAAATATTTCAACTCTTTCGGTAGGAGAGGAAATTTGGGCTTGGAATGGAAAAGAAGTTGTAAAAAATACTATTTCTAAAATAAAAACAAAAGAAGTTGATTATAGAGATTTATTAAGAATTGTTTTTGAAAAAGGAAGACAGCCTATAATTTGCTCCAAAGATCATATTTGGTGGGGGTCTGACAATAAGCCGATTGAAGCCATAGATTTAGAAGCTGGAAAAGAATTATTAGAAATCACTGAAAATGAAATTCGTTCTTTAAATAATGTAAGACAACAACAATGGTTAAAAGATAAAAATTCTGTTAATATATCGGAACGTAATAAATTGGGTTTGATGAAACAAAACACCCTTCCTCAAAATCAAAAAGGATATAAACATACAGATGAAGCTAAACTAAACCACTCAATCGCTTCAAAAAAAGTGTGGAAAAATCCTGAATATAGAAAAAATTGGGAAAGGGGAATGCAGGGGGCAGCTCAAAATAGACCAACTAAATTAGAAATTGAATATATTAATTTATTTGAAAAACATAAATTAGATGTAAGATATATTGGTGATGGTAGTTTTTGGTGTGGTTCTTCTCATCTAAATCCAGATTTTAAAGTAAATGGCCAGAAAAAAGTAATAGAAGTTTATACTTCAAAGCTTCCTAAATTTATGATGGATAGAAGTGATGAGAATTGGATTGTAGAAAGAAAAGAAAAATTAGAAAACGCGGGATTTAAAAGTTTGTTTCTTGATATAAAGAACATTGAAAATTCGATACCTGAAGTAACTAAATTTATTCATAACGGATTTAAAATTAAAAAAATAAGTCCAATAGAAGATAAAAGACAATTAAGAGGGCAAGAAAGAAATGGTGATTTGGTTAAACTTTATGATTTATCACTAAAAGAAGGAGCCAACATATTTTTTGTTCATAGGGCCATGAGTCATAATTGTGGATCTGCAATTGCAGCATCATCATTGGCTACAGAATGGGTAAAGGATAGACACGTTGATGCCGCTATGGAAGTAAATAATACAGAGATTGTCGAAGAACTTTCTCTACCACCGGTTAAGATTCATTGTAGTGTATTAGCTGAAGATGCAATAAAAGCAGCGATTGCAGATTATAAACAAAAACAAGAAGGTATTGGGCCATGAAACGTTTTATAGAAACATTAGAAGAGCCAGCAGAATATAATGAATTGCGTGATATTATAGAGTCAAAACTCACGAGTGAAGAAGTGTTCCAGCATCATATAGTTCAGGGAAACACTGAAAAAGGTAAAGTGGCGCACACCGGAACGTTGAAACAAATGCAAAAAAAGATAAGAGACCCCAAAACGGGCCCAAATCACGTTCTTGTAAAAACCCGGCATAAACTAAAAACAGGTGATACTTGGAAAAAACACATGCATGCCGAGAGTCTAGACACAGTGAATTCACTCAGAAGACCTCAATATACTATTAAAAACACAAAAACTGGTCAACATTATAGTACAAGTAGATATCAGGATGATGGAAAATTAAATAAGATTCGTAAAGGGGGAGGTGACCATAAACATGCCGCCCATTACAAAGATGGAAAACAACTTGAGGAAAGCCAGAATCTACAAGCTAAAATGGCATTAGATGATGCAGGAATACCATGGACAATGAAGAGAAATAGGATAACTGTTAAGAAAAAAGATAAAAAGAAAGCTCAATTAGCATGGGAAAAATCTTTCAAAAAAGGTGGATGGCCTAGTCTTAACATAGAGGACAATTCTCCTGTAATTGAAATAATAGGTGAAGAAGATATGCAAGAAGCGTTTTTCAAAGTCAAGATTCCAGATATTGCACAACCTACGTTTGTGGAAGCTGGTAGCGAATCACAAGTTAAAATGTCTTTGAGAAAGATTCTGAGACCAGATAGTATGAAAGAACTAGAAATTGAAAAGGTTACCCCTACTGCAATGAAAAAGATGTACCGTGCTATGGCAAAGGGAGAAGATGATGTTGATGAAGCATGTGGGACTACACATAGCAAAGTAAAAAAAAAGTATTAGAGAAGTTGACTAAAAAGTCATCTACGGGTGATTACATTGATGACTTCAGTAAGTCCGACGCTCCTCAATTCAAAGGTAAATCCAAAGAAAAACGAAGGCAGATGGCTATTGCTGCCAAAATGAATGCATGATAGAACTTACAGAACGAGCTAGTAAAAACTTTCATAGGCTATTGGAGGATGAAGGTGTGGATGATGGTCGCCTAAGAGTGACTGTCACAGGTGGTGGATGTGCTGGATATGAATATAAACTTACTTTTGATAGCGCACCCAGCAAATTTGATTTAGAATTTGAATCCCTTGGTATAAATATTCTAGTTGATAAAAAAAGTCATTTATTAACTAATGGTTTAACAATAGATTGGAGTAATGATTTATCAGCTCCCGGACCAAGATTTGAAAATCCTGTGGCCACGTCGACATGTGGTTGCTCTACTAGTTTTAATGTTAAACAAAACACTTTTCAAAACAAACCATCATGGATGCCATAGATGAAAGTAGTAAATAAAGCATACGGTCAACGGGATATTGGAATATATAGAACAGCTAATATTGCTAATCCCGCAGTGACTAAACAAGATCATGAAATGAGTGTTGGAAATACCGAAATAAGACATTTTACATGTGTTTCTTGTAAATTACCTTTTTCTATGAATTTGCCACCAGGATTAACAGAAGCAAAAACAAAAGCAAAGTGTCCTAATTGTTATACTGAGCAGGTGGCATGATATAATATGTTTTTTATGCATTGTATTGAAGATGATGAAAAATCTGAAAAATATTATAAAGACGGCATCGAACACTTTAAAAAAGAATTTGATATTGAAATAACATTGTTTCCTGCCTGTACTCCGGAAACCCTATCCCCAGAGTTAAGATTCGCCGATTTTAAAGTTCCAACACATAAAAGAAAAATAAGACATCCTTTATCAGGAACAGAAAAAGCCTGTTTTTCGACTCATTTTGAGTTATGGAAAAGATGTGTTAAATTGAATATACCTATTATGTGTCTCGAACATGATGCGCGTAAAAATCCCAAAATAACAGAGCCCTACGATTTAAAACAAAAGTTTGAATGGTTTTGTAAAAAAGGAAAAGATTATCGAAGAGACGATGGTATATGCTTTATGGGTCAGCCTCCGGCGACAGCATATATGATATCACCAGAATATGCATTGCGTTTAGTTCATTGGGTATATAAGTTTCAAAAAACACGGAGGCATATTGATAATCCAAATTCTAAAGGCATTAATATGCAATTAGATACATTTATAAATGAATATCATAATGGTATAATGTTTATTAGAAGTGAAGATGAAAATAAGCAAGGTAGATATTGGAAAAAAAGAGAAGTTTTTATTCAAGATAATTCTTATGGGAAGGTAGTATATCACGGACCACTTGATGCTTGATAAATAAACTAAAGAATAAATTAACTATTAACAACGAGTAATACATATGAAGACCTTTATGTTTGCTATGATTGTGGTTGGAATAATTATAGGATGTGCACATAAAGAACCCGTTATCCCTGTACCAACAGATAACGTAACAGCAACACCAACACATGATCCACATACAGGATTACGTTTAGAAAAATGGCCAGAAGAAGATAAGAAATTTTGGGTGGCAATGTATTTTGTGCGCCTATCATGGGATCCGCGAGTTAGATCAAAATTTTTACCATTCTGGTTATATAAGGTAGCCAATTGTGTTGTTGATAGATCTGAAAAAGTATATGATTTTGAAATATGGAAAACGACTATAGCAGAAAATCAGAATAATCTTTCTCCACAAGATGCCAAATTTATTTATGATATAACATATGGATGTGCGAGAGTGCAAGGTGCTGAGCAAGAAAAGTTCTTTAGAGAAAAAGGTATGTTAGTTCCGAACCTAAAGGAATCTGTTTAAATAAATATATCATACTATAAGTTTATGGAGAATGATAATGAGTTTTTTTAGTTTTAAAGCTTCTTTGCATGAGGCTACTTTCAAGGGCACTACTTTACAGCCGATTTGTGATAGAATAAAAGCTATTCTTGAAAGACGTCTAGGTAAAAAGATGTATCAGTATGGTGGTGAAAACTATGCACAGCAGTTTCAAAAAGCTACCACTGGTGAAGGAATGGGTATTCTATATCTATTGGATGTCAAAGGCGAAGCATTTAGATTAAATTGGGAAAAGACGAACGCGAAACAGATTAGCATAACATCTTGTGATTACTGGAAAAGTTGGAAAATAGGAGAAGAGGACCACCCTAATCCTGATAGAGTCATAACGGGACTTGAATGGCTAAATTCAGTACAGTTAGTAAATGCCTTACAGAGTTTTTTAAAAGCTCCTACACAAAGAGAAGTTAAATTAACTATAGATGAAGCTGCCGGCTCATTAGATTTAGCTACAGTAGCCCGCGCCGCTTATCATGAATTGGGTACTGCAGAAATATCTGTTAAAGATTTGAAACAGATTTCTCGTAGATTGGGTAGAAAAGTAAATCAATATCAATTATCTAAATTACCTAGAGGAAAGCGTGGGACTGTTAATGTTACCATGTTATTAGATACTGATGTTGGTGAATCAGAATCAACTATCGATCCTGTAGCAGATAAAATTGAAACAGCAGTTGATAAGGTTCCAGTTGATGTATTATTTAAAGATTTAGCAGATTTATCAGATTTAGTAATTAATGGAAATAGACCATCTTTAGTAGTTACTGGTGCCGGTGGAACAGGGAAATCATTTACCGTTAAAGAACGAATAAAAGCATCTGGCCTTGCTAAAGGTAGGGAATATAATATTCAAAAGGGTGCCACATCTGTATTTGGTTTGTATCAGTCATTCTTTTTAAACAGGAATGAAAAATTATTAGTATTTGATGATTGTGATGATGTATTTAAAGATATAACATCACAAAATCTTTTAAAAGCTGCATTAGATAGTGATGAACCCAGAGAATTATCATGGGCATCAAGAAATACTATTCCTATCGATCAAGGTTTAGATGCAAGTGTAATTAATAATATCGAGATGGGGATAGAACAATCCATAATGGCCGGGGGTGATGAAGAAGGTAAAACAGCTAAATTGCCATCAACATTTAGATTTAAAGGTAGAGTAATCTTTATTTCTAATTTGGCTTTCGATAAAATACCTCAACCAGTTGTTTCCCGCTCATTATTAATCGATGTAACTTTAACAGATAATGAGATGTTAGAGAGAATGAAAAGCGTGACTAGTGTTATAGCTAAAGACACTGGAGTTAGTGAAATAGAAGCAAGTAATGTATTAAATAGATTAATATCTCTTGCTGACGAAGGAAAAATTTCAAAACCAACCATGAGGACGTTACCTGCTGCTATTAACATTATGAAATCAGGAATGCCTCGATGGGAAAGCTTATTAAAGTACGCTGCTGTTAACTAATGAAAGACTGGGTCACTAAACGACTTAAAGAAATTAAATTACCAGGTAAAGTACTACAGTTTCCTTTAAGAACGGAAGATGTAGAACGGAAGATAAAAGCTGGCTTAAATTATGATAGATTCTGCGGAGATGATGATCACACCACCCTCTATTCTCAAAGCAAAGAACAACCAGACAGTTAAGATATATTCCTACCACCTAAATATATCTAATGATGAAATAATTGACACGATCTATAGTAATATTTCTAATAGAGAACGAGAAACCCCTGCTAAAGCGGATTTAACAGGATGGCATTTACCTGGTTGTAAAGAATTAAAACAGATAGTTGAAGATCTAACATATAAACAAGCAGTTGAGCATTATCATAGAGGATTTGGACAGTTAAAGATAACACAGTGTTGGGGTATAGTTTATAATCGTGACGACTTTGCTAAAACACATAATCACTTCCCGAATACATGGTCTGCAGTATATTATCCTAAATTAACTGATGATAGTGGTACATTATGTTTTACTGATTTAGATGTAAGAATTAAACCTGAAGTAGGAAAGCTTTTGATATGGGAAAGCTATATAAAACATTGTGTAACTAAAGTTAGAGGTGAACGACTAGCTATTGCATTCAATATGAATCATGAACATGAATAAATATGAAGAACTGAGAGAAAATACTGAATCTATAGGTGGCACAAATCAATTTGAAGTGCGCACGTTTAGATCATCAGGTAATTTTCTAATCATTGATGAAGATGGTGACTTTATCATCATAGATCGAGACCACGCTGAATTCGTTGGTTCATGTATCTTGACGCACTTAATGCAAACAAAAGAGATTGTACCGTCATGAATTATTATAAAAATTATTTAAAAGAAAATTTAGATCTTTTACTATTAAGTGAATTAAAAACTATTAAAGACTGGAAAGACTTTAATCGTAATAATAGTCATATGAAAGAATATTATGGTGAGGGTAAATTTATTAATAGAATACGACAATATTTTCATTCTAAGGAATGTATAAAATGGATTGAAAAAGAGACAGGTATAGATGGTCTGCTTGTTGACCCTTACAGTGTTGGAGAAGGGGTTTCTTTAATGGAATCACAAGATCAACTCGATCCTCATATAGATTTTAATTGGAATGATAGAATTAAAATGCATCGCGCTGTTAATTTATGCGTATATCTTGGTGAGTGCGAAGGCGGTGAACATTGTCAATATGATGATAAAAAAGAAAATGTTGTTTCTAATCACATACCAGAACATAATTCTGCTATATTATTTAAACACAGTGAAACAAGTCCACACGGTGTCAAGCCTGTAACTAGCGGTCAACGATTTACAATGAGACAGTTTTATTATAAAAGTGAAGCCACCGTAGTTAATCCCCACCAATCACTTTACTGGTATAACCCAGATAGACAAATGCCAACAAATTCGTAAATTAAAAAATGATTAAAGGATTATAAAATGATATATTTGTATGGTGATAGTTTTGTAGAAAATGAAGCAGCTGAAAACTTAGGTCAGCGTGACCATGAGCGATGGTATCAAATGCTTTCTAAAAATCTTGATGAAGAGCATGAAAATTTTGGTGAATGTGGTGAAGGCCCTGCTTCGTCATTAGCAAAATTTCACCGGCATTACGAGCAAGGATATTTTAAACCAAATCCTAAGTTTGTATTTTTCTTATCTAGTCCATATAGAATTCCTTGGACTTGGTTAAAGCCACAAGAAGATCCAAAATATAGTCCTAGTGGTAAGATGGATAGAACCTCCGGAATTGGGATATCTTCAGCATATCAAGATTGGGATGTTGAATATGAGAAAATTAATCACCCTCACCCTCGAGATGTTCCACTATACGCAGAATATTATTATACACCAGAAGAATATTTCGCGCAAACATCGGTTTATGAGTCATTACAGGATGAATTGGATCATCAAAACTTAAAGAATGTTGCATATCTTCATACACTATCTAAGTTGAATAATTGGCCAATGATGGTTTTTCGCGTCTTTGGTATGAATCCTAATCCTTTCAGAAAAAAATACGATGTATCGCTCTTTGATTTTGAAAAACTTAATGACGATACATTTCATTTTTATTCAACTCCAATGAATGATCACTCATCTAAAGAATGGGTTGATGAATGGATAGCTGAGGCAGGAACAATGAATCACTTTACTCATCGTAATCATATAATATTAAGTAATATAATGACAAATCATTTTCTACAAACATATGGCACCGCCTCATTTTTAACAGAACAATGGCACGAACATTTTATCCGCAGTGTGGAAAATCAACAGCATCGACGTGATCGCGACCCAAATACCTTTGTAGATTTTATATATGAATGAAATTTTATATTACCCCACCAACAGTTAATAATCCAGATCTAACACCCTTATTAAACGTTGAAGGCCCCATAGAGGTCTATGATGTATGGGAGGTGTTTAGAGAAGATATTATTAAGTTTTTAGAAGACTTACCTAATGAAGTAACGTATCATACTGCTGATGGTAATCTAAAGAATGATAAACTTAAAATAGTTTATGAACCTTATTCTTTCCTAACAGAAATTAGTCAACGCAGTAGGGACATATATTATGATCACCCAGACCTTCACGGACCTATAAAATATAATTTTATTAGCTTATGTTCTGCTCCTCAAGAATACAAGTATGATTTATTAGATAGATTCCACACCAATAAATACTTTATATACTCTAATTATCCTTATTCTAAAGTCAACGCAACAGATTATAAATGGCATCCGGACACTCCATTAATCGAATATAAAGGTAAAAATGGGTTTTCTAATCTTGACATAGTAAAACTTACAGAGATAGAATTTGATCATCGGGGATTTCAAGAATTAATACCGTTAGAATATTATCAGACTAATTGTGATTTAGTATTAGAGTCAACTATTGACACTCTTTTTATTACAGAAAAGACATGGAAGCCTATAGTATTTAAAAAACCATTCTTAGTTTGGGGCAGTCAAGGACTTCACGCTAAGTTAAAAGATCTTGGTTTTGAATTATATGATGAGTTATTTGATTATAGTTTCGACGGCGGAGTGTTTGATCCTAATTGGAGGCGCCTAGGTAGATTGTGTGAATCAATAAAACCTTATATGCAAATGGAGCCTGATACATTTAAGAAGAAGATTAAAACAGTTAAAGATAAAATAGAATTTAATTATAAACATTATTGCGAGTTATTTGATGTGGAGACACGTAACAGAGTTCGAAGATAAGATAGCAGAGTATGCTGGTTCTAAATATGCTGTTGCAATGGATAGTTGCACCAATGCTATATTCATGTGTGCTAGATATCTTAGAAAAAGACAAATGTGGAAAAAGGTAAGGATAGATTTACCTAAACAGATATATGTAAGTGTTCCACAAATGCTATGGCATCTAGGATATTGGCTTCACTTTGAAGATATAAAATGGAAGGGATATTATCCAATAAAGCCGTTGAATATAGTAGATTCAGCATGTCGATTTACTAAGGATATGTATATACCTAATACCTATTATTGTATAAGCTTTCACCATAGGAAGATATTATCAACAGTAAGAGGTGGTATGGTATTAACAGATGATAAGGATTTTGTTGACTGGTTAAGGCCTCGAATCTATATGGGTAGGAATAAAGATGTTATGTCTAAAGATGATAATGTATCTATAGTTGATGCTTATAATATGTATATGCCACCAGAGACAGCAATGGAAGGGTTACTTAAATTTAGAGAGCTACCCATGGATAATCAGGATTGCGGTGACAGTAATATGTATCAGGATATAAGTGGATTAAATTGGACAAGAACTATATACGATGATTAAATGATATTTTGTGATATACCTAAGATAGAAGAAGTTCAGGGATTTCCTGGAGTTATTACAGAAGACTTAAAAAAGCAATTCAAATCTCTTCCTAAAAATAGTGATATTTGCATAATAGATAGATCTGAGGTTGAAAGATTATGGCCTTTAAATCCTTTGGAAGCCACAACTGTACATGATTTAAATGATGCATTATCCGAACACTCTGGCAAAATATATTATCTTTGTGCTGATTTAAATATAAAAGAAAGAATATCAAAAACTGATTATAAATTTATACCACTAGTTCATCCATATTGTTTTCGTCCTAATATTAGTAATGCTTTACAATATGAAATAAAAACAGAATATACACATAACTTTATAAATTTAACCAGTGCTCCTAAAGCATTTAGAATAGTACTTTTAGAAAAATACTATAAGCATCCTAAGTTTGAATATTCATTGAATCCATTCTTTCATGGAAAACAATTTAAGCATGTATCTATAAAACATCCGTTACAATGGAATCATGATTATATTCAAAATATTTCCCCTTATCATTTTATATTAACAGATGTCCCCACAAGGGAGTTGACAGAGTTCTCTGAAAATTGGAAACCAGGGATGTTAGATAAGTCATACTTTGATGATTATCTACCTAAAGAAGCATATAATTGTTGTTGTGATGTTGTTACTGAATCTTACGTTGCATATGATTCTATATTATTTACTGAGAAAATATTCAAAGAAATATTATTTAAGAGACCTTTCATAGCTCTGGGAGCAAAGAATCAAAATCATATAATGGAGGAATTAGGATTTAAGCTATATGATGAAATATTTGATTATAGCTTTGATAAAGCTAACACTCTTCAAGGGAGATTTGAAGGATTTTGTAATCAAATAGACCGCTACATTGATGAAGAGGTTGAAGAGTTTTCAGAAAAGTTATCTGTATTGTCAGATAAAATTGAGTATAATAAAGATTTACTTGAGAGAAGGTATAATGAATATGAAGACTGGTTTAGGGTGATAGGCTTATGTCATGCAAGTGATGATATATTTGTTGAATCTTTAGAATTAGATAATCTATTTAAAAAAGTGTTAAATGATAGCGTTAAACCTAGATAATTTCTTTTTTGATGAATCAGAAATAGATGAATTATTAAAGGACTTAGATGATGATATCTTACTGTTTGATTTACCAGAGGGATCTAGATTTGATGGAGTATTTTCTAAAGTCCATGATACATTAGAAGATAATAATGTATGGTATCTTTGTTCTGATTTAAATATTAAAGAAAGATATAAGAAGTGGTGTATAGATAATAAAAGGCCTGAAATATATAATACTCTATATTTTCCTTTTACTGTTAGGATAGACAGTATGCATTTTGTAAAGCAAGAAACCATTGATGAGTTAAATAGTTTTCAAAAAAATAAAAATTTTATACAATTAACAAGTAGCCCTGCTCCTTATAGAATAGCAACGCTTAGTAATTATTATAAGCATTCAAATTATGAATATTCCCTAACACCTCAATTTCATTTTACAAAAGATGATGAGAATAGCTGGATAGATCGTGTGCATTCATGTTTATTTGATGAATTTGATATATTATCTAATACGAGAACACTTACAGAGATAGATATATCAGAAGAGTGGATAGAAGAAACTAAAGGATACATAGGCCCTAAAGAGCTAACCACTATTAATAATAAACTTTTTGATAAAGATGTATTTAATACTTTTCTTCCCAAAGAATGCTTTCAATCAAATTGTGATGTAGTAGTTGAAACATATGTCGAAGGACCTATCTACTATACAGAAAAAACCTGGAAAGAAATATTATTTCAACGTCCTTTTATTTTGTTAGGTAATAAAGGAAGCAATCACAAATTAGAAGAATTGGGTTTCAAACTTTATAATGAAATATTTGATTATAGTTTTGATTTATTAGATAACCCTAAAGAAAGAATGAGAGGTTTCCATAAACAAATCGAAAGATATTTAGAAAGTGATATAGAAGCATTCACTAATAAGCTTAGAGACATAGAAGAGAAGCTTATATATAATAGGAATAAATATATAAGTACCGTTGTAGATATAGAACAAAAGTTAGAATTTAAACCATACGAATTATATCACTATTTGTTTTTAAGTTCATTTTCAGAGAAAAGAGAATATCTTCCTAAACCTAAATTTGATATTATAAAAAACATTGCTAGATTTTGATTTCACTATATCAAGCTATTGTAATGCAGCTTGCCCTTCCTGTAAAAGATATGAAGACCATAATTTTATAGAATATAATCCTGATCAATCATTGCATCCAGGACTAAAACAACTACATATGGATTTTGATACCTACAAGTCCATTATAGAAAGAGATATCGAACTGTTTAAAGATAAAAGCGTTACATTTGAGGGAGAATTAGGAGATGCTCTCGTTCACCCAAATATATTAAAATTTATAGATTATAGCACCGGCGTATTTAAAAGACTCAAAATAGTTACTAATGGAGGGCTTCGATCATCTAGGTTTTTTAATGATTGTGGAAATAAATATAACAACTTGGAGTTTCAATTCTCTATTGATGGATTAGATAATGAAAGCAATCAAAAATATAGAAGACGCGTCAACACACCAAAAGCATATGAGAACATGATCGCCTATAAACAAAGTAAATATGGTGCTAGAATGTCATCCTGGCAGTATGTAATTTTTCAACATAATTGGTTTGAAATCCCGGAGATATTAGATATTGCAAAAAAGTATGATATAATGATTGATATGAAAATCAATAGCCGACCTAAGTTCCGAATTGAAGAGAAATATATTCCAAACGTTATAGAGATGTATGAACAAAATAAGTTCGAAAGAAGCAGATTGATATTGGCAAATTAATGTTAGATACTGAAGATTGTTTATTTAATTTCGAAATCTCATCACATTGTAATGCAAAGTGTCCTAGTTGTTTTAGAACTGAGTTTAATGAATATGTTCCTAAACCTTATAAGCATTTAAAAGCGGATGATTTCGAAGATATAGTTTATAAGAATATAAGTTGGTTTAGAAATCATTCATATAGTAAGATACAGGCTAGATTTTGTGGGGAGATAGGCGACCCTTTAATGAATCCAGAATTAGATAGATTAACTTTTATAGCAGAGAATGTATTTGATTCAGTTGAAATATTTACTAACGGCGGTCTGCGCAATCCAAAGTGGATAAAGGAGTTTTTAATTAAGCACAAAACAACTAATTTAGTATTTGGAATAGATGGCTTAACAGATGAAACCAATCAAATGTATAGAGTAAGTGTTAATACTGATTTAGCTTTTCGTAATATGAAAGAAGCTGTTAAACATGGACATACAAGATGGGATTATACTATTTTTAGTCATAATTATCATGAAGTATCAGATGTTATAAAATTAGGTAAAGAATTAGAAGTAGATTTGCTATGTAGATTTAATGGAAGACAATACAACAAATTAGATGATGAGTATTATGAACATTGTGAGAATCTCTTAAAAACTAATGAAATAAAGTACTATATATGCAAATAGAGTGTGGATTCTATAATACTAAGTTTAAGATATGGGATCAATATGAAATAGATATGGATATGAACTTATGGCCGTGCTGTCATATATATTTGCAGCATTTAGAATTTGGTAAAGTAGATGAATGTATCTCTCATATTGATAATAACTTAAGAACTAATACTATAGAAAATATACGCAATGAGTTTAGTAAAGTTTTAAATGAAGAAAATTGGAAAGATGAAAAAACATGTCCACCCCGCTGTATAAAAATTTGCCAAAAGAAATAAACAAAACGGCTCGGAATTTGTCTGAAGCTCATGAAGATTTAGTTTATTGTATAGGCTGGCATGAAAATAAAGAATGGAAAGAGGTTGAAGTTGCATCTGATTTCTCCGTTTATCCCTGCTGTTCCCTTCACGCTGAGCATCAACTAAACGATACATACTTCGATAAAAAATTAGATAGCATGGACAAAGATTGGAATAATTTAAAGCATAATAAATTAAAAGATATTTTAGAAATATGGCATCAACATATAAAACCTGAATATTGGAAAGATGAAAAAACTTTACCAGGCTGTTGTAATCACATCTGTAGGATAAAAAATGATTAATGTAATAGAATATAACGCAGCATATTATCAGTTTAAGCTTATGTTTGAAGGATGTTTAGGACCATTAGAAGATATCCATTTAAATCATGATTTAAAACCCTCACCATATAATACAAAAGGTGGTATTCAAGACCCTGATGATAATACATTTTATGGTCTAATTGAAAAACTATTTAAAGAAGTAGTTCATAATGGCTGGGAATTTAAATTGAGGTGGAAAGAGTTTCAACAAAAAGTATTAAAACCTATTTTTGATGAGGAAAAGATTGTAGTCCAAGAGCTTCCCTCTATTAAGATATTTCCATCTGGATATGAATGGCTCTATGTAGAAAATCCTATAGAAATCGATGGAAGAAAAGTTAATCGGCATTTAGAGAGTGATTCTCCCTTTTATCATCCCATATTTGAAACGACCTTTGTATTGCCTCTTACAGATATGGATGAAGATAATGGATTGTTTGTAGAGGATGAAATGTATACAAACAAATATGGAGAGATGTTATATTTTAACAATATTCATCATCATGGAGGGTATGTATATAATAGATCAAAAAATAGTAGAGTGACTTTAGATTTTAAAGCATTACCCCATAGTAAGTATGACGTTAACATTTTAACAGATAAGCTAATTAAAAAAAGAGGCAAATTAATTGAACAAAAAGAATTTTATAGAATAGGTAATTATTATACATTAATATGAATAAGATAATAATCTTTGGTGATAGCTTTGGGGATCCTGACTATAATAAGAAAAAAGCCACAGCTTGGTATGAGATGTTTAAAGGTTATGAAGTTACTAATCATTGCTTAGCTGGAACCGGGCCTCATTATTCTATTAAGAACTATTATGACTTTATAAGGAATGAATCCCACAAAGATGAGTGTATAATTATATTCTTATTAAGTGGAGAAGATAGAATAGCATTTCCTAATACAGATCCTCAGCACATATCTCATATAAATTGGGATTTTGTAGCAGATCAAAGTTGGTTTGCTGATAACTCAAAACTCGTTAAGGAAAAAGAATATTATCATAAACATAGATTAGAAATAGATTATATGTTTAAAACGATGAGAGAGGAGATATTATGGAGCAATTATAAAAATTTATCAATGCTATGGATGAACTCATTCTTATTTAATATTAAAACAATTACCTGTTTTATTTCGTATCCACACGAGTCTATATATGGACTTACATTAAAAGAGATTTCGTTATTATTCAAGTCACGATTAGCCTTAACGGATAATGATAATTTTTTACTATATCCATATTCTTTATCGGATGTGGCTGAAGGAGAGAAGGAAGCTAAAGATGTTGACGATAGGAGAAATCATTTATCTCAATATAATCATGAAATATTATATAATAACTTAAATACTTTTCTAAACGGCTCTAATAATTTTACAGATCATATAACAAAAGTTAGTAATAATGATTTTATCTACGATTAAATATTATGAATTTTAATACTCATATTCAATCATGTAATGGTTGGGATCCTCTTAAAGAGATAATCGTTGGCGATGTAACAGGTGCGAGGATCCCACCACTAAATCCCTCCATGAAAAACTTCATGTTTGCTAATCTAACTGATTCAGAGATAGTTAGCATATGTAAACCGTGGATGTACCCAACTCGAGTTATAGAAGAAACACAAGAAGATCTAGATTTATTAGCAAAGACATTATACGCTTTACATATTCGCGTATATAGGCCTGAGAAGAAAGTATATGGGTGGATGAATTACTGTCCACGTGATATATTCTTAGTGTTAAATGATACTATCATCGAAACACCATGTGTAATGAGTGAAAGAATAAACGAATCATTTGCTTATAGACATATGTTAAATAATATTGATGATTATAGTAAGTGGATACAGGCACCCACCCCACAATACTTAGATATATCATTTAATTTTACTGATTTATCTAAGCCCACGTTACAAAATACAGAAATTATGTTCGATGCTCCCAATGTCGTTAGATTAGGCACAGATTTATTATATCAGGTGAGCAATAGTGGTAATGAAAAAGGATATGATTGGTTAAAACATACATTCCCTGAGTATACTATACATCCAGCATATCAGTATTCAGGAGCACATTTTGATAGCACAGTAATACCGTTAAGACCAGGCCTCGTATTATTAAATGGACATAGATGTAATGAAGATAATTACCCAGAAATATTTAAGAAGTGGGATAAGATATTCTTTACAGATATAGTAGATCAGGACTCTGAGAATAGTGCAATAGCATCTAGCGCAATCGGATTAAATATATTAAGTATTAATGAACATACAGTTGTTATAGATAAGAATCAAAAACCACTAATGAAAGAGTTAAAAAAGTGGGGTATAGATTCAATACCATTACAACTACGACACGCAAAGACGTTAGGTGGCGGATTCCATTGTGTGACTCTGGACTTACATAGAGAAGGTAAGTTAGAACAATATGACTACTAAGAAGTGCGCTGCATTATATAATCATACTCATATAAGACCCGGAGGTATAATATATCCTTGTTGTAGATTTAAAAAGCAATTAGGGTATTTTGATGGTGATTTTGATAGCGTATTACACTCAAAGGAGTATGTCGAGTTACGTGAAAGGTTTGAGAAAGAGGAGATACCTGAATGTCAGAAATGCTGGGATCATGAGAACGCTGGCATACAATCAGAGAGACAAGTCTTTAATGAGAAGTGGAATTGTGATGAAATAAAATTAAGAGAGCTATGGATAGGAATAGATAATATATGTAATTTAAAATGTGTTATGTGTAATAAGGAGTATTCTAATCAATTTACAGGAGAGGTTATTTCTACTAACGAGATAAAAAGTATTCCTGATATAGATAAGGTGGTGTTTTTAGGAGGAGAGCCTTTGATGAATGAAAGGTATTTCCGTCTACTACGACAAATGAATAGAAGCATATTACATCTAACAATAATCACTAACGGTATGTTTAAATTACAAGATAAATGGAAGGAGATGTTAAGAGAATGTAAGCATGTAGTATTTTTTGTAAGTATAGATGCGTGTGGTGAGCTTTGTGAAAGAGTTAGGGATGGTTCCAAGTGGGAAACAGTAGTAGAAACGGTAGAGGATTTAGAAACAGAGTGGCCAGTAACTGTTAATACTGTTATTCATAAAGATAATGTTAAGGGTATAGATGATTTGAAGAAATGGATAGATAAGAGACCGTGGCAAATCAATATACTTACATATCCTTTTCATTTGAGGGTGACATCAGATGATAAACAAAGAATTATGAGAGACTTTAATCAATATTTTACTTATACGATATGAAACGCATTGCTTTTGTCGAGCTATCACATATATTTTCTAATCAAATAAAGTTACCATATTCTACAGGATGTATATGGAGCTATTGTAGGACAGACGATGAGATTACAAATAATTATTCTTTTGATGTTCACGACTGGGTATATGTACTTAATGATTCATTTGATGTAGATAAAACAGCTCAACACTTAGCTGAGTGTGACATTGTGGGTATCTCATATTTTGTATGGAATACTCATGCATGCGATAAAGTATGTGCTAAGATAAAAAAGATAAACCCTAAATGTATAATCATATACGGTGGATTAGGCACTCCAAAATATGGTCGATGTGATCAGTTTTTAAAAGATAGACCGTTCATTGATATGATAGTACATAATGAGGGTGAGATTGTCTTTAAGAATATATTAAAAGCATTATTATATAAACAGGATCTTAGGGACATTAAAGGTATTACTACTCATTTATTTCAAACACCATTAGATGGCAGGGTGAAAGATATGTCATCTATGCCTAGTCCATATCTCGATGGATTATTCGACGATCTTATAGCAATTAAAAAACACACGTATGCATGGGAAAGTTTAATAGAATTAGAACGCGGCTGCCCATATACATGTACATTCTGTGAGGTAGGCGATAGGCATTGGACTAAAATATTTAAACAAGATTATAATAAGTTAGTAAAAGAGATTGATTGGATATCGAATAAAAAGATAGATTACTTGCATCTTATAGATAATAATTTCGGAATGTATAAGGAACATAAGATTATATCTGATTTGCTTATAGATAAACTTAAAACAACTGGTTATCCTAATGCACTTAATATAACATGGGCAAAGCATAAAAAACCATACTTATTTGATATAGCAGAAGACTTATGGAAGGTTGGTCTTAATAAAAGTGTCACGATCGCTCTACAGTCGATGAATTCACTTACATTAAAGGCGATCGAAAGAGCTAATGAGAATACTAATCTAAAAGAGGTAGTAGGTTATTTAAAAAGTAGAGGCATGCCTGCTTATATAGAAACTATTCTTGGTCTACCGGAGGAATCATTAGATAGTTTTAAAGAGGGTCTTTATAGATTGATTGACGACGTGAATTATCATAATTATATTGGAATATATGTAATGGTTGCTCTTCCTAATACTCCATTTGGAGATCCTGAATATCTTAAAAAATATGGTGTACAAATAAAGCAAACATCTCCCGCATTCTTTCATCATGAACATCCACCAGACCAATTATTAGAAGACGTTAACGATGTAGTAGTCGGCTCTAATAACATGTCGTTTGATGATTACTTAGAAGCAACAGGATGGAAGTGGTTTATGATATCTCTACATTTCCTAGGATGGCTTAGAATATTAGCTTTAGAATTAAAGAATAATCATAACATATCAATGAGAGAGTTTTATAATGGATTATTTGAATGGTTTACAAACAACGACAGATCATTATTGTATAGAGAGTATACAGTAACAATGAGACTATTAAGGAAGGTATTTAATAGAGAGATTCCATGGGGACGTAGAGTATCAGGCGCTTCTAATATCTATTGGGAGTATGAAGAAGCAACTGCTATACACATTGCTAAAGAGAAAGACCGTTTCTATGGAGAAATAGGTGACTATTTAAAAGATGAATATGGTTTTGGATATTCAATAGTTAATGATCAATACAATAAGATGAAAGACCCTTACGAAGTCTATAATGGTAACTTAGAAAAGTGGGCTCGCGAATGTATGTGGTGGGGTCGGAGAGCAGAGAGGTTTTTTGTATGACGGAGAATTGGAATGTTCTACAGGGAAGTGCAAATGATAGACCCTCAAGTGCTAGAGATATGTTTACTTCCCGATTACGAAAATATAGAGAATTATATCATCCTGTAGAAGATGTTGATGTTCCTAAAAAATATCGGGTGATTAGTATGGTTAATCAACCGAGAATAGCTAGAATATTAACACTTAGAGAATTAGCGGGACTACCTGGTTTTATATATTCATATAACAATACAGAAATTAATACTGTAGGAGAAAAGGGAGAAGCTACAGATGAGTCATTTATGAATTATGTGGATAGATTACAATCATATAAATCTTGGAATTGGGTGAAAGACGGAAACGCTATAAAGTACAAGAATATATTTGATCTCGCGGATGAGACAATATATGTTGATTTACCATGTGAATATAATATGAGTAATGACGTATTCGATATGACTAAACGAATTACTTTTCAGACACCATTTACAGATGGTTTTGAAGACGACACAGATGCATTTTATGATTTCTTACCAGTGCAGGAGTGGTTAGAGTCGGAGATAGATTTAGTTTGTGAAACACAACAAGTAAAGCAATGGCATTTTAGCGAGAAAACGTGTAAGCCATTAGGACACTGTAAGCCATTTCTAGTTATCGGATGTGTTGGGTGGTATAAGATATTTGAAGAGTTAGGGTTTAAATTATACGATGAGTTATTCGATTATAGCTTTGATGAGATAGAATCATTTAAAGATAGACATCAAGCAATAATGGCTCAGATAAAAGACATCCTAAATATGGATAGAGATGTATTAAAGAAGAAACTACTTGACATCCGAGACAAAATATATTATAATAAAAGACAATTATTAGAGAAATGAGTTAAATGGTAAAAACGTACACGCCGGTATATTTTATAAAGAAGCTTTTAATATATTTAATAATAATGATTCCTGTAAGCATATTCATTATGAATCTTACAGTAGCAAGAGCGGAAGATAATAGAACACAAAAATTCAACGGGAACTTTCCCACACTTCAAGTTAGAGAACTATGGCAATTATGTAGTCAGACATTTCAGGGAAGTCATCCAGGACTATCTCAAGCATTACGATGGTTAGTGTGTGACTGTTATGTGGATGTTATAAGAAGAGAATTGACACCGGAAACAGCAAGTAAGTTAGAGCCAGATGCTCAAAGAGATTTGACGTCAAATTTGATTCTGGAATGTAATAAGATATTACCCAATAATGATATAGAGACATGATATGAAGAAAACAAGACATCCAGGCAATGAAGGAACAGTCGCGTTCTGGCTATGGATGAAAGCTCTTTACAAAGACGTCGATTGATTATCGATACCACAAAATATAAAAATGCCATCCCAGCATTACGAGAAGCATTAGAGATGCAGTTCAGACATCAATTCTATAAAGATCCCAAATTTCCTTTCCTACAATCAGTGGGCATCAAAGACGTATTTCAATCATTCGCATCAGAAGAGTTCGGAGATATAGGAACTCTTCGTTTATACTACGATCACAAGGAATGGAAAGCCCAATGGTTTAACTCCCATGAAGACGCGCTCCCAATAGTTAATAATCTCTACACACATTTCAGAGTCGAAAAGGTATACGAACTCTTCGCGAAAGTTCAATACGATCTCTTTAAGAAACAACAGAGAAAACAAAAAACCGAGGAAGAGGAGGATCTCTCCTGTCCTGTAGAATTACTTAACTAATATGAGTATTGCTTCACGTGCTTGCACGCCTTTCGCGTCACTCAACAACCAACTCCAACACCTCAACAAAGAACTAAACCGATGTGAGACCATGTCAGAACGTATAACAGTACGCGAAGACATCAAACTCATACAAGAAGAGCTACGCTCACTTGAGACGCTAGACTCTAAACAACAACTTCAGCAAATAACTCAGAACGGATCAATGAACCAAATCAAAATCCATTACAGATTAAGAGACCGAGCAAAACCTGCTTTGTGTAGAAAATACAACAGCGAAGACAGAGCACGGCAGTGGCTTTCAGAACTGAACAGCAAACCTCAGTATGTATTAGAGAGGGTGGAAGGAATGAAACTACTATGACACAAACATCAAAGATTTTGGAACTATGTTACAAGTGATCTATATGAAAGCCCTAGTGATAAAGTATCTAGGCGTAACGACGTGGAAGATAATTGAAGCCGCGATCTATGGAATGGGAATAAGTGCATTTATTACAGTAATGATAATGCAAATCTTTAATATCCCCTAAGATAAACTATATGTAGTTCATCTACATGTATAGAGAGAAGAACCAATGATTACAGCAATCATTTGGAACAACATAGTGTATGAGGATACTAGTATCCTCTATTAGAGAAGACTACACTATTTTAACACCCATTTATAAACGGTTAATTAATATGGTTTTCCTGTGTTAGAAGGCGCGTATACAGCGATATATCAGGGGTTAATGCTCAGTTAATAGCAGATACAGCCGTTTGCAGTGGTGTAGTAGTGTATACAACAGCGAAGAAACAGAGAGAAGTGTTGAGTATAGTAGAGTAACAGTAGAGAAATGGTGGTGGTTGTATGGATCTAAACAGCCTCTCGCGAATCGCAACAACTTTTTTTGAAACGATATATTTTTTATCAACCATTTGATTTCAGATATCCTCAACCAACAACCCATATTCTCCCCACAACCGCTGTATTGGTAGCGTCCCGCAACAACGGCAGCAAATTATACGTGCAGTAGGAGCACGTGCTTCTATTTCTACAGGCAAGAGAATACCTGTATTCTAATTAATTGCGTAAAGCATTGAAATCATTGCTTTTAATAATTCATTTTTCTGTTGACATTTCTCTCTAGTTGTGGTATAATATATTATAAACAATTAAGAGAGAGTTGCTATGATGAACGTTGAAGTGAGTACGCAGATAAGAGAGAATTACGGCGCCCATGAATGGGATGGTGTCGGAGAGTGTCCACAATATTGGAAATCCAAAGGCGGAGAAGACTGGGTTATTATGAATGCCCCCACCGTTGAGGATGCCGAGCATTTTGTGGAGCATTATATTGTAGGTGAAGACAATGAGTACTCTACGGAGTCGGTTGTCTCTGCTTCTGAAGTTCCCATTGACCACCGCACCTGGTTAGAAGGAATCACTGGAGAGGTCGACCATATCTTCCGCGTTGAGTGGACTGATCGTTTCCACCATTTCCCCAACCCTAAATCCGAACAAGCTTATGCCTAACATGGAACCACGAGATGAACTCGCTATAGAGATAGAGACTAACCTCAGCACACTAGAGAAAGATATAGAAGAGTGGAAGGCTGGTGATAGGACTGACTATGATGAGTGGAACCGTTTGAATTATACTATATCTAATCTTAATAATGAAGTCAACGAACTCGAACACCTAGAGCATATACATGAGGGCGGTCTAATCTCTTAGACGCCTCAACTCCGCTGTCTCTTCTTCCTATCTCTCTCGCCGGAGAACAGCGGAGTCTTATTAAGTAGAGAGAACAACAATCAGAGCTCAGCTCCTGCTGCGTCCGCGTGGAGAACATGCTGTGGCTCTGACAACCCCCCCCACCTATAATATGCGGTCAAGGAAATCGCTCGACCCTATAGGCCTAGCATCACCGCTACATCTCAATCTCAAACAAAATTTTTTTTCTTCTATAACAACCACTTACAAAGCGTTTGTCTCTTCTATAATATCAATGCCAACCACAGCAACACCCGGTGATCGATCCAAAATTTTTTTTTCTATTAAAGACAAGCTTGGCTTTCAGCTACTATGTTTGATCGACTGCTCTGAGCGATCTTCTGTGGGTTCTCTATTCATGGCGTTCAACTAGTTGAATTCATTGATGAATTTAATTACATATCTTATTGTTATTATTACAGATATTTGTTTATCAATGAT